>Ga0351867_10105_pt1 | contig 24264 bp, 26 predicted proteins | sample TotcelHFGM3001M8_FD_206779 | JGI IMG/M metagenome (GOLD analysis project Ga0351867, IMG submission 206779) | Enriched cells from coal bed in the Powder River Basin, Montana, United States - Total cells FGM rep2 HSBNCT.FGM.300.1.M8 ...
AACAGATCGACCTTGGAAACGAATTTGGAGGAAAAATGGCTGCGTACATTGTCTTCACCCGCGAAAGCACCCGTGACGCTTCGGAGCTTGAGACCTACTCGCAAAATGTCGGCCCCACCCTAGCCGGTCACCCAGCCACGGTGCTCGCCGCCTACGGCCGTCAGGAAGTGCTGGAGGGCTCCGAAGTGGAAGGCGTGGTCATCCTGGAGTTCCCGTCTTTTGACGAGGCCAAGGCGTGGTACGACAGCCCGGCCTACCGCGAAGTGCGCGAGCATCGGTTTCGCGGCGCCCACTACCGCGCCGTAATTGTCGAGGGCGCGTGATAGAATTGGTGACAACGCCGAGCTTGCAGCAGGAGGCGATTTCTCGACGGATCGTTGGAGCCCAACGCCAGCAGCAACCGTCGCAAGACAAGGGAAACCGACTATGGCGACGATCACGACATCGACGACACTGACCGCCCCGGAGCTGCGGGAGCGATGGCTGCCCCACAAGGAGCGGCTGAACGCCAGCGGCAGCGGCCATCCCACGGCGGTCCGCTTTCACCGGGCCTGTAGCTGGCTCGAGGAGGCCGAGCGGTTCCAGACCGAGGACCAGACCGACCACGCCCTGATCTTTCGCTGGACTGCCTTCAACGCGTTATACGGTCAGTGGGACCTGGACCGGCACGAGCCCCTGTCAGACCGACAGAGCTGGCAGGTATTCCTGACCCGCATGCTGGAGTTGGACACGACCGGGCACATTGTCTCGCTGCTCAACGAGCACCGCGGCTTGGTCCTGGCGATCCTGGGCAATCCTTACCTGAACGACTACTTCTGGCAGGACCCCTGCTGCGAGAAGGCCGGGAAAACAAGGCAGGGCGGGCGCCACAAAGCGGAAGCCTGGTACGCGCACAAGGAGTGGACGCGTATCTTGGGCGTGGTCGTCGATCGGATCTACTTGCTCCGATGCCAGTTGGTCCACGGTGCCGCCACTCTGCGTAGTGGACTGAACCGTGAGGCGGTCAGGCACTGCGCGACGATGGCGGGCCTACTGGTGCCGACGTTCCTGCGGGTGTGGATCGACCACGGCGCCGACGAGGACTGGGGCATCATGTGCTATCCGCCGGTGACCAGACAGCCGGTAAAATCAGCGGGCGTCGCCGCGTGGAGAAAATCTGAATCTGCCAGGAGAGACGAGTCGGTGGACCCATGAAACAGCCCTTCTGCTTTCGCTTGTTCATTGCCGTAATAACCGCTTGGTGCATTTCTGCGGCGGCATCCGCCCAGCCCGTGTCGCCGAAGACCCTCGACGACATCTTCGCGCCCGTTGTCGTGGGCACGCCGCCGGTGAACGCCTTCAACGGGCTGTTTCGCTGCCCGGACGGAGAAATCCGCCACTACGGGGACGACGGGTTTCTGTTCAGCCGAGATGACGGCCTGACGTGGAAACACCGGCGGTTTGGCGAGGTTGGCGCTTCCGGCAAGGCCGCCGGCGGCGGACGTCCGCTGGGGATGAATCCCAAGACGGGAACCTGCCTGCGGCTGGTCGGCGGCAAAGGCGGCATGTTCGTGCATCGGTCGTCGGACGGGCCGGACGGCCAGTACACCGTCCAGAAAATCGACGATCGCCACTTGATCATGGTGCGCCCCCCATACTTCCTCCAGTCGGGGCCGCGCGTGCTGTTCGCGGCCCACGGGGAACGGCCGGAACGGATCACCGTGTTCCGGTCCGATGACGACGGCCTGACGTGGGCCAGAAGTGTGCTTCCGCCGGGGCCTGCTTTCGTGGTCGAGCTCCCACACCAAGGCCCGCGGTGGGAAAACTGGTGCGTCGAGCCCACGATCCTGGAACTGCAGGACGGTCGGCTGTGGATGCTGGCCCGCACCTCGCGGGACAACCACCACGAGTGTTACTCGGAGGACGGTGGTGAAACGTGGTCTGCCTGGCGGCCCTCGCGGTTCTACGGCACGCTGACCATGCCGACCTTGTTTCGGCTGTCCGATGGCCGGGTGCTGCTGTTGTGGTGCAACACGACGCCGCTGCCGGAGGTTGACCGGACGAACGATCCCATCCCCGAAACCGCCAAGAACGGGCGCTGGGAAGATGTATTTACCAACCGTGGCGCCTGTCACGCGGCCATTTCCGAGGACGACGGCCGGACCTGGACCGGGTTCCGGGAGATGCGGCTGAACCCCTGGCGCCACGCCGGTGACTTCGGCAAGCGTGCCAAGCACGATTTCAGCGTCCACCAGGCGCAGGCCCTGGAACTGCCCGGCGGCAAGGTGCTCGTCGCCCACGGCCAGGACCAGGATGTCCGGGCACTGGTGATCTTCGATGTGCAATGGCTGTACGAGCCGCGCCGCCGCTCGGCGTTCGAGAACGGGCTGGACGACTGGTCCACGCACAAGTACATCAAGGGCATCGTCGGCCACTGCGCGTACAACCGCATGTCTGGACCCCGGCTGATCCCGCATCCTGACAAGCCCGGCGCACGGGTCCTGCAAATCCGCCACCTGCTTGATCCCAAACTGGTCTTCGACAAGGACGGGGCGGTGTGGAACTTCCCGGCCGCCTTAAACGGCTCGTTTAGCACCCGCATCAAACTCCTGCCTGGCGGTGGCGGCGGGCGGATCTGCCTGGTGGACCGCTGGTTCAATCCCACTGATCCGGTCGTCCAGGACTATTCGGTGTACGTCTTCACCATCCCCGGCGACGGCCGCGTGGGCAACGACGTGGGCGTGACGCCGGGCCGTTGGCACGAACTGCGTTTCGACTGGGGTGATTCGCAGTCTTCGATATGTAGAGTCACCATCGACGGCGGGCCTGCCGCCCTAACGCTCCCGCTGGTCCGGCCGAGCGACAACGGGATCAGCTATGTCCACTTCCAGGCCCTGGCGGAGGCGGAAGACCAGCAGGGATTTCTGGTCGAGTCGGTGGAGGGCGGGCGGTAGCCGCCCTGGGAATTCCGCTTGGAGCCAAGCACGCCGCAAGGAGATAACGAACATGCAACGACGAGACTTCCTCGCTACGAACATGCTGGCTCTGGCCGGCGGAGCGTTGGCAGCAGGCGACCTGAACGCCTCCGCCGCCTCGCAGACCGTCGGCGAACGACAGTTCCTGATGGGCCTGACCCCGATGAACTTTGACGAATCGCCCGCCAGCACCGAGCGCATGACGGCTGCGCTGGCAAAGAACGCCGACGTCGTGGCTGTCTATCTGGACTGGGGTGTACCTTGGCCCGAAGCGTTCGAGGGCCAGCCGTTTCACGAGAACGTCCGCAAGGAAATCGACGCCGTCAAACAGCGGATCAGCCCCCAACACCAGGTCTTCCTGGCCTTGAACGCCGGGGCGTTCAATCGTCGCGAGATGGCCGGCTACTGGGGTGAGAATACCCAGATGCCACGCCCCGGCCGGTGGACCGACAAGGGCCTCGATGATCCCGACGTGATCACTGCCTTCGGCAACTACTGCGAGCGGATGATCGCCGAGTTCCAGCCCACGTTCCTGTGCTACGCCATCGAGATCAACATGATGGCCGGCGCCGAGCCCAATCGTTTCGATCAGCTCGTCGCGCTGGCCAAGCAGATCTACCCCAGGCTCAAGGCCAAACATCCCACGCTGCTGGTCTTCCCAACCTTCCAGATTGATTTCGGCGTGCCGGGGAACGTCGGCGGGGAGCAGGCTGTCCGCCGCCTGATGCCGTACAGCGACGCCATTGCGGTGAGCACTTATCCGCACATCCGCGGTTTCACGCCGGAGACGTTGCCCGCGGGATGGCTGGCCGACGTGCGCAAGCTCGCGCCGGACAAGGTGTTCATCGTCGCCGAGACCGGCTACCCGGCCGCGCCGTACTCGGGAACGTGGTTCAATCAGCAGGTGCGGGTCGATTCCTCGGCACCGGTGCAGGCCGCTTACGTCGGCTGGCTGCTCGCCGAGTGCAACCGGCTCGACGCACGACTGGTCACCTGGTTCTTCCCGGAGGACATCAACAACTACCTGGAACAGGAAGTGAAACGCCAGCCGGAGGCCGCCGGTCTGGCCGCGTTGGCGATGAATCTGGGGCTGCACGACCAGCAGGCTCGCCCGCGTCCGGCGCTGGACCAGTGGCAGACGTGGAAGCAGAAACCGCTGCCGATCCAACAGCGGTCGAAAGGCAGCCAATGAACAGCAAAGGCGTGAACACCTACAGCCTTGCCGCGTCTGACGCCACGCCGCCAACCTCGTCCAGCTACTGGGTTGTGCCCCGCCTGCTGCTGGCCGGTGCATACCCTGGTGATCCCGACCCGGATGAGCACCAAGCCAAGCTCCACGCCCTGCTCGACGCCGGCATCCGCACGTTCGTCAACCTGATGGAGGACGACGAGACAAACTATGCCGGCGAACCGTTCGTCCCGTACCAGGATCAGGCCAAGCAACTTTGCCCGGACGTGCGATGCTATCGGCACGCCATCCGCGACCTGTCTGCGCCGACGCCCGCGCTGATGACGGCGATCCTGGACGTGATTGACGTCGCGCTGGTCGCTGGCAGCCCGGTCTACGTCCACTGTTGGGGCGGCGTTGGCCGAACGGGCACGGTCATCGGCTGCTGGCTTCTGCGGCACGGGCACGCCACTCCCGGCAACGGCCTGGACTTGTTGATGGGCCTGCGAAAGCAGGATCGGGAGCGGCGGCACCGGATGTCGCCGGAGTCGGCCCAGCAGCAGAGGTTCGTGAAACATTGGCTGGACCACGAAAGCGGACCGCGCGACAATTGCCCGTGACCGCGGTCGCTGCGAGAATGACGGTCGCCTGGAGCGAATCTCATGGACTTCTTTCCAGACGACAACCGTCTTATTGAGCGTTATCGGGTCGTACCCGGCATCGACGACTTCACCATTTATGTGACATTTGCAGAGCCAAGCCGTTAGATGGGCTGGCGACAGGGAGGAGCGAGGCATGGAATCGATATGGAAGCAGCAGGGAGCCACCCTGAGCGACAAGTCCGCTCGACAGGAGTTCGGCCTGACTCAGGAAGAAATCTTTGCAGCCATGCGGGCGGGCAAGCTGCAATTCCAGCAAAACAGTATGCACGGCAACCCTTGGTTTCGGTTGCTGAGGCACGAAGTCGAAGCCCTCGTAGCGGAAAAGAGTGGGAAACATCACCTGCACAAAAAGAAGCTGCAAAAAGAGTTGTCCGATCTGAACAAGGAAGCCAGGAAGATCAGGACTCGCTTAAAGGCCATCGAACGGCGGCAGGCCGAATTGACCAAGGAACTGGGTGAATGACGCCGACGTGCCCGTTAGCCTGTACATGGACGAGGCAACCGCGCAGCGGCTCTTGGCTTCGGCCAATTCCAGGCGGAACTGCGGCAAGTGCTGACCAAAATTCCGAACTCAAAAAACACGCCGAAAGGAACGCCCTGACGTGAAGACCTTCGGACTGTCGATCCTCAGCGGCACGGCTGGCTATGTCGTCGGCCTGTTCGGCGGCATGGCCCTGGTCAGCGTGCTGTCATCGAACACCCACGACAAGTCACTGGAAATGGTGATGACCGGATTCTTCGTGACAGGGCCGCTCATGGCCGTGATCGGATTCGTAGGCACGCTTGTGTTCCGGCTGGTGAGGTCCAAATGATGACTCGTAGCGGACTGGGACTGGTGTTGGCCCTGACCGTGGCGGCATCATGGATGCTGGCTGGCTTGGCCGTCGCCGCCGAACCATTCACGGTGCTGTTGATCGCTCCGGCTGGTGGGGACGCCAAACAATCTTGCCCCAGAAGGAATCGGACAGTGCGGCAGTTCGTCATGATTCTATTCGTCCTCGGCGGAATCCTACCGGCACAGTCGGCTGACACCCAGCCAAGCCCAAACAACGACATCTTGGGCTTCGATGCAAGCAAGGTGTGTCCCGCCGACCCCAAGAAGGGCGAACCCGTCGCACGCCTGTTCTACGACTACATCTACCGCAGCGACATCGAGGCAGCAGCCCAGAAGTTGTCCGACGACGAGGCGAGACGGCTGACCGGAAAGATCTTTGGCGATCTACGGCAGCGATGCATGGACCGCCACAAGATCATCGCTACACCGGACGAGATCCAGCAATTTGTCGATGCCATGCGCCGCCTGTCCCCAACCAACGACGATGCCTCGGAGGCGAGAAAGAAGGACGACCGGCGTGGTTACGAGGCCATTGGCGAGCAGTTGGTGAAAGGCTGGAAGCTTGATCGAATGCTCTACAAAGAATACGGCGGCACCGTGATCTTCCAGCAGGGCAATCCATTTGAGCCGGTCGGTGCTTACCGAGGGTTCTTGGAGGAGATGGAGAAGGCGAAGGTGTTCGAGATTTACGATCCTGACAACCGCCAGAAGTTCTGGCACTACTTCGTCCGCCAGCATCCGTTCCAAGTGCCCGCCAAGAACATCAACTTCGACAATCCATGGTGGATGCAGAAGAGGTGACGCCTTGCCCGGCTGGCTGAGACAATACGGGCGGCCTCCCTTCGCGGTCGCCGTCCTGCATGGCGGCCCCGGAGCCCCTGGTTATATGGCTCCGGTGGCCCGTGAATTGTCTGCCGAATGGGGCGTGGTGGAGCCGTTACAGGCAGCCGACTCCCTGCAAAGGCAAGTCGAGGAATTGCGGGCAATTCTGGTAGACAACGCCAGTTTGCCCGTCGTCCTCGTCGGCTCGTCCTGGGGAGCGATGCTCGGATTCATCCTTTCGGCTCGGCACCCGGAACTTGTACAGAAACTCGTCATGGTAGGATGCCCAGTCTTCGAGGCACGATATGCCGCGCAGATGCAAGCGATACGGTTCAGCCGACTCGCTGAAGACGAAGCAGGCGAAGCTCGGTCGCTGATGGAAGTCCTGGGCGATCCTGTCTCAAAGGACAAGACCCGTGCCTTCGCCCGGCTCGGAGTGCTGTTCACGAAGGCGGACGCCTACGATCCACTGACCCTCGAAATCGAGGTGCTGGAGCACCAGTACGATGTCTATCGGCGGGTGTGGGGAGATGCCTCTGAACTACGGCGCAGCGGGGGCTTCTCGGACCTCGGAAAGCAGATTCGATGTCCGGTCGTGGCGATCCACGGCGATCACGATCCACACCTGGCGGAAGGCGTCGAGGGCCCGTTGACATCCAACGTGAAGAATTCTCGTTTCATTCTTTTACGCAACTGCGGGCACCTGCCCTGGATCGAGCGACAGGCGAAGGACCGATTCTATTCGATCTTGCGGGCGGAATTGCGGTCTTCAAGGAATCATAATGAGCAACATTGAACCCGGCCGCTACCGGCACTACAAAGGCAAGGAATACACCGTGACCGGCGTAGCCCGCCACAGCGAGACCGAGGAAGAACTCGTCGTCTACCGTCAGGAGTACGGGGACTACGGGCTCTGGGTCCGGCCCAAGGACATGTTCTTGGAGACGGTGGACGTGGCTGGCCAGACCGTGCCACGGTTCAAGTACCTGGGGCCGGAATGAATGCGACCCACGGGCGTTTCCCAACGATGGACGCCGACGAACCGAAGACCGACGACTGGATCTGCACGACCTGTGGTGTTCCAGTTTGGGGCGGGGACAAGGTGGGTCCTTTTTGCCGAACGACCATCGACGGCGAGGGTCCTGATTCGTCCGGTACACCACAACTGCGGCCACCAAGGCTCCGGCCCCGGCAATCATACAAGCCCAGGCTAGAATCACAGCCAAACGCCCAGCCGCATGGCTGTGCTTTGGGCAACTGGTGGCCTTGGACTGCCGTCGAAGGGCTGCCACCCCGACGACAATCAAGCCAGCACCGACTGCACCGATCACCACACTCGTCATGCCTACCCCCGCTAGTCAGCGGCAAAGAATTCACGCGGCCCAATCCAGAGGATCTGGAGCCCAATTTCCTGCCCATTTGCCAACGCCACAAGGTCGTGCCTGCCGGGCTCTGGGATATCAAGGATCAAATCGTGCAAATCGACGGTGTGTGGCAAGATCGGATCGGTGCAATCGAGTTCGCAGGGCCGAAACTGCCACACGCTGTCGCCCTCCCCGTTCCGAAGATCCAGATCCAGTGCGTACCGACCATGCCCGCCCCGCAGTTGCATGTAAATCGAGGCCCGCAGTTGCATGGGGAAATGTTCCACCGGGACCGGTCCTTGGGGCCTTCGAGGCGAAGTACCGAGGCGTGGTCCGGTGGTTCGTCTGGTGCAAGCACTGTCAGATTTGGCACGACCACGGGCCGGCCGAAGGGCACCGCGAGGCGCATTGCCAGGAGTGGACCAGCCCGTACTGGAAGAACGGCTACAATCTCGCCTACGCCGGAAGATGGCGGGACAGGCCGAAGGCGAGCCCGTGACCAATTGTGAACAGGAGGATCGACCGTGAGCAAGCGTATTTCCGTGGTGTTCGGATTGGCGGTGGTGCTGTCGGCTTGGTTGCCGATCTTCGCCGCCGACTCGCCGAAGACCATCCGGGTGCTGTACGACAACTACGTTTTTGATCAGGCCTGCGGCTCGGACTGGGGCTTTGCGTGCCTGATTTCCGGCACAGAGAAGACCATCCTGTTCGACACGGGTGCCAAGGGGGATCTGCTGCTGGCTAACTTCGAGAAAATGAAGCTGTGTCCCGCCGACGTTGAATTGGCCGTGATCTCGCACAACCACGGCGACCACACCGGTGGGCTGCTGCCGTTCCTGGCAACGAACGAACATGTCGGCGTTTACCTTCCGGCAGCCACGCCTGCATCCTTCGTGAAAGAAACCAAAGCCCGTGCCGCAAGCGTGTCGGTGGTGAACAAGCCGGTCGAGATCTGCAAGGGTGTGTTCGTGATCGGCCCCCTGGGCGACAAGATCATCGAGCAAGCCCTGGTTGTGGATACGAAGAAGGGGCTGGTCATCATCACCGGTTGTTCGCATCCCGGTGTGGTTGCCATTGCCAAGAAAGCGAAAGAGCACCTTGGCCGAAACATCTTCATGGTCTTGGGAGGCACGCACCTGCTGAACCACACGAACGAGGATTTGCAGCGGGTTGTTGATGACCTCAAAGGGATGGGCATCCAGAAGGTGGGAGCAACACACTGCTCCGGCGACAAGGCAATTGCCAAAATGAAAGAAGCCTTTGGCGATGGTTTCGTCAGGATGGGAGTGGGGCAGGTGATCGAGGTCGTCGAAGACTGAGCCGGATGCTTGCGGCTGGCCGTGGCTCAGATTATGCTCAGCCCGACCGAAACGCAAACCAGTTTACACCTTTGGGAGCGAACGACGATGAAGATCAATCGACGCACGTTGTTGACGAGTGGAACAGCTTTGGCGGGCTTGTCCGTCCTGCATGGCGAGACGACGGTGCAGGGTGCCGAGGTGCCGAAGGACGCAGTGATCCTGACGGCCATGGTAAAGGCCAAGCCGGACCAGGTGGAGGCGGTGAAGGACGCCCTCATGTCGCTGGTCGAGCCGACTCGGAAAGAGCCTGGCTGCCTGTGCTACAACCTGCACCAGTCAAAAGCCGATCCGACCCAGTTCATGTTCTACGAACAGTGGGCTAACAAGGACGCATTCGACGCCCACGGGCAAACGCCCCACATGAAGGTCCTGAGCGAGAAGCTCAAAGGCAAGACGGACAAAGGCGGCGGGGTCGTCTTTTACGAGTTGCTGGAGTAACCGTCCGCACCATGTAAGGAGCAAGTCATGAAATCCCTGGTCCCGATTCTGCTGCTTTCGGTTGCCACCACGGCCCAGGCCCAGGTTACGGCCAAGGGACTGATCCTGGACCTGGATGCCGACAAAGGCGTCGAGGTCGAGGACGGTGATCGGGTCATCAAGTGGACCAATCAGGTGACCACGTTTGCCGCCAGGGATTTCGTCAAGCAGGATGCTGGACGGAAGAAACCTGGTTCGGGCCGTCCGACGCTGAAGACATCGGTGGCGGCCATCGGCGGTCACGACACGCTGGTGTTCAAGCGGCAAGAGTTGGTGAATCACGACGAAGACGCCTTCGACCATCTGCTCACCGGGAGCGGCCACACTTGGATTGCCGTCATCAGCGTGTACGAACAGGTGGTCCAGCTGAAGGACGTGCATTCCTTTTTTGGCAACCTGAAGAACAGCGGCATGTATGAAGGCATCTGGGGCAACGTGACCGATGACAATCGGGTTGGATCGGATCACGCAACGGCATCACGTTCGGACGTTGGGACAATAACAATCCCATGGTGCTGGCTGCCAAGCCGCTGGAGGAACGCCGGTACTACGTCGTGGCCGGGCGTATGGGTTCGGGCACGGGGGAGGTCCAGATCGAACTCTTCATCAACGAGCCGCAGGCGGTGGCGAGCAAGCCTTTCCCGGTCAATTCGGCAGCCAATTCGTCGAAGCTGGCCATTGGCCAGGAACGTGACGCCATAAACCATCCGGGCAAAGAATCCTTCGACGGAGAATTGGGCCGCTTTCTGATCTACGAGCGTCCGCTGAGCAACGACGAGTTGCAGCAGAGCATGGATTCGTTGAAGAAGATTTATTCAATCCCGTAACCGTCCAGTTTCGTATGTCCCAGCGGTTGCCTGCGAAACCCGCGACACCTGCGAAACCCGCGATGCTTGCCGGCGATTTGTCACTGGGCTCAAATGCGACAGAGTTTGCTCCATTCGCCAGCCCGTGCTTCTGAATAGCCCGTCGTGGCTTTGCCATACGCCCGCCACGGATGCCCGCCAGTTGTAGCCGGGGCGATCAGCCGTTAAACCGGCGTTTCCGACACTTCTAACCGCTTAGACGATGATGTCGTCAGCGCTGCCCGGACGCGATACCCGGACAATTTGTCCATCCAGCCGTGTGGAAGGGCCGCTGATCATCGCCCGGCTGCGGCACCGGACCACCGTGACGCCGGGCCGCCGCCCGTTCTCGGCTTGCTCGTGCCAGCGGCTGCCAGCATAATGGAGTCGCGCACCACGAGGTTCGGAGCCTGGAGGCGGCCCTCTGGGCAATCCAGAAGCCTAAAGGATGCCTAAGAAAATGATCGGTGCCATCGCCGGGGACATCATCGGTTCCATTCACGAAGGAGCCGGTACGAAAACCAAGCGGTTTCCGCTATTCGGGCCGCACAATTGGTTCACGGACGACACGGTGTTGACTGTCGCAGTCGCCGAGTCGATTCTGCGGGGATCGGATTTGGTCGATACCTTACACGACTATTTCCACCGTTACCCGCAGCGTGGTTTTGGCGGTTTCTTCATCGAATGGGCGGTCCTGCGCCGCCGCGAACCATACAACAGTTGGGGCAACGGCTCGGCGATGCGAGTCAGTCCGGTCGGGTTCGCCTACGACACGCTCGACGACGTCATGAAGCAGGCCGAGCGGACCGCAGCGGTCACGCATAACCATCCGGAAGGCATCCGCGGTGCTCAAGCCACGGCGGTGGCGATCTATCTGGCTCGCACTGGCAGGGACAAACAGGCGATCCGAGAGCATCTCGTCGACGTGTTCGGCTACGACCTGTCGACTCCGCTGAACGCGATCCGCGAGACCTACGAGTTCGATGTTTCGTGTCAGGGCTCCGTGCCCCAGGCCATCGTGGCATTTCTGGATGCCGCGGATTTCGAGGACGCGATCCGCAACGCCATTTCGCTGGGTGGTGACGCGGATACAATGGCGTGTATCGCGGGCGGGATTGCCGAGGCGTATTGGGGCGTTCCCGACAAAATCGAACAGCGGACGCTTCGCTTTCTGGACGGCCGGCTCCGGCAAGTCGTCGTCGAGTTCAATCAGCGGTTCAAAGCTTGGAAGCGAGGAGGCACCGACTGAAGTGGCGCAATTCACGCAGAAACAGGGGCAGTATCTGGCCTACATCCATCTCTACCGCAGGCTCCACCGACAGGGACCCGCGGAGAGCGACATCGCTCGCGATTTCGGGGTTTCGCCGCCAACCGTCCACCAGATGATCGTCAAACTGGAGGAGTTGGACCTGATCACGCGAGAGCCCGGTGTCGCGAGATCCATGCGGGTTGCCATCCCAACCAATGAAATTCCGGACCTGGAAGACCGTGGGGACTGATCCAAGATGACCGACCGCTGTATTTGAACCAAAACTCCTGAAGCTCGACCGTTCCAGATGCAGGTCGATCCGACGAGAAAAGGCATATTCGGAAGATCATATCGCGGGGACGCGGCGCCGACCAAAGGTTTCCCACTTTAGTCGGCGCTGGTTTTCGGAAGCACCTCGATTGTTCGTTCTGCCCGGCCGCCGCGACCGGCGGCATCCCAGACGATCAACGTCACGCGGTGCTTGCCGGGCTTCTCAAAGGTGTGCTGCGGGGCGGGCGTTACCTCCGGGATGCCATCCTCGAAGTCCCAGAGCCGCTCGTCGATTTCGCTCTTTGCGGGTTGGGAAACACACTGGAATGAGGCCGGCTCCCCCGCGAGGATCGTTTCCGGGAAGCGAAACTCCGCGACCGGGGCTGCGGCCTGGAAAATTTTGGCATCCGGCAGCTGGTCGCTTCCGTTCCCGTCCACCGTGCAATCCCTGAACTCCAAGGACGTGTACTGGGACGGCCGGGTGGCGGCGGCCAGGGCGTTGTTGGTGATCGCGCAGCGAAGAAACGACAGGCGATCCACATCCGCGCCGCCAAGTTGTACCCCGTAGCCACCGTTGTTGCGGAAGCTGCAGTCCTCTAGCACGAGTTCCCGGCAGTTGCCGTTCGTGCGGAAGCCGTGGCCGCTGTCGTTGGGATACCGAGCCCGAGTATCGCCCCGGATGCCATTCTCAAAAGTGCAACGGTAGAAATAGTGCCGGGCGATTCCGCCCGTCTCGCCCTGAAGCTGCGCGCCGAACTGGATGCAGTCGCGGACCGTGTTGTAGCCCCAAAAAACATTGTTTTTGACCGGCTTGTTGGAGACCGAAAGCCCGATGTGCGAGCCCCGGTTCGCGACGTTGTCCGTCACCACTACGTTCCGGGCGATGATCTCGATGCCATACCCCTTGAGCGTGCCGTCGTCCGTGCCGATCACGTTTCGCCGCACGGCCGATTGTGTGCCCTGGTCCACACTGAGCCAGTGATCGACCACGTTGTCCTCGATCAACGACCGCGGGCAACCGCCCCAGATTTCGATCCCCAGACCTTCGCCCCCGGAACCGCTCACTCGGTTGTGGCGGATCACCAGCTCGGCCGAGTGGTCGCCGAAGATGCCGCCTCGCCCGGTCTTGTGAATCGTGTTGCCCAGCACCTGGTTTCGTACGCAGCCCCAAGCCAGCCGAATGCCGCCGCCGTACTCGGCCCCCACGCCGATGTTCTCGATCCGACAGTCGGTAATGCGGCTGTCGGTGACGCCTCGCTCCATCGTCGGATTGTGGCCGGAGAACAGGATCGCATGCGGTCCCCAGGTCCGGATGTTGGCCAGGTTGCGGATCGCGAGGTGGTGGAGCCACAGCCGTCGGGAGTTGCCGCCACTAATTCCTTGGTGCAGCAGAGGGCTGTTCTGGCCGTCCAGCGTCATGTGGGCCAGTTCCACGTCCTCGCAGTCCGCCAGGCTGATCAGAACCGAAGGCTTGGTACCTCGGTAGACGAGCGTTGTCTTCTCTTGTCCCGCCCCGATCAGCCGGATCTTTGACTTGGGCCTGATCGCCTCGTCCAGTTCGTAGGTCCCGGCGGCCAGTTGGATCGTATCTCCCGGCGATGCGCGACCGATGGCGTCCGCCACGGCCTGGGAATCGAAACCCAACGGTGCAATCGCGGCAACCAGCCGGTCCTCGAAGGGCCCCGGCTTTTCGGGCTCACTGCCAAACAGAGCCGGTGGGGCAAGTCCAAGGAGGACGGCTAGTGTGGCGCAAAACGGTGTTGTTGTTCTCATCGTGGAATTTCACTCGCACAGAATCTGCCTTTGCGTAGGTCGTATCGCGTCATTATGGACACTGTTGGTCTCGACACTCACCGACCTTCGCCTTGACGGCAGCGTGGAGTTCCCGCAACTGTTGTTGCAGACTTTTCATGTCGGCGACGATGGTAGGCAGACCGTCCAGGCTTTTCCGCTCCATCAGTTCGCTCCCTGGTGTAATTCTTGGCGGAGGGTAAATACATCGGCAGGCATGTCGCTGGACTTGTTGGGCCGAAAGTCGGGGGAGCACGGTTCACGGATTCGTCCCAGTTTTTCCAACCGGAATTGGCAAGATGAGCCGGTGGTATGGACGGGACGAGGCCCGCAGCCCGCATCTTTGCTGGTGACCGTCATAGATTGCCTGCTAGCGGTGACCGGAACGACCGTCCTCGACGGAAACGCTGCAAGACGGCACCATCGCTGGCCGATGTTTTCCACCACAAACTGGCGCCGACATTCACAAGGAGATCAGCATGGACGACGAGATCGACATCCAAGACTTGGACGCCTACGAGATCCGGGAATTGCTGCTGGACCAAGGCAGTCAAGTGGACGAGGAGCAAGCCGCCGCCATCAAGAAATTCATCGAAGACATTGGCGGACTGGAGAATGCCCTGGCCGCCGTTGACCTGCTGGACGGGCTTGAAAAGGCGGCGTGAGCCTCAGCACTACCCGCCACTTCGTTTCCGGCCGTGGCGGGCTTGGGCCGTTTCCTTGAGGCCCATCAAGTAAGCCCGCACCTATTCCACGAAAGGCGTGTTGAGCGATTTCCAGCACGCACCACACTGCTCGCTGTGGGCGACCGTCTCCTAGCGATTCTCTGGCGAGTATCTGAACGGGCTACGGGGTCGTCAGCTCTCGGAGTGTGTCATAGACCAGCGGATCGTCGGCCGCCCCACGGAACGAGAACGGAAATTGCTGGTTGACTTTTTCGAGCATCAGCCCCCATGACGCCCCTGCGGCGACGGATGCCCGAACTGCCTCCGCCGACGCACGGCTGGGCTTGTCGTCCTCGTTGCACACGATCGGCTTGCCGTACTTTTTGAGGGCCGCGATTCGGCCGGGAATCTCCGGCACCGGCACGCCGTTGAAGTGGATCAAGAGGAAATCGGAGGTCCGGGCCTCCGGCTCCGCAAGATTGCCGTCGCCGATCCCGCTGGTCGATACGAGTAGTCCGGGGGCCGCACGCCGGGCCAGCTCGATGAGACTCGCCTCCCCCTCGGCGGATCGCAGCACGGCGTGATCGAATCCGCGGTGCGGATACTCGTTGGCGATTTCCAAGAGCAGATTCGTGTAGCCACGACTCAGGACCCATCGGGCGACGTTGACCGCGCCGTCCCGTACCGCCGTCTCGTCGCGGAGGATCTGGTCCTGACGCTGATAATAGCAGCCGAGGATGACAGCGACCCCGTGCCGGTCGCAGGCTTCGATCACCCGGGCCACGCGATCGAGATACGCCGGGCGCAGCGAGCCATCCGGGGCAAAGCCCGAGTTGACGGCCCCTTCGTAACCGGGGAAACCGCCCTGGAGGCCGATTGTGAACGCCCGTACGCCGTGGGCCGCGTAGTCGGGGATGGCCGCGATGAACCGGGCCGTGTTCGCCTCGGGATCGAAGTCCGTCCGTTTCGCATCTTCATAGACGGCATTGACCATCCTGACGTTCATCAACAGCCCCTCGGCCTTGGAGCCGAGATACGTCACCTGGCCGTTCAAGTGCCACCGTCCAGCCACGATCGTCACCTGGGTCTGCGCGCGGTAGGACGACCTGCCACCCTGCTTCGGTTCAGCCGGTGTCGGCTGGCCGGAGGGCTTCGGCCTGTCCGTTGTCTGCCTCAGCTCGTCGGTAAGCCGCTGGTCCAGGAACGCCCTCTCTTTGTCGTCCAGTTGCTCGAACAGTCGCCGATCGCGGAGATCGAAAGACCGACGCGGCTGTCCGTCCGGTCGCTCCCGCTGGTCCCCATTGTGGAAGCACCATCCGGCTGCCCCACCCGCGAGGGCTTGCTGTAGATCGACCGAAAAGTCCTCGGCGGATGGCTCCCAACGGGCCGAGAACCCGCGGCGGAACGGCTCCTGGTAATGCACGGGCACGGCACGGCCTATTTCCTGCATCCACGCCCGTAGCTCCCGCGTCTTCGCAGTCGTCTGTTGCGGCGAGCCGGCGTGCCTCGGCCGGTGCGGGCTCAGGAAATCCACCTCCACCGTTCGCAGATACTCGCCCAGTTCTTCGCGCGAGATGTCGCCGGCATGGGAGGCGGTGACCAGCCGCTGGGGGTCGAGTTGCCGGACCGCTGCGCGAAGTGTGCGGAGAGCAGCATAGTCCGTGTAACGCTGGTCACGGATGTTCCGCTCGTTGGACAGGTCAAGATACCAGTTGGCCCGCGGCTTCAAAGCCGTCACGATCGATTCCACGGCGCGCCGGTGAGCGGTCAGCGTTGGGAGTCGCGGTGGGCCGGTCACGCCGTTGCCACGCGAGAGGGTCACATCGACGATCATCCCGCGGCGGTCGCACTCCTCCACCAGTCGCAGGAGTCGGTCCAAGAACGGCTTCCGCGCATTACCCTCAGCGTCCACGGCGGAGACCTCGTTGTCGAAGGCGCCCCAGGTCGCCCAGACGCGAATCCAGTTGAACCCCCGGCTCCGCATTTCGTCGAGGTCTTGACGGATGGTTTCCTCCGAGGCCCCCAGCGCGCTGTAATAGCTGACGCCGAGCAGAAATGTCGGCCGGTCGTTGAGCGTGAATCCGGTCCCCTTGATGCCCAGCCAGGTGCGTCCCTCCCGCTGGTCCGCAGGGACCGGCTGTGGAACAAGCACCAGCAGAGCTACAGCAAACGCCAGGAAGGCAAACGGCCTCGCTCCTCGGCAACGGAGGTTTTTCATCGGATGGCCCTCACTGCAGATCTTCGACCTCGGTCACCCGCGGTTTCGGCAGGAAACCGCGGTGGTACAGCCTCGTCATTGAGGCGACGTTTCCATCGGTGCGGCAACGGCCAAGCCTTGCGCCGCATTCCATATCGCTTCCACCGTGGGTGCCGTTGGCACGGTCAAACGCGGTGCCTCACTTGGTGGTGCCTCCGCCGGCAGAATCTCGAAGCCGGCGGCCAGCACAACTTCTGGCAGCACTTTGAAGTCGAAAGACCGGCTCGGCCCCTGATAGCAGACCGCATCGACGAAGACGCGATCGATATCCTCGCCGGCTTGCCAGACAATCGCTTGTCCCGCAAAGCGGCCGGGAAGGGCGTGTACGACTGCCCGATACTGCCCGGCACGGAGTCCCCATCGGTCCTGGTCCATCTGGTCCAGCTTTACGCCCCTGCCGACCAGTTCAAGCTGCAATCGGAAGTCCGAGGCGGAGAACAAACCATCGGCAGGACGATCCAGCGTAGGATGCCAGTCGCCTCGGCTGCGAAGCGGATATACGACCACCAGCGACTTGCCGCCCGACTGGGCCGTGGCAACGCCCATGGACGCGAAATCCCGGCCATCGTGGAGGAACCGCAGACGCAGGACGACGGCGGGATCGGTATCCGTCTTCCAGTAGCCAATGAGCGGTCGGCACTGCGTCCAGAACGTGCCTCGGTTGATGCTTCCCAAGCAGGCATCCGCCGTCAGCCATGTGGTCCCGATGGTCGAATCCTGAGGTGTCTCGCCCCGAATAAACGTCCGCCGCAACTCGCACGGCTCGGAGGGCAAACTTTGGAAGCGAGCCCGAAGTTCGTCCGGGCACGGCAGACGCCAAGGCACCGGCAGGTCGGCGGCTCGGCCCATGTCGGCCTTCGGGTGTACCGGAATCTGCGTGCCCGTCTGCTCCGTCAAGTAAAACGCCGTCCGCGGAAATAGGTAGTCGGAGTAGGATCGCGCATGGGGACCGGCCCATTGCCCAGTGCCCGGATGGTAGCTGTCGGCAATGGTCCGCCAGGCTACACGGCGAAGCGACTCGGCCGCTTGGCGCGTCGCCTCGTCACGGACCAGGTGCATGGTTCGTTCGCACTCCGCGAGTGCGACCATGGTGTACGTGGGACTGTTGTACTCGTTAAACCCGCCGTGGTGTCCCGCATGCACCGCGACCTGCTGCAGCCGTTGCCGGCCGTACTTCAGGAGTTCCGCATCGCCCAAGATTTCGCCAGCCGCAGCGCACACTCCGCCGCCCATGATGGCGATGTTCGTGTATCCCGGCCCGACGTTGCGCTTCTTGATGGCCAACGCCGCATGGCGAAGGCTGGTCCGTATCTTCTGCTTCAACTCGTCGGACAGGGATTGACCGTGGTCGGCCAGCATGACCGCTAGACGTGCGCCGCAGAAATCGGCCCAGTTCCAATCGGGCGGCGACATCTTTGCCAGCGGCTCTTCCAGGAGCCAGGGCCAGATGCCGTAGGTACGGCTTGCGGGGTCCGCATCCTGAAGGCCAATTATCCTGTCGATGATCTTCTCGGCCCGCTGCCTATCGCCGGGCGAGTTACGCTGCAACAGCCCCAACGCATAATCCAACGAGGGCAGCACGGGGCGAACCCAGGTGCCGGAGGCAACCGTCGTGTGGTAACCCGGACTGTGGAATTCCTGTCCCAGCATCTGATGCTCGTCGCTGTAGCGACCAGCGCATTCGTCCAGAAATACGTTCAACGGATCGGCTGCCTGAGCGATGACGCACAACGCTGACAACCCGACCCACGGCAGTACACGCAATAAGTACCGCATCAGACAATTCCCCTTTCGCGACCGCTCGTCTTCGATCCGTCTGCAGTGACCATCATAGCCCTCGGTGGCATGGAACGATAGAATCATGCGGAGTGATCTGCGTTTTCTAGTGGGCAAGAGGGGCTAGGGCGATGACATCGATTTCCGCGTGCCGCAATATGGTCGTTGGGTGGGCGGTTGTTTGTGGTTTGTGCCCTTCAGGATCTCCAGGTGCCTGGGCGTCGGAGAGTGCCCCGTTGGTTCTGGAAGTGAGTGCGGGACCCTACGATCGGGAGAGAACACCCATCGTATTTACGCTTCCGGAGCCACTGGCGCAATGCGGGACCGTGCGTTTGATTCTGCTGGACGACGGCCGCGAGGTTTCCTCGCAGCGGATACCGGGCGAGAAGCCGGCGGTTGTTTGGGTTCTGGCCGAAAAGCTTGCCGCCGGAGGAACACGGCGGTATCAGTTGATCGCGGACGACGTGCCGGCGAACATTTCTCCTGGGGTATCTTGCCGCGATGAAGGTACCCGGCTCATGATCCAGGCTGGCAGCCATCCCGTGCTGGCCTACAACCACACCGAGTTGCCGTCGCCCGCCGGGCTTGATCCGGTGTTCGCCAAGAGCGGACATATTCATCCCGTCTACACGCCGAGCGGCCGGTTGGTGACCGATGATTTTCCCCCTGACCATGCCCATCAGCACGGCATCTTTTGGGCTTGGGTCAATACCACGTTTCAGGGCCGCAAGATCGACTTCTGGAATCAAGCGGGACGCACGGGCCGCGTACGGCATGAACGCGTCGAGGAGGTCGCATCCGGCCCGGTCTTCGCTCAGTTCACCGCCGTGCTGCGACACGAATGTCTCACAGCGAACGGGGCGGTGCCTGTGATCGAGGAAAAATGGACGGTGCGCGTGTACGGTTCGGGAGACCAGCCGCTCATCGACTTGGAGTCCGTGCAGACTTGTGCCACGGATGCTCCGCTGGTGATCAACGAGTATCACTACGGCGGCCTGGCGTTGCGTGGGGCCCGCGACTGGTTCCGGCAGCCGCAAAGCGGCTTCTTGACCAGCGAGGGCAAGACTCGCTGGGACGGCAACCACACGCGGGCACGGTGGGTGATCGCCCACGGACTCTCAGGTGGCCAACCGGCCGGGATCTGCATCTTGGGCCACCCCCAGAACTTCAGATCGCCGCAACCGGTGCGATTGCACCCCGAGAAACCGTATTTTTGTTTCTCGCCGATGGCCCTGGGCACGTTTGCCATCGAGCCCGGCCGCCCCTACGTCTCACGCTACCGGTTGGCAGCATTTGACGGCCCGGTCCAGGCCGAGAGAGCCGAGCGACTGTGGCACGACTTCGCCGAGCCGCCGACCGTCCGTGTCGTGAACACCGAGACCAGCGAAAACGGAGACTGAAGCGATCTCCAGAAGGCGAATTAGATGAACAATCGACAAATCGTTTTGGCCGCCCGACCCGAGGGACTTCCCAAGGAATCCGACTTTCGTTTGATCGAAACCGAGACGTCGGAACCTGGCGACGGCCAGTTGCTGGTCAAGACAAACTTTCTGTCCGTCGATCCGTACATGCGGGGCCGCATCAGCGAAATGAAGTCCTACGCTGATCCGGTTGCCATCGGCGAAGTGATGGTCGGCGGCACGGTGGGCACCGTGGTCGAGTCCAAGCATCGTCGTTACCGCCCCGGCGATGTCGTCGTCGGGGATTGGGGTTGGCAGGAGTACGCCCTCTCGGACGGCAAGCAGGTGCAGCGGTTCGATACCAGCCTGGCTCCGATCTCCACGGCGCTAGGCGTGTTGGGGATGCCCGGCCTGACCGCGTACTTTGGCCTCCTGGACATCGGCCAGCCAAAGCCGGGCGAGACGGTCCTCGTCTCTGGGGCGGCTGGTGCGGTCGGTTCGCTGGTAGGGCAGATCGCCAAAATCAAGGGCTGCCACGTCGTCGGTTCGGCCGGGTCCCCAGCCAAGGTTGAGCACCTCCTGACCGATCTGGGATTCGACGCGGCCTTTGACTACAAGCAGGTCACGGATTACGCCGCCCAGCTCCAAGAGGCCTGCCCCCAGGGGATCGACGTGTACTTCGACAACGTCGGTGGATCGCTGACGGACGCCGTGTTCACTCAGATTAACGTCCACGCTCGAATTGTCGTCTGCGGACAGATCGACCAGTACAACGCAACTCGTCCGCCGCGAGGTCCGCGTCTGCTGTGGCATCTGATTGTGAAACGCGCCCGTGCGGAGGGCTTTTTGGTCTTTGACTACGTCCAACGTTACCGCGAGGCCCAGGAGCAGATCGCCCAGTGGCTTGGCGCAGGCAAAGTGCAGTATCGAGAGAACATTGTCGATGGGCTGGAGAACGCTCCCGACGCGTTCATCGGCCTGTTTCGCGGCGAGAACCTGGGCAAGCAGTTGGTGCGTGTGGCGCAGCCGTGAGCGTGCCTGCCAGTTCAGGCCAGTTTGCTACTGCAACTGACATTTCTCAGTTGCTGGGAATAAAACCGCCTGTTCAAGCGTCTTATCTTATAGCGTGTGCGCGAAACTTTCTTGCGAACCTTCGGAAGCAGTTCTCGTCTTTCTTAACAGTGGCACGCGGTTGTTGATCAGCGGCGGCTCGGGAGCCGCTGTTTATCGGAGATGCGAAAAATGATCGTTTTGTGGTCGAGTTACATTTGCGAACAAAAAGGCGCGGCGTGTTTTGCCGGTCATCCGGCCAATACGCTCCCCCTGCGCCATTTGCGTTTGTGACACTCGGCCTACAAGTCGACGGGACTACACGAAAAGCCCGGTGTCACCGAGACGCCGAGCTTTTTTCGTTGGGGCTGGTAGCTGAGACGGTGTAGCGCCGGTCTGAAGAGCCGGAGAGGAGGGTTCGAGCACCTCCCAGCCCACTACGTTCGATGTTTGCGCACGCAGTGCCCCGTCGAGCGGATCGGCGCTGGGACTGCGAATGCCGGTAGGGTTTGGGTTCGACTTCCCCACGCACGTACTCGATCAGAACGTGGCGAAGCCTGGGATCGCGCCTGGTCGGGGACCAGGAGACCGCCGGTTCAAATCCGGCCGTTCTGACTGAAAACAAACGGGCAGAGGTGCAGATGGGAGCACGCCTGCTTCGGGAGCAGGAGCTGTGCTGGCTGTTTGCGGCATCAGCCGCGGGCGGTTCGACTCCGCTCATGCCCGACTTGGAATGGTAGTCGAGGGCTGGTGGCTCAGACACGGCTGATACCCGCGTAGTGCTGAGTTCGATTCTCAGGGCTACCACTTGGAACAGGAACGTAGGAGCAAGTGATGTTGCAGCGACGTCGGTTGAAACGCATACGCCCGATCGCCTTTTGGGGTCGTGGTGTAACAGGCAGCACGGCGGACTTTTAATCCGTACGGTGTGGGTTCGATTCCCTCCGGCCCTACTCGCTGGCGCGTAGCTCAGCGGTGAGAGCGGCGTCCTTATAAGACGCAGGCCGAGGGTTCAACTCCCTCCGCGCCGACTGATTTCAATTTCGACGGGACCAAGGTGTTAGCGGCAGCATCCCTGGCTCTTAACCAGGCGGGTGCGGGTTCGAGCCCCGCTGGTCCCACTGAATCAACGCACTGGTCGCGCGAGCGGCGAGGACACCGCACCCGTAATGCGGCGGCGAGGGTTCGAGTCCCTCCCAGTGCTCTGATCGTACTTTGATCTTTGAAAATTCGGCTTCCAACCAAGCGCCCATGATGTAGCGGTAGCCTGCTGCCTTGCCATGGCGGAAGTGCGGGTTCGACTCCCGCTGGGCGCTCTCGGTTCAGGACGTGGGAAAGTTTGGTACTCCGCGTGCCTTGGGCGCACGAGATCGCCGGTTCGAATCCGGCCGTCCTGACTGAATGACACGATGCGGTGGGTCCTGTGCTGGTACGGGATGGCGACTGTTAATCGCCCTGACGCAGGTTCGATTCCTGCCGCCGCAGCCTTGATGCAACGGAAGGGCAAGCCAAATGGCGATGGCACCCCGCTCGAACCGGGACGAGCTTCACGGCCTTGCGGGTTCGACTCCCGCTCCTTCCGCCTTCACAACACGTGCCCTTGGCCGATCGGCTCAGGCACCAGCCTTCCAAGCTGGACAGGCGGGTTCGATTCCCGCAGGGCACTCTGCACGAGCGGGGATGGGCTAACGGTACGCTTCCTGGCTTTGAACCAGGCGATGGGGGTTCGATTCCCTCTCCCCGAGCCTTTCCGCACCAGCGGTGTCCAAGAAGTATTCCGGGGTAGTTGCTGCTGGTAGTGACGCCTGGCTCTGAACCAGGAGGTCGTTGGTTCGATTCCAACCCCCGGAGCTTGATTGAATGGACGGAAGTCATCCGGCCGGATGAGGAACCTGTCTTGAAAACAGGCCGCGGCTTTGCCGTTGTGGGTTCGAGTCCCACGGCTTCCGCTGCTCGACGACACAACACGCGTCCCTGGTGTAATTGGCAGCACGGCTGGTTCCAACCCAGTTGGTCAGGGTTCAAGTCCTTGGGGGCGTGCCTTGCCGGCGGTCTGCTATCGCGAACCTCCGACGAGAAAACGGGCTCATGGTCCAACAGGACGACACCAGCTCCGCAAGCTGGAGATCCGGGTGCGACTCCCGGTGGTTCCACTGCAACAACGACGGTCCCGTGGCCTAGCGGCGAAGGTAGCACCCTTACAAGGTGACGACCGATGGTTCGAGTCCATCCGGGACTACTTTGGCCCAGATACGCCAAGCGGCAGAGCGGCTCGGTTAAACCCGGGCGTTTGCAGGTTCGAGTCCTGTTCTGGGCACTGACGGAGAAGATGGCTCGGTAGGCAATCGGCAGACCACCCTGGCTTAGAACCAGGGATGCTGTGCCCTTCGAGTCCCACCTGAGCTACTGACATGACAACACGTCCTCGTGGAGCAGCCCGGAGTGCTCGCCTGCCTGTCACGCAGGAGATCGTGGGTTCAAATCCCATCGGGGACGCTGGACAAGACAGCACGGTACGCAAACCGGCAAAGCGGCGAAGCTCAAACCTTCGTGAACGTCTGTGGGTTCGACTCCCATCCGTGCTACTGGCGAACAACGACTTGCGTCGGTTGGGCATTGGCAGGCCTCGCTGGCTGTAAACCAGCCGTCCGAACGGACCCTGGCGGTTCAACTCCGCGAGCGGCGCACTCTGGAAGAAGCAACACCATGGCGCGGTGCGATGCTGGTTTTGCAGCGAGGCTTTCAATCTCGCCAACGCGCACTTCGATTCCCGTCCGCGTCACTGTTCTGGCTCGGTGTGATGTTGGTTTTACAGTCAGGCCCTCAACCTGGCCGACGCGCACTTCGATTCCCGTCCGAGTCACTGGATGCGGCCAAGTGGTGGAATTTGGTAGACACGCGACGCTCAGAAGGTCGTGCCCGCAGGGGCGTGCGAGTTCAAGTCTCGCCTTGGCTACTGACAGAACGACTGCAGGTGGGCAGGGACCCAACTGGCTTTCATACGGCCGGCGTGCCCGGTTCGATACCGGGACCTGCAACTTGCGCACTGGGCCAGTGCTCATCCGGGGCTCATAAGCCTGGACCGCCGGTGTGCGACTCCCGGACCCGCTACTTGATCGTGGCCGAGTACGCAAACAGGCAAAGCGACGAGGTCGAGAATCTCGTGATTTTGCAGGTTCGATTCCTGCCTCGGTCACTGGCACGATCCCGTGGTCCAGCGGCAAAGACGCCTGGATGACACCCAGGAAATCGGCGGTTCGATTCCGCCCGGGATCACTGAAACAGAGGTCTGTAGGTGTTTCGGCAGCACACGTCCTT
>Ga0351867_10112_pt1 | contig 23471 bp, 19 predicted proteins | sample TotcelHFGM3001M8_FD_206779 | JGI IMG/M metagenome (GOLD analysis project Ga0351867, IMG submission 206779) | Enriched cells from coal bed in the Powder River Basin, Montana, United States - Total cells FGM rep2 HSBNCT.FGM.300.1.M8 ...
CCCCGACCTGGCGTCCTTACTCCGGAGTTTGCCGGTATGGCTTCTTTGACCAAGTGGCGCGGCCGACCGATTTTCGTCTCCAGCACATTCCGCGACATGCACGCGGAGCGCGATTATCTCCGGGAGTACATCTTCCCGCGGTTGGAGGAGAAGCTGCGTGACCTACACCACTACCTGGAATCCGTCGACTTGCGATGGGGCATCGATACGAGGTCGGTGGACCACGCGGAAGCCAAAGAGCTGTTGGTGCTGAAAGTCTGCCTCAATGAGATCGAGCGTTGTCGGCCGTTCCTCTTGGTCCTCCTCGGCGATCGTTACGGCTGGGTACCTCCGCAGGAACGCATGCAGACGGCCTGTCGCGAAGGCGCGTTCACGGGCGATGTTGCGGGAAAGAGCGTCACAGCACTGGAAATCGAGCTGGGACTATTCGCTTAACGCGATCAACGGCAACGGAGTTTCATTTACCTTCGTAACCCGCTGCCATTCCACCAGATGCCTCCGCATCAAGTGCAGGTTTATCGCGAATTGGATCCCGACGCACGGCAACGGTTGGAGGCGTTGAAGAGGCGAATCCAAGATCAGTTCCCCGAACGAACCCGGCACTACGACGTGGAATGGGACCGCCAGGGCGAGCGCATTCGAGGCTTGGAAGCCTTCGGCGAACTGGTCTTCCGCGATCTGTGGACGGCCCTGGATGAGGAGACCCGGGACTTCATTCAGCAGCCCGCGTCCACGTGGCAGGAAGACGAACGGCGCGCCTTGGAGGAATTCGCCGCCGAGCAGAGCCGCCGCTTCTTCGGGCGCACGTACGTTGTAGAAGATCTCTGCCGCTTTGCGTTGTCGGCGGACGAAAGCGGCGCCGCGTGGTGCACCTGCGTGGTCGGCGGGACGGGCGATGGGAAGAGCGCGCTGTTGGGTCCTCTCTTGGATCGTCTCCGCGGCGCGGACGCGTTCGTGCTGGCCCATTTTGTCGCCATGAGCCCCCACGCCGCGCGGCTGGACACCATGTTTGCACGCTGGTGCGACGAACTGGCGGCGAAACTCGGAGAAGCCAGCCCGTTGGGGGCCAACGAGAGGCGGCCGCTGGGAGGCCACGATGCGGACGAGGCCGGCACGCGAAATCGGTTCGAGGAGGAATATCGCGGCCTGCTTTCCCGCGTGGCGCAGCATCACCGCGTGGTGATTCTGGTCGACGGGCTCAGTCAATTCGAACGTTCCACGGAGGCCCGCTTCGTCGCTTGGCTGAGAAACGGCGTACCCCCCAACACCCGTCTGATCGTCACCACCGCGCCAGGCGAGGAATTGCAGACTCTCACGGGCCGCGCCGGCGTTCAGTTGCTGCCCCTGCCCACGCTCGACACCGACGCATCCGAGCAGATCGCCCTGGCCATTTGCCAAAGTTATCACCGCGAGCTGAATCCGGATGTGCTCCACGAGCTTCTCCGCAAGCGGACCCGGGACGGGCGGGAGGCCGCCGGCAATCCGCTGGCGTCCCTGCAACCGGATAACATCGAGTGGCAGCAGCGGATTATCGGCCAGTACTCAGGCCTGGGCGCGGTGCATTGGGTAAAGGGTGAGGTGCAGGCCGCTCTCGACTCCGCGCGGCAGGCGACCCAATTAGGCGAGCTGGCCGCGTCCCAGCGACCGAATGACGATGAATGGCTGGCCGAAACGTCGCTGCTGTACGTGAATCTCGGGGATATTCTGGCTAAGGCGGGAGACGGTTCCGGATCGATTGAAGCATACCGCAAGTGTTTGGCGGTTCGTCAACGACTGGCCAGCCGAGCACCGACGGACGGGAAACGCCAGGTTGAGCTCTCAATGGGCTACGAATACCTGGGGGACGCGCTCCACAGCCAAGGTAGGCCGGGCGAGGCGATCCAGGCGCAACAGCAATGCCTGGAAATCCGACAACAATTGGTGAGTCAGGCTCCAGGCGACGCGGCTCCCCTGCGCGCCTTGGTGGTCACCCATACCCGGCTGGCCAATCTGCATCAGGACCTCGGCCAGATCAAAGCCTCCAATGGGCACTGGATCGAGTGCCATCGGTTGCTCAGCCGCATGCGGAACCAGGGACTGGAACTCGATCCGACCTTTGCCGATCTGCTGCGGCAGCTGGATAAGGCGTTGGGCTCCGCATAGCCCAGGTGCCGCGCGAGTTGTTTTTCGGCCATGCGGTGCTCCTCCGGTCAGCTTCGTCCTGCTGGATTTCATTTGGGCGTACGGTCAAAACGATGACAAAACGCGACTTGACCTGCGCCCAGCCGACGCACAAAGGCGCATTTCCTGTTGCTGCCGCCATCATCAGCGATCCTCGCTCTGGCGGTCTACGATCGCTTGAACGATGGCGTCGGCGAGGGCTTTCATCCCCTTGTCGCCCGGGTGGCCGGCGACGCCGGCGTGCGTAAACGATCGCTCCGAATGTGCTCGGTTGGCGGCGTCCTGGCCGAGTGGGCCGGCGTTGACGAAGATGCCGCCGGCCTCGCTGCAAGCCTGGCCGAGCACCTCGTCCTTGGCGGCGTTCGCCCAGAAACAGCTGCGCACCACGACCATCGGACGACGTTTGGCCAGGGCGCATCTCAGGATACTCATCACCCCGGCCTTGAACTGGGCCTTGGCCTCCTCGGTCTCCAACGCGGGCACGTTTTCGCCGATGGCGAGAATCACCAGGTCGGGGTCGAATGCGAACGCGTCCTGCATGTTCAGGTCCACGTCGTACGTCGCGTAGTTGCGCTCAAAGTCCGCAATGTTCCCGACCATGATCTGAGGTCTTGATCCGGTATGCTCAGCCAGCGCGCTGGTCACCAGATGGACGTAATCCTTGTCCTCGGAACTGGCAGCCATGCCCCAGTTGCCGGTCCAGCCGATATCCGCCTTGGGACCGTGCAGGGTGATGCTGTTTCCCAGAAAGAGAATACGGCGAATGGCCGACGGTCGGACTTCCGGCTCGGCGGTGACCGGAAACATCGAGATCCGGAACTTCGTGCAACCGTAAGGAACGAGTGTCAGTCGCTCCGGGGACGTTCGTGTAGCAACGGGCAGAAGCGGCAGTCGGGGCGATTTCGGGTCGGGATTCCAGGCGATCTCGACGGCATTGGCCTGCAATTTCAAGGGCGCCGCGAGCGGCCAATTCCATGGGCCAGGCACCGCGGCACGCTCCACCGTCAAGTTGGGTTCCTGCACGTCCAAGGCGAACTGCCAGCGCGCGGACGGATCGGGCGTGTTGGCGTCCGCGGTGTCCGGGATGGGCAGTGCGAACAACAGGGGGCCGTAGGAGACCGAGGCGTAAGGCACGCCGCGGGTGCTGTGTTCTTCCGGGATCGTTACGCGTATGGCTCGGTGCGCGCCGTCGTAAGGAGCGCCCTGCGCGGCATCCCGGCCGATCTGCACACTCGCGGTCATGGGAAGGTGCAGCCGAACGGTGTCGCCCGGCTTCCAGGTCCGGTGGATCCGGACAAACCCTCGGGCATTTCGCTCGACGGCGACCGCGGCGCCGTTCACGTCCAGAACGGGAGCCACACACCAGCCGGGAATGCGGAAATCCAACGGAAAAGCTGCCTCCCGCGCCGGCTGCACGGAGAGCTCGATCGTTTCGTTGAAGGGATAGTCGGTCTTGCAAGTGATCTTGATCGGCACGGCGTTGGCCACCAGCGCCGTCACCTTGCAGGGGCCATAACAAGTTGCCGCCAGGCCGTTGTCCCCGGTGGCCATCCACATGTGCGTGACATACCAGGGCACAATGCGGTTGAGCGCGGCGGTACAGCACAGCGGCGAGTGCTTCTGCTGATAGGCGCCGCCTCCGCCCCGAGGGCCGTGCGGAAAGTCGGGCGACAAGTTGGCGAACCGGTTGGGGCTCTGGAAATAGACGTGCGTCTTGAAATCGCGTGAGACCGTGGCCGGTCCCGCGTTGAAAAACGCCCGCTCCGCCCGGTCCCCCATCCGGCCTTCGCCCGACACGGACAGCAGGCAGATCTGGCTCCACACGTATCCTGCCACATCGCAGGTTTCGCTGCCCCGGAACGCGCCGCTGGGACCATACCACTCGTCGGACACGGGGACGCCGTGCGGTTGCATGGCCACGCGTTCGAGCAGGTCGTGCCAGCCGACAGCGGCCTGAAGGTAGCGTCGGTCGCCGGTCCACAGATAGCCTACGGCCCAGGGCGTCGTGCTTTCGATAAACTCGACAACGTGGGCGTTGTCGACGGTTGTGCCCGGATTCAGATCGGGCGGTTGGCGGTAGCGGGCGAGGCTCGGCAGGAGCGCCGCGTCTTCCCGCTTGAGCATCGCGTCCAGCGCGGCGGCAATGTTCCGATTGCCCGTCCAGCAGAACGTGTCATAGGCCGGCCACAGATTGGACATATTGCCGGTGATCGACCGCAGACAGTCCGGGTCCGCGGAGTAGGCTTTCTCGAGGGCCTCCAGAATGTGCTTGTCACCGGAACCTGCATAGAAACCCGTCATGGCGCGTCCCAGCAGGCCACACGCCCACAGCGGCCAGCCGTCCAAGGCGGCGGTGACCGCCGCCCGGTCGGCGGGCTGGTTGCGGTCGAGCCACCACAGGAAGAGCAGGCCGTCGGTATTCATCGGGTCGGCCACCGCATCCAATCGCCGCTTGGCTTGGGCGATCAGCGCTTCGTCGTGCAACGCATAGCCCAGGCGGGCGAGGCCATCGAACCAGTAGCCGCCGCCCTCGTACGGCCAGGCGCCTTTGTACCAGAGAAGTCTCTCGCCAGTCATCTGGTGATCGGGAGCCCAGGCCCGTTTGAAATCGTCGTCCACTTCGTCCATGTGGCCGGTGAAACCGTCCCGTGCCGCCAGGCACCAGTCGCGCAGCCAACCGGCCGGTTCCACCGCGCCGGGAGGCAGCGGCAGCAGCGCCGGACGCGTCGGCGGCTCAAAGGGCCGCGCGTAGTTGACCGCCTCGGCCTCGCTCTGGCTCTGCTCGACGATCTTGGCCGGTTCGTCGCCGGCCAAATGACCCGCCAAGCCCAGGACCGGCACCAGCCAAAGCCATCGTTTCACGTCGGTTGTCATGTTTACTCCTTCGCAATGTTCGACCCCGGGTGCCAGTACAACGGGTTCTTACGAGTCGCGTCGAGCGAGCCGGGGGTTGGGCCGCTCGATATGATCGGGACACTAGAGCGGAGGGGGCCGGAGACATCAGACGCCAGTTTCCGCCGGGCAAGGATTTGCTTCTGGCCTGATCCGCCACGCATTGCAGGAGGTCTCAAACAAACGCAGAATTCACGGCTCCCGCGGTTCGACTTCTTTGTCTTCCTGGGGACCCTGCGACAGCACCAATGTTCCTTGGCCTTGGACCAGCACGTTCAGTGTCTGTCGCTTGTCGCTGTACTCCGTGGTCAGCACCTTGCCGCCCTGCAATTCCACACGCGGCGCAGGGGCGGGAACGCGGACCAGTCGCACCCAGTAGGGCTTCGAGTACCAGCCGTCGATCTCGACGCGGACGTCGCGGCCGCGGTGCTCGACGCGACCGATGTCGCCGGGCACGTGCAGCAGCACGTCGCTGGGCGCCAGTCGCTGCAACGCGTAAATCGGCGTCTTGCCGAACGCCTCCGGCAGATTCGCCTGCACCGTGCCGGGGCTGATCGCGGGGCCGTCGCTCCGCTGGGCCCGCAGATGGAAAAAGTCGGGCAGCAATCCTTGACGCTCGCGGTCCTCCAGCGGAAAGGTCTGCTGCAGTCCGGACCGGGTGATGCCCACCGCCAGCTGAGCCCAGAAATCGCCCATGTCCGGGTCCAGTCGAGCCAGATCCTGAAGCGAAGAACGATACACCAGTCCACACCACTGCACCGGCAGGCCGATCCAGAAAGGGGCGGTCCAGTTGGTGGCTCCCAGCACGGCCGTTGTGGCGTACAGGCCCACCGGACCGTCCGTGGGTCGGTCCAGGTACACCAGGGAGACGCCGGTCCAGGCCCAATCGCGTCCGGCGTCGAGGTACTTTTGATCCGCCGTCAGCTGGTAGGCCAGATTGCAGCAGGCCAGGATCCGCCCGCTGGCCAAGATATCCGGCGTGTGCAGCGGCATTTCCCAGGTTTGCGCGCCGCGGGGAACCGTGTTGCGGTAGACTTCGAGTTGTTTGTCCAGGACGGCCAACGCCGCCTTCGTCAGCGGGTCGTCGCCCGTAAAGACGGCTGCTTCGAGAACCGGTTCCAGCCGCGCAGCACTCAGGCCGTTGGCGTGATCTTCCCAATGCGTGGACCCGTAATCCGGCTTGCCCGTTTGCGGCTGGTAGCGAATCAAGCCCTGCTCGTCAAACGCGGCAAGCGTCTGCAGCGCGGCGGCCAGACGCCGTTCGGCGTAAGGTTCGATCCGGCCGAACAGCAGCGGGGCAAAGGGCCGCGCCACGTGGGAACAGCCGGCATCCCGGTTCCCGGCCGGAGTCAGCCGTTCGAGGCCGCGTTCGGCGCCCGCGCGGAGCCGCTGGGCGAGGGCCTCGTCGCCGGTGTGCTCGGCCAGCCACAGCATGTAGCCGGGCGCATCCGCCGCAGGCCGCGCGGGGAAACTGCTGCCCCAAACCGCATGCCGCCAGATCCCGTCTTCGTGCAGCGCGGAATCGAGCCAGCCGTGCGCGAGCAGTTCGACCGCCGCCTCGAAACCGCCCTCGAACTCGGGAACCGGCGGAAGACCGCCGGACAGCTTGACGTACTGTTCCACCGCCGGACTGACCGTCTCACCTCGGCCTCCGATCAGGGTCGCCGTCAAGGTCATGGGCACGTTCGCCTCGAGGGGATACGCACGGAAAGCGGCCGTTTCGTTTTCCAAGCGTCGCTCTCCCACGCCGGGAAACCACAGACCCATCAGATGGCTGCCCGAGTGAAAGACGCGATCGGGCGAGTCGAACACTGCGGCAGGATGGTCGTGGCGATCCCAGACCAGCCCCACGTAACGGCCGTTGGCGGCGATGCTCATCATCGGAAAGCACAGCTTGTGGCTTTCCACAATCCGCCGATTCGCCCGCTCGCCACGCACGTCCGCCTCGCTGCTGCTGGGCTCGTTCTCCAGGTACTCGACCCCCGGCAGAACCGCCTGCGTCTTTGCTTCCCCGAACGTTCCCAGGCCCGGAAACAGCGTCAGCATCGGCAGATGGAAAACGTCCCGTTGCCGGTCCACGACGACCGCCGTTTCGATCGTGATGGCGCCGTCGCCGGGCGAGGCGAACTTGCGCCGGAACTGCCAATTCGCACCGCCCGCATCCCGCAGGCGAGCCGCAACGCCGAGCGTTCCGTCGGCTTCCGGCAAGATCTCGAAGTCTGCGGCGGCCAAGTCCAGGTAAGACGGCACTCCATCCACAACCACGCCCAGTTGCGAGCGGCCGTGCGAGCGGGCCGCCTCTTCGCCGGCGACCTGGACGCTGAAACCGTCCCACTGCCGGCCGTTATGAGCCAGCACCAGGTCGCCCGCCCGCACCGTGCGAGGGTGCTCGCCGAGATCGACAACCGCCGGACGCGCCAAGTCGCCCGCCTTGAGCGGCTTCATCTCCAACGCCTTGATCCAGGCGATGGTGACGCGGCCAGCGCCTGCTGCCGGATCGATGCGCAGACGGGAACCCGCCTCCTGGGCCGGCAACAGCACTTCGTATTCGTGCCACTGGCCGTCGTCATTCACGGTGAATCGCACGGAATTCTGAGCCGTAAACCCGCGCCCGAAGAAGACCTCTCCAATCGGATCCGCGTCGGACCTCATCCGAATCGTCAACAGCACCCGGCTCCCCTGCGGCATTCCAGCCACGGGCGCAGAGTGGATATAGGGATCCTCGCCGACGCAGTCGAACTCCAGCCCTTCGGCCGTGGCCCGCATGTTCGCCACCGCGTGGGCAGCCACCCAGCCCTGAGCGCCCTGAGTGAAATCAAACAGCACCACCGGCTCCTGCGCCGTCGCGGTGCCAAGCCACAGTCCGCCCAGCAGAAGACTGAGCTTGATTTGTCCGGTAGCATTCATCGCGTCTTCGCCTCGTCCAAAGTCCTTGACATCCAACCCGCCCCAAGCCCGAACGCTACTGGATCGAAATCGCGTACAACCGCGAGCGGTCGGAGATGAACATCACGCCGTTGGCGATCGTGGGCGTGCTGTAGATCGACGACGGGAACTCGATTTCCGCGATTTTCTTTTCCTCTTTGCCCAACGCAAAGACCGACAACACGCCGTCTTCATCGCCCAGGAACATCTTGCCGTCCGCCACCATCGGCGAGCCCCAGACGGCGGCGAGGATATCGGCTTCCCAGTACCGCTTGCCGGTCGCAAAGTCCAAGCAGTGAATGCGGCCGCTGAGATCCGGGGCATAGACCAGCCCGTCGTGGATCGCCACCGTGGACAGCGTGCGGCGGAAGCAATCGTTGTCTTTCTCCCCGGTCAACGAGCCGTCCTTGTCGACGCCACCCCAATGCCAGATCTGAGCGGAGTTCGGGTTCGGCTGATTCTCGGGCGTAACCGGGCTGACGTCGCCCTTCTTCGTCGCGTCGATGCGATAGATGTGCCCCACGCCTTCGCCATGTTCGGGGTCTTGGCCGACGCCGAGTACGACGCTGTTCTCGAAGAACACGGGCGTCGAGATGATGTTGTTTCGCGTGCCCCGCCCGCCCAGTTCCCATTTGGAATCCTTGGGGTTCAAATCGAATTCCCAGAGATGTTCCCCCGTCTTGGCATCCAGCGCGTACAGCCAACCGTTGCCGCCCGGCATGTAAATCTGCGTCTGGCCGTTGACGACACCCGCCGCAGGCGAACTCCATTGGCCGTGCAGGATCGTGTCCAACGGCGAGTTGTCTTCCCAAACGACTTCGCCCGTCACTTTATGCACCGCGATGAACGACGGCGAACGGGGCGAGGGCAGCTCCAAGTGGGCTTCATCGACGCCATTGGACGTCAGGATGTAGACCAAATCGCCGACGACGATCGGCGAACTGGTCGCCAGGTTGTGCGGGAACACGCCCATCTCTTCGATCATGTCCAGCGACCAAACGATGTCGGCGTCCTGCTGCTCGTTGTCGGTTTCGTCGGTGTAAGGTCCGTCGTTCTCCTGGTCGTAGAAGCCTTCCGTATCCAAGCACATCAATTCGCAGCGATTGGTGACGACCCACAAACGATTGCCCTCGACAAACGGCGCGGAACAGATCCCTTGCTCGGGCCAGTCGTTGACGCGTCCCTGGGGCAGTTTCTCGCGCGTCAACTGCCACAAAAACTTGCCGGTCTTTTCTTCAAAGCACAGCACGACGCCGCGATCACCTTTGTGCTTTGGCCGATACTCGCCGCCGTTATTGGTGCCCACATACACTTTGCCATTGGACACCACGGGATTGCCATACGTTTGCGACCCCAGCTTGGCGACCCACAGCAACCGCTTGCCTTCCTCGACCGTCGCGGCAGGCTCGAAATCGATCGCGATCCCGGTCGTGGCGTTGACCATGTTGCGATGGACGTCACCCCCCCAGCACGGCCAGTCGCCGGTCACCACACGCTCGCCAGCTGCCGGCGTCGCGGGGGCAGCGGCGGCCGCCCCAGGTTCGGGCGCCGGTTCGGGCGACGATTCGGGCGCCGTCTCGGGCGTCTCAGCCGGCTCCCACGGCGCGGGCGCCGCAGCTTCCTCGGCGGCAGGCGAGTCGGCAGGATCGGTGTCCATTTCCGCTTCCTCTGCGGCCTCGTCTATCACCTCGTCTGCCGAATCGTCGGCCATCTCCTGGTCGGCCTCGTCGTCCGCGGCTGGAGCGGGCTCGTCCGTCGGCTTCGGTTCCAGTCGTGACGGCTCGGGAGCCGATTCCGCAACGCCCTCCGACGCAGGTTCGCCAAGCGGATCGACCGACGGCATGACGTATTCCGGCGGGCTGGACGCTTCCCAGTCGGGTTCCGCGTCCGTGACGCCCGAGTCATAGGTGGGCCGCGGAGGCGGCGGAGGCGTACAGCCGCCGATCAGGACCGCAGCACCAATCGTCAGGATGGCCGAGAGAAAAAGGTTGGATTTTGTAGGCATGATGATTTCCTTGGTCTACGAGCGTTCGGTTCGTCAGCCGACCGATCAGTTTTGGGAAACAGATACATTATCAAACAAGCAGGGGGCCAGCGAGTACATGTACAAGCCGGGACTGCCTTGAACATTGGGGTTCGGGTCGACGGCCTCTACCGTCCAGGCCTCCGGCTCCGGATCGGTGCGTTTCCAGGCTTTGCCATACAAGTAAGCCCCATCCTGCCGGATGTCCACCCGCATCTTGAGCGTGTACCAGACGTTGGGATCGGAACGAAAACGTACTTCGTTGCCAATTCGCGGATGCGGGGCCCAATCCTGAAAGCCGAGTTTCGCGTTGTTGCCTTTCAGAATTAGATTGTAGCGGCAAACGGTCAGGCCGACGCTAGGCAGTCGCCGTTTTTCCTCTCGCATCAGCGCATCGGCTTGAATCGTGTACCCCGTCATGTCCGGCGATCCCAGCCAAATGTACACGCTGGGCGTCCCGCCGCCGGGCGTGTGCTGCAAGACCGTGCTGCCGTCCTCCTGGACGGGAACCAGACGCCGGGTGGCACCGATCCAGGTCGGCGGCACCTGGCTGCCCGTCAAGCCTTCGAAGTCCCATTTCCACGGCAGCTTGGGCAATACGCGAACGCGAGCCGTGGCGGTCAAATCGCCGAACTTGGCCGAAACATGCCCGCCCTGCTCCGTCGCGTCTTCGCCGAACACCAACTTGTTGCCCGCAACCTTGGCGTCCGGCAAGTCGGCTTGCGGTTCCAAGGCGGGTTCGAGTTTCTTCAGGAAACGCCCATTCTGGTCGAAAGCGTGCAATTCGTATTCGACCTCGCCGCCGCCGGACACATGGGCTTCGTAGGGGACCAACTGGAGCAGAGCGATTTCTGCTTGGGGCGCGGTCTCGGCCGGCAGCGGAGGCACCGGATCGCTGGACGGCTGGTGGTCCTTTGTCCCCACACAAATCGTGCGGTCGCGGGTCACAAACACGATCCGCCCGTCGGCAATCGCCGGCGAAGCGTAGATTTCGTCCATCCCCACCCCGTCGGCAGCTCTCAACGCCACGTGGCACAGCGACCGACATTCCTGGCGACTGGGTTGGAGAATGTGGATGTTGCCGTTGACCTCCATGACATAGATCTTGCCGTCTGCCCACACGGGGGAACCCTTGCCCACCGTCCCTAATTTGTGGATCCACAACGGCTCGCCTGTCCGGCTGTCAAAGGCGTGCATGTTGCCGGTGTCGGCAACAACGTACAGGATTCCGTCATGGACCAACAACCCCGAGTAGCCCGCCTTGATCTCGTCCACGCGCCACACCGAGTGCGTTTTCGTCACGTCGCCTCGGCCCGTGGCGTCGATGCATTCGATCCGCCCAAACGCGATGCTGTCGATGTTGTCTTCGCCGTGGGCCATATACACGTAGTTCCCGTCCACGACGGGCGTGGTGTTGAGACCGCGTTTGGACATCATAAAGCCCCAGAGCGGCTCGCCGGTCCGAGCGTTGATCGCGTACACGCCGCCATCGCCGTTGCCGCCAATCAACATCCGCGTGCCATCGATGACGGCTACCACGGGGCAGGAATAGTTGGTGTCCAGGGGCCGCCCGCCGGGCGCCGAAACCCAAAGCAGCTTGCCCGTCCGCTTATCAAAGGCGTAGTAGGTGTGCTTCGGCGGCGGAACGCCCGTTTTCCCCCAGTTCAACGTCAGAAAGCTGACGATCACCCGATCCTCGTCGATGATCGGCGTCATCGTCCGGCCTCCGTACCCGGAAATCTTGCCGTACTGTTCGAATAACGAGTACTCCCACACGACTTTGCCGTCCCCGGTGTAACAGCGGAACAAGCCGTCGACCGAATGGAGATACACGTTCCCCGTTTCCGGATCGCCGGCCATACTGGCCCAACCTACACGCGGCGCCGGGATGTCCGTTTGAAACACGTTGAACCTGTCCTGCCAAACAATCTCGCCGGTCGCCGCGTCCCAACAGACGACTTGTTCCCCGGCGTTGATCAACTGCTGCGGATCGTTGATGTCGTCACTGGTCCGGCAATTCAAATACACCCGGCCGTTCATCATGACCGGGGCCGCGCGACCGCCAATTGGCGAAACCCAAAGCACGTTCTTCATGCCCTCCAACGACCACTCTTCGACCAAGCCCTTTTCGCGCGACACGCCCGTCTGCTCGGGGCCGCGCCACTGTGCCCAATCGCCGGCGTGTGCGGCGGCTGCCGCCAAAACCAAAAAGGAACCCAACAACAGATATGCAGATGTTCTCATGGAAAGATCCCCCCCCTCTTTTCCGATCAACGTTCACTTGTGCGTCTTTTCACGTCAGTGTATGGAAAAGGCGGCAGATTTCAACCGGCAACATCAGTCGAACCACTCGTCGACCGGATCAAATTTCGGGATTACCACGATCAGCACTTTCATCCGCCCGATCGCGCGGTGGCGGACACCGGGACGGATCAGGATGCACAAACCGGGATGGACGGGGATCGTTTCGTCGTTCAGTTGCATCTTTGCGTCCGGCCCGCATTCCAGGAAGAAATAAGTCTCGGTCAACTGTTGGTGATAGTGCAACCGGGCGTCGGCGGAAATCTCCGTCACGTGAACCGTGCCGGGAAAATCCGCCACGTCTTGGAACGCTCGACGAGCCACGCCGCAGGGACACGTAACGCCGCTGAGGGCGGCGAAATCGACGATTTCGTAGGGGTGGGACATGGGGGCTCCTTCCTGAGATTCGGCTGGACGCTTTAAGGGCTCAGACGTACAGAATTCAGTTTTGCCGGGCATCGACTGTCCGTTATTGCGAACGATCTACGCGGCAAAATTGAATTCTGTACATCGGAGCCAGCAATGTTCGTCCAACCTCGCGAACCAAAACTCAGATTCTCTCGTCGCTATTTTGAGCCTTTCGGTTTGCGCCCGCAACCCGTCAAGCCGCGCCGTCAAACCGCCGCAGTTGCCGTTGACGCCAACCCGCCGAGCCATAATCATAAGACGTTTGGCTCCGTAAACTCTGGACTCGTCCCGATTTGACGCCTCTCGTAGCGGCGTTTTCCGGCGAGTCGCCCGATGGAGAAGGAAATCGCATGATTCAGGTCCAGTTTCCCGATGGAAGTATCAAAGAGTATCCCGACCAAGCCACCGCGATGGACGCGGCCCAGTCGATCGGCTCGCGTTTGGCCGCAGCTGTCGTGGCGGCGGAGGTCGACGGCCAAGTGGGCGACGCGATGCGGCCCTTGACGGAACTTAGTTCGTCCCGTCCGATTTCGTTGCGGCTGCTCACCGACAAAGACCCCCTGTCCCTGGGCGTGATGCGTCACTCGTGCGCGCACATCATGGCGCGGGCTGTGATGCAACTGTTTCCCGGCGTTTCGCTGGCGTTCGGTCCGACCACGGGCAACGGGTTTTATTACGATTTCGACTTGGAACATAAGCTGAACGAAGAGGACTTTCCCCGCATCGAAGCGGAGATGCAGCGGATTGTCAAAGAAGCGGAGCCGTTCGAGCGGTTTAATCTGCCGCGGGACAAGGCCGTCGAATTGTGCCGCGACTTGAAACAAACGCTCAAGGTCGAGCATATCTCGACGGGATTGAGCGATCATGGCGATTTGAGCTTTTACCGCCAGGGCGAATTTGTGGACCTGTGCCGGGGCCCGCACGTGCCCAACGCAGGCAAGATCAAAGCCTTCAAAGTCCTGTCGGTCGCCGGCACCTATTGGAAAGGCGACGCCCGCAACCGGCAACTGCAGCGGTTGTACGGCACGGCGTGGTTCAGCAAACAGGACCTGGACCAGTACCTGGAACAGCTGGAAGAAGCCAAGCGCCGCGACCACCGCGTGCTGGGCAAGAAGCTGCGGCTGTTCAGCATCGATTCCGATGTGGGCTCGGGGCTGTGCTTGTGGCTCCCCAAAGGTGCGGCGGTGCGATCGATCCTCGAGGATTTCATCAAACGTGAACTGCTGGCGCGAGGTTACCAGCCGGTCTATTCCCCGCATATCGGCCGTGTGGACTTGTATGAAACCAGCGGCCATTTTCCGTATTACCGTGATTCCCAATTCGCGCCCATTTACCATCACGACGCCGGGCAGATCGTCGATTTCATCCTCCGTCGGCTGGAAATCACGCCCGACGCGCCGCCCGCCGAAGCGGACGACGAAGAACAGTCGCTGTTGCAGGCGGCGAAAGTGATGGGCTTTGACGCGGCCCAGTTCGGCTATCGGCCCGATGCACCGCCAGGCGAACGCGTCCAGGTGCTGCGGGACTGGCAGCGAACGCAAGAGCGGTACTTGTTGCGGCCCATGAACTGTCCGCATCATGTGCAGATGTACAAGTCGGAACCGCGCAGCTATCGAGACTTGCCGGTCCGGCTGGCGGAGTTCGGCACGGTGTACCGCCACGAGCAGACGGGCGAGTTGAACGGCTTGCTACGAGTCCGCGGCTTGACGCAAGATGACGCCCACCTGTTCTGCACCCCGGAACAGGTCGAGGACGAATTCCGCGCGACGCTGGATTTGACGCGGTTCGTGCTGGAAAGCGTGGGCTTGAAGGACTATCGCGTCCAGTTGTCGTTGCGCGATCCGGACAGCGACAAGTACGTGGGCAGCGCCGAGAACTGGCAGCGGGCCGAAGCATCGCTTCGCCGAGTGCTTGGCGAGTCGGGGCTGCAGTTCGAAGAGCGGCAGGGCGAGGCGGCCTTTTACGGTCCCAAAGCCGATTTCATGGTCCGCGACTGCATCGGCCGCCATTGGCAATTGGGCACGGTCCAGCTGGATTACAACCTGCCCGAACGATTCCAATTAGAATACATCGGCGCCGACAACCGACCGCACCGGCCGGTGATGATCCACCGCGCCCCGTTCGGCTCGCTGGAGCGATTCGTGGGCGTTTTGATCGAACACTTTGCCGGGGCGTTTCCCTTGTGGCTGGCGCCCGAACAGGTCCGCGTCCTGCCGCTCAGCGAGAAGACCAACGAGTACGCGGAACAGGTCCGCCAACGGCTTGCCGAGGCCGGCTTCCGCGTCACGGCCGACTTCCACAGCGCCAAGGTCCAGGCCAAGATCCGGGACGCCCAGCTCGAGCTGATCCCGTACATGATGGTCATCGGCCCGCGCGAAGCCGAAGCCGGCGCGGTCGCGCTGCGGGACCGCCTGGACGGCGATCTGGGCGCCATGCCGCTGGAAACCGCGATCGCCCGACTGCGTGACGAGGTCGACAAGCGGACCATTCGACAGGTCGCCACCAGCAAAATTGCCGCCGTGGACGACGGCGGCGAGGCGCACGAGTATTGAGGCGCAAGTACGGATGCGTCCCGGCAGCAGGATGCCGGTCCTGAAACCCAAGGCTCCGACGCACAGAATGCGATTTCGCCAGACATCGACAACACCATATGTCTAGCCCGGCAGAATTGAATCCTGTGCGTCGGATCCCCATAAAAGGTATGGAGTGAACTCCGTACTCGCAGCGACGGCTTCACGGCTCGTGCGGCGAGTAAGCGGGCTGGTGCCGATAGTAGACCTGCAGGATCAACGTCGCCAGGGATGTACAGTACAGCCGTCCGCCTTGATCGGCTCCGTGTCCCCCGCGGCAGTACCAACTGCCCGTTTCGGGACCGTCCGTTGCTTGGGACTTGATCAGAAAGTCGCGGAGCACCGAATTCCATTTCTGCCAGGGCTCGCCGCCGTAGTGCCACATGACTTGCGTGGCGTAGAAATCGTAGTACAGGTTGGCGGCGGCGCCGGTCGAAGGACCGAACGTAGCGAGGAACTGGATGCCCTTCTTCATGGCCTCGACGTCGCGTTTCCGGCCCTGCTGCATGCGGCACAGGATGCCGATGGCGGTCGTTGCCGGCCCCTGACCGGGCGACGTGTACCCGTAGAAAGCTCCGTCCTTTTCCACGGAATTTAGGAACTTGTCCACCTGGGCCAAGACTTGGGGCGAGACGGCCAGCGATGCCGCCTGACCGCTCTTGAGCGCGGCGAACTGCCAGCCGCTCACCGACGTGTCACCGGGCTGGCGAGGGCTATAGCGCCAGCCGCCGCCGACCGGATCCTGGGCCTGGGTCACGAAATTCACTGCCGATTGGGCTTTGGGCATCAGAGCTTCGTCGCGTGTGAGCCCGTAGGCTTCGCACACGGCGATAGCGGCCAAGCCATGGGAGTACATGGTGCCGCCCGGTTCGTGCCAGCCGCCGTCGGGCTTCTGCCGGCCGATCAAGTAGTTCAATCCGGTTTGCACCGTCGCCTTGTACTCGCCATGCAAGTGCGTGTGCCCGGCGCCTAGCAACGGCAACAGGGCCATTGCCGTAGCGGCGTTGCGCGCCGTCGTCGAAGCGCCCGGATGGCTAGAGGTGCGTTGGCGGTCATTCACGACCGGGCCCACGCGGTGATCGAAACTCCAGCCACCGTCCGGCAGTTGATGCTCGACAATCCACTGTAACGCTCGTCGCACGGCCGCTTCGCTGTGCTCGTTGCCGCCGTAACGCGCCAACAGGGTTTGTCGCACGGCCGGATCGCGGCTGCCAAACGCCTTGGGCGACACGCCGGAATCCGTGACAAAAGCCGCCGCGGCGACTGACGGATCAAGTCGTGACGGCGGCCTCACCGCAGTCTTGCGCCCCGTTCCCAAGCGAGTCGATTCTGGGATGATGCGAGGCGTTTCGGCCGCCTCGGTAGCGAGCGTCAGGCACGCCAACACCATCGCCGGCCATCCGCCGCGTGCCGACCACGAACGGGGTCGGCGTCCTCGAACGACACCGCCCGTTTTCCACATGCTGCAAGAGGTTCGATCGTTCATGTTCTGGCCCCGTCAAACGAGTCGGTTGTCCTGGAGATTCAATTTGCCGCAAGCGATCGGTCGAAATTCAACGCGTTGTCATCATTCCAATTCCGGCGGCACGTTGCCGTAGCTCCAGCCGGCGCCGGAAAACGGGGCGTGCGGCGCGCGGGTCGGGATCTGAGTCGGCTGCATCTGCTTCGTCAACTCGATGCCGGTGTCCGCGATCATTTTGCCCGCCGCAGGAGCCAGGTTGCTGTAGCTGGTCAGCCGTGTCTCGTAGCCGCCGCCCGCGGATCCCAGCGCCTCGTCGGTCGGCACGTAACCCACACAGCCGTTGGCCAACTCGACCGGAAATGTCAGCGGAAACGGGCTGCCTTGCTTGATGTCCAATCCGTACTGGCAGAAGTACTCCGCCGGATTGCTGACGAACACCGCCGGCCCCAACTGGATCGCTTGCACTTCGACGCTCGCCACCGGCTCGCTTTGGATATTGGCCTCCAACATCAGGATCTCCTTGGCGAACGTAAGCATGGTCTGATCGACGCCGGTCGGCGGATTCTCGACCAAGGCCAGGCATTCCCGAACGCGCTGCGGACTGGGCTTGCGCCGCGAGATCTGCAGGGTCTTGACGCGGAAGTCCACGGGCACCTCGGCAGTGCGTTCGATCGCAAACATCACCTTGACAACTTCCGCGCCGACGCGGCCGCCTACCAATTGAGCCCAGGCTTCCGGCGCCGGGTGTTTCGTGGGGCTGAGGTTGTCCACCTGCGTGATGTCGCCGGACGCACCGGCCGTGAACACCACCACCACGTCGTCGCCCATGACGCCACGAATGACTTTCTCCAGATAATAAATGTAGTTGGCCGAGATGCCGCCAGGACTGGTCGTGGCGTGACAAGCAAAGTTGACGATACAGCCGACGAGCTGGCCTTCGACGTTCCAAACCGCCACCACGCCGACCTCCGGATCCACCGGGCCGGCCGCTTCGACAATATCCGGATTGCCTTGGCCCGGGTGCGTGTAACTGAGGCCGTTTTTCATGCGGAAGCGGCGGTTATAGGCCACCTGGTCCTCGCGGCCGCTGCCGAATCCGCAATGGACCTCGGCGCGGGATTCATGAGCCGCGCCGACCGCGTCGATGATGGCTTGCTCGACGCGCTGGAGGTACTCGGGATTGGCCATCGAGGATTGCTCGTAGGCCAGCTTTTGGACCAGCGGCGAAGCGTGGTCGAACTCGCCTGGCTGGACCATGCCAACCGGGCCGGACGAGTGCGAATGCGAAGCGGCGATCAGCACGGCCTGGGCCGGGATGCCACAGCGTTGGACGATACCGCGCCGAGCGTTGTCGACCAGCGACGGGGGCACGGCCAAGGCGTCGACGCCGACGAGGGCCGTACACTTCTGGCCGTCGTCGAACACGGCCACACGGACCTTGCAGGGATCGTGGAACGCGCGATGAAACGATTTGTGATAACCGCCCGGCTGCTCCATGCCGATCTCCGGGCTGATGTCCCGTTCGGCAAAGCCGGCGCGGATGGCGGCGCACGCCGGGGCCACCGTTGCCAAGCAGACGAGCACGGTACAAACCACCCGTGCCGCGTGAAAAACGGAAACCGGCTTCATGATTTGGTTCCTTGTCGGCGGAGGTCATAGTCCATTCGAACCGGCTGCGGTTCGTCGAAACGTTGGCTACCAGCCGCCAGGATAACAGATCCGGGCGCGAGAACCAACCGCGCGCGGCTGGCGGGCGTGGACACACCCGCAGGCCGGCTTTTGCTGGACGGCTTCAAACAGTTGCTTTTTCGCGGATCGATGCCACGATCCGACGTCAGACGGTCGGCCTGGCGGAGGTCGGCGATTGGGTGACAGGAGCGAGCTTGACTCCGGCCGAGACCATGCGTAGTATTATGTGACTACAGACGCATTGCGGTGAGTTGATGAACGTCCAAGTGATCATCTGGGACCTGGAAGACGACCTGCGCGGCAACGTGCAGCACATCGCCGAGCATGGCGTCACGATCGAGGAAGTCGAGGAGGTGCTGCTGGACCCGTACAGCAGGCAGACCACGAGCCGGTCCCGTGGTGAGCGAATCATGTTCGGCCAGACTGCCGAAGGGCGTTCGCTGGCTGTCGTGTTCGAGCACGTCGATGACAATCCGCTGACGGTCCGGCCGATCACGGCCTATGAAGTTGAGGACTGAGGGCATGGCCAGAAGAGTTTTCCGGAAACGCAGTCAAACCCCCGCCGAGGAAGCTCACGAAGCGGCGGTGCGCGAGCGTTTTCAGCGTGAGCGGCCGTCGCTGCGGAAACTGTTGGAGTCAGGGGACGGCACGGAGCCGATGACGCAGCACGAGTACTTCGAGCTTCAGGTGGCGTGCCGCGAGCGGCTGCGCCCATTGCGTGAGGCGGCCGGGCTGAGCCTGTCGGACATGGCAGCCCGCACCGGGATGGACCGGGCGGCGATCCAGAAGCTGGAAAGCGGCGTCCACGCGAACCCGACCATCAGCACGATCAACCGCTACCTGCACGCGATTGGAAAACGGCTCGTGGTCAGCATCGTCGATGAAGGCACCGACGCGCAGGTTGCTGTCGGTTCGTAAGAAACGTGCAGAACGGCCGGTAATGGGCACCCTCGGCGACTGGGCAAGGCAGGACCCGGCCAGGCTTCCAGGAACCGTTAGGCTTGTCTCGAGGCATTCCGCGCTGAGGAGTGACGTCGTCGGAACTTCCCGGCGTACCGTGGGCGGTCCAACGGATCTGGTCGGCGAGCAAACGGAGATTCCGCGCTCGGTAGTGCGCACGCGGAATGCGATCGGGACCCACGCAAGCACCCGAATGAATCGTGAGCGGCTTGAAACGAACCAGCTCGGCATCGATCTGGGATTGCGCATCAAGGATGGTCTGGCAAAAACCTTCCGGCGTGGCGGAAAAGTGGTTCACGTGGCCGAGGCGGGGAACGAGCAGACCCCGCAGGCTTTCGTTCCGCCCCTGGTGGTACTCGTGTAACAGCCGGTACTTTTCCCAGCGCAGCCGGTCCAGTTCGGCGCGGACTTCCCGGTGCGCGGGCGGCTCGTCCAACGACCAGAGCTGTACGTGAGGCAAGAACATGTCTTCCTTCGTGCCCAAGGTGCGCACGGACACCGAACGAGCCGCGATCGCCGCGCGGAGCTGAGCCAGATCCTCTGTTTGCTCCGTTTCCTTCTGTTCAAGATGCGGATGATCTGGTTGCAGCCAAAGGCCGCGCAAATTCTTCGCTCCTCTTCATCAATCCGCACGTTTTCTCCGATGACCAGCAATCCCGCGTCCAGCGGTTCCAAAGCGGCCACATTGCGCACCTCGCGGTGGTCGATCTTGCCGTGATCGAATACTCGCAACGTGCCCCCGTCCGGGTCGAAAACGGTGATCTTCCATTCGGTCAACCAACGTCTGCGATCCGTGAAGGGATCCTGCGGGAGAATCCGGATCTGCTTCTCATACTCGGCCAGCGGCATCTGCCCGCCGTCGCCCGCAACGGCCACCTTCAATCTGGCGGGAAAGACGACGCCCGCCTTCACCGGCGGAATCCGCAGCGGGACCTCCCAACGGATCGACGACTCGTCCTGCGTCTGAATCGCCCGTTCGCCCCGCGCGACGATCTGGTCCTGAACGGAGAAAGCCCACGTCGTCCGCCCGGACATCCCTGTCCCGGGGCTGCGTCGAACGTGAATTTCGTCTCCGTCTCGCCAAACACGGCGGACCAGGATTCACACGGACGAATCATCACGCCGTCGTCGGCCGCGGCCGCAAGCGCGAACTGATAGGAAATTGCTTTTCTGCCACAGGACTGAGGCTAAGCAGGGAAACGTGGTGGGTCAAGGGGGGGATGGCGGGTTCAGGGCGGCGGCCGCCGCCCTGAACCCGCCATCCCCCCTTGACCGTTTGTAGGCTTCTTGGAGCAGGTTGGGGGAGCTTGACGACGTATCGACTTCGCCTCCACGCTCACCCCCGTTACGGGCGATGTCCGGCTGGAGGCCGCCCCGGACCGCCTCAACAAGACGATCCGCGGCGAGACCCCGGCCAAATGCAGGCCGATCCCCGGAATCTTCTTCACCGCCACGCCCCGAGCCGGAAACCGGCTCACCGAGGCCGCCGATCTGCTGATCGCCGACACGGTCGACGGCAAGCCGGTTGCCCGCAACGCTCGAATCCGCTTCTCCGCGGGAACGTGACATACCGGATGCGAAGTAAGGTCGGTGCCGGCGCTGTTGTGGCCAGGTAGGGAGTTACCAATGACAAAGCGGTTACGACGTTTGTTTTCCGTAGTTGTGTTCTGCTCGCTGTTTCTGCCCTCAACATCTGTTCGGCAATGCAGCGCAGGTGTCCGCGCGACTCTCTACGCGACACGTGCCCGGCAAGTGTTTACTGCTTCCGCACGCGGCTCCAATCTCAATAATTGGACTTATCCCCTTTTCGTCTTCCCCTTTTCGTCTTCCGCACGTGCATGCGCTGGTTATCCGTCGTCAGGTGCTCTTGGAAGGTGAAGCAACAGGCGAACGCATTCCTCGACCAACGCCAGTTGATCCGCTGGCAATTCACCGAGCTTTCGGATCAGTTTAGCAGTCGGGTAGGTTCCAATCCCCTGGGCGTCGAAGGAACCGTTCCTGAGCCATCGGACGCTTGATGGCGTCTCGAACCTTGTTCCACGAGTATTGGTTGTGTGAGGGACGACCGTTGTCAGAACGCGTTCATCGTCATCAATCGGGATGCTAAGAACCAACGCTGGCCGTACCTTTGCCGCATAGCCCATATCGACAAGCCAAACCTCACCTCTCTTGGGTTTCGCCATGATCAGCCTCCTCGGCGTCATACATCGCGAAGAGTTCGTCCCCAGCGAAGGCTAGTTCGTCGTCGGACAAAAGCCCATCGTCGGCCTCGGAAATTCGCGCCAACTCAATAAGAACGGCGTGTCGTTCTTGGGGCGAGAAGGTAGAAAACGTTCGAATCAGTTCGGTGGCAGTTTCGCTCATGGTGGCCTCCTCTATCAATTGATCATAATGGCAACCCGGCAGGATGCCAATTCTGGTGTTTGTGGACCGTTTTCATGTACGTGTCGCAGTAGCGTCAACGGATCAGAGGGACCATTTCGGTCGGATAACGTATTGCGATCTATCCGGCTGTACTCAGCGGGATAGATCGTGCGTTGAACTAAGCCGCTTCGCGGAGGATTTGCTTATGCGGATTCCATTGTCCGCCAAACGTGCTCAGGGGCAGTTTACCAAATTACGCGGGGGCTTGGCAATCCGAGGTGACGCGTTGTGGATGCCCCGAGGGGGTGCGATCTAAGCGGATATGCCGGTCGCGGAGGCGAACAGCCAGGATGGCGCCGGACCGGTAGACCTGCCGGCGTTTCGAGCGGCCAGCTTGGAAAAGACCGACGAGGGGCACAGGCGTGGGATGATGCCAGATCATGCACTAGCCGTCCGGGGGCTCGCCATACCCGTGGACGCAGCCCCACTGGATGCTGTCATGGAAGGGGTCGTACCACGGGGGACGATGGGAACCGTTGAGAACCTCTCGCCAACTCAGACGCTCGTCCTGGGAAATCCGCGTCATCGGGGTTTGGCAACGCGGACAGCGACGCGTCCGTTCGGACTCGCGCGCGGGCTCCGCCGTCGTGGCTTCCGGCTCGGCGGAGGACGATTGCTCCGCTGCCAACAGTTGGCGGCAACGACCAAGGTGAACACCACCCAGTCGCAGTCGGTCAAGGGCTTCAACCAAGTGGCGAAGGCAGCGGGGTCCTGCAGGTCCGACCACTCGGCGGTCAACTTCAACTGGCCGCTGCGGTGCAGTTTCGTCAGCTCGGCGACGAACTTGTCGCGGAAGCGGGCGCTCAACACGCGGTTGTCGACCAAGTACGGCTTGTCCCGGTCTCGCGGATGACGCGAGCCGCTCCGCGCCCACCGCTGGCCGTCCGCAGAAGGGGCGCCGCTGCGTGATTGCGTACCGCGGGGAACGCCATTTGGCGACGAACATTGGGCCGTGGCGACCGCTGGTCGGCTTCGGCTTGAGGCGTCATTACGACCGCGCGGCCGTCCCAAGAATCGCACCGACGGCCCTTAAAATACCACCCCAAAGCCCGCATCTCCTCCAGATTTGGTGCATCGCGAGCCGGAGACGCCGCCGCCGAATCCGCCGCTGTCGTCGTCGCTGCGCCGACTTGCGACCGCGATTCCCGCTGCCTCGGCTCGCTGCCCGCCTTCTCCCGCTCGGACTCGATCCGCCGCTGCACGGACGTGTGGTCGCTCTGCTCCAGCGTCTCGGCCAGCGCCGCGCGAATCGGATTCAGATCGAGATACGCGGCGCAAGCCAGTAACGATTCCTCGTCCATCAGGCGGACGGCGCGAAACCGGCTCTGCCAAAATTTTCCCGATTCACCATCGTCGTGATTGGCGCGAATGGCAATCGTCTGGCACAGCACACGCATCCCCCAGGAAATGTCGCTCAACCGCCTGCGAATCTCCACCAACCGATCTGGATCGTGACGGATCGAGTTCAACTCGCACTCGCTGGGCTCGGCGGGCGAACCATCCTCCTGCTTGCGACGCGGGCACACCAACAGCCAGCGTCGCGCGACCTCGGTGTCATCCCACGTCGCCACCACGTCTGGCCGCGAGCGGAGAATCAAATGAAAGTGGTTCGACAGAACGGCAAATCCCAGCAGATCGATCCCCATCGAGCCCGCGA
>Ga0351867_10108_pt2 | contig 20916 bp, 19 predicted proteins | sample TotcelHFGM3001M8_FD_206779 | JGI IMG/M metagenome (GOLD analysis project Ga0351867, IMG submission 206779) | Enriched cells from coal bed in the Powder River Basin, Montana, United States - Total cells FGM rep2 HSBNCT.FGM.300.1.M8 ...
GAAGATTCCGCGGTTCTCGAGCACGGCATCGTTCTGCAGAATGATGGACCATGTGTTCCAGCTTGCGGTCCCTTGGTTGATCAGTGTCCGGCCGTTAAGGACAACGTTGCCGGGTATCTCAAGCACTCCCCCCTCTTCTACGGGCAGGATGGTGGTGGTTCCTGATCCGTACATCCCGCCGCTCAGCCAATACAACTCCTTGAGCTCGAAATCGCCTGAAATGATGGAACCTTGCAGCGTCATTGTCCTCGTAGTAATCGCCGTATCGTGAAAGTCTGCCACGGCGCCAGACCCAAGGACGTTCAGCCACTGACCCACGCCGAACACCTGCCCCGTGAAATCGGCGTCGCCTCGGATCTCGGTACCACCTGTCACGCCATAGTCCCCGGCGACCGTGCCCGACCCGAAAACAACCGACCCGCCACCGGAAATGCTGGGCTCCAGGTTAGCCGGCTGACCCAGTGTGTGAACGCCGGCAAATAGCAGTTCGGCCTCTGCGGCAACTGTGAACGTTCCGGTGCTGCTTCCCCCAGCACGAAACTGCAACGAGCCACTCTGCACATCGACAGTACCAAAGTTGTGGAAGGGAACGTCGATTAGCCGCGTTCCCTTGGACTCCGTGAGTTGGCCGTAGTTCACGAAGCTGCCCTGGCCGTGCAAGGTTGTGCCGGTACCCGCCTCGAAGATTCCGCGGTTCTCGAGCACGGCATCGTTCTGCAGAATGATGGACCATGTGTTCCAGCTTGCGGTCCCTTGGTTGATCAGTGTCCGGCCGTCAAGTTGAACAGGCCACACGGCCCCAATGTTCAACGCGCCCCCTTGATCGGCAGGCAGCACTGTGGTCGTTCCAGAGCCGCCCATGCGCCCCTGGTGCCAATTCAGCTCCTTCACCTCCAAGTCGCCTGAAACAAGGGTTCCGCCATTGAGTGTTAACCCGTGGATGCGCGTGCCAGACGCCGCTGCGATGCCGAGCGAGCCGCCGGAGATGACGAGGGTCTCTTGGCAGTTGAGGCTCTTTATGGCATGGTCGCCGCTGGAGAGTGTGACGGTGATGTCTCCCTCCACCGCGATTACGACGTCGTCATGGGCTCCGGGCAGTGTGTCCGTACTCCAGTTGAACCGATCCGTCCAATTCTTTTCGTCGCCACCGCCATCCCAGGAGACGGCGGCCAGCAGCGTCCGGTCTTCGAGCGTTTCGAACCGCAGTTTGTGGGCGAGGCGCACGTCTTTTCGCCGACGGCGGTTGAGAAGACGGCGACGAGAAGAAACGGAACGACTGGGACAGATCGCGGGTAAGCGTGACATGTTGGGCTCTCCAGAAGTCGTCGGTCCGCGGTATAATGAAACGGTCATCGCCCCGGGCGCGCAGACCTGCCGCCCGGGGGATGTCTGGGCCGGTGAGCCTTCTCGTTGGCTGCGGGAACTCACCGGCCGCTTTCGAGTTCAGATGCGATTATCGATGCACTTTTTTCGTTATGTTCAAGTTGTTGCGGTCTCTCCGTGCGTACCAAAGAATGACCTCGCCGGCGCCGTCCGTGGCGGCGCCGGCGGTCGCCAAGATCGTGCCGTCGGGCGAGAACGCGACGCAGTAAACCCGCCCGGTGTGTCCGTCGAGCGAAAGAAGTTCTTGAGCGGTGAAGATGTCCCAGAGTTTCACCTCGCCGTTTTCGCTGCCGCTGGCCAGGGTCCTCCCGTCCGGCGAGAACTGCAACGCGCTGACTGTGGCGCCGTGCCCGAAAAACGTGGCCTGCTCCCGTCCCGTGTTGGCGTCGAACATCGAGATCGTTCGTTCATCCGTCCCACACGCGATGCTCTTTCCGTCAGGGGTGTAAGCCAGAGACCAGACGACGCCGTGTTTCGCCGTCGGAAGCTCGCGAAATCGCCGTTCGCCCAGATCGTAGAGCACGATGCCCAGTCCGGCTTGGATGGCAAGCCTGGTGCCGTCCGGAGAAAACGCAAGACGATGTGCGGCGAATCGTAATCCCTGCCAATCCCGGCGAAGCAACTCCCTGGCGGTTGCCAGGTCCCAGAGTTTTGTCCGCGACGACAACGTGTTCGGGTAGTCGTTGTCATCACTGGCGAGAAATCGGCCGTCCGGCGAGACCGCCAACGACTGGATGCTGTAGGGATGTTTCCCGATCGTGCCCCGTAGTCTGCCTGTCCGGTAGTCCAACAGAAAGATACTTCCATCCGTGGCCCCGACGGCCAGAACCCCTTCCGCCGGCGCAACGGCCAGACGCGACGCGGTTTTGTCAGGAATTTCGAAGCCCTCTTCCGAAGCGCCGGTCTCCACGTTCCAGCGGCGAAGGTGGGAATCGAGGCAGGCGGTCAAGAGGCTCGTGCCATCGGGCAAAAACAACACGGACTGCACAGCGCCGGGGTGGGGCGGCAGGCGAATTGCCTGACCGCCAACGTCGCGCAGATCCCACAGTCTTACCGTTGCGTCTTCGGAGGCGGTCGCCAGGATGCGCCCCTCGGGAGCGAAGGAGACCGCCCACAGTCGGTCCGTGTGGCCGCGGAGGATGTGCAGCAGCATGCCGTGGCTTGCGTCCCAGATGCGCGTTTGACCATCGTCACCCGCGGTGGCAAGCCGCCTGCCGTCTGGAGAGAAGGCGATTGACCGCACGCCGAACAAGTGGCCTCGCATCGTCGCCTGTTCCCGGAGATCGCTCCCACTCCACAGTCCCACCATACCGTCTCGTCCCCCGGTCGCCAGGACGCGACCGTCGGGACTGAACGCGCCGGCCACGATATCTCCCGAATGCGCTTTGACCGTACTGTTCTCCCGAAGCGTCGCCACGTCGAGCAGCCGTAGCGTTCCATCCGGCGTGCCGGTGGCCAGCGTTGTGCCGTCCGGCGCAAGGGCCAAGACGCGTTGCCCGTCGAGCGCCGCTTTGCGTTTTCCGTCGCAAGGGTTCCACACCGTCGTCCTGCAGCTCCGGTCCTCCCAGCGGACCTCGGCAACGAACAGGCTCGTCGCATCGGGCGCGAAACCGAGCCACGCGATCGGGTAGGAGAACTCTCGTAGGGTGCGGAGCAGTTCCCGGCGATCGGTATCCCACAACCTCACGGCCGCGTCATCTCCACCGGACGCCAGCACTTTGCGGTCGCGCGAGAAGGCAACGGTATTGACGTCGTCGCCATGACCCACAAGCCGAGATACGATGCGGCAGGTCGTTGGGTCCCACAGAATCACTGCCCCGTCTTTGCTGCACGACGCAAGGAACTCGGCAGTTGGGGAAAACGCGAGACCGTAGACCGGGCCGTCATGGCCCCGCAGGACCGTCGACGGGGTGTCTCGGCAACGCGGCGCGAGGTAATACCAGGCGAAACTCCGCAGATCTTTGACGCCCGGCTCCGGCCGGTGCCGATCGAGCAAGTCTCGCGCCCTGTCGACATTGCCGTTGTTCCACGCCATCCAGGCCCACACCATGTCGGCCGCGTACAAGTGCCTGCGGAGCGTCGCTTCGCGCTGCAGTACTCTGTCGCGTTCGCGCAGGGCTGCCCTGCGCTGCTCGACGGCTTCCCTGTTAGCGCGGGCAATCAGCAGAACACTCGCCACCGAGACGATCGTGATGAGTCCGAGAACAACTGCGGCCGACCAGACCGCGGCCAGATGCCGGTGCGACCATTTATAGGCCCGCACCATCACCGATGCCCGCTTGGCCTGAATCGGCCGGTCCGCCTCGAATCGCCGCAGATCGTCGGCCAGCTCCTGGGCCGTGGCGTAGCGTTCTTGCGGCTCTTTCGAGAGGGCCTTGAGGACGATCGTCTGCAGGTCGATGGGGACGGACTTGTCCAGTTGCCGCGGGGCCGGCGGTTCTTCCTCCAGGATCTGGCGTAGGAGTTGCCGCCGGTCGTCGCTGCGGAATGGAGGGTGGAGCGTCAGCAGTTCGTACAGGGTGGCTCCCAGCGAGTAGATGTCGGTGTGGTGGTCCACCACGCCTTTCTTGCCTCCGGCCTGCTCGGGGCTCATGTAACGCAGCGTGCCCAACACGTCGCCGGTCATCGTGATCCCGACGTCCGTCTGCACGTGCGCCAAGCCGAAATCGGTGATCCACAGGTGACCCCGCGCGTCCAACATCAGATTGGCCGGCTTGATGTCCCGATGCACCACACCCAGCTGATGAGCGTGCTCCAACGCTTCCGCCGCTTGGATGCCCCAGCGCGCGATCGCTCGATGCATTTCCAAACCGCGACGGGAACCGTGGGTGGAAACGGCCGCCTGCTGCACCAGCGGGGTATCTCCGGACGGGGGCTGCTGTTCGTCAGTACCTCCCGCGGCGGCGGACGCCGGACCATCCCCGCCGGGCGGCTCCTCCCGCCAGACGCGGATCAATTCAGCTAACGATTGGCCTTCGACAAACTCCATGGCATAGTAGTGCACGCCCCGCTCGCAGCCGACGGAATACACCTGGACGATACCCGGGTGTTTCAGGGACGCCGCGGCGCGGGCTTCATTCTGGAAGCGCTGCATCTGCCGCGGGTCCAGCATGGCGGCAAAGGGCAGCACTTTCAGGGCCACCCTCCGCCCCAGCGAAATCTGCTCCGCCTCGTAGACCACTCCCATGCCGCCTCGACCGATCTCGCGGACGATCCGGAAATCGCCGAGGCCCCCGGCCACGGTTTCCGCGTCGCAGGGGAGCGCCCCGTCAGCTCGGCGTGCAGACGCCGAGAACGCCAGATCGGACAGCAGTCGCATGGCAGGAAAGAACTGCCGGAACTCCTCCGCATGCTCCGGGAATGTCCCAGCATACTGCTCGATGTCGACCGATTCGCCGGCTTGCATCCGTTGGGAGATTTCCTCGACGAGATCGGCAAACTGCTGTTCACCGGCCTCCTGTTCAGACGAAGACTGGCGGAGTGACCCGGACATTTCTAGGTGTCTCCCAAGGCATCCCGAAGCAGACCTCGCAGCCGTCTCAGTGCGCGGAGGTGGCGCATGCTGACCGCACTTGCGGAAACGCCGATGATGGCTGCGATTTCCTGGGCGCTCAACCGCTCCAGATATCGCATGATCAGGACTTCCCGATCCGAATCCGACATCCGGGATAAGGCCTCCTGTACCTGGCAGCGCAGTTCCTCACGAAACAGTTGCCTACTCGGGCTGGTATCCGAGGCAGCAACCTCTCGGACCAACTTCATGACCGAGTCGTCCGACAGCGCCGTGCCAGCGGAAACTTCACGGGCTGTGCTCCGCTTCTGGGCAAGCACGTGCTGCACATGCAGATCATGCAATCGTTGCCGAGCCAATTGCCGGAGCCATGGATAGAAGGGCAAGGGGCGGTCGCGGACGTAGCGTTCCAAAGCCTGGGATGCCTGCAAAAGAACATCCTGCACAACATCGGAGGCATCAATCCGTGAGGCTAGACGCGGGTCCAGGCGAACCGCCACCATCTGACGGAGGCGGGAGCGATGCCGGGTCAACAGATCGGCGACCGCCGATTCGTCACCGCGCACCGCGCGTTGCAGCAAGGCGTCGGTCTCATGTTCCAGCGCTGCAGTCATCGGTTGCGCCCCCCTACCTACTGACTGCCCAAAACGAACAAGAACCTAACAGCTCGAACGCGAACAACTTGCCGTATGCGTCCTAAGTATTTGAATGTCTTGGCTTTATGCCCGCAAGAAAATTCCCGGACTTTCCCGGATTTGAGATCGGGAAGTCCGCGTGAGGATTCTCGTACGGCCGCTGGCTGTGGAGGGTGATCTCCACCTGCTCCCACGCGTGCCGCGTTTCACCCTGGCCGGCTGCGACCGTCAGCGGCGCGATGCACGACAGCCCCAGTAGTACGCTCAGAATGTGCCTGTTCATCATCGGTTCCTGTCTTGGCTCGGGCTGCGGGCAGATCGCGGGGCGCTTATTGCTGCAACAGCACGACTTCGTAAGTATCCAATTGAGGCACGACGCAGGTCACGTCGCCGTTGGATTTCTGGGTCAAGGGGATCGCTGTCCCGGCGCGCAACAGTCGCGCAGCACGCACGGGGGCTTGCGGAGTGACGTGGATTTCGACATCGCGGATGGGCAGCGGTTCGTGGAGTACATGGCCCAGCAATCCTGAGTGGTTCACCAAGCTGATCCACTCGAAGCCGCCGGACCGCCCGCCACGGTGATTGATTTCGATCAACGGCGAAGCCTTGAACCGGACTCGGCGCGGCAATCCGAGCAGTTTATCCAGGGCCGCGACGGCCAACGCTTTGTGTCCGGCGTGTCCTTGGCGGTCGTAGTGGGCCGCGATCTGCCAGGGAAACCACGCCACGGCCCCTCGTTGCCCGGCCCGCCGGACGTACAGGCAGGGCGTGTCGGAGACCTCCGTGTAGTAGCATTTCTCCGGGGGCCCGAACATGGCGGGCGGAATGAACCGCAGCAGCCCCTGAACGTCCTGTTTGACCTGGCAGGTCGCCAACTCGCCGTCGAGGAACACCAGGTCGAGCTTCTCCAGCACGCTGGCCGCAAGCTGCGTTTTGTCTTCTGGACGGATCCGAACGTAGGTCCCTTTCTTGCGCGGAATCACGTCGCCGGTGCGGAGGACGCCGGCCGCGGGCAGCCCCGCCGGAATGCCTCCGGTCACCAGCACACGTCCGCCGCTACGGACGTAATCGTCGAGCCTTCGGGCAGCGGCGTCGTTCAGCTGGCCGGCCAGCGGCACAATCAGCGCCGGGTAGTGCGACAAATCCGGACCGGCCAACGATACCAGGTCGAAGCTCAAGTGTGATTCGCCAAGGATTTTCAACCAGCCGCCGTACTCTTCGCCTCCCCGCGCAAAATCGACGACCAGCCCGACGTCCGCCAATTCGATCGTGTCTGCCAGCCACTGCTCGTGGGCGGCATGGAACCGGTAGATGTCGCGCACCTGGTCCAATCCCAGCCGGTCTTCCTGGGCATGGAACGGCCCGATACAGTAGAAATCGAGCCATGCGCCGTTGAACATCTGCTGTAGGAGGCGGCGCCGGGTCAGGTGCGGCGACACCGACGCGTGCCGATGCGGATAATGCATGATTTGCCGAAAGCGAGTCTTGCACCCATCGCATTGGCAGATGCCCAGATCGCGGCCGCTGTAATCCTGCCGCGGGTAGCCGATCATGTTGAAGAAGATGCCGTCCAGCGGGTACCGCTCCAGCGCCTCGGCGAGAATGGCGAACAGGCACTCTTGCTGATAGCCGCCGTTCAAGCAGGTCGGCTGCTGACCGTTGTAAGGCGGATAGGCGTTGCCGTGCGAATCGCGGGATAGCCACTCCGGGTGCTGGGCGGCGATCGACTCGTTGACCTTGCTGAAATCGAACCGCGCGATCACGCGGACGTCTTGGGCATGCAACCGCCGCACGACCTCGGCGGTCAGATCGCCCTGCATGTGTGGATTGCGGTAGTGGAACGGCAGGTCGGTCGGATAGTTGGCCACGATCCCGCCCACGTTGAACAACACGACGTTGGCTTGGCAGTCGGCCAGCGCAGCGACGTAGGCGTCCAAGTCCATACGCGCATCGATTTCGCGGAGATTGGTTTGAATCATCCGCCGAGGCGTCATCCACCAGGCCGCCTCGAGTTCCGCGGCCCGGGTATTGCTTTCCCGCCCCGCCAAGCAGGTGAACGTCGCCGCCAGCAGCATCAGGGACAACCGTCGTAACGATCGAATTCTGGTCATCGGATGAACTCCTCGGCTTGTTGAAAACACAGAGGCCACAGAGGGAGCCGCCAAGCCGCAAGTACTCCTGATTCTGCTTCCAGTCCCAGTCTGATGGCTTGGAACATCGGGCTCGACGAAATGTTCTCCGAATTGACAAATGTGCTACAACACGCAAGATTCGGCAGGGCAGGCGTCAGACCGCAATCCATCTTTGCGACAACCTGGACGGCTACAACGGTTGGTATTCTGTAGTATGCTGAAGGTCAGATCAAGGCGGGACCTGAGGCAGGTGACGTGCCCGTGCCCCGTCCACGCGAGTACCAATCCAAGGAGACCACGATGTTCCACCGCCTGTTTGTTCCCTGCTTATTCATTGTCGCGCTGTTGGCCAGCCCAGCCCTCGGCCAGAGACCACAAGTGTCGCCGGAGGAGCAGCTCAAACAGTTGCTCCAGCGCTTTCCCGACGCGGACGCCGATCGCGACGGCACGCTGACCCGCGAGGAAGCCCAGGCCTACCGCGCCAAGTTGCAGGGCAAGGACGGGAAGCCACCCGACCGAAAACAGTTGGCTCCGCCCGTCAAGCCCACATACGCTGACGTACACTATGGTCCTCACGAGCGGCAGGTCCTGGACTTCTACCAATCGAAGAGCAGCCAGCCCGCGCCGGTGATCATCTACATCCACGGCGGCGGATTTGTCGGTGGCGACAAGCGCAGTGTGAACTCCGCCGTGCTGCAGGACGCCCTTGATGCGGGCATCAGCTTGGCCGCTATCCACTACCGCTTTGTCGACGGCGACCAGACGCTCTTCCCGGTGCCGCAGCACGACGGAGCGCGGGCCGTCCAGTTCATCCGCAGCCAGGCCAAAGACTGGAACGTTGATCCCGCGCGAATTGCCTGTTACGGCGGCTCGGCCGGGGCGGGCATCTCTATGTGGATCGGCTTCCACGACGACCTCGCCCAGCCCGACAGTCCCGACCCTGTGGCACGCCAATCCACGCGCATCCGGGCCATCGGCACGATGGGCGGGCAGGGCACCTACGACCCCGTCAAGATCAAGCAACTGATCGGCGGCCGAGCCCACGAGCACCCATCGCTGCTCAAGGTCTATGGCCTGAAATCGCTGGAAGAAGCGATGAACCCCACACCCGCGATCCAGAAACTGTACGACGAGGCGGCCGCCATCACGCACCTGACCAAAGACGATCCGCCACTGTACATGATGTACAACGAGCCCGACATCGTCCCGCCCGCCGATGCCCAGCCGGGACAATTCATCCATCACCCCAACTTCGGCAGGCAGCTCAAGGCGAAGATGGATGAACTGGGCATTGAGAACGTCTTTATCAATGGCGGCGGCATTCCGCGGTCACCCCAACCTCCCGGCGGCATGCTCGACTTCTTGAAGCAGCACTTGCTCAAATAGTGGTTCGTCCCGTCGCCCGCACAGATTCCCAGCACGGCCACGGCTTGCTCTTGAAAGGGTCTGGCCGTTGATGCAGGTGTCAGGGTTCCCTGGCGAAATTCATGCCTTAAGCAGCGTTCGAGAAATCGGTGAGCAGAGCGGCGCCAGCCACTGGTTCCTGATCGACCAGATTGGCGGTAATACCGGCGGCTAGCGCCTTGCCGCTCACGTGGCACCTGACATTTATTTGTGGACCCTGGGGTGCCACGCTATCTCGATCCGCGCCGCCGGTTCTCGCAAGCCCGGCGACATTCGCTCAACCTGCGGATTACGGAGGTACTGGGAAGATGGCACAACTTCATCGGAAAACCGGCAAACGGCAGCGTGTTCGGGCTTTGTCTCAGAGGACTTTCCTGTTCAGCGGACTGGGGCAAATGGGAAGCTTCGGCCGTCGCACGATCCACATCGATCCACGTCGCTTGTCATTCGAATGGCTCGAGCGCCGCCTAGTTTTGGCAGCCGAGATCGACGTGCTGGGCAATGGCTTCCCGATCTCAGACGGCGACACCTCACCTCGCACCGCCGACGGGACGGACTTCGGCACGGTGGATGTCGATGGTCAGAGCCAGCCCCACCGCTTCACCAAGGGGTACAGACCTCGAAAGTCTTATGGATCCTGGGTCACCTGCGCAAAACGCCGGAATTCGAGGGTGGAAGTCCGCTTAGGACCCCTGCCATCAGCCTTTTCAACTGCCGCTCCCAAGCCCGATCCTGGCTGCGCCGGATTTCGGCACGCAGCACCGCTTGGGAAATCGTCGGCGTGCTGACTCCCCCGAAGTAATCTCCGATGGTCCCCACGGATTCATCCGTAATTGGCCAAGTACCGCCAGACAGTCCAACCACACCGGATTGTCACACCGACCCAGGTACGTAGAGATGAAAACGGTTCGTCATGAGCACCCAAGCGAAGACATGCCAGCCGCATCGGACTGCCACCCGATCGAGCAACTCAAGCCAGTGCTGACAATCGGCATCATTGCGCACCATCACGCGCCGCTCCCAGCCGCGGCTTGTCACGTGATAACGTCCGTTCTCGATGTCGATTCGCAAAGGTCGAGCCATGACCCGATCGCGTCCCGTCTTAAGTTCTAAGTCAAGACCTGACCCCAGACTTCATGCAGACTTCCCCCCCAGACTTCCCCCACGGGACGTCTTGCATCGGGCGACTTCTCGTGGATTGACGAGCCACCGGGGATCGCTACACTTGTCTTTGGTGATTTCGTCCAGCGGAACCCAAAACCATGAACGACCATCCCGACAAGCATGTTCGCGCCGCCATCGACTATGCTATGGAACACGGCTGGATTCTACGGAGGGCGGGTGCGCGAGCCCATGCCTGGGGCCGGCTGTACTGCCCGCGACATGATCGTGAGGGTTGCCAGCAAGCCGTCTATTGCACGCCGCGAGTTCCCGAATCGCACGCTCGCGACATCCGGCGGGCCGTCGACAACTGCCCGCACCAACCTGATGAAGGACAGGAGTGACACATGAAACAGTACGACTTCACCCTGGTTCTGGCCCCAGGGACCGAACTGACCGACGAACTGGTCGAGGCATTGTATGAATCGGGATGCGACGACGGGTCGCCCGGTTCCCGCGCCGGCATGGTTTGGGTGACCTTGCATCGGGAGGACAAATCGTTGGAACAGGCAATCCGTTCCGGCATCGCCGATGTGCAGAAGGCCGGCTGTCACGTCACCCGGGTCGAGATCGAACCGGCGGATCTGGCGGTGTCTGCCGCCGCGAAGTAGGCAACCGCAAGAAACTCGCAAGAAACCAAGAAACGCAAGAAACCAAGAAACGGGGTCAGGTCTTGACTTAGAACTTACAGAAGTTGCTTCGGATCCGATTGTCCTGAGCTTAGGACCCCTGCCATCAGCCTTTTCAACTGCCGCTCCCAAGCCCGATCCTGGCTGCGCCGGATTTCGGCACGCAGCACCACTTGGGAAATCGTCGGCGTGCTGACTCCCCCGAAGTAATCTCCGATGGTCCCCACGGATTCATCCGTTGAAGTGCTGTCACGGAGCGGAAGGCGGTGGCTCCGCTTCGTCGGCGCGCCGACAGTCGAAACAGACGGGGGCCGGCACGGCGCCTGGCATGTCCATCCGCGGCGTCTGCCGGGCCAGCTCTTGAATGGGCTCGAACGTCTTGAGCACGGCCTGATAATCGGCATCGCTCGTCGAGGCGAACACGGCCTGGCCGCACTTGCCGGTCCCGCCGGCGCTCGCGGGCAGGGGGGCCAGCAGGAAGGCGTTGAGTTCGGGTCGCTCGATCCGCAGGCCCAGCGTGTCGCCTCGCCAGCGCGACGTTCGCGGTGTCCAACTCTTGGCCATGCTCGGCTGCTGCGGCTGGTGGCACTCGGCACACCGTCGGGCGAAGACGTCGTTCATTACGTTCGGCAGTTCGGCGGGATACATTTGCCGGCAGCCCGGCAAGTCGGGATGCGCCGTATCGGCCGTGCCGTAGTAGGGCACGTTCAGGTCGATCCACATCAGGATCCGCCGCCGTTCCGGCTCGCTGAGGCGGACGCGCGGCTGGCCGTCCTCGTCCGGATGTCCGGCGAGCACCAGGCCGGCCAGCTTGCTGGGATGCGAGCCCCACTTCTTCGGCGTGATCTCCTGGATGTTCCATTCATGGCCGTTGTACGTGGGGATCCAGTTGACGTAGGGACTGCCGGTTCGCCCCTGGCCAACGTCGGCCAGCATTTCGTAGGACACGTTGAAACAGTCGGTACGGTCGCCCGCCAGATCCGGGCGGTGGGCCTCGTGGGCGTTGTGGCAGCCGACGCAATGCTGGTCGAGCACGGGCTGGACGAGTGTGGCGTAGCAGAAGCCGCGCACGCCCCATTCCGGCGGAGCGAGGTCCTGCGGCTCGCGCGCCAGGACGGAGGGCAACAGCGGACGCGGACCGTCGTGACGCGACTCGTGGCACCCGATGCAGCCTTGGACCTCGCCCGGCATCAGGTGCGTGAAGCTCCTCATGCGCTGCACGGCCCGGCCGTGGGCGTCCAGGGCGATGAAGTACAATGGCTGCATGGGCGGCACGCGGAAACAGGCTGAGCCGTCTTCGGCCACGTCGGCAAAGCCCAGCACCTTTTTCGGCACATAGGTCGCCCCGCACGACACGAGCATCCGCTGGAAGTCGTATAACGGCTGATGGATGCCGGGGCTGGAGATCAGGGCCCGCGTCACCTCCTGGACGACGGCAATCTGCTTCACTTCGCCACGCTCGACATGCGGCTCCAGGCCGTTGTAGACATCTTGGAGGTACAGCGTCGCCATGCTCGCGGCGCCGCCGTCACCGGCCAGTTGGCTGCTGCGGACCGGCGGCCGCGGTCGGGAACGCAGCGGCCGCGGATTGTAGAACCCCATTCCCTCTTGGGGCTCCAACACCGTCGCTTGCTCGGTGCAGTCGTAGTCACGCACCAGAAGCGTCCCGTCGTACGAGACGAGGTAATACCGCTGGTCCAGCGGGTACGGCGTCTGGTACGGCCCCCGCGGCCCGTTGGTGCTGTGAGCGATCCCGCGGAGACGGATTTCCGGTGTGATGTTCCGGATGCCCGCCTGCGCATTGTTGCCGAGGCTGGGGTCGATGATCCCGATCGCTCCGCGGCACGATCCGTTGTGGCCGGTCAGCGTGCAGAGCACCGCGCGAGATCCGGGAATCGGCTGCGGCTCGATGAACGATGCCGGGTCCAACACGCGGTTGCCGAAGAAACCCTGCAGCATGCTGCCGTCGGCCTGGATTGTCCAGAGGCTCTGGATCGGGATGGCCGGCCGATCCACGTACTCCCAACGGCCGTAGATGATGCGGCCGTCGTTCATCACGGCCGGCGTAAAGTCGTTCAGGTAGTTCGCCGAAATGCGGCGCTGATCGGAACCGTCGGCGTTCATGGTCCACAAAATGCCCACCGGCGTAAAGAAGCAGTAAGCTGCCTGCGAGATCCGTGACGAGAGAAACACGATGCGGCCGTCGGGCAGCCAGGCCGGATCATAGTTGTGGCCGTCGTCCGACTGGGTGAGTTGACGCAGGCCCGTGCCGTCCACCTGGATCGTATAGACCTGGTACGGCTCCGCCTTCCTCCGCCAGCCGAAGACAATCGTCTGGCCGTCGTAGGACAGGTCGCAGGCCTGGATCTGGCCGTCGGGCGAATCGACCAACCGAGTCAGACTGTGGTCGGCGACGTCGTAGACGAACAGGCCTCCGCCGTCGCGCTGGCCTTCGCAGTGGTAGGTATAGACGTGCGAGGCACGGATGTGGTGCCGCTGGGCGACGACCAGCTTCGTAAAGCCCAGCTGGGCAGCTTTCAGTTGTCGGACCAGCTCGGCCGATTCCTCGACCGTGGGTGGCGGCGGAGGGCCGCTGCCGTCCATCAGCAGCTTGTTGGCGGGAATGAATGCCCCCAAGGCCGCGTCGGCCGGCCGCGTCGCGTAGACCTCGATCTCCGACGCCCCGGGATTCGGGCCGCCCCACGAGCTGGTAAAGCGAATCGTCAGCTTCCGCGCGACGGCGGCCTCCGCCAGGGGCATGCGCTGGGGGCCATGGCCGCCGACGAGCGTGCCCTTGAGGGCCACCGCGGGGGCGTCGTCCAGGCGGATTTCAAAATCCTTCCAGTTTTCGCTGGCGGCGAAGGCTGTGCGACCGTAGTACACGACTTCGGCAATCGTGACCGGCTCCGGCCATTGGAGCGTGAAGACGACTCCTTCGGGATGGTCGTTGCCCCGGGCAACCCAGGCCTTGCCGACGTCGTCCGCGCTGCCCGGGGCGGGCACTTGGCCGTCGCAGGCGAACGGAGCCTGGTACTGGTCGCTGTGGGCGGTGGAGGCGGAAGCCTGAGCCTTGCGGGCCAGGTTTTCCGGCTTGGCTGGGGCGCCCGAGGCCGGTTCCCCGGCCAGCAGTCCCGACGCCTCCAGGGCCAGGACGAACACGGCCACAACGGCTGTGGACCATCGCGAAGCGTTCATACCATCTCCTTTTCGTGGTGATTCCCGTTCTCTCGTCTATACGATACCTCCCCGGCCTCACGATTGCCATCGGGCTTGATCCGCCGGCTGCACTCGCCGCCTCGGGGCGTCTCACTCCAGGTAGGGTTTCTTCTCGGTGACATCCTGCACGTCGGCGGTGACGAATTGCAGGCCGTACGCTTTGCCCACCTCCAGCCCGGTTGCGGTCTGGCGAATGCGGTTGGGAGTGTCGGCCGAGAGATTGACCCCCCGCGACCCTCCTTGCGGAATCGAACAACCGCTGCGGGCAAAAGCCGAGTGTTGACTTTGGATACCGTCCGGTGGCACCGAGTCAGGCTACTTGCCGTACTGGTCTCGATCCGCTCCGGGGCGCCGCTGTCGCTGCTCCACGTTGTGCAGCATCCCCAGGGCGCGCTGCAATCCTGCCTGGCCAAACTTCTCTTTGATCTGGTCGGCGACTTCATCCAGGCGGGCCTGCCGCTCGTGCTCGGCTTCGGGGAACAGACTCAACTGGACCATCGCCGGATGCTCGAAGCCGCTCATCCCGACCCCCAGCAGACGAATGTGCAACCGTCGTGCAGGCAGCCGTTCCGCGAACATCTGATCCGCCGTCTGCCAGATTTCCTGCGTGACGTTGGTCGGCTCGGGAAGCGTCTGGGCACGGGTGATCGTGTGGAAGTCCTCGAACCGGACTTTCAGATGGACCGTGCGTCCCTTCAGGCTGTGCCGCCGCATCCGACACCCGACTTGTTCGCTCAGCTCCAGCAGCCAAGCCCGCATCTGCTCCGGATCTTCCAAGTCCTTGGCGAAAGTCGTTTCGTGCGAGATGGATTTCGCTTCCTGTTCGGGCACCACGGGCCGGTCGTCGATGCCGTGCGACAACGCCCACAAGTGCTCGCCGCCGCTGCCGAAGTGGTGCCGCAGCAACTCCACCGGCATCTGTCGCAGCTGGCGAATCCCGTGGATGCCCAACTTTTCGAATACCCGGCCCGTGACCTTGCCGACGCCCCACAACCGGCCCACGGGCAGCGGATCAAGGAACTCCTGCACGCGGTCGGGGTCGACCACCACGAATCCGTCGGGCTTCTTCAGGTCGCTGGCGATCTTGGCCAGGAACTTGTTGGGAGCCACGCCGACCGAGGCAACCAGACGCAGGCGATCACGGATCTCCTGCTTGATCATCCGGCCAATGCTCTCGGCCGAGCCAAACAGCCGCTCGCTGCCGGCCACGTCCAGGAAGGCTTCATCCAAAGACAGCGGCTCGACCAGCGGGGTGTATTTGTCGAAGATGGCACGGATCTGGTCCGATACCTCGGCGTAGTATTCCATGCGCGGCCGCAAGAATGTCCCGCGAGGGCAGAGCCGGTGGGCGGTGACGGCGGGCATCGCACTGTGGACGCCGAACTTGCGGGCCACGTAGTTGGCCGCCGCCACGACGCCGCGGCCTTCGGGTGTTCCGCCCACGATGACCGGCTTGCCGACCAGTTCCGGCCGGTCCCGTTCTTCGACGGAGGCATAGAAGGCATCCATGTCCACGTGAAGGATCATAGGCGATAACCAACACCCCCCTAGACGCGAATGTACTCAGGCGGCACCGCGTCCGTCCGCCCCGTCGAGCCGTAGGAATCCAAGCACGCAAGGCCGCCGCAGTTGATCCAGAAGCGGAAGTCCGACCAGCCTTCCCGTGCTTTCAGCATCATTTCTTCGTGATTGCCCAGGATCGGAACGAGTCGGCAACGGTCGCCCAAGGCAATCAGTTGTTCGATGACGCCTTTGCTGTCGATGCCACGGTCCACAAAGTCGCCCAGCGGGGCAAGCACATCGTCCGGCTGCGGTGCGATCAGTTCGATCAGCTTCGCCAGGGCCGTGGAACAGCCGTGGATGTCTCCGATGGCGATGGTGCGGGGCATTTTGTCTCCGGTGTGTCGTGGAATTGCCGTCACTTGACAGCTTCTTCCGGCGGCTTGTGGGTGACGAAGCTGCGATACAACAGCAGATCGTAAATGATCTTGATGCCTCCCGACAAGAAGAACGGCAGGCTGGCCCAGGCCGGGTTTCCCACGAGCAAGGCCGCCAGCATCGGCGAGACGGACGCACCAATCGAGCGAGCTACGCCGGTCACACCGGAGGCCGCCGAGCGTTCTTCGGGTGCGACCACGGCCATCGTGTAGGACTGGCGGGTCGGCACGTCCATCTGCGAAATGCTGAATCGCAACATCAGCACCGTGACGGCCAAGGGCAGATTGGGCATCAACGGCACGAGCATCAACAGGACATTCGACGGCAGGTGGGTGAACACCATCGTGTTGATCAGGCCAAAGCGACGGGCCAGCCAGACGGCCGCCAGCGACGACAGTCCGGCCAGCACGTTGGCTCCAAAGAAGATGCCGCCCAACGTAACCGGTTCCACCCCGAACCGGACGTGGAACCAGTAGGCCACCACGCTCTGAATAACGAATCCGCCCCCGAAGGCATCCAAGGCAAAGAGTCCGGCCAGACGAGCGACGATGCCTTTCGACTGATGCAGACCGAATCGGCTACCCTTGGGCGTGGTCGAGGCTTCTGCCTGGACAGCGATCTCCGTCTTCGGGGACAGGCCCATGAAGACGATGGCAAGAACAAGGCCGAAGGCCCCGTAACCCAGAACCACGGGCCGATATATGTCCGGTCCCTGCAGGCCAGAGTGAGCGGTCGCCTGACAAACCGCTCCTCCCGTCAATGCTCCCAGGGCCGTCGCCAGCGATCCGACGAGGTTGTACCAGGCGAACACGGCCGTGCGTTGCCGGTCGGTGACGAGTTGCGACAAGGCGGCTTGTTCGATGGATAGGAACGGGCCGACTTCGTTGCCGCTGGGACTGATCACGCCGATGGTGGCGGCGACCAGTAGCCACCAGAAGTCTTTGGTGACGGCGAAGACGATGCCCGCCAGCAGCATCAGCATGGCACCGACGATCAGCATTTTGCGTCTGCCGATTCGATCCACCGTGGTGGTGATCCACAGCGAGATGGCGGTGTCGCCCAGCAGCGTCAACGTCAGCAACAGCCCCACTCGCTCATCGTTCAAACCAATGGATTTCAGGTACAACACCAGCACGACCGACAGGAATCCGTAGGCGAACAGGCGAATACAGCGGGTGGCAAACAGCCGCCAACCGTCAGCGTTCAGCGTCCGAGTTGCCGGAAGTTCCGTTGCGTCTGAAGGCATGGCAGGTGGGTGCGGCGTTGTTTGCGATTCCGAGAAACGAAAGCCCAATTACTCTAGCCACAAGCACAGGTATTGACCAACCAACGGCAGTACTTGCATAATAGACCTGCGGTCTTGCCTATTCAACAGGGCAAGATCCGTGACTCACGCTCGGGCTGGGAAGGACGCTACGCTGGAATGTCCTGGAACTGCGAAAATGGGTCAAGGCCGGGTGCCCACGCCGAACGGAGTGGATTCGGATCAACGGAACCTGGTTCCCGCAAGGAGGACAAACATGCCGGAAAACGATATCCCCCGTCAGCAAATCGCAGGCCAGCAATCCAAGATGGGTTCGATGGCTTTACCATACGATCATGAAGCCATTCCTCGGTCAGTTCGTATTCAGGATCATCTCCAGTTCGTCGATCAGAGCCACCTGAGCGGACTTGATCTTCCTTCGAGCCGTTTCCAAATCGAAGAACTCGGCTCGGTCAATCTCCGGGAACTGCTTCTGCTGGCCCGACGTCGGCGGCCACTCCATCATGAACGTGTTGCTGCGGATCGTAGTCGGATCACAGTCGCCCTCGAAGGCCCAAGCATGAACGATCTTGCCGCCCTTCTGTTTCACCGGCTTCAAGGGGACAAACCGCCCGGCGGGGTTCAGGCCGGTTTCTTCCTCGAATTCCCGTTGGGCGGTGAGGAACAGGTCTTCCTCCGGCCCAGGCTCGCCCTTGGGGATCGACCAGTCGCCTTCGTCCTTGTTGCGAAAAAAGGGACCGCCAGGATGAGCCAGCAAGACCTGGATGGCCCCGTCCTTGATCCGATACATCAGCAGTCCGGCGCTCAATCTGGGCATGGTCATCAGCTCCCTGGCAACCGTTCCCGCCGGTTGATTTCGCTGACTTGACCATTGAGCGTCCACAGGTCGTAGAGCAGGCCGATGCCCACCACCCCACCAGTGAACAGGTAGACGATGCCCGTGATCCACTTGCCCATATAGAACCGGTGAATGCCGAAGACTCCCAGGAACGTCAGCAGCACCCAGGCCACCGTGTAGTCCAGGTACCCGACCTGATAACGCAGGTCAGCCCGACGGGCCATGCCGGGGATCAGAAGCAGGTCAATGATCCAGCCGATCAGCAACAGGCCCACCGTGAAGAACCAGATCGTCCCAGTGATCTGCTTGCCAAAATAGAACCGGTGTGACCCCATGAAGCCGAAGATCCAGATGATATAGCCGACCAAGGCGGAGTGGGTGGCGTTGGTTTGATTCATGGTGTTTCCATCTCGGAATGCAGGCGACGATTCGATTCAGCCGCCAATTGTAACGTGTGCGCGACGGGTTCGCAGCAGCCTGCTGACGCCGTCCTTGAGTACGTAAAGGGGATTCCCGTTCGCAGGATCGTGCTCCCAGGCGGAAGGCGGTGGCTTCCTGCGTTTCAGCGGCTTACGCTTTTTCTTTGTGGACATCGTGTTGTGCTCCCGTCGATCCGTCAGGGAAATCTGCTCGCCCGAACATTTTGGCCCATTCCAGGCTGCGGAGACAAGAGCAGTTGCCACCCATCCTGTGCATTGACCAATTCGCGTGTCGTGTTCCAACTTGAATTAGAGTTCGTCAGCGGCCACATTTCTGAGGCAAGTACGACGTGGCCCCGACCGCTGACCCAACGAAGGCTCGCCGTGTCCAGCGGGTGCTGATGGTTGGAGTCGTGGTTCCACGAACCATCTTCTTTGATGGATGCCCCCCTGACAGTCGCAAGCCTTCGGCGTTTCTTGAACGCGACAACGGTTCCTGTCACGAATGGCACTGCCGCTTGCCGGCGTAGGACTTACGGCACGAGGGGGCAACCGTGGAAGGCCAGAATCTCAGCGGCGATAGGGCTTCAGATCCAGGGGGAGACGCGAGGCGACAAGTCAAGTCGTCATTGAGGGAACCGGCGCGCACGGCGACCGGCGGCAGGCCTGACGGTCTTCTCAGGCGATCTACGAAGGAACTGAAGAGCAGTTTCTTCGGGGCTGGTTTCCGCATCGTTGAGCGAACCACGACCGATGGCCGGACTGACCCACAAGACTGCACTCGTGGTAATTCCACCCGCAGAAAGCTGGCCGCCAATCCAGGCCATCCGGGAGAAGTACGACCGCAAGATCCGGCGTTGGATGCCACACATCACGGTGGTCTACCCGTTCTTGCCGCGCGATCAGTTCGACATCGCCAGCCGGTTTCTGGCTGATGCATGCGGGGAAACTCCAGCGTTCGAGATCCAGTTGGCGGCGTTCAACACATTTCGTCACCGCCGCGACAACTACACCGTCTGGTTGCGGCCGGAGCCGGAGGAGCCGTTGGTGAAACTGCAGGCCGCCCTTTGGCAGGCCACGCAGGAAGCCGGAGGTTCGGGGACGTCAAAGCCGTTCCAGCCCCATCTGAGTGTTGGACAGGTGACGGGAAGGGCGAAGATGATCGCGTTGATGGACCAACTGCACGCCGCTTGGAGCCCGGTGCGGGTCAGGATTTCCAGTGTGGCCATGATCTGGCGAAATGAGCCACCCGACGATGTATTCCGCGTTGCGGTTGAAATCCCGCTGATAGAATAACTCCGGGGATTTGCCGGGCCCTCGACAATCGCAGTATCCCAGGAACAGCGTCCATGCAGGAAGACGGGAAGACCGCGGAATTCCGCTTCTACGAGGAACTAAACGATCTGCTGCCGATGGGCCGTCGCAAGCAGTCGTTCACTTATGGTTTCTGGGGCGAGCCCGCCGTCAAGGACGCGATCGAGGCCATTGGCGTGCCTCACACGGAGGTCGATCTCATTCTCGTCAACGGCGTGTCGGTCGGCTTCGCGTATCGGCTCCAGCCAGGGGATCAGGTCTCCGTCTATCCAGTCTTCGAGGCCCTGGACATCGGCCCGGTGACACGCCTGCGACCGCAGCCGCTCCGACAGCCAAAGTTCGTCTGCGACGTCCACCTCGGCAAGCTGGCCCGACGCCTGCGACTTTTGGGATTCGATGTGGCTTACCACAACATGGCCACAGACCCAGAACTGGTGGAGACGGCCTTGGCTGAGCAGCGGACCATCCTCACCCAGGACCGAGGCATTCTCAAGCTGAAGAAAGTCACCCACGGCTACTTGGTGCGGTCGCCGCACGTGCAGGATCAGGTTGCGGAAGTGATCAGGCGGTTTGACTTGCTGGCCGGCATCGACCCGTTCTCCCGCTGCGCGCAGTGCAACGGCTTGATCATGTCCGTCGACAAGGCTGACGTGCAGGCTGACCTGCCACCGAAGACGCGGGAGTACTACCACGAGTTCTTTCGATGCCAAGCGTGTGGCAAGGTCTACTGGAAGGGGACGCACTTCAGCCGCCTGGACGCCGAAGTGCGGCAACTGGTATCACAGGGTACCGAACCGCAAGATCGCCCCGCGATGACTACCACGTGATCTGATAGGACCACCCGATGTCGAAAATGCCGCAGGAGCACGAGTGGATCGTTAACAGCCCCCAACGAGCCCCCGCAACAATCATCCTGGCGCACGGCGCCGGAGCCGGCATGGATACCGACTTCATGAACGCGTTCGCCGATGGCCTCGCGGATCACGGATTCCGAGTCGTCCGATTCGAGTTCCCCTACATGGCGGAGCGCCGCCAGACCGGCAAGCGTCGGCCACCCGATCGCGAGCCCGTC
>Ga0351867_10107_pt1 | contig 20037 bp, 22 predicted proteins | sample TotcelHFGM3001M8_FD_206779 | JGI IMG/M metagenome (GOLD analysis project Ga0351867, IMG submission 206779) | Enriched cells from coal bed in the Powder River Basin, Montana, United States - Total cells FGM rep2 HSBNCT.FGM.300.1.M8 ...
AGTGGCAGTTTACTCGTCAGCAGTGTGAGGGTCTCCCCGGTTGGGGTTGTCTGGGTTTCTTCGAAGAGCAGTTCGGCGCGACCGCTCTCGATGACCGCCCGGTCATCGGCGCGATACAATTCCGCCTGCTCGCGCCAGCCCATCTGGAAATCGTCTTTCCCGACCAAATCCTTCGGGTCGGCCATGCCCGCATCGCGCGCAAAGGAGGCGTTGCAGCCCAAATAGGCAAGTTGCGCGTCCTTCCAGAAGACCCGCATGGGTATCGCGTTGATAATCCCTTCGATCATCTGCGCGGACTCGCGCAGCTTTTCATCGGTCTGCGCGCGCGTAATGGCGATGCCGATGCTGGCGCCCAGCCCTTCCAGAAAGGTGATCTGATCCAACGTGAATTGATTCCGCCGATGATCGTTCAACTGGAGCAGGCCGATGGTCTCATCGCCCGCCCTCAGGGGAATCAAGGCCACCGATTCATAGCCTTCGCCATGGCATCGGTTGCGGGTGGGAGCCTGACGTTCCGCCGCCGTGGTGGAAGCCAGCAAGTCCGTGGTGCTGTTGGTCCAGAAACTGCCGGCCACCGTGAAGAAAGGCAGGGTGGGGTTGGTGCGACCATAGATGACGTTCCCGCACATGCACTCCAGCACCGGCAATCCCTGAGCGTTGCGTAGTATCCGGCCCGCCGCATCGCGAGCGCAGAGCTGATTCTCCAACTCCACAAAGTGACCGGGGAAACCATTGGTCTGGGTGTAGGGGAAATCCTCGCCCTCTTTCATCCGGATGCCGACCGCCTCGATCCCCGTCTGCTGTTTGAGTAGCAGCAATATGTCGCGGATAATGCTCTTGATGTTGTTGGGCCGGTTCAAAACGGTCAGCACGTCTTTCACCAGCAGTTCGCGCGCTTCCGCCCGCTTGCGCTCGGTGATATCGAAGCAATGTCCAATATATCCAATAAACTCATCACTACTGTTGAGATTTGGTGTACCCAGGTCCAGAATCATCCTGTATTCACCGCTTGCGTTGCGCAATCGGTATTCCATCTCGAAAGGCTCGCGCTTATCAAAAGCTGTAACATAGGTTTCAAGACATCTGTCGAAATCGTCGGGATGCACCCCTTCGGTCCAGCCATTTCCCATCTCCTGCTCCAGGGTGCGCCCCGTGAATTTGAGCCATGGGTCGTTGAAATAGTTACACAGTTTATCGGTTCCCGATGTCCATATTAGTACCGAACCTGCATTCGACAGGTTTCGGTATTGACATTCGCTCTCCCTCAGCGCCTCTTCAGCGCGTTTTCGCTCGGTGATGTCGCTGAGTACGACGCGGCAGGCGGGTGCGCCATCGGGGCCTGCGGTGGCGGTTGCATCCAGCCGCGCCCAGAGGGCCGAGCCGTCGAGTTTCACCAGGCGCAGCTCGCTCGTTTGGGGTTTACCGGTCTCGAAGAGCTGTTTGCGGTGCAGGTAGTAAAGGTCCTGGTCCGCTTTGAGAAGGAACCGGGTCAATGGCTGCCGGTCCAGCGCGTCGCGGTTCACACCCAGCAGGTTGGCCGCGGTCAAGTTGGCCTCTTGGACCAGTCCCGTTTCGCTGACGACGAGATAGCCCACCGGTGCCAGATCGTAGAGGTCGAAGTAGCGTGCCCGGCTGGCGTCCAGCTCCACCTGGGCCTTGCGCAGCTCCTCGTTCTGCATCTCCAGTTCGATCTGGTGGACCTCTAGCTCGTGGACGAGGCGGGTGGTTTCCAACTCTGTCCTCGGTCCTCCGTCCTCCGTCCTCTGCCCCTTCAGCCGTTGTTCGGCTTGGCGACGCAGTTCGGCGGAAAAGGGGGGGTGTCGTGTTTCATGTGCCTGCTCCTGGGGCGGGTTTGTCGGACCCGTCGGCCAGGTCCGACACCACCGCCAGGCGGGACAGCTCGGTGGCTTTCTTCAGCGCCTCCCGCGTTTGCACCATCTCCGTGACGTCCACAAAGGTGATCACCGCGCCCTCGATCACGTTGTCGACGGTGCGGGACGGCTGGATGCGCATGTTATACCACCCGCCGTCAGCCGCGGCCACCTCCGTCAAAGTGACCAGCAGCAGCGTCGGTTCGGCGGCGGCGAAAGAACCTGCTTCCACGGGTCGAGTGACATTGATTTGCCTTTGCGAACCGCCGAAAGTTTCTGCAAACACCGTTTTTCCGCGACATCGCGACCAGACGAGAGTCCAAACGAGCGACGGAACACGGGCTAGAATCTGTCCGACGATCCGATTGGAATGATACCAAACGCGACATCCAGGCGACACCCCCCTGGCGTAGATCACCGGTCACGGGTTCTGAACGGACTGCTTCGGCAAGCGCACGAGGAAGACCTCGTGCTTCGCACACCGGACGGGCGCGAATTCGTGCTGGCCGAGATCGAAGACTCCTGTCGGGGCTGCGACTAGCCAGCGTTACGGCAGGGATGACGCGGCGCGGATGGCAAGGCCGGCGCATGGATGGATGAGTGCCCCTTGTCTTCCTGCCCCTTGTCTTCCTCGTTGCGAGCCGTATAATAGAAGTTGTGAGGAAAGAATAGTCGTCGGATGACTAGCTGAAGGGCAACGCGGCTGTGCCGCGTGGCCTGTTAACGAGTAAACCGACGTGTGCGAATCCGCTTGCGTGTTCGCACACGTCGGTTTTTTGTTGCGCTTCGCGGCGACCGTGCAATGGTTGCCCGGAAGCGGCTGAAGGCTCTCTCTTTACTCAACTCTCGGTCCATTTGGGCAGCCTCACCAAACCGGGACAGGCAGCCCCACGTGCCGGGGATTTCCTGAACTTCAGCGCAAGTTAGCGGGAACCAGTCCCGGTTTTGTTAGCGTCTCAAAGTATTTCTAAACAGGAGTCTTTGCAATGTCTCGAAAACGATTGTTCTTGGCCGCGTTCCTCGCGGCGTCCACTCTGATCCTCAGCACCGCGGATGCTCAGATCCGCGCCGTTCGAGGTACTCGCAGCAACAGTGCTCGCGTCTACGGTACTCGCGTCTACAGTGCTCCCAACTACGCCACTCGCGGCTATGGAACCCGCGGCTACGGCGTCACGAGCTACGCTCCCCGTGCCTACAGCACCCGCAGCTACGGGACCGCTGGTTACGGTCCCCGTGCCTACAACACTGGCGGCTATGGCTACGCTCCCCGCAGCTATGGCGGCTATGGCTACGGATCCCGCGGCTATGGTTACGGATCCCGCGGCTATGGTTACGGATCTCGCGGCTATGGTAGCAGCTATGGCTACGGTCCTCGCAGCTATGGCGGTGTTAGCGTCTTCGGTTTTGGCATTGGCGGCTATTGAACGACAGCGATCGATACTCGCGACAAACAGGGCAAATTGGGGCAGGCGGGAAATTTTCTTGCACTGCTCTCCGCTTGGCAGCGTATAATGATAGCAGAGGAAGTGTTCTGGCGCATTGGATCGCCGCCTTCCATTTCGATCGTCGGATGACTAGATAGAGAACAATCCGGGTTTCCCGGGGGGTTCGTTGACGAGTAGGCCGGCGTGGTCGAATTCCTTCGGGTGTTCTGCCACGTCGGCTTTTTTCGTTTTGACCGCGGTGGTCCGGACGATCGGTTCTTTCCTGCGATCCGACGGAGATGAGAGGAGTCACGATCATGAACGGCACAACAGACGCGGTGAAATTTGGTTATCAGTGCCCGGTCTGCGGCAACGCCTTGCCGCACTTGGCAGCCTTGGCGCCGTTTGATGCTCCCTGCTGCGAGTGCGGTTGCTATTTGTGGTGTCGACGCCGAGACTCGACGGATGGTGTGGTGCTCGAGGCCGTCTCGGGGCGCGCACCGGAGCCGGGGGAGTTGATCGAGGTCATCCAGGCGCTTGCCCGGCAGGGCCCGCACGATCGCGTGACGGTCGACCTGTCCAAACTGGAAATGATCAACAGTTCGTTCCTGGCGGCACTCGTGGGGATGAAGAAGCGTCTTGGAGCGTCAGGATGCATGCTGGTCCTATGCGGATTAAACCCGATCGTTGCCGAGATCTTTGACCGGCTGCGACTGAACCGGCTGTTCGACATCGTGTCCAGCGAGGGACATCACGTGATGTGTGCTTGACGCAGCAGCCAAGGAGAGCGATGCCCACATGGTACGGCCGTTGTTTGCCGCGTTGGATCCGATGCTGTCGTTCTGGCCGTCAAGGCGATGTGGTTGCTGGTGGGCGGCGCGGCCGCGTCCGTCGCCGGAGCCGTGGGAATGATTCTTGGAGCAAAACGCGCGTAGCATGGTTTGCCCAAGTTGGTCACGAGTACCTCTTTATTTTCCTGAATCGCCGGCCGTAAATTTCGTTCAGCCCCTTGTCTTCGTCGTTCCGAGCCATAGGATGAATAACGTAACGAGTCGCCGGAACAACTGGGCTGGCGGCCCTGCGAAAGAATGAATCGTCTTCGGATGACTAGTTGAGGGGCAATCCGGCTGTGCTGGGAGGCCCGACGACGAGTAAACCGACGTGAGTCAACACCCTTGGGTGTTTGGACACGTCGGTTTTTTTTGCGATTGGTAGTACGCCTCTCACTGAGCGCTGATCTCGATAGGAAGTTGCACGACCTTTTTTTGAGGAGACACAGATGGAAACGAAACAACGTATCGACACACCCGAACGGAATCCTGATCCGATTACCAAAGCACCGGGCTCGCACCCCGTCGGAACTGGAGTCGGCGCGGCAGCGGGCGGTGCTGCCGGTATTGGAGCAGCCATTGCCACCGGCGCGGTGCTTGGAAGTGCGGTCGGTCCCGTGGGCACCGCGATTGGGGCCGCCGTGGGCGCTGTCGCGGGTGGTTTGGCCGGCAAGGGGGTTGCCGAGCAGGTCAACCCCACCGTCGAGGAAACCTATTGGCGGGAGAATTATACGAGCCGCCCCTACGTCATCGAAGGCGCGTCACGCGACGACTTTGCATCCGCGTATCGGTACGGGTGGGAGTCGCACGACCGCTATCCGGACAAGAGCTTCGACGACGTGGAAGTGGACCTCGAACGTGATTGGGAGCAGGAAAAGGGCGAATCCCGATTGGCCTGGGCGGACGCCAAGCCCGCTGCCCGCGACGCGTGGGATCGGGTCGAGGTGGCCGGTATCCGTGCATGTGACGCAGGGGGGTGCTGCGAGATGTCCGACACGGACATTGATGAAGAGGAAGAAACCTCGAAGTACGCACAGTCGGTGCGCTGAGGACGAAACGGAACGCTTCGTCCGCAATCGGCCGGGAGAATCGTTGCTTGTGTGTTTCGGAGTCGGTTTGATGGCGGGGGTCGTAATCGCGTTGTCGTTGCGTTCCCGCTAGCCAGTCGGGCAGAGACGCCGGACCCCGTCAGCGAACGATCAGTGTGTTCCCTTGGGAGACCTTGGTTCAGTCCATCCACGGATGGCTAACCTCGCGATAGACACTGACTTGGGAAGCCGACGAGGTATTTCCGCGCGTCGAAGCATCAGGAGGGATCGCGTGCCGGTCGCGTCTGCATCGTTTCGAGGCAGCGTTCCAAAGGCTCGCAAACAGAGGACCCAACGAACCACTAACCCGTGAGGGCTCGTGGAGAACGAAGACACGTTGTTTTCGTAAGCGGTCCGCAAATTTTTGTAAGTGAGGGGAGAACAAGGATGATGAACTATCGAAATCTTTTGATGACAGCGATTACTGTCGCTCTGGTCGCCGCAAACGCGGTTTCCTACGCGGCGCAGGATGGGAAGCGGTGGACGCACCTCGGTGAAGTCAGCAGCGTCACCGGCGACCAGCTTGTCATGACGCAACCGCAGGGCCAGGAGCGGACCTTCACGGTGACGGCCGACGCCAAGGTGACGCTGGACAGGCGGACCATCGTGGCAGCCGATCTGAAGCCGGGAACAAAGATTCGTGTAACAACCACGAAGGATGACCAGAACGCGGTGAGCCGGATCGAAGCGATCGACAAGCGTTCGGACTTTGCGGACAGCTTTCGCGACGGCAACCTGGTCAGCATCACCGGCAACCAATTGGTCATGGCGAGTAGGCAGGGCCGGGAGCATTCCCACACGTTGGCGGCCGACGCGGCACTGATCCTGGACGGGAAGGCCTGCGAGGCGGCCGATCTGAAGCCGGGGATGGAGATTCGCGCGACGACCGAGGGCGCCGACCAAAGCGTGGTCAACCGGGTCGAAGCGTTCGACAAGACGGCGCATGTCGCCAAGACGGCGAACGTCACGAAAAACCATCACGACGGCAAAGTCGTTCGCTTTACCGACAACCGGCTGGTCATGACGGACCTGCAGGGCCAGGAACACTCCCACACGTTGATGGCCAACGCCAAGTTGACCCTGGACGGGAAGGTTTGCGAGGCGGCCGATCTGAAGCCGGGCACGAAAATTCGCGTGACGACTCGGGGCGCCGACCAAAGCGTGGCGAACCGGATCGAAGGGATCGACAAGAATCCGGACTTCGCGAGCAGCATTCGCCAAGGCGAACTCTTCCGCAGCACCGACAATCCGTTGGTGCAACCGCGGACGCATGTTCCCATGGCGACGGAGGGTGCCAACCAAGACTTGACAGACCGCAGCGACGCGATTGACAATCAGTCGGACGTCGCGAGAATCCATCACGACGGCAAACTCGTCAGCATCAGGGGCGACCGCCTGGTAATGACGGGCGCGCAGGGCAACGCAGAACGCACTTGCACTCTGGCGACGGACGTGCGAGTCACCTGCGACGGCAGAACCTGCAAGTCCGAGGACTTGCGGCCGGGAATGCGGATCCGCGTAACTTCGGAGAGCGAAGCTCCGCACAAGACGATCCGGATCGAGGCGCTCGACAAGAATGTCGAGTTCGCCAGCCTGTAGATACCAGGCAGCCAACGACAAGTTGCAGCAAAACGCCGGGTGCTGGTTTCTGACCAGTACCCGGCTGGCTGTATTCCCACGGGTTCGGTTGAACACTGCCGGCTAGTCGAGCCTCGGCGCACTCGCACGCTGGAGTGCAAGTTGTACAAGCCAAGCAAGTCCCATCCCCTTGTTCTTGAAGGAGCAGCGGCAATGTTCATGAAAACGCTTTACACGCCCGGAGTGGCGCACCTTTCGTACATCTTTGGAGACGGCGGCCAGGCATCGGTCATCGATCCCCGCCGCGATGTTCAGGAGTATCTGGAAATCGCTCACCGCCGGGGGGCGAAGATCACCCACATCTTCGAGACACATCGCAACGAGGACTACGTGACCGGCTCGCTCGAGTTGGCCTGGCGCACCGGAGCGGAAATCTACCATGGCAGTCAGCTCGACTTTCAATACGGCAACCCGGTGAACGCGGGTGACGAGTTCCAACTGGGCAACGTCAAGCTCTCGATCCTCCACACACCCGGCCATACGATGGAGAGCATCTCGATCGTCTATCGCGACTTGGCGTTCAGCGATGACCCGCTGGGTGTCTTCACCGGCGACGCCCTGTTCATCGGCGATGTGGGCCGGACCGACTTCTACCCCGATCGTGCTGAAGAAGTCTCGGGCATGCTCTACGACAGCATTTTTCAGAAGCTCTTGCCGTTGGGCGAGCATGTGCTCCTGTGGCCTGCTCACGGGGCGGGCTCGGTGTGTGGTTCCGGCATCGCCGAACGTAACTTTTCGACACTTGGCTACGAGCGAAAGCACAACCCTGTGTTGCAGAAGACGGGTCGGGAAGAGTTCATTCGCTTCAAGGTCAATGAAGAGCACTTCCAGCCTCCTTACTTCAAGCAGATGGAAAAGTACAACCTGGAGGGTGCTCCGCCGCTGGACCAATTGCCGATCCCGAAGCCTTTATCTCCGGACGAATTTGCACAGGCCGTGGACGACGGGATGCTCGTGGTTGATGTCCGCAGTCCCGAGGCTTATGCGGGCGCTCACGTGCCGAAAAGTTTCTCCCTTCCGCTTGACATGCTGCCCGCCTTTGGCGGAATGTTTCTCGCTTACGACAAGCCGCTCGGCTTGGTCGTCGAAGACTACCGTCAGATCGAGGAGGCCGTGCTCGGCTTGACCAGGATTGGCTACGACAAGGTCGATGGCTTCCTGGCCGGAGGGCTTCACGCCTGGGAGACGAGCGGACGGCGCTACGGCAGGATCGAGGCCATTCACATCACGGATCTGGAACAACGGCTTGACAAGGGCGATGCCTTCACACTGCTGGACGTGCGTAGCAAGGAGGAATTCGAGTCCGGCCATCTTCGCAGCGCGGTTCACATCTACGTGGGCGATTTGCCCTCGAAGCTCGGTCAGATCCCAAAAAGCCACCCGATCACCACGGTTTGCAGGAGCGGTCAGCGGGCAATGATCGCGGCGGCGTTCCTAAGACGCCAGGGCGTTGAGCCGGTCGAAACTTGTCTCGGATCGATGTCGGCATGCTCCCACGTGGAGTGTCAGGTGGTTCGTGAAGACTGACGTGACGGGGAGGGTGAGGAACTGCTTTGGGCGCCCTCGACAGCCACAGCAGCAGGCCGTCAGAACATCCTTCACTCGAAAACCGCTGCTGTTTCAAACAGACGATGAAGGAGTTGAAAATGTCTCGTCGCAACGCGCTTCACGCTATCGGGTTGATCGTCGCGACGCCGATGCTTGCCCTCGCGCAAAGCGGGCCAGTTGACCCGGGCGCGACGGGCCCTGCCTGGTCGCCGTACCTGGTGGGGGTGTTGATCGGCGTGCTCAGCATGTGCACGTTTTACTTCAGTGCCAAGCCACTCGGCGCGTCAACCGCCTTTGCCAACGTTGCCGGACTGATCGGCCGGCTGATCGCCCCGCGGCATACCGATTCCTTGCATTTCTACGCAGAAAAGAAAGCTTCCAAGATCGACTGGCAAGTGGCGCTGGTGATCGGGGTGATCGTAGGGTCGTTCCTGGCGGCATGGAGCGGTGGCGAAATCACGGGCCGATGGCTGCCGCCGATGTGGGCGGAACGATTCGGCGAAAGCGTCTGGTTGAGGGTGGCCGTGAGCTTTCTCGGCGGCGGCCTGATGGCCTTTGGCGCGCGGATGGCAGGCGGTTGTACCAGCGGCCACGGCATCAGCGGCGCGATGCAACTCTCCGTCGGCTCGTGGATCGCGCTGCTGGGCTTCTTCGCCGGCGGAATTGCCACCGCGATGCTTATGTTCTACGCCTGAAGAAAAGTGGTGAAATCATGGCACAAGATGAAACCAAGAACCCGACCATGAACGACGGTCCCCAGCCGGCCGGTCCGCCGGAAAGCCGAGCAGCCCAGCTTGGACTTGGATTCCTTTTCGGCGTGATCTTTGGCTTTCTGCTACAGAAAGGCGGCGTCGCGAAGTACGAGGTCCTGATCGGCATGCTTTTGCTGGAGGATTTCACGGTCGTGAAGGTGATGCTGTCGGCTGTGGTCGTGGGCATGATCGGAATCTATGCGCTCCACACTGCCGGGTTGGTCAAGCTGCACATCAAACCCACCCGCTACGGAGCCAATACGCTGGGCGGGATTCTCTTCGGCATCGGCTTTGGCCTGGCAGCTTACTGTCCAGGTACCGGCGCGGCGGCCTTGGGACAAGGCAACTTCGATGCCATCGCCGTCATTCTCGGCCTGATGGTCGGGTCCTACGTCTTCGCGGAAGCGTCGGGCTTTCTTGCTCGCACGGTGAATCGCTGGGGCGATCGCGGCGTGCTGACTCTTGACCGCGTGTTGAACCTGACACCGGGCGTGTTGGTTCCCGTCATGGTGATTTTGCTGGTTCTTCTACTGGCCGCAATTCACATTTTCGTCGATCCAACGCCCTGACGGCGATGGGAGGACGTTCACAAACGGCGTGCGTGGTCGAACTGCCGCGGGTTCGTAACCGTTCACGGGGGCTGTCTCCTTCGGCCGGAAAGAAACGAGCAGGTGAGATCGAGCTATGGTAACGAGCAAGCGAAGCCAGAAACCCGAACAGCCGTCTGCCGCGTGGACAGACCACTGGGAACTTGCGAGCGGCTCGCGAATTACGCGTTTCCTACCAATCGTCGAATGGTTGCCTCGGTACCGACGCGACGACCTTGTGGGCGACCTTACGGCCGGCACGGTTGTGGCGATCATGCTCGTGCCGCAGAGCATGGCGTACGCCATGCTCGCCGGATTGCCACCCCAGGTCGGTCTTTACGCCAGCATCCTGCCGCTCCTGCTGTACGCACTGCTGGGGAGTAGCCGAGTTCTGGCGGTCGGGCCGGTGGCCATGGTTTCTTTGATTACGGCCAGCGTATTGGCTCCGCTAGCCACCGGGGACGCAGCCGACTACGTGAACTTCGCTCTATTTCTGGCCCTGCTCGTCGGCCTCCTGCAGGTGGCGATGGGGATCGCCCGTCTGGGATTCCTCGTCAACTTCCTCAGCCACCCCGTCATTTCTGGATTTACCAGCGCCGCGGCGTTGATCATTGGCTTCAGCCAGGCAAAGCATCTGCTGGGCATCGATCTTGACCGATCCGAACGTCCGTATCAAGTGTTCGGGGAACTTGCCCGCGGACTATCAACTACGTCGACGCGAGCGCGGTGGAAACGCTTCGTGAACTTATCGAGCGACTACGCGACGCCGGCGTTGCGTTTCATTTGGCGGACGTAAAAGGTCCGGTATTGGACCAGCTTTGCCGAGCTGGCCTGATCAGCGAGTTAGGTGAAGATCACGTGTTCCTAAGCACGCACGAGGCGATGGCCGCGTTAACCGATAATCCGCCGGCGCTCCAAGCTCGCAAACCGGCCGAGCTAACGGGAGTCTGAAAGATCAGGGTCCCCTTCCCGCTTCAGACGAGGAGGCGAAGCGCCGTCGGAATCGCCGACAAGACTGCCCTGGGTGCCTACTGGAAGCGCGGCGGTTCGGACAAGCCGAAGAGGACGACTTCTTCGCAAATTCTTTGACGAGGTGGACACAAATCTGCTCCGTCCGCCATCTCTTTTTCCACAAAAAAAAGCTCCCAAACGCGGACGTCAGACAACAGTCCCCTTGCTTTCCCAGCCTCGACCCTTATAATATCTTGTCGAGTGGACTCGCGGTGAATTGGAACGCGGCTCCGCTGGGTGACGATGTGATTTCAAGTCGTCGGATGACTAGATAAAGGGCAACCCAGCCGTAGCGGGGTGGCTCGTTGAAGAGTAAGCCGACGTGGTCGAGTACTTCAGGGTATTCCGCCACGTCGGTTTTTTATTGCGCTCGGCGGCCCGCTCGTGGCCGCAATCAGCAGGAACGAAGCGGATGGACCGGTCCGATGTTGTGTAACAACCTCTCGGAACAGGATGGCTCGAATCCCCCCCTGCCCAGAAGGAGGCTTTATGATGTCCCGATTTGCTTGGAGGTTGACGCTGGCCGGGTTGGTCGCGGTTTTCGGGTGCGAACAAAAACCCGTGGATCGGACGCCCGAAAAGGTCACGTCCGAGGACGTACGCCGCGATGCCGGCCAGGCCGCTGAAACGGTTGTCGAGTTTTCCCGCCAAACCAAGGAAGAATTCCAGACGAAGCTTGAAACCCAACTCAAACAATCGGACGCCGAAATCGCCAAGCTCCGCGAGAAAGGCAGCGAGTTGAAGGACGAGGCCAAGGCCAATTGGGAACAGAAGATGGCCAACCTGGAAACAAAACGGGATGCGGCTCGCGTCAAGCTGGCTGAGATCGGCGCATCGAGCGCCGAGGCTTGGAAGGACGTCCAGAAAGGTGCCCAGTCGGCCTGGGACGAATTGGACCAAGCCTTCCGCGATGCATCGCAAGAGTTTTGATCGTTTCGACGGTCTTATGACAGCGGAACGGTGTGAACATGCCAGCACGCTCAGCAAGCAGCGTGGTGGCCGCCCGTTGCCGGGCGCACAGCTTATCAAGGGAACAAATTCTCAAGATGTACAGGTGAGAAACATGATTGCGAAGCGAAAAAATCAGGCGTTTCGAGGTGGTGCCTATGAACCGACCCCCATGGACATTCGGCGGTCCTGTGACGAGATTCAGGCGACATGGTCGCCGCGACAACGGGCCAAGCGGGATCGCAGCCCGCGTGTGGCGTGGTGGACGGTGCCGATGATTCGGGTCTCGGACATCGTGGAAGCGATGAACGGAGAACGAGTGGAGAATCCACCGTACGGCGGTGCGGGGGGATAGGAGGCCTGACGCCTGGTGACGGGCACGGTTGTGCATTTGTGGTGTCGGCGGCGAAATTCCTCCGAAGTGCGCAGAACATGTCGCGGTATGGACGGACGAGGCCTGCGCCGCAAGCTCCGCGACGGGGTTGCCCGCCTGTTCGCGCCCGATCTCGGACCCGCAACCCTATTTTCTCTTTGCCTCGCGGATCGTCGGCGTTTCGGCCAGGGTGAAGAGCACGACCTCCTCGCCGATGACCGTGCTGATGTCGTGGTGCAGGGTCAGCACCTTGACGCCGGTAATCTCGTGGACCATGGCTTCCATCACCGGCCGCGCCGTTTCGATCAGGTGGGTGCGGACTTGTTTGAGCAGGTCTCGCCCCTTCTCTGCCGGCAGCGACTTGACCAGATGTTGTTCGGCGGCGGTCAGCACGCCCTGCAGGCGGACCACCAAGAGATCGCCGAGCAGGTGGGCGCGAATGTCCTTGGGGCCCCGACCCATGTAATCCTGCTCAAAGCGGGTAATGCCTTCACAGATGGCAGATTCAATTTCGCCCAGTGTCTTCATCGTGGCCTCGACGTGTCTGTCCTGTCTCGAACGTGTCCCCGGACGGCGTTGGATGACCTCGGGGGCGAAAACCGCACTCGGGGGCAGAACACCAACAACCGTTCCTGCGAGCCATTCGCCCCGAGATCATACCAAACGCGAAACCATCCGTCCACTTGCCTTCCCCGTTCCTCGCCCTACAATGCATGGTAGGTGGAGCCGAGGTGACGCAACAAGAAGCGGCTCTGCCCGAAGTTAAATTTGTCGGATGACTAGGCAAAGAGCAACCCGGCTGTGCCGGAGGGCTCGTTGACAAGTAAGCCGACGTGGTCGAACGCCTCTGGGTGTTCCGCCACGTCGGCTTTTTTCGTTTTCAGCGAGTGGAGGAAGAAAGGATGCCTGCAAAAGGAGATATGATGACGAACCAACAGATTCTTGAGGGCAACTGGAACGAGATCAAGGGCAAGCTGCGCCAGAAATGGGGGCAGTTGACCGACGAAGATTTACCGCAGCTCCGTGGCGAGGCGGATCAGATTGTCGGCATCATTCAGCGGAAGACGGGCGAAGCTCGCGAAGCGATTGAACAATACCTGGAACAAGTGTCCGGTAGTGCTGCTTCGGCGATCGGCACGGCGGCCGGCGCGGTAGGCGGCTACGCCCAGCACGCTGCCGAGGCCGTGCAGGATACGGCCAGGCAAGCCGGTGATCAGGTGCGCGCCGGTTATGACGCAACGGAGCGCTTCGTCCGCGAGCGGCCGGCACAGTCGCTGGTGGTGTGTTTCGGAGCAGGAGTGATCACTGGGGTGGTGATGGCGTTGCTGCTGCGTTCCCGATGAGGCGTGTCAAGAACCGCGCTCCGTGGACGAGCAGAGGAGACCGATCATGAACGATTTACCGCGGGATGACGGCGTGCGAGCACGGATGCAGGGGATTCGTTGCGATATCGACCAGGGTCTGGAAGACGTTTCCGCAAGTGCCCGCAGCATGGTCGACTGGAAGTACTACGTCAAGACCTATCCCTGGGTGTGTTTGGGGACGGCGGCCGCGTTGGGGTTTCTGATCGTGCCGAAGCGGGCTTCGGGGATCCATACCGGTTTGGCCACTCCGGCCGAATGGGCCAACGGCGGCCAGCAGGTCGTTCATTCCGCGCCTGCCACGCGCGGCTGGCTCGAGTCGCTTGTCGCGACCGTGGTCAGTGTGGCCTTTCGCGAAGGAACCGCCTACTTGGGCCGGAGAGCCGGAAGATTACTGGGAACAACGAGCCCTCCGGGGACAATTGATCATGATTCAAATTCCACGTCCTGAGCTATCGAACAACAGCCCGAGCCGATTCTGGTCTGGGCTGGAAAATGGCGAGGCGGTTGACCTGGCTCGCCAGAGAGCAACCCAGATTGTCCGGGAGATCGAACAGTTTGTGGCCCGACGGCCAGCGATCTGCCTGGCGGCGGCACTGTCCTTCGGAATCGCACTCGGATGGTGGGTGAAACGACGATGAACGCAAACAACGGATCGACCCCGACACCGCCGAACGGAGTCGCCCAGGGCATGGGCGACCTGACGCACGACATTGTGTCGCTCGCCGAGCTGCAGTTCGAGCTGGTCAGGAACGATTACCGCGCAGGCATGAAAGGACTGCTGGTCCCTCTCGTGCTGTTGCTGGTCGCAGGGATTGTCGCCCTCGGCACGGTACCGATTGCGCTGCTGCTGGTGGCGGAAATCCTGATCCGGGTTGCCGGCCTATCGCGAACGTCGGCTTTTTCGATCGCGGCGGCAGGCGGCTTCATCACGGCGGTGGCCCTGGGAGTTGTGGGGTGGTCCCAACTCCGCGGTATCGGACGTGTTTTTCGGCGTTCCCGGGAAGAATGGATCCGCAATCTGAATTGGATCAAGCTCGCTTTGAAGGGCTCGCCACCGATCCAGTCACAGCACGTTGACGATGGTTGATGAACCTTTTGCAAGGAGAACAGGTATGTCCACTACGAGTGATCGGCTTGGCGAACAGGCGGCGGTCGTGACGAAAGACATTCGGGAAATGGGCGACATCGCCGCGGACGCTGCCCAGGAGAAGCTCGGGCAATTGCGCGAGCAGGCTGCGGGGTACTATCAACAAGGCCAGGGCCAAGTTGAAAGTGTCGTGACTGCGTTCGAGCAATCCGTCCGGCAGCAGCCGCTCAAGTCCGTATTGATCGCGGCCGGTGTCGGCTTGCTGCTTGGTCGCCTCTGGGCTTGGATGAGTCGCTGAATCGTCGGAGATGGCGGCCATGACACCCTCGGACCAATTTGTCAAATCAACGTGGATGCTGGCATCCATCGCCGTGGTCGTGGCCGCCCTGTATCTGGCGAAGGAACTGCTGGTTCCCTTGACGCTGGCCGTACTGCTGAGCTTCATGCTGAGTCCGGTGTGCGACTGGCTGGAACGGCACCATCTGCCTCGCATCCCGGCGGTGATGGTGACGGCCGTCCTGGGCTTCGCGGCACTGGGCCTGTTAGTCTGGATTGCCGTGGCTCAGATGAACGATCTGGCCCCCAAGATGCCTGAGTACCAGGCCAATCTGCAGGCGAAACTCCATTCGGCGAATGCCTACGCGATCTCCGCGCTGAGCAAGGTGACAAAAGCCAGCCAGGACATCGGGCAGAACCTCCCGGAACTCGAAGGCCCTCAGGAGTTGCCGGGGAGCCGTGAACGCCCCTACTCCGTACGCGTGATTTCTTCGCCGGCGAGCCCGCTGGAAGTCGTCGGTGGAGTGTTCGGCACGGTGTTGGGGGGATTCGCCTCGGCCGGCATCGTCATCGTGCTCGTGGTGTTCTTCCTGATCCGCCGCGAGGACTTGCGCGATCGCTTCATCCACCTGATCGGAAAAGACCAGGTGACCGTGACCACGCAGATGTTGGAAGACGCCGGCACGCGGGTCAGCCGCTACCTTTCCATGCTCTTGTTCATCAATGCGACGTATGGGACCGCGGTGGGAATCGGGCTGTACCTGATCGGCTTGCCAAACGCCGTTCTGTGGGGGATTTTGGCCGCAACCTTGAGGTTCATTCCCTACCTTGGCCCCTGGATTGCGGCCGCGATGCCGATCGGCTTGGCGATGGCCATCTCGACCGGCTGGCTAGCGCCCCTGCTGTCGATCGGGCTGTTTGTGGTTCTGGAACTGTTCAGCAACAACGTCATGGAGCCGTGGCTGTATGGCAAGAGAACCGGCGTGTCGGCGGTAGCGGTGTTGGTGGCGGCGGTCTTTTGGACATGGTTGTGGGGCGTCGTCGGGCTGCTGCTGGCGACCCCGTTGACCGTGTGCCTGCTGGTGATCGGCAAGCACGTTCCGCAATTGTCCTTTTTAGACGTGCTGCTGGGCAACGAGCCGGTCTTTGAGCCTGCGAAACGCGTCTATCAGCGGTTGGTGGCGGGCGATCAAGAGGAAGCCGCCGAGTTGGTGGAGGATTATTGCGCGAACATGCCGATCGTCGAAGTCTACGACACGATGTTGATTTCGGCACTGGCTTTGTCCGAAACCCAGTGGCGACGCGGCGATTTCAGCGAAGACAGGCATAAGTACATTCTGCAGAGCGTAAGAGAGATCGTTCAAGAGCAAGGTGAGCGCCGGCAGGAAATGCCGGCGACCAAGGGCAGCGAGAGCCAGAACGAGGCCGTCGGGGATTCCCATCCGGCGGTTGCAGCCGATCAGGCAGGGCTGTGTTGCGTTCTTTGCCTGCCCGCCCGTAACGAGGCGGATGAAATCGCCGGCCTGATGCTGTCGCAATTAGTCGATCTGCCGGGTTGCGACGCCGAGACCGCCCCGGTTCCCTCTGCGGCCAACGACTTGATCGCTCTGGTCCGGCAGCGCAAACCCCAAGTGGTCTGCATTTCCGCCATGCCACCCGCCGCCATGATGCATGCTCGCGCCCTGTGCAAGCGACTTCGTGGTCGCGTTCCGGAAGGGAATCTGGTGGTGGGATTGTGGTACGCACAAGGCGACCTGAACAAGGCGAAAGAACGCATCGGCTGTGGTCCTGACATTCACGTGGTTGCAACGCTGGCGGAAGCTCAACAACAGATCCGCCTCCTGATGCAGCCGTTACTTAACCAAGGAGTTTGACATGGCATCGTCGACCAAAGAATCTGTCGTCCCGGAATTGAAGAACGAAACCCAGCAGCGAACGGAAGATCTCGCGGAAACAGCCAAGAGCGCTTTCGAACATTTTCGCGAATACGGGCGCGAGCGGCCCGAAATCCTGGCCCTCTGGTGCTTCGGCATCGGGTTCGTGCTCGGCTGGAAACTCAAACCATGGTGAGGCTCCGCGCCCTTTATCCAGCGGGTAGGCAGATCGGGCGGCTGCTGAAGCAGACGTGGCTCGCCTGGTGGCGGTCCAACGCGTTTGAGATCGGCGCCGCCCTGGCCTTTTACGCCATTTTCTCGATTGCGCCGGTGATGGTGCTGGCCTTTACCGCGGCCAGCCTGGTGTTCGGCCCCGAGGCGGCGCAAGGCCGGTTGACCACGGAGATCGAAAGCTCCGTCGGTCCCACCGTGGCCGCGGCCGTGCAAACCACCTCGCGGCGTGCCTACCGGAGCGGTTCGAGCGTTCCGGCGACGATCTTGAGCATTGTTTTCTTTGGGTTCGGCGCTACCGGTTTTTTCAGCCAGTTGCAAAGTGCGCTCAACGCGGTCTGGCGAGTGGGGTCTCAACCGAGGCGAGGATTACGAGGCGTCCTGCGGGATCGGCTTGGATCGTTCCTGACCGTCTTGGGGACCAGCACCCTGCTGCTGGCGGCCCTGCTGGTCACGGCGGCACTCTCCGCGATCGGCCGGATTCTGCCCTCGGCGCTGATGCTCGAAGGGCTTCCGCTGGGGTGGCCCGTGACGTTCTTCGTCTCCTGGGCGTTTCTCGCTCTGGCCGTCGCTCTGGTCTACCGCGTTTTGCCCGACGTCAAGATTGCCTGGCGCGACGTGTGGGTCGGCGCGGGCGCCACGGGCCTGCTGTTCTTGCTCGGAAATCACTTGATCGGCTGGTACCTGGCCGTGGCCGGGGTCACGTCGGTCTATGGAGCGGCCGGTTCGGTCGTGATCGTCCTGCTGTGGGTCTACTATTCCTCGCAGGCCGTGCTGTTTGGCGCAGAGTTCACACGGGTCTACGCCACACACCGCGGTGCGCGTCCGGAAGCGAAAGAAAACGCGGTGCTCGTCACGACGGGTGCGTAATCCATTGGGTCGTGATGGATCGCCAGGTTACGCTCAAAGAAGTTCCGCGCTGCCCTTGTCCGCGTCGTTGCAAGCCGTAGAATAAGATGAGGGTTGAGTTGACGTAATGAATCGAAGGCTCACGTGGTGAAGTGAGTAACAGTCGTCGGATGACTAGATGAAGGGCAGCCCGGCAATGCCGGGGGGCCTGTTGACGAGTAAGCCGACGTGGTCGAATACCTCTGGGTGTTCGGACACGTCGGTTTTTTTGTTCTTGCCACGATGGTCGCAAATTTGGCTGGTCATTCGCGAAGCGAACCCAGCGGTTTCTCGAAGGAGGAATTGGCCATGTTACAGTTGGCTGTTTTTTTGATTGTCATCGCTCTGATCGCTGCCTTGTTAGGCTTCGGAGGCCTGGCAGGCTCGTTCGTGGGATTGGCGAAGATTGTCTTCTTCGTCTTCCTCGTTCTTGCGGTCCTGTCCTTCTTCGGAGGCAGCGTCTTCCGAAGACGGCATCACGCGCAGTAAAGGGAACAGTTTTGGGGCCGAAGCCGGCCTGGTCTTAACCAAAGTGAGGAGAGAATAATGAGTACTCTTGGGTTGGTCCTTTTGATCGTTGTATTACTCATGTTGTTCGGCGGGGGCGGCGGCTATTATTATCGCCGCAGAGGCGCGTAAGCCAGGAGAAGACACGTCTGTCCCTCGTCTTTTACCTTCCGAGCCGTAGCAAGCTCGTTGACTAGTTCGATAACCAGTTCGATGTTACGCAACAACCTCTAGGAACAGGAGTCACTATCATGAGTGGCAAGACAGATGTGGCAAAAGGCCGAATCAAGGAAGCTGCGGGCGCGCTGACCGGAAACGACAGACTTCGCGCCGAAGGAAAGGCCGACCAGGCGGTCGGCAAAGTCAAGCAAGCCGCGACGAAGGTCGTCGACAAGGTCAAAAAGTCCCTGAAATAGGAGACGAACGGGAACGATCGCGAAACGCATCTTTCGCTTACCGGGAATCGCCGCTGGTATTGTCATGGCGGCCTACGGTGCATGCCGCGTTTACGGACCTCATGGGGGGTTTCTCTTCCAAAAACCTGGTGAATGTGGTCAGTCCGAGCGGCTTGAGCAGTGTCTGTACGCAACAATCGGAGAGGCAACATGACCACAGGTTGGCGTGAAACATAGCGGAGGAAACTCGTGCCCGCCGCGGCGGCGATGAAGCGCATCAAGGCGGGAAACCGCGTCTTCATCGGGTCGGCGTGGCCTACGTGCATGGCAAGAGCATGCGGGAGCGCGCCATGTCGCTGATCTCGATCGCGCACCCCGATTTCCGCTCGGATCTGTTGCACGCGGCCAAGCGTCGCAGCTTGGTGTACGCGAATCAAATCCTGCTGACCGCGAAAGCGTACCCGGCGGAACTGGAAAAGAAATTGACGCTGGCCGACGGCCGGGAGTTGGTGGTGCGTCCCATCCGCCCGGACGACGAGCCCATGATCAAGGGCATGTTTTACTCGTTTAGCGAACAGACCAAGTACCTGCGGTATCACGGCACGCTCAAGTCGCTGCCACACAACCGGTTGCAGGTGTTCTGCAACGTGGACTACGACGCCGAAATGGCCCTGGTCGTGACGCACGGGGAAGGCGGGCATGCGGAGATCATCGGAGTCGGCCGCTACCTGACGTTGCCTGACACGCGAACCGCCGAGATGGCGTTCGTCATTCGCGACGACTGGCAGCGTCAAGGGTTGGGCACCCATTTGTTCCAGCGATTGGCCGAGATCGCCGGCCGTTCCGGCATCCGCCAGTTTCACGCCGACGTGCTGCCCGAGAACAGCGGCATGTTGAAGATTTTTCACCGCTCGGGCCTGAACACCGAGACGGTCACCGACGAAGGCGTGGTCCGCGTGACGATCCGGCTCCAGGAATGAACGCATTTCGAGGGTTGGGCTGTCGATTCTGACGGCTGCCGACTCGATGCTTGAGCAACAGCTTTTCAACCGGCGCTGTGCGCCCCCCGGGGAGGTACGGCAGATAATGGCAGACCATCGTGATTGACGGCAGCGGTGCCAAGAAAGGCAAGCGTTGCATTGCCTTTCCTGCGTCGGTGTGAGATAATAACTCAAGTTGAAAGAGTTGCGGCACACGCGATCGCAGCTTTACCAGCAATTTGGTCGGACGACTAGGTAAAGAACAACCCGGTGTTTCCGGGAGGTTTGTTAACGAGTAGGCCGGCGTGGCGGGAAAACCCCGCGGTTTACCCCCCCCCCGGGATTTTTTTTGTTTGGGGCCCAAA
>Ga0351867_10140_pt1 | contig 19647 bp, 15 predicted proteins | sample TotcelHFGM3001M8_FD_206779 | JGI IMG/M metagenome (GOLD analysis project Ga0351867, IMG submission 206779) | Enriched cells from coal bed in the Powder River Basin, Montana, United States - Total cells FGM rep2 HSBNCT.FGM.300.1.M8 ...
TTCAGCGCGGAAATTTTGGAAAGGTCTAGATCCTCTCTCTCCACACCGGCGACCTGATCATAATACCCGGCCCGGCCGGGGTCCTTGCCGCCCTCCAGGACCAACGCCTCATAACCCAGCCGGAGGGCTTCCCGGGCCGCCAGCAGCCCTGCCGGTCCGCTTCCTAAAATCAACAGGCGGGGAATGGTTTCCACCTGTTCCAGGATCGGGGCCTCGGCGGATTGCAGCCGGAGAATGGCCTGTTTCAACAAAAGGCCGGCTCTTTCCCGGACCAGATCGGGCTCCGATTCGGCCCCCCCGAAAACCGGTCGCACATTCACCAGGGACACCTGATCGGGGTCAAGGCCCAGGCGGCTCACCTCTTTTTGAAAAAAAGCGGACCGGGTCGTACCCCGGTCGGAGACTATGACCAGTCGGGACAGATCATGGTTTCGGATTTCCTGCTCCAACCGGCCGGCGCTGGCCGCCCAGTGGTCTTCGAACAGATCCTCGACGACCTCCACCTCGGGAAAGGAGACGGCCAGCTTTTTTAAATCCTCGCTGCCCGGTGTTTCCGGTCTTCTTTTTTCTTTGTGATAAAGAAAAACGCCGATCTTCTGTTCCGCTGCTAGCATAAAATACCCTCGCAAGAAATCTAAAAACGACTTCTTATCCGACTGGTGATCCGCCGTGGCCGGACTCTCCCGCCATTGGCAGTGAATTCAAATGTTCCCGCCCTTCCCCCAGGCCGGGGCTTAATCGCCTCGGTCTGTTGACGGACCTCTGGCGAGCCCGTCATACCCGAATTCCCAAATAATCGACCACCTTTCGGGCCACCCGGCCGCCATCGGCTGCGGATTGGGCGATGTCCATGGGACCGGTCACTGTGCCGACCGTAAAAATCCCCTTTTCGGGATGATCCTTCAAGAATCCATCCGCTGTTCGGGGAAGCTGAAATCTTTGCGCCCAATGTTCATTTTCCGCCGAGGGCATGAGGCCCACGGATAGCACCACCAGGTCAAAAACCTCCTCCTGCGGCGGGCCCCCGCCTTCCGGCTGATAGCCCAGGGCGATCCGGTCATCCTCGGCGGGATTAATGTTGCCCGGTATGCCCCGGATCAGGGTCAGGCTGTCTTTGGCCTCCTCGTAGGCGGGAATAAAATCCTTCCCGAAGTTTTGGAGGTCCATGTAGAAGACGTAGGGGTCCGTCTCCGGCCAGCGATGCTTCATGGCCTTGGCCATGCGCAGGGCGTAACCGCAGCAGACCCGCGAGCAGAAGAGGTGGTCCAGGTTCAAGTCCCTGGAGCCCACACACTGGATAAAGGCCAGGCGCTCCGGTCTCCTTCCATCCGACGGGCGGCGGACATCCCCTTCCAGCCGAATCATCCTTTCCAATTCCAGGGCGGTAATCACGTTGGGGAGGACCCCGTACCCCAACCTCGGTTTATCCTGGGGATCAAAAGGGGTATACCCGGTAGCCACGACCAGAGACTGGACCGAAAACCGATGGGTCACGGTGGGACGATCCAGGTCAATCGCCTGTTCCGGACAGTTTTCCTGACAAAGACGGGCGTGAGGGTCTTTAAAATAAAGGCAGTTGGCCCGTTGAATGGTATACAGGGGATGGGTTACCGAGGAAGGAAGTCCTTTGACGATGGCCCCGTCGTCCACCGCCGGGCAGACCTCGTAGCAGCGGCCGCAATTGTTGCAGCGCTCGGGATCGATAAAGGCGGCCTCCTGATCGATGGTCACCATGAATCCCCCTGCGCTCAAAGGCTCGGCCTGCTGCATCCTGGCCCGCGTAAGGATCTCGATCCGGGGCTGCCGGACCACCGCAGTCAGCCGCTCTTCCACCAGGCAGTAGTTGCATTTTTCACAGGTATCGGTGGCCTTGCAGAAAAAATTCAGGGCCTGCCCCCCGAGGGAAGGGTTTCTTTCCACCACCGTCACCGAGAGTCCCATCTTGCTCAAATGGTCGGCGCAGGAAAGCCCGGCGATCCCGCCGCCGATGATTAGAACTCTTTTTGAGCTTTCTTGATCGAGTTGCGATTGTGCCGTCAAAAGAATCCTCCGTTCTCGCTAGATCCCTGCTTTCGTCATAATCTCGGGTATTAGATATTCCTGCCCCATGGCCATCAGGTGAATGCCGTCCCCCAGGTTCTGCGCCTTGATTTCTTTGATCAGGTTAGCCGTCAGGTCCAGCGCCCTTTTTGGGCCTTCGATTTCTCCAGCCTGGCGAAGCGGGTCAATCAGGGACGCCGGCACCAGCACCCCGGGCAAAGACCCGTCCCGGTAGCCGGTTATTTCCTCCCAGGTGAGCAGACGGACACCGATAATAATTTTGGCTTCAAACTTTCGGGCATATTGAATGAACTCCTTAAGCCGGTCGAGTTCAAAGACGGCCTGGGTTTGAAAAAAGTCCAAACCGATTTCCGCTTTTTTGGTGAATTTTAACAACTGGGGTTCCAGCGGGTCAGCCCCGGGCGTAACCACTCCCCCCAGGCAATAGGTCGGGGCTCCATTCAGGGCGTTGTCGTTCAGGTCTTTTCCGCCCATCATCCCTTTGAGCATTTTCAGGGCCTGGACCGAATCCAGATCGTAAACCGGTTTACTCTCCTTATGATCTCCATGGGTGGTATGGTCCCCGGTCATACAGAGGATGTTGGAGACACCCAGACCGGCCGCCCCCAAGGCCTCGGAGGCCAGGGCTATGCGGTTCTTGTCGCGGCAGGCCAGATTGAGTATCGGTTCCCCGCCGGCCTGTTTGGTCAGAAGGCAGGCGGCCAGGGCACTCATCCGCATCACGCCGCCGCGATTGTCCGAGAGGTTTATGCCGTCCACCCGGTCCTTGAGGGTTTGCACCTGCCGGAGCAACTCCCCGGACTCCACCCCCTTGGGGGGATCAAGTTCCACCGTCACTAAAAATTTCCCGGACTTAAGGGCTTCCTGGAATGACTTAGGCATGGGATTCAAATCTCCTCTTGTAGGCGGCATGGGTTTGATACGCCGGGGTAGTCCGGCGGTCATGGCGGCCGGGCTCCAGGGTCCGGCGGATCTGGTCCAGACGGCCGGTTTTTTCCAAACGCTGGTAGATCAAGGTCCAGGCGCAGGGTTTCTCCGTATCCACCTCGCATTTCCCCCGAACGGTTCCTCCGCAGGGGCCGTTGAGCAATCCCTTGGCGCAGATGGTCTTGGGGCAGATCCCCCCGGTCACATGAAGGACGCACTCGTGGCAGGCCCGACAGCGTTCGGTCCAGAACCCGACCTCCTCATTCACCCCGATGAAGTTGGTATCCACCCCTGGAAATACCGGTTTCTGGTCGTACATTTCAGCCAGAAATTGAATGCCCGCCCCGCAGGCCAGGGAAAGCACGGCCTCACAGTCCTCAACCGGATCTTTCAGTTCGCTTAAAAATTCCCGGTCACACTGTCGTTCCACGGTGGCCTCGCCGATTATCAGGGACCTTCCTTTGATCTGAGAGGCAATGGACAACTCGGCGGCCAGCAAACCGACTTCCTTTTCCCCGCCGGTCAAGCAAACGGCTACGCAGGTGCCGCATCCGGCGATCAGAATTTTCTTAAAAGGGGCCAGCATGGCCTCAATCTCGGCAAATGGTTTTCTTGCGGCAACGATCATAGTGAACTCCTTAATTTAGATTCTTACATCCATTGTTCTAAGAATTTGTCTCTAACAATGGATGTAAGAATCTAAAAATATTTCAAATATTTCTGGCTAGACCTTAGCCTGCCGGGCCTCAGCGACCGTCAGGGGCCGGGGAATGGATCCACCTTCCATCTTCCTTTTCCGAATCGGATTCTGCCCCAACGATAGGGCTCGCTCGGTCATTTCTCGGACGGCCTTGGCCCAGTTGGGGGCATCGGAGGCCCCGATATGATACATCTCCAATCGCCGCCCATCCATTCCGATTTCGTCCAGAATTTCCTTGGCGAGGGCCACCCGCTCTTTTGCTCGAAGATTTCCTTCCAGGAAATGGCAGTCGCCCATCTCTCAGCCGCCGACCAGGATGGCATCGGCCCCGGCTTCAAAGGTCTTGAGGATATGGAGGATATCCACCTTCCCGGTGCAGAGCAGTTTGACGATCCGCACGTTGGAAGGGTACTGCAGCCGCATGGAACCGGCCATATCAGCCGCCGTATAGGTGCAATAGGTACAGACCATGGCTACGATTTTCGGATTATAGACTGGCATGGGTCACCTCCTCCCTCAGCCATTCAAAGAGCGCCGTTTCCTTGGCGATAATCTGGTCATCCCGCTGATGCTGGACCTGGATCAATTTCCTCGGACAGGCGCTGGCGCAATTCCCGCAGCCCTGACAGGCCGCCGGGTTGATGAAGATCATCCCCTGGGCATCCACCTCCGGCACCCCGAAGGGGCAGGTACGAACGCAGGTCATACAAACCACACAACGCTCCTGGTCGACTACCGCCACCTGCCCGCCCACATAGATCTGCTTCTGGGCCAGGATGGTGGCCGCCCGAGCCGCTGCTCCCTTGGCTTGGGCGATACTCTCCTCTAAAGCTTTGGGGCCGTGGGCCAAGCCGCAGAGAAACATCCCGGCATTGGCAAAATCCACCGGCCTGAGTTTAATATGGGCCTCCAGGAAAAATCCGTCCGCATCCACCGGAATCTTTAAGACCGAGGCCAACGATTTGCTCTCCGGCCGGGGGCGAATGGCGCTGCTTAAAACCAGGAAATCCGGATTCAGGCGGATCAGCCGTTTCAGGTTCTGGTCCATGACCGTCACCGAAATCCGGTCCCCGGCCGCCGCCACCTCGGGTTTCCGTTCCGGTTCATAGCGGACAAAGCGGACCCCGGCCTCACGGGCCTGCTTATAATACAGTTCCTTCTGGGCATAAGTACGCATGTCCCGATACAGGATCACCACCTGGGTCTGGGGGCTGATTTCTTTGATCTTCAGAGCATTGGCGACGGCGGTGGAACAGCAGACCCGGGAACAGTACGGGTGCTCCTCATCCCGAGATCCCACACATTGGATCATGACCACCTGGGTGGCCTGACGGATCCGCTCCGACGCTTCGGCCAGAAGTTGATGGAATTCCAACTGGGTTTTGATCCGGGGATCCTGTCCATAGGAATATTCTACAGGTGCATATTCCATTCCCCCGGTAGCAACCACCACAGCCCCGTGATCCACCAACACCGGTTGACCGTCCTGTTTAATGGTGCTCCGAAACTTCCCGATATGACCGGTAATTTCTTTGACTTCGGCCTGGGTGAATACCCGGATTCGGGGATGCTGACCGACTTTTTCGATCAGGTCCCGGAGATATTCCTGAACCGGCACTCCTTCCAGATTAAAGGCTAGATTTCGGGCATTGCCGCCCAGTTCGGAGGTGCGTTCCACCAGATAAGTTTCAAATCCCTGTTCCGCCAGGTTCAGGGCCGCGGTCAACCCGGCCAGCCCGCCTCCGACGACCAAACCCTTTTGAACCACAGCAAAAGGTATTTCGTACAGGGGTTCCAGCAAATGGGACCGGGCCACGGCCATACGAACCAAATCCTTGGCCTTATCCGTAGCCGTCTCCGGATCGGCCTGGTGAACCCAGGAACATTGATCGCGGATGTTGGCCATTTCAAAAAGGTATTTATTTAAACCGGCTTTACGCAGCGTATCCTGAAAAAGGCCTTCATGGGTTCGCGGCGAACAGGAAGCCACAATAACCCGGTTTAATCCCTGCTCCCGGATCACTTCCTCCATCTTTTCCTGAGTGTCGGTGGAACAGGTAAACAGGAAATGATCGGCGTAATCAACCCCGGGCAGGGAACGGGCGTAATCGGAAACCTCGCCTACGTTCACCACCCCGGCGATATTGATCCCACAGTGGCAGACAAATACCCCGACCTTGGGCGGCTCCCCCTGCACCGGTCGCTCTTCCGGAAAAGCCATCTCACGGACCTGGGTCCCACGGGCCTCGGCCAATAGCGCCGCCGCCTCGGCGGCTGCTCCGCTGGCCTGAGTGACTGTCTCGGGGATATCCTTGGGGTTCTGAAAGACTCCGCTGACAAAAATCCCCGGCTGGTTGGTACCCACCGTGTTCAGGGGAGGATTCTGGCAAAAACCGAAACGATCGGTCGACAGCCCCAAGACCCGCGCCATTTCTTTGGATTCGGAATGGGCTTTCAAGCCCACCGAGAGGATAACTAAATCAAAATCCTCGGTTTGAAAGGCATTGGTTTCATCAATAAAAGAAATCTGGAGGTCATGCGTCCGGGGATTTTCAGCGATCCGAGAAATCAGGCTACGGACATAACGCACCTCATGGTCTTTTTTGGCCCGTTCATAATAGCGGTCAAAGCCCTTGCCCTGGGCCCGGATATCAATAAAGAAAATGGCCGGTTCAATAGTCGCCAGGTGCTCCTTGGCAATGATGGCCTGTTTGGTAGCGTACATACAGCAGACATAGGAACAGTAATCCTGATTGAGACCGGCATCCCGGGAGCCGACACACTGGATCCAGGCCACCTTGCGAGGTTCTCGGGCATCGGAGGGCCGCTGGATATGCCCTGCATAGGGCCCGGAGGCCGAGAGAAAACGCTCGAACTCCAGACTGGTGATCACGTTCGGGTAGCGGCCGTAGCCGTACTCCCCCTTCAAACGGGCTTCGAAGGTCTCAAAGCCCGGACTGGCGATTACCGCCCCCACCTGGATCTGTAACTCCCGGGGCTTCTGTTCGTAATCGATGGCCCCGGCCGGGCAGAATTTAGAGCAGGCACCGCAATCGCCGGTCAAAAGATGAACGCAATTCTCGGCATCTATGGCCGGCATGGCCGGAACGGCCTGGGGAAATGGCTTAAAAATATTGGGCCGGCTGGAGAGGCCCATATTAAATTCCGACCCCCTGATCTTGGGGAGGTGGGTGCTGATTTTACCTATGGAGATGGCCCCGGTAGGGCAGACAAACTCACAGGCTCCGCAGGTCCGGCAGATCTCCGAATATTGATTAAAGGGCGTGGCTATCAGCTTATTCGATCCTCGATTCACCATCCCAATGGCCCCCACGCCCATCAGTTCCTGGCAGACCCGAACGCACTTGCCGCAGAGGATACAATCGTGGTCTTCTTTCTTAAACCGGGTGTCCAGCACCCCCAATTGAGCGGCTAAACGCTGGATCTCCGGCACTTCCGGGCAGCGGGCCAGCAGCAGTTCCATGGTCATCTTTCGGGCCTGGATGACCTTGGGAGAAAGGGTGCTGACTTCCAAGCCGGCTTCGGCCGGGGCCGTACAGGACGCGGTCAGACGGGTTCGGCCCCCCTGAACGATCTCCACCAGGCACAGCCGGCAGCCGCCATAGGATTCGATCGCCTGGTAATAGCAGAGGGTCGGGATAGGGATGCCGTATTGTTTGGCCGTCTCCAGGACCGTCCAGCCTTCCTGGGCCTCTACTTCCTGTTCATCTATTCTAAAGGATATCATTGATCGGGCTTCCTTCGCTAATATACCTTCACGGCACCGAATTTACAGGATTCAAGACAGACCCCGCAACGGACACAGTGAGAGGCATCGATCACGTGGGGTTTCTTCTTTTCCCCGGTAATACAGGTCTGAGGACAGTTGTGGGCACAGGCCATACATCCGGTGCATTTTTCCCCGTCGATTTCATAGGTAATCAGGGCCTTGCAGACCCCGGCCGGGCAGCGCTTTTCCACAATATGGGCCAGGTATTCATCCCGGAAGTAGCGCAGGGTTGTCAGAACCGGGTTGGGGGCCGTGCCTCCCAGGCCGCAAAGGGACACGTCCTTAATGTAGTGGGCCAACTCCTCCAGGGCTTCCAGGTCGCTCTCTTTTCCCTCCCCCTGGGAGATATCGGTCAGGATCTCCAGCAGTCGCTTGGTTCCTTCCCGGCAGGGGGTGCACTTGCCGCAGGATTCCTCCATGGTAAAAGTGATAAAAAATTTGGCCAAATCAACCATGCAGGTCCCTTGGTCCATCACGATCATCCCGCCGGAACCCATAATGGAACCCAGCGCGCCCAGCGATTCATATTCCACCGGGGTCTCGATATGCTCCCGCGAGATACAGCCGCCGGATGGGCCGCCGGTCTGCACGGCCTTGAACGGCCGGTCTCCCGGGATCCCGCCGCCGATATCAAAGATCATCTCCTTGAGAGAGATCCCCAAAGGAATCTCTACCAGGCCGGTGTTATTCACCTTCCCGACCAGCGAGAAAACCGTGGTTCCGGGGGCCTTGGGGGTCCCCATGGCGGCATACCATTCGGCCCCGCGGGCGATGATCGGGGCGATATGCGACCAGGTCTTAACATTGTTGATGTTGGTCGGACAGCCCCAGAGGCCCTTTTGGGCGGGGAAGGGCGGGCGGGGACGGGGTTCCCCCACTTTCCCCTCGATGGAGGCGATCAGGGCGGTCTCTTCCCCGCAGACGAAGGCCCCGGCCCCCTCACGGATCTTCAACCGGAAGGAAAAAGAGGTATCGAAAATGTTTTCGCCCAGCAGTCCGTAAGCCTCGGCCTGGGCCATGGCCGTTTTCAGGTGCTCGATGGCCAGGGGATATTCGGCCCGGACGTAAAGATAGCCCTCGCGGGCGCCCATGGCGTAGGCCCCGATGGCCATGCCTTCCAGCACCGCGTGCGGGTCGCCCTCCAAAATGCTGCGGTCCATAAAGGCCCCGGGATCGCCCTCGTCGGCGTTGCAGATGACATACTTTAGGTCACCGGGGGCTTTTCGACAGAATTCCCATTTAAGGCCGGTGGAGAATCCGGCGCCTCCGCGTCCCCGTAACCCGGATTTTTTTACTTCGGCGATGACCTCATCAGGGGACATTTTTTTCAAAACCTGATAAAGGGCCTTGTATCCGCCCCGGCCGATATACTCTTCGATAATCTCGGGATTGATAAATCCACAGTTACGCAAGGCGATCTTACGCTGCTTTTTGAAAAAGGGGAGTTCCTGGTAGACTGGAAATGGTCGAAAATCAGGGGGGGCCCCATTGGCCGTGTACGGCCGAAAGGTATCCTCAACCAACCACTCCTCTTGGTCCATGCGGCAAAGAACCCCCTCGGGCATGATCTTTCCCTGCGCGATATGCTGAATAAGCGCCCGGGCTAGATCAGGGCTCATGCGCTCGTAGGTCAAACGGGGTTTTCCGGGTTCAATCCAGTCGACCAGGGGTTCACGCTGGCAATAGCCGATGCAGCCGGTCTTTTGCAGCGACACGTCCAGGCCGGCTGTTTGAATCTCTTCCTTAAGGGCCTGAAAGACCTTTTCCGCGCCGGCGGAAAGGCCACAGGTGGCCATGCCCACGAAGATCTTGGTCTTCTCCGGGTAGGTCCCGGCCTGCCCCTGATGCTGGATGTCCTCCAACTGTTCCAAGGTCGCGATTTTCATAAGATTATCCAAGACCCTATTGATAATTTTTTACGATCAGCGGTATCTGTTTGCCGGTCAAATTTCCGTAGGTATCCGGGCCCACCCGCAGAGCCGGCGCCAAGGCGCAGCACCCGATGCAGCGGACCGTCTCCAAGGTAAAACGCAAATCCCGGGTCGTCTCCCCGGCCTTTATTTCAAGCTCTCTTTCCAAGCGATCCAGGATGGCCGGCGACCCTTTAACAAAACATCCGGTGCCCAGACAGACCTGGACCACATGACGGCCCCGGGGGGTCAGGCTGAAGGCATTATAAAAGGTGGCCACCCGCAGCACCTGAGAGAGAGAGAGGTGGAGTTCATCGGCCACGTAAGTTAGAATGTGCGGTGGAAGCCAGCGGAACTGATTATTAATAGCCAGCAGGATGGGCAGTAAATTACCCCGTTCTTCCCGGTATTGATCGATGATCCCTTGGACGGAGGATTCTTCATCCGGGCTTTCCCAGGATATTTCAGCCCGCCGCTTCTCGGGAAGATACACCTCGTTGCGCACCGGGCAATGGGTACTACAAATACCGCAGGCATTGCATTTCTCTTCATCAATGTAGCGGGGCTCTTTGAGAATGGTGACCTGGAAATTTCCCGGCTCCCCGCCGATGGTTTTAAGGCGGCTGCGGGTGATGATCTCGATATTCGGGTTGCCGGCCACTTCGATGAGTTTGGGAGAAATCATGCAAGTGGAACAGTCATTGGTGGGAAACGTTTTATCCAATTGAGCCATGATACCACCGATGCTCACGTTTTTATCCACTAGAAACACTCTGAACCCGGCATTGGCTAAATCCAGGGCCGACTGCATACCGGAAATGCCGGCCCCCAAGACCATTACCGCCCCGACTTTCTCCGCTTCCTGACGGATGCCTTCCAATACGGGCGCGTTCATTGCACCAGACCCTTTCTTTGCAAGAGGGGAAGGGGATTGACCAAATGTCTATTGAGCCACGATTTGGCCTCGGGCGCCTGCCAGGCCACCCCGATCAGTTCGGTAAAATAGTAAATCGGCAGATCGTATTTTTTTTGAAACAGCGCGGCGATCTTGGCCTGAGGCATATCCAGGTTGGCCTGGCACATCTGGCAGGACACCACGATGGCCTCCGCCCCCGCTTCCAGTGCCCGCTCATAGAGTCGCTGCACCAGGGTCTGGACGATATCCGGCCGGGAGATCGTATGGCTGGCCCCGCAACAATCGGTCTTATAGGACCAGTCCGGAACCGTGGCGCCCAGGGCTTTAAGCAAGGTATCCATATTCTGAGGGTTTTCGTGTTGGCCGGCGCCGGTGATTTTGGGAGGACGGTTGGCCATGCACCCATAGTAAGAAACCAACGAGAGCCCCTGAAGGGGCTGCTTGACCTCGGCTTGGATTTGAGCCAGCCAGACCGGTTGGCTTAAGAAATCCAAAAGATCCCAGACCTTGATCCGTCCGGAAAAGGTATAAGGAAAACCTTCTCGTGCCCCTTGCTCCAGTTCATGGCCGGCTGTTTTCAAGCGGTTAAAACACATGGGACAGGGCACCACCACATCCAGCCCCGCCTGCTCGGCCAGGGCCAGATTCCGCGCCGGCAAAGCCAGGGATAAAAATTCATCGGTGCTGTGCGCCGCCGTGGCCCCGCAACAGCTCCAATCATTGATTTCCGCCAGATCAATCCCCAACTGGGCACACACATATTCCAGCGATTCCCGGTAGTCCCGGGCCGTGGCCTCCAGCGAACAGCCTGGATAATAGGATACTCTCATATCGTTAGTCTCGTTGGCTTGGTTAGCTTGTTTTTTTGCCGCCTGGCGCTCAGCGCTCAGCGCTCTGCGTTTTCCCTTGGCGCTCGCTGAAAAGCGCCTTCACCTCGCCCTTCCCCTTGATCGCGTGGGGCAGCAGGTTCAGCCGGCCCTTCCGGTACATGGTCCAGCCCAGGCGCATCTCCTCCAGGATGGACAGGTCCTTTAACTTGGTAAAGGCCTCGCCGCTCTGGAGCAGATAATTTTGCATCATCCCCGATTCAAAGATCCGTCCCCGCTTGCGGATATCATTCAAAAAGACCTGGTGAAAGGTCAGCACCTTCTTTTCCCGGGCCTTCGATTTCTCCCGGACCACCGTCTGCTTCAAATAGTCCATGGCCCCGGCGATATCCACCTCGTTCGGGCAGCGGGTGGTGCAGGTCTCGCAGGAGGCGCAGACCCAGATGGTCGAACTGTTCAGGACCGGCTCCCGGTTCCCCAACTGAATGTAGCGCATCACCTGGTCCGGGTACAGGTCCATGGCAAAGGTCACCGGACAACCGTTGGTGCATTTCCGGCACTGAAAACAGGCCGAAACCTTTACCCCGCTCCCGGCCTCGACTTCTTCCAGAAATCCCGATTCCAGGACCAAAACTTCTTCTTCCCGCTGCTCCATGATTTTCCCTTTATTAGGCTAGGCTACCAGTCGTTGGAGGCTGCTTAACAACTCCTCCGCCTCAGGGGGTTTTTCAATATAGGCGTCGGGTTCGGGGATGGAGGATCCGTGGTAACGGTCCAGTTCTTTGTGCGAATGAAAGAACGTTTTTTTTGATACCGCCGAACACATGATCACCGGGATCTGACTGGTGTTCTCGTTGGACTTAATTTCCCGGTACAATTTCAGGCCGCTTTCCTTGGGCATCATCACATCCAGAATAATGCCATCCGGTTTACTTTCTTTAATCATCTTAAGTCCTTCTTCCCCATCCTTGGCCACCAAAGGTTTGTAACCGTTGGTTTCCAGCAGAGTAGAGATGAAGATGCGAATGTCCATTTCATCATCCACCACCAAAATTTTCTTTTTCATGTCTTCCTCCCTGCTTCCTCAATAATTAATCTTTAAACTTGATTTTCATATTTCAATCAATCGATTAAAGGTTGAAAATTTTTCCGGGGAAGCGGATGGCCATCACCGTGCAATGGGCCCGGCGGGCTACGTTTTCCGCCGTGCTTCCGAAGGTCGTCTTGTCCAGCTCCGAGCTGCCGGAGGCGCCCAGGACAATAAAATCCACGTTACTGGCCCGGGCATAGCGGACGATTTCCACGAAAGGGACCCCGCCCACGACTTGATATTCAAAATCCTTGAAATCCCCCATTTTAGGGCCATACTTCTCTCTGAGTTTTTGTACTCCCTTTTCCGTCAACTCCGGAGAAACAAACGCCTCTTCTCCCCCTCCCGACGGCTCATCCACGACATTCCGGGCATACTTGTAAGAAGAGTGGAGAACATGGAAGACGACCAGATGGGCCTGATATTTTTCCGCCATGTCCAAGGCCGTGAGAAAGGCGTAATCGGCATCATCGGAGAAATCGGTGCAGTAAAGAATTTTCTTGTAGTTCAGTTTCATAAGGGCCTCCTGGGTAAAAAAGGTTTGTCTGGCTCTGTCACCCTAAAACTGCATCTTCCGTACCAATGGTTTTCGGAAAATCACGAAACGGCCCTTCCGGGTTTCCATCCCCTTTTCAACCCCATGATTTTTCATATTTAAATGGTTCAAAGCCCCTTCTTTTTTTGAATCGGCCGAAAAAAAAGGCGATTGGAATTGGGGTACCGGGTAGAGGGTTTTCGAATTTATCAAATCCCAATGTTGCTCCATGCATCGTTTGTTGCAAGCCAATACCCTGGAATCCCTTCCCCTCCTTTTAGGCCGGCGGGGGTGGGGTCGCCGTTTCGGACCGGAGTCTTTTAGGTAAGATGACCTGAAAAGACGCGCCTTGTTGGGGAGAGGATTGTACCCGAATTTCTCCCCCGTGCTCCTGAACAATCTTGTGGGAAAGCAGCAATCCCAACCCGGTTCCCCGCGAACCTTTGGTGCTGAAAAAAATGGTGAACAACTTCTTCCGGACTTCCTCCGACATCCCTATCCCGTTATCCCGGACTTCCAGCAGGATCTTTTCTTCCGGCAGGGACCGGCTACGAATGATCGTTTCCGGATCGGAAGGCAGATCCTCCCCTAAGGTGCAGGCATCGAGGGCGTTGCCCACCAGATTGGCCAGAACTTGATACATTTCCCTTGGATCCAAAGACAGGAGTTCCATCTTTTCATCCAGATCCAGCCTCAATCGCACCCCCCGTTCGGCGGCTTGATCCCGATACAGTTCATAAACCTCCCGAATCAGATCATTGGGTTGAACGATTTTCCACTCCGGGTCCCGTTCCTTGCAGAAAGATAGAAGATCCAAGGTCAGTTGGGATATTTTTTCGATATTTCGCTCCACCATGGCCCAACCGTCCTGGAGGTACTTCATTTCCTTGATTTCCAGCCCTTTATTTACCATGAACCGGCCGCCTTTGAGGCCTCCCAAGATATTCTTTATCGCATGGGCCATGCCGGCTACGGTCTGGCCGGTGGCGGCCAGACGTTCGGCTCGCAGCAGCTCTTTTTGCAGGCGCTCCATTTCCCGCAGGTCCTGGAGGCAGCAGATACCGCCGATTATTTGTTCGTTCTCCAGGAGCAGGTTGCCGGAAAGCTGGATCGGGATGTGCTCCTTGGTCTTGCAGATCAAACTGCTCTTTTTGATCAGGCACTGGTTCTTAAGCCTCCCGGTCTCCTGGCCCTCAATCGCCCGGAGGATAAATTGCCCCCATTCGGGAACCAGGAGATTCAAGGGGTCCGGAACTTCCTGCAGCTCCTCCAAGGCATATCCACAAAGCCTTTCAGCGCTCTGGTTGAACAGGATGATGCTCCCCTCCCGATCGGTGCCGATGAAGGCATCCAGTGAGCTCTGGAGCAGTTTTTCCTGGAGAGCAAAGTTTTTTTTCAGCTCCTCGGTGGCTTCCCGGACCTTGCTTTTCAAGGTCTCGTTGTAATGCTTGAGGGCCCGCCGCCAGGCCAGTTTCTCCTCGGCCCTGCGCAGTGCCACGAAGAGGGCCTCGTCGTGAATCGGCTTGGTGACGAAATCGGAGGCATCCAGTTGCAGCGATTGGATGGCCAGTTCCATCTCGCCGTGGCCGGTAATAACAATCACCTCGGTATCCGGGCTCATGGCCTTGATGCGCCGCAGGACCTCCATTCCGTCCATTCCCGGCATCTTGATATCGGTCAGGACGATCTCCGGAGATTCCTCCTGAAACAGCTCGATCCCCCGTTCCCCGTCTATGGCGATGGTCACGGGATAGCCGGCATCCCGCAGGGAAATCCCCAGCAGTTTCCGGATACCTTCCTCGTCATCAATCAGCAGTATCTTGGGTTTCATAAATGGGCCTTTGGTTGTTCCCCTTCCCGGTAAGGAGGGAAGAGGATGATGAAAGTCGTTCCTTTCCCGGGAGTGCTCTCCACCCGGATTTCACCCTGGTAATCCCGGATGATCCCGTAGCTGATCGACAGACCCAGTCCGGTCCCCTGCCCGACCCCTTTGGTCGAAAAAAACGGTTCAAAAATCTTGTTTTGAATCTCGGGGGGAATGCCGCAGCCGTTATCCGCAAAAACGATGGTAACCCGGCCTTCCGTAAAACGGGTGGTGATTTTAATTTCTTTCTTTTCGACCGCGTGCTCATCCAGGGCATCCCGGGCGTTCATGGCCAGGTTGATGAAGACCTGCTCCAGACGATTTTTATCGGCCAGCACCAGAGGCAGTTCGGGATCCAGATCCGAAAGGACCTTAATCTGGCGCAGCTCCAACTGCTTGCCGATGACCGTCAGCGTCCCCAGAATGGCTTCGTTGACCTGGGTCGGCGCCGTGAGGATCTCCGTCTTTCGCCCGAATTCCCGAAGATGATTAATAATCCGGGAGGCCCGGTCTACCTGGGAGTCCATTTCTTCGGCAACGGTGATCAGGGTCTCATTGGAGATCGCCTGCTGCCGGCGGACCTTGCGGAGGATAAAGCTGCTGCCGGTTTTTATAACGGTCAGGGGCTGATTTAATTCATGGGCGATTCCGGTGGACATCTCCCCCAGGGTAGCCATCTTGCTGGTCTGCATCAATTGCTGCTCGGCCTGGATCCGCTCGGTAATATCGTTGGTGGTGATGATATAAACCGGCGTCTCCCGGTACAGCCCTTCCGAACAGCGCAGGTTGACAAAAAAAGGAATGCCGGCCAAGTTGAACTGCTTGAGCCTTTCCAGGAAGATCTTCCTCTCCCGGAAGAAAGCCAGCAGCTCCGACTGATTGCCCTCGGGCACCAGGTCCAGAAATGTTTTCTGCATCAACTCCGGCTTTTCATAGCCATAGAGATCCAGGGCCCGGGCGTTGGCGTCCAGGATGGCAAAATCGGCCCGCCGGACCACGAAAATGGGGCTGGGATCATTATTGAAGAGCAGTCGATAGGCCTCTTCGGATTGCACCAGTTCCGCTTCCAGGGCCTTCATGGTGGTGATGTTGGTGGACAGCTCCATGACGGCCACGATGTCGTTCTTTTCGTTGAAGATCGGAGCGGTGTAAATCAGCACGTAGGCCTTATTGCCGTCTTTGGTGGTAACCAATTCTTCACTGGTGTAAACCGCCCCGTTGAGGAAGGTTTTTTCCACGCTGCAATTCGGACACTTATCCTCCCGGTGTTTATACACCTCATAACAGTGGGCCCCGTCGGAATCCCCAAAATCCTTTCGAAACTCCCGATTGGTCCGAACCAGGTTCAGATTTCGATCCTGCACACTGATATAACAGGGCACGCTTTCGAAAAGGGTCTGAAATTCCTTTTGACTCGTTTCCAGAGCATTGGTCGTTTCCAGGATCTTCTGCCGCATTTCCTCGAAGGAACGGGACAGATCGCCGATTTCGTCGGCCGAATGGATGGTCACCGGGTGATTCAAATCTCCGGCCGTGATTTCGCGGGTGCTGACCCGCAACCGGTTGATGGGGCGATTGACGAAATAATAGATGCAGAAGCCTACCAGTCCCGAGGCCCCCAGGAAAAAAAAGAGGGCGAAGACTATGATGTCGCGGGTATTTTTCTCCTTTTCCTTTTCGACTTCCCTCAAAGAAAGGATGACGTCCAGGACCCCCAGAACAGTCCGATCCGGCGGGTGGGCATGACAGGCCGCGGTGCTGCAGGATTCTTCGTTATAAATGGGATTGATATACCCCATCACTCGATCCCCTTTTTGGTGTGAAAAGATCCGGCTACGGACGCTCTGGGGGATCCTCTCCAGGGGCTTATCCTTCTGGTGACAACTGAAGCAGGCCTCGGCTTGCAGGTTCACCGTCTTACCGATTTCCCCGGTGAGGGTGGAGTACATTATGGTTCCCTTCTTGTTGAAAATGCGTATGCGCTCCACCCCGGCTTGTTCCCCGGCGGCCTCGATAATTTTGAGCACGGCTTCCGGCTGGTACTTCAGCATGCTGTATTTGGTGCTTTTTTTCAGGGTGTCGCTGAACATCCCAGCCGTGCCCAGGATCTTTTGAATGGCCAGGGCCTCCTGGGTCTTGATGAGATAATAGGCATAACTCAGGATGGTGAGAAACACCACCAGGCCCACGGAAAAACCCAATTTCAAGCTGAGGCTGTTGTAGAGTCGCTTAATAAACGATTCGATCCAGGACTTGACCATAATGCTCCCCCGGGAACTCAGGCAGGATCCCTGCCCTTAGGGAAAGCATGGTCTATGCCAACCTTCGGGAATTTTCGGACAGGATGTTATTTTTTAGTAACTACTTGAATAGGTTAACTAAATATTTGACGTGGAGCTTGGTCTCTTCGGAAAGAGGGATCAAGAATGAATAACTGGATGGACAGACGTTGCATCCGTGCAACATTTGTTTCATGGTTTCAAATTATAACGTTTCATCTTCCGCCAGAGGGTGGTCCGATCCAGGTGCAGTATTCGGGCGGTGGCCTGGCGATTCCAGTGTTGCGCCTTTAAGGTCTCCCGGATCATGGCGGCTTCATCGGACGGTGAATCAAGGGACCGAACCGGAGCGCTTTCCCGGCCGCGCGTCCGGGCCTGCACATAAAGCGGCAGATGTTCCGCCTGAATGATCTCCCCCTGGCAGATCAGGCAGGCGTGTTCGATGATATTTTCCAGTTCACGGATATTGCCCGGATAAGGATATTCCAGGAGGAGGCCCAGGGCCGGAGGAGCAAATCGCTGGATTTTCTTCCTTCTTTCCAGATTGCTTTGTTTCAGGAAATGATTGATCAGCAAAGGGATATCCTGGGCCCGTTCCCGCAGGGGCGGAAGTTCGAGTCGAATGACATTCAGACGATAAAACAAGTCTTCCCGGAACTTTCGCTCCCGGATCATCGCTTCCAGATCCTGGTTCGTGGCCGCCAGGATCCGCACATCCACTTTGACCGTTTTTTTGGCCCCCAGGGGATAAAACTCTTTATCCTCCAGGACCTGCAACAACTTGGCCTGAAGGGCCAGGGGCAGGTCGCCGATCTCATCTAGAAAAATGGTCCCCTGGTCCGCCAGTTGAAACAACCCGGGTTTGTCGTGCTGGGCGCCGGTAAAGGCCCCGCGGACATAGCCGAACATCTCGGATTCCAGCAAATTTTCAGGGATGGCAGCGCAATTGACCTTGATAAAGGGTCCCTTGGCCCGATGGCTTTGTTCGTGAATGACCTTGGCCACCAGGTCTTTTCCGCAGCCGGTGGGGCCCTGGATCAGCACCGTAACATCCCGACCGGCGACAATGGGCAGCAGGTCAAAAATATGGAGCATCCGGGGGTCCTGGCTGACAATATCGCCGCAGGTAAACCGTTGATAAGCCTTCTTTTCCAAATGCTGGATCAGGGAGCGGTCCTCAAAGATGCCTACCGCCCCCAAGGTCTTGCCCTCGTCGTCGCGGAACAGGGTGAAGGCTATTTTGACCGGGACCACCGTTCCGTCCTTGGACTGAATCTCCCCGTCGATCTCTGACAGGGGTTCTCCATCACGCAGGATTTTTTCCAGGCCGCAACCGTCCTGGCACAGATTGGAGCGCAGGATATCCCGGCAGGGTTTGCCGATCACTTCCTCCCGCCGGTACCTGGTCATCCGCTCCGCGCCGGTATTGAAAGAAAGGATATGGCCGCTGCGGGTAAAGGTGATCACGCCCAGGCCCATGCTGTCCAGGATTTGACGGAACCGTTCGGTCTGATACCGGATCTTGCCGTGAAGGTCCCACAACAGGGAAACATCCTGAAAGCTTTCCACGGCCCCGATCAGATTTCCCTGACGGTCCCGAAGGGGGGTTACCGTCTTATTGATCAGAATGGCATCTCCCTCCCGGCCCATGATTTCCAGGTCAAAATTTAAAAAAGCATCGCCTTTTTCAAAAGCCCGGTGAAACCGGCAGTCTCCTTGGCAAAGATTATTCCCGAAAACCTCATGGCAATGTCTGCCGATTACTTCTTCGCGCCGGTAATCGGTTATGCTCACGGCCGCCTCGTTGAAAGAGGTGACCCGGCGTTCCAGATCAACGGTAAAGACGCCGATCCCCATGGAGTTCCAGATGATCTCCAAAGTCTGATGATCCGGCAGAGGCAGGAAGGTTTCTTTTTTCTTTTGGGAGACCACCGCAACCATTCTTTCAGTAAGAATTACTTAATTAGCGATTTTTTTCTCAACAAAGGGATGGGGTTTGCCAGGTGCCGGGAGAGCCAGGTTTTTGCCTCGGGACTATTCCAGGCGACCCCGATCAGTTCGGTAAAATAGTAAATCGGCAGGTCGTATTTTTTTTGAAACAGCGCGGCGATCTTGGCCTGCGGCATATCCAGGTTGGCCTGGCACATCTGGCAGGACACCACGATGGCCTCGGCCCCCGCCTCCAGAGCCCGCTCATAGAGCCGCTGCACCAGGGTCTGGACGATATCCGGCCGGGAGATCGTATGGCCGGCCCCGGTGATTTTAGGAGGACGGTTGGCCATGCACCCGTAGTAAGAAACCACCGAGAGCCCCTGAAGGGGCTGCTTGACCTGGGCTTGGATTTGAGCCAGCCAGTCCGGCTGGCTTAAGAAATCCAAGAGATCCCAGACCTTGATCCGCCCGGAAAAGGTATAGGAAAGACCTTCCGGAGACCCTGTCTCCAGTTCATGGCCGGCTGTTTTTAGCCGGTTGAAACACATGGGGCAGGGCACCACCACATCCAGCCCCGCCTGCTCGGCCAGGGCCAGATTCCGGGCCGGCAGGGCCAAAGATAAAAATTCATCCGTGCTGTGCGCCGCCGTGGCCCCGCAGCAGCTCCAATCATTGATCTCCGCCAGCTCAATCCCCAACCGGCGGCACACATATTCCAGCGATTCCCGGTAGTCCCGGGCCGTGGCCTCCAGCGAACAGCCTGGATAATAGGAAACTCTCATATCGTTGGTCTCGTTGGTTTGGTTGGTTATTTGG
>Ga0351867_10146_pt1 | contig 18823 bp, 13 predicted proteins | sample TotcelHFGM3001M8_FD_206779 | JGI IMG/M metagenome (GOLD analysis project Ga0351867, IMG submission 206779) | Enriched cells from coal bed in the Powder River Basin, Montana, United States - Total cells FGM rep2 HSBNCT.FGM.300.1.M8 ...
CAAAGCGGTTTTCATAAGTATGATTCTACCGCACAAGCGGATAAAAGAAATTCCAGGATCCTGGGGATAAATGACTCGCGGATCTTTCCGTGTGGCACGGCCTGCTTGTTGGCCGTGTCTGCCGCGCCGTCACTGCTTGCCGGCGCTCCGTGTCGTCGCTCCGTGTTGAAGCACCCGCGCTCACGGCCTATACTGACAGTCCTAAAAGATTCGCTGCTGGGCGGATCGCGGTACGTGGACGAGAGTGCAAGAATACCAAACTGCTGCCGTTCATGTGCTCGGCCGACAATAACCATTCTTGGAATTTACCTGGGAGGATCGAGGGATGCTTTGTTGGAGCGTGACACTGAGCGTATGGTTCCTGGCGATCGGTGCACCAGGGGCTGAAGATGCCCCTGCGTCGAGCCTGTCCCAGGACGAAATCAATCAAGGCTTTATCAGCATCTTCGACGGTCGGTCCCTGGACGGCTGGCGTGGTTCCACCAACGGATACGTGGCCGAAAACGGCCTGCTCGTCTGCAAGAAGCAAGGGGGCGGGAATCTGTATACGGTCAAGGAATTCGGCGACTTCACGTTCCGATTCGAGTTCAAGCTGGAACCGGGCGGGAACAACGGTGTTTCCGTACGCGGCCATGAAATCCAGATCTTGGACGATGACGCGCCGCGGCATCAGAACATCAAGCCGTGTCAATACCACGGCTCGATCTACTGTACCGTGCCGGCAACACGCGGCCGCACCAAACCCGCAGGCGAGTGGAACACGGAAGAAATCATGTGCCAAGGGAGCCACTGGAAAGTAACCGTGAACGACGCGGTGATCGTCGACGTGGATCTGGCCGCCGTGCCGGGCGCCGAGGCCCTCGCTCGGCGAACGAAAGGGCCGCTGGGATTCTTGGGCCACGGGAGCTTGGTCGAGTTCCGTAACCTGCGTGTCAAGTCGCAGTGATGCCGGAATACAGCACGCCTTCTGATGTAACAAATGAATTGGAGACGCCCCTCTTGGTTGCGGCCGCCGGCCGCGTAAGGAGATTCATCCCATGTCCCCAGTAAACTCACTGACCCGCCGGGATTTCGTCAAGTCGGTCGGTGCTGCCGGAACCACGCTGTTGGCATCCTCGGCGATCCGAGCCGCAGATGCCGAGGGCGTGACGCTGGCCGTGCTCGGCGCCGCGCATATCCACGCGCCGATGTTCCTACAGATGCTGGCAACGCGCGAGGATGTCCGGGTCGCCTATGTCTGGGACCACGACACGGCGCGGGCACAGAAGCACGCCGCCGAGTGCGGGGCCAAGACCGCCAAGACGGTCGACCAGGTCCTCGGCGACACGGCCGTGACAGGCGTCTTGATCCTGTCGGAGACCAGCCTGCACGCCGAACTGGCAACCGCCGCCGCAGGGGCGGGCAAGCACATGTTCGTCGAAAAGCCGATCGGGGTCGGAACGAAAGATGCCGTGGAGATCGCCGCGGCGGTGGACAAGGCCGGCGTGCTGTTCAGCTCGGGCTACCACCTGCGGAGCGTGTCGCGGAACATCTTTGTCAAGGAGAACATCGCCCAAGGCAATTTTGGGCAGATCGTTCGCGTGCACGCCTCGTACGGCAACGACAGCGTTCCGCAAGGCGCCTTTGACGACGAACGAAAGTGGACGGTCGATCGCCGTTGGGGAGGCCTGGGCAGCTTTGCCGACATCGGCACGCACGCGCTGGACCTGCTGATGTGGCTGATCGGCGACGTCGAATCCGTGTCGGCGGACCTGCGGTCGATCACCAACCGCTATCCGAATTGCGACGAGACGGGACAAGGCATGCTGCGGTTCAAGAGCGGCGTCACGGGAACCATCGCCGGAGGCTGGCTCGAGCCGGAGAACCCGGTCAGCCTGCTGATTTCCGGCACCGAAGGCCACGCCGTGGTGCTGAACGACCGCTTGTACCTCCGCACCAAAAAAGTCGAAGGCGCCGACGGCACGCGCCCGTGGATGAAACTGGCGCCGCCGCTCGATCATCCGTTGCTGCTGTTCGTCAGCGCCGTCGCCGGACAGAAGGATCTGCCCCTGGTGAGCGCGCGCGAAGCGGCGGCGCGCGTGCGGGTGATGGAGGCCATGTACCAAGCGGCGCAGGAACGCCGCTGGGTGACGGTGGGATAAACCTCCGCGGATGGATCAGCCGGCGCGTCCGGTCTTCGATCGGCTGCGTTTGCCGTCGGCGGTCGCAGGCTTGGAACCCGCCGCTTTCTTCCGCGATCCGGCCGCGGCCGCCACGTCGGGCGTTTGAAACGCTGCCGCCTGCTGGCTTTGAAATGCGGCTTTAACCGATTTGGTAATGAACCGCGTCAGTTGGCTGCTCTCGTACACGCCGCCACCCCAGCTGCGACCGTAGGAGGTGTTGCCATAGGACGACGATTCGTGCCGCGGATAGCAGACGTACAGCCAATCGGCGGCACGGGTCAGGGCGACGTAGAACATGCGGCGCTCCTCTTCCAACTGGTCGGGATCAGCCAGGCTGCGCTCGAACGGAATCTTGCCGTCGGTGGCGTGCAACACGTAGACAACGCGCCATTCCAGCCCTTTGGCCGAATGCAGCGTGCTCAACGTCAACGTCTGGTCGCGGTCTGTGCCGCCGCCGAAGTCCGCGCCGCTGACCGGCGGGTCGACGGTCAGGTCGGCCAACAAGGTGGCTCGGTCCGTGGCGTGGGCCGCCAACTGGTTCAATTCCTCCAAGTCCGCCATCCGCGGAACCGGGTTGTCGTAGTTCTGCTCCAGGATCGGCTCGTAGAACTTCAGCGCGCGGCGCACCTGGCCGCGCAGATCGCCGTCCGAGCCGTCGCGGGCCAGCCAACTCATCAACGCCACGAAGTCGGGCCACACGTCCTTGCTCTTGGCCGGCATCTTGGCCTCGCGCCACACGTCGAATCGTCCGTCGGCGGCGCTCAAGCTGCGCACCAACTCTTGAGCCTTCTTCGGACCGACGCCCGGCATCAGGCACAAGGCGCGCATCGCCGCCACCGTGTCGCGCGGGTTTTCGGCCAAACGCAACAGCGACAGCAGATCCTTGACGTGGGCCGCTTCGACGAATTTCAAACCGCCGTATTTCACGAATTGCACCCCGAGCTTCGCCAGCTGGCCTTCGAGCTGGATGCTGTGGTGCGAGGCGCGGAACAACACGGCTTGCTGCGCCAGGGGAATGCCTTGCTTTTGGTGCTCCAGAATCCGTTCCACGACGAACTCGACCTGCTCGTACTCGTCGTCGCACGCGACCAGCTGCGGCGGCGGACCAGCGTCGCGGGACGACCATAGCTCCTTCGTGAACCGCTCGGCCGCCTGCGCGATGACCAGGTTCGTCGCCGCCAGGATCGGCTGCGTGCTGCGATAGTTCTGCTCGAGCTTGACGATCCGCGTGCCGGGGAATTGTTTGGGAAAGTCCATGATGTTCCGCACCGTCGCGGCGCGAAACGAATAGATCGACTGGGCGTCGTCGCCGACCACGGTCAGCCCGCGGCCGTCCGGGCACAGGCTGCGCAGCAGCCGCGCTTGCAGACAATTGGTGTCCTGGTACTCGTCGACCAGCACCGCGTCGAACCGGCTGCGGATCGCCGGGCCGGCTTGTTCGTGGTCCAGCAAGTCGCACCATTTCCGCAGCAGGTCGTCGTAGTCGAAGACGTTCAAATCGGCTTTGCGCTGGGCATAGGCGGCAAACAGCTTCTCGAGCGAGTCGGCATGCTGCAGGTGCTGGGGATACTGCGCGTCGAGCACTTCGTCCAGCGGCCGTTCGGCATTCACGCCATAGCTGTGAATCGCCAGGCAGGTGCGTTTCTTGGGAAAGGTTTTGTCGTCTGTGCCCAGATCCAGTTCGCGGCACAGCGAGCCCATCAGGTCTTCGGCATCGCCCTGGTCGTGGATCGTGAACCGGGGATGGATGCCGATCGCTTTGCCGTATTGCCGCAGCAGGCGCGTGCCGATGCCGTGGAACGTGCCGCCCCAGACGCTGTGGTCCACGTCGGCATCGCGCAGCACGGCGGCCACGCGCTGGACCATTTGGGCGGCGGCGCGGCGGGTAAAGGTGAGCAACAGGATCCGTTCGGCCGACATGCCCTGCGAGATCTGCTGTGCCACGCGGTACACCAGCGTCGTGGTCTTGCCGGTGCCGGCTCCGGCGATGATCAACAACGGCTCCATGCCGTGACAAGCCGCCTCGCGCTGCGGGGCATTCAAGTGGGCCAACAAGCCGTCTACGATCGCAGCCTGGACGGGCGCCGCGGTGGTCTGGAGCGCTGGTTCAGACGCTGGTTCAGCCGTCTTCCGCTTTCGACCGGCGCGCCGGTAGCGGCTCGGCGTCTCGGCGACGGAAAACTCGTCGGGAGTCGGAATCTCGATCGTGATTCGCTGCAGACTGACCGCATAGGGCTGGATCGTCGCGACGGGTTCGGGCGGCGGCAACGCCATCACCGCTTGCTCGGAATCCTCCGGCGGATCATATTCCGGCTCCGCCGCGGTGGGAACAAACGCCGCCGGCCCCTGGTAGCATTCCCGCGTTCGGTACACGGTGGCGCGGACGCCGCCGTCCAGTTCAAAGGTCAATTCCTCGCCGCCGCGCGACACGCCCTGGACCAATTCGCGCATGAACGCCAAGCCGCGGGCGGCTTCCGGCAAGTCCAGCACTTGGGGCGGCGCGTCCAGCAGCGGACGCGGCAGGCACACCACGCACTTGGCGCGGGCCCGCGTGACGGCGACGTTCAGCCGATTCAAACCGTAGATGAACTCCGCTTCTTCGGCGGCGAACTCCGGGTCCGAGACGCCGTAACTGACGATCACGGCGTCCGCCTCCCGGCCCTGCATCTTGTCCACCGTATCGACCAGCGGCGGCGACTGCCACCGCCGCTGGCGGCGCAATTCCCGCTGGATCGCGCGAATCTGCGCGCGATGCGGGCTGACCACGAACACGCCGTCCCGGAAAAAGGCCCCGTCGTCGCCGAACAAGTTGCCGTCCGCTTGCCGCAGCGTGCTCCGCAGGCCCGCGACCAGCTGGGCCGTCAACTCCGCCTCCGGCGGGTTTTCCCGCGCAGCCCAAACGCCGTCCAAGACAACGAAGACCAGCGGAAACTCCGGGTCCAGACACGCCTCGACGAACGGGTCCAGACAGCGTTGCGGCAGCAGGTTCAATCGCTGCTGGGCCACCGTCGAATCAAAGCTGCGAAACGCGGGCCCGTACAGCAATCCGGCGGCGAAACTGGTCAGCACATCGTTCATGCGGAAATTCTCCGTCAGTTGTTGAATCAACGCCGTGCCGCTTGGCAAACCGGGACGATGCGAGATCGCTTCGAAAATCGACCGGTGCAGCACGGGCTGTCCGGGCTCTGTTTCCGGGTACACGCCCACAACGATCGGTGGCAACTGCAGATGATCGCCCGCCAGGACCAACCGGCCTTGGAGTCCGGCCAGGCCGATCGGAATGGCCGCCTCGGGCACCCGCACCTGAGACGCTTCGTCGATCACCGACAGATCGAACGGCGGCAATTGATCGTATTTCTTCAGGCAGGAATAGACGGTTGCTCCGACGATCGCTTGCGGATGCTCCTGCAGCCAAGCCCCCAAACGGCTCTCTTCCACCATCTCGATGCCCGCCGTCTCCTCGCCTTGCCAACTCTTGGCCTTGCCGATCCGCACCGCGCCGCCCGGCTGGCACGCTTCGCGCAGCGCGGCGATCTTGCGGAGCAGATTCTCGATCGCGGCGTGCGTAAACGCGGTCACCAGCACGCGGAAGGGAATCCCCGCCCGAGCGTGAGCGGCGGCCAAAGCCAGAATCGCAGCGGCCAGGAAGTGCGTCTTGCCCGTACCCGGCGGACCCCACACGGGGACGACGCGCCGCCGACAGATCTGCCGAAACGCTTCCGCCTGGCTCTCGGTCAAGCCGAACGCGGCGATCTCCTCGGCTGCGTAACGCGACACGGTCTCGTCGAGCCGCATCGATTCGCCGAGGGCGTCCGGATCCCGCAATAAACGGAGCAGCAAATCGTGCGTTCGAGTATCGCCGTGGCGGAGAAACTCGACGACGCCGTCGGTCGTAAAATCGGTGAACCGCGGGTGCAGTAAAAATCGCTCGCCCGTCTGCGCCCGCTCGCCGTCGAAACCGCGGGGATAACTGAGGGTCAGGGCGGCGGGGGTGCCGAGCGCATCGCGATCGATTTGACTCACACCGACCAGGGCCAAATCGGCCTGCTTGCGCTGCCACAGCTGGGACCGGCACGCGTAGTCGCGGTATTCCAACTGGGCTCGCCGGCCGGCATTGTCGTCCCGCACCAACAGCCATTCGGGATAGCTGCCCGTCCCCAGCTCCATCGCGCCGCCCACGATTTGGAACCGGTCGTCGCCCGTGGCCTGCAACTCCAACGCCTTGCCCAACAACAGCTGGACGGGCCGGGCCTCGCACCGCAGGTTCCGCACGTCCAAGCAGCGCAACAAGCTTTCGTACCGAGCGAAAAAGGCCAGCCGCGACAGCAGCGGATCGGCGAACGCGCGGCGTGTGGGCAGCGTGAATTTGGCGGACCAAGTGAAGATCGCTTCGGCTGCCAGCTGCCGCAGACTCTGCAGCAGCCCCCAGGCGGCTTGCAGTCGAGCGGTGGCCTGGCGAACGATTTCGTCCAGCAGTTCCGTCTTGCCGCGGTGCCAAGCCGCATGGATCGGCTCGGCGCGCATGCCCGGCCCCAGCGGGAAATCGAAATACTCGTTCCGCCGCAGTTTGGTGCGGCTGCCCAGTGCGATCAACGCCTCGGGCAACGTGTAATTCACCTCGACGGGCAGAGCCAGCACCTGGCCCAAGGCGTCCAGCAACACGACCAGCGGAAACGGCACTTCACGATCGGGGTGCTCGTCGGCCGCCAGCAATTCCGGGGCTTGGAAATGAAACAGCAGCGTCATCGCCTGTTCGGCCAATTCCGGATCGCGCAGCGACTCGAGCAGCCAGGAGACGGCCAGCGTACGTTCCTGGTCGGACAGCACGTAGGCCTGCAAACTCAATTGATCCTTCCAATCGCGATCGCGGTTGTACTGGTGAACTTGGACGACCACATCGTGCAGCAAGCGAACCCAACGGCGGCGCACGTCGCCGGTGCCGTCCGGCCGCTCGGCCACCAGCACCACCGGCCGCGTCCGCTTGCCGTCGAACAGCGCCTCGCGCACTTCGTCCGAGAAGACCGCCTCGCGCAGATCCTGGCGCGCGGTGACGTACATTCCCGCCAGGTAGATCGACTCGTTCAGCGGTTCTTGTTGCAGCGTCAGAAAGACCCCGATGTTTTCACCGCGCGACAGCGAGGGGGACGCCGCCCCGTGCGGTTGCGGCCGGCCCTGGTCCAACGCCGCGACCTGTTTCGCCAGCCGCGGGCGCGATCCGGCCAACGACGCACAGCGGCTCAGCACTTCGTCGGCTTCCGGCCGCTGCAGGAATTCGCCCAGTTCGGCCGTGGTCCGCACGCCGGCGCGTTCGCTCAAGAACCGTTTGCCCCAGGGCGTCAGCCGCGACAGCCGCGACAGGTCGTCGGTCCGTTGCATCTGGCTCCAGCAATGCCGAAAGAACTCGCACCACTCGCAGCGAAAATGCACGTGCCACCGCGCTTCGTCGGCCGCCGTGCGAAGGATGCGGAGTAGATCCTGGCCCAGAAAGCATTCGACATGCGGCCGCATCTCGCCCAGCGGGAACTCGGTCGGTGCCGGGTGCGAGCCCAGCCACACCGCGCCGGTTTCCAAATCGGCGCAGGCGTCGTCGAGCCTTTCCTGCCGAAGCACCGCATCCAGTTCCAGGGCGTACAGCAGAACCTGCACGCGATGCGTCATCTGCAGCGACTCGCCGCGTTTCAGATCGATCAGCCGCAATCTCCGCCGGCCGTCTTCGCCCGGCAGCACCGCGATCAGATCGGGATGGTTGTCGCTGATCGTGACCAGTTGCGAATCGATTCGGTACCGGTCATAGAACGCCCGCGGCAGCCGTAGCGTCGGCTGGTAGATCATCGCCCCCGGCGGTGTCGAGCGAAGCAGAGCCAAGGTCTGTTGCCAGTCGAACCGCCGCGTATGGCAAGGCCCGTCGCCGGCCGCGACGAACACGTTGCCGTGGGCATATTGGTCGAGCACCGTTTCTTCCCAGGCGTAACCGCTGTCCAGCAGCGCCCGGATCAGCGGGCTGTGATCGAACTCGACCTCCGGCAAACCTTCCTTTCGCCGCAGTTCCGCGCTGGCAGCCAGGAAGCGAAGGAATCGCTCGCAGTCGTGAAAGAAGTACCGGGCGATGGCGGAGGGGCTGGTGCGAAAAGGCGTGTCGGCCATGACGTATGTCCGTGTGTCCATACCAACGGAAGAAAGGGCTGCGATCGTGCAGGCAAAGCCGCAAACAATGCAGCCGTTTTGACTTACGCAAAACTCATTCTAAGCCGAAGGCCGCCCGATAGAAAAGAGCAAATGGCCCCAACCAAGGCTCTTGCCGGAAAAAGTTCTGGCCCCTGCCGAGCTTTTCGGCAGTTGATTTTGTCGAGAAAACGGCGATCGGAAACGAGAGCAATCCGATGCGGTCAACCCGCGAGTCCAATCCGGCAATGATCCAGCATCGCCGCGGGAGACGTCACGTAACTGACGTAGAACGGGCCGAATTCGGCGTATCTCGCGCTGGCTTGGTCGAACCGCATCCGGTAGACGATGTCTTTGAGGAACTGCGGATTGCGAGCCCACAGCGTGACGCCCCACTCCCAGTCGTCGAGGCCGAGGCCGACGGTGATCAACTGCGAGACTTTGCCGGCGAACTCCATCCCGCTGCGAGCATGTTCGGCCATCATCTTGTTGCGTTCGGCGAGCGGCAGCGTGAACCAATTCGCGTCCACCTCCCGGCGCTTGTTCATCGGATAGAAACAGGTCGCCGGCCAGCCGGGGAATTCCGGCGTGAGCCGTTGCCGATTCATCATCGGCAGCCGCGACTCGTACGCGCGGACCTTGGTCTTGAACGTTGCGTTCTCCTCCCGCTCGCCGTCCTGCAACAGCCGTTCGGCGTACTGCTGGACCGTCGGCACGTACTCGGAAACCTCGCTCATGGAAACGAACGAATATCCGGCGCGCAGCACCGGTCCGAGGCGGCCGGCCAGCAAACGCTGATGGACGGCATCGATCTTCAGCGGGTCGGAATCCATCAGCATCAAGCCGAAATCCGCTTTGTGCCCGCTGACGACGCTGGTCTGCAGCCGCGCGGTGGCGCCGGGTCCGGCCGGATCGAGGATGGCGATCGTCTCCTCGCGCCCGGCGCGGATATCCGCCTCCGTCATCCGCGTCAGTCCGCCGCGCTCGAACGTGTAGTACAGATGGCTGCAGTGCCAGCCTTCGGCAGGCTGCAACGAGATTTCCTGGGATGTGGAGGGATCAGGCTGACCTGTATTCATGCCGCAGTAAACTCCCCGGACAATGCGGAACTGCTCTCGAAACAGCGCGTCGCAGAAGTTGTCAACTCTAACCTACGAGCCCAGGGACGCCAAGGCCCGGACGGCGGGATTCGCACCGCCGAACGCCCACGGCCTGCCCGTGGGATCGTTAAGCTCGCCGCTACCTCGCACCGCGACGGCGCGTCAGAGGGACGTCTTTGTACGCCTTGCGACTGCGAGTGGATTTGGTAGACTGGGCGGTCATGACGTTGCCTCCATACAATGGCTCGGCGATCGTTCGTCCCGTTGGCCGCGATCCGACGGGGGCGTTTCTGGTTGTATGGCGGTTGTGCAGGGTGCAAACCGAGACAAAACGAAAAGCAAGAAGTTCAGGAATAACACTATCGCGCCCGTAGCTCAATTGGATAGAGCATCGGTCTTCGGAACCGAGGGTTGGGGGTTCGAGTCCCTCCGGGCGCGCTGAATAAACCCATAAACAGCAAGGGCTTACGACAAGTGGCTGTGAAGGAATGTTTGCGAAGCGAACGGCTTTTCACAAGATTTCACAGGACGAGCATCAAACAGAAAGGCCCTGCCCGACGCGACGGGCAGGGCCTTTGTCGTTGTGAGTCGCATTCGCCGCGTCAACCGTCAGGATGACAGCCGATCCAGAAGCTCCTTCGCCAGCGGCCAGTCCTTGGCCGCTACCGCTGCCTTCAGCCGATCTTCCAGACTTGCCCCTTCTTCTTCGGCTCGGTAGCCATACCGCTCAGACACCTTCGGGCTTAGCCCTGCGACGAGGCGTCCATACGTGCGGTTGCTGGCCTGACGAAGTTCCTCGTCGGTTTCGTCAACGTAGTGCCGCAGCATCACGGCCTCGGTGACTTTCGCGTCCTGAGCCACCTGCTCGTTGCGATCATCACCGCATCTGGCGGTCTGGAGCGCCGTCTTGCGGAACGAATGATGGCTGGCACGCTCGCGGCCAGTCGCGTCTGCCCACTTCCTGATCTTGGTGTGGAACCAACGGTACAGGAGTTCGGGATCGAAGTCCGGGCCAACGATTTTGGCCATCAGGGGATGGGGGGTTCCCCGGTAGTGCTCCCGAAGCTGCTCGGTGTAGGCTGCGAAGACGTAGGGGCTGTCCGTGCGAACTGCCGACAATTCGCGGTACAGCCCAGCCGGAATTCTCGCCCACTTTCTGATCCCCCACTTGCCGATGAAGTCAAAGTGGTACTCATTGCCGACGATGCGGATGTCATCCCAGCGAAGGCTCGCCACCTCCGCGCGTCTGGCCCACATCCAAAGGCTTGTCTTGGCGAACAAGACTCCAGTGGTCACGGTGGGCCAACGGCCTTCGAGGTAATCCAGAATTGACAGCAGTTCCTCGTCACTCAGATGACGTTTCTTTGGGGCGGTGCCAGCAATCCAGGTGAAGTTCCTCCACGGATTGGACGACAACAGCTTGCCCTCGTCCACGACCCCGCGAACACACTTCTTCCCAGCGTTCCGGCAAGCCCGCTCAAACGCCGCCTGAAGTGCGACGGACCACTTGATGACCGTGTTGGGCCGGATGCGGGCCACGGAATCCCTGTCCTTCCTGGGGTGGGACATTCTCCAGTCGCGAGGCTTCTTCAACGCCGCCTCCTGGAACCGTTCGCAGTCCTTCGGGGTCGCGAGCGTGATTGGGCTGATTCCGGTGATTAGTCGGAACGCCGAAATTGCCTCCAGGCAGGCGGTTAGGGACTTCTGTGCCCTAACCTGGGCGGCAGGGTCTTTCCTCTTTCCGAAATGCCGCCGCTGGATTTCGTCGAATTCCGCGTCTGACAGCACGGTGTCGTCGAGGTTGAGACGCTCTCCCCCGTTCCTCACCATGTTTTCGGCCACCCCAATGGCGGATTTTAGATCACTTTTGCCGGTAGATTTGGCGAAGGCTAGTCCAGCCCAGTAGGCATACCAGGATGTCCGAGGCGGAATGGGTGGGTACAGGGTCACGGAAACGGGCGTCCCACGAACGACCACCGTGATTTGCGTCTTCTCGAACTTCGGCTTGCGTGGCATACATTTTATCTCCAACTCGACCGGTTGATAGCCAATCCTATCTGCCGGTCAACAGCTCACCGCCGCGCCAGCCACTCATCAACGCGGCGACGGTACAGTTTCCAGGGCTTACCAGTGCCGGTCCCAGGAACGAGGCAGCCACGCGGGATCTGCCCGTCGCGTGCCAATCTGGCAGCGTGGATCGGGGTGCAGCCGAGCTTCCTCGCCACGTACTCTGTTCCCACGATGTCCTGGGGAGCAGGGGCAAAGTGGTCGGCCAGTCGGTCAATCGCGGCGGCAATTGTGTCCAGGGCCGGTGGAGTCCCGGCCACAGCGACCTGGGTCAGATGAACCACTGTGGCCAAGTGCCCGAACGCATCGCCCGTGATGACTTGTTCGTTGATGACCTCGCCATCGTCGGCGTGGAACTCGATGCGGACATTGCCATCGGGCAGCGGCTCAAAACTAAAACCCGTGGCGGTTGGATTGCCGTTCATGTGTCACCTGTCACGGTCCTCTCCAGCACGGAAAGCCGCTGGCCGAGCAACAGCACCGCCTGGAGAATCAACTCGGGTCCAGAATCACGGTTGTTTTGAGCATCCATTGCCTGTTCCCGCGCGATTCGATCTTTCCTCAGAAGTTCATTCACAGCAATGCCGCTTGGTCTTGCCACCGGCCGCTACGGCGACTCGGCTAGTGCTTCCTTGATCCCCGACTCATCCCAATTTTGCGGCATTTGTCCGTAGGGCCAGAAAAACACCGTCACACACCCACGTCGCTCCGCGATGTCGGTGGCAAGTTGCTTGACCCACGGGTTCGCCTCAAAAGCTCCGGGCCGAATTTCCCAGCAGTCAAGTGCCACGCCGATGATCACATCCTGAGTCAGATGGCACGTATCCAGGCAGAGCAGCAGTCCCAGGTTATCAGGACGGTACTCTCCGCCCGCTGGCGTGTCACCCATGAGGTACGAGCAGTAGAAGGCCCGGCACGACTTGGGACGGGCGTGGTAAATAGCACACCCCGTCTCGCACTGATGTTGGCAGGCCCGCCAGTAGGGCTTGTTCAGTTCCATCACCGCAAGGGCTTCGCAGCAGGCGCGGCATCCTCCGCACCCACCACGTTCGTAGGCATTTCGGATGAAGACCGCCTTCGCCAGCCTCAACGCACGTCGTCTTTTCTTGTTCATATTCTGTTCCATCAGCAGGCCACCGGATTGCGGACTTCGGAAAATGGCCCGACCGAGACGTACAGCCGTTCACCGGCGTCTCCGGCTCCCGCCCGTCCGAAACTACTTCTCGCCAAGCTCCCTGAGCCCGTTCCTCAGAAGTTCATCCACAACGCCTCGGTCATCTGCCGCTTAACCTTGCCACCGGCCGCTTTGTTGTCGATGGCGAAGTCCACCCGTCGCCACCCAGCAAGTTCGTGGTCGTACATCGGATTTGGGTAGCCCGACAACATGACCTTGCCTTGGCACTGCTTGATCACCGCCAGCAATTCCAAGTGGTCCTGTTCCGTCATTTCGTGCATGTACGCACCGGTGGAGGCCCTGGTTTCGTGCAGGTATGGCGGGTCCAGGTAGAACAGCGTCCTTGAACCGTCCTGCTGCCGGATCACATCAACGGCGGGTTGGTTGAGAACGACGACACGCCGGAGCCGTTCGGACACGGCCGGAAGGCCCTCAACACAGGTCCACCATGCCGATGCCTGTTCGTTCATCAGGCGACGGGTCCGGTTCCGGGAGAGCGTGGCGAAATCCTTGAAGCCACCGGCCCGACTCTGGCGGCACCGGATGAAGAAGGCGACGGCGGCGTCCACATCCAGGTCACGCACCGGCTGCTGCCTCGCTTCCGCCTCCTCCCACTCCACCTGCGAAAACGGCATGGCCTCGATTGTCCGCTGGAAGGCGGCGAAGGTATCCTCGCGCTGGAGTATCCTCCAGAAATTGGTCAGTTCCCGGTGGATGTCGTTCACCACTTCGCTGATGCCCTGCTCGTAGCCCTTCTCACCCCAGAATTTCGACGGGTCGAACGGGTCTTTTTCCAGCAACACCGCAAGCCCGCCCGCGTAGGGTTCAACGTAATGCAGGTGAGGGGGCATCAAGTCGATGATCTGTTTCGCCAAGTAGTGCTTGCCGCCCCACCACTTCAAAGGTTGGGTTAGGTTCATGTTTCCTCCTCATCCGGGCATCCCCCATCGAAATGCCGATAGTTGTAGTCGCCCACGACCTGTACCTTAACCGGATCAACAAGCCAAATGCGGTCGATGAAGCCGATTGATCTGCTGGCCCTCAGTTGCTTCACGCTACTCTGGGCTGCCCCATTCTCCTGTGATGGAGTCTCCCCCACACACGATTGCTCAAGCTCGACCACATCAGAAACAGCAAAATCGTCCTCAATGTTGTACGCAATAGCTAGGAAACGCATGTTACGCCTCTGAATTCGTTCCTGCCAGAATTGAAAAACCATCGACTGACGGAACGGCAAGCCGCCCGTCAGTCGATGGCCCGCTACGGAGTGACCTCCGCAACTTCCACCGGCTGACCGGACGGCTACGAGCCGACCAGCAGCCGATGGCGAATTTGGTCAAACCCAAAAGAAGTCAGTCTAGCCCCATAGCAGTCAATTCCTTAAGAAACTGATCGTCCACAAGCGTGTCGTCGGCCTCCCTCTCCACAGCGACGATGCTACAGGCGGGAGACGGCGGCGTCACAGCGGACTGCTCGGTTACCGTGATGGGAACCGATTCCACAGTGGTAGTTGGAGATTTCGATGGCTCCGCAGCCGGTTTGAACTTGGCGGCAAAAGCGTCCTCGTCAAACGTGGACCTATCTGGGATTAACCCACGGTGAATAGCGAGTTCGCTCTCAATCTCATCCACGCCCTTCGGCTTCCTCAATTCCGCCAGATCGTACAGTGACTTGCTCCACCGCTCGATCTCTTCTGGCGTCCCAGCCGGACTCCGTTCCCTGGCAAAACATGAGTCCGAGTACCGTGGAAACTCCCCGGCCATCTCTTTCTTTATAATGAAGTCGTACCCCTGCGTAACGTTTGAAACGTCGCCAAGCCCTGGTTCGTCCTCATCTCCCAGAATCCCCTTTAGGATCTTGCTGTGAAGATCCTTTCCGACCGACAAGATTCGAGGCCCAACGTTCTTCTTGACCTCTCCGTTCACCGTCATCGCGCGGACAGTGACGTTGTAATAGTACCTTTCAAGCGGTTTTATCAGTCGGGCTTCGTCCTTGCACTTTTCGGCCTCTTCACGGCGGCCAGCGTTATCAAGCTTGTCCGCTTTGTCCCAGAGGTGAGAATAGTAGTCACAAATCGGGCACGCCGTCCTACGGTCCCACTTACCACTGACAAGGGGTCGAGGGCAGTGGACCTTCCTCCCATTGATTGAGTGGATTCTGTTATATTGATACAGTCTGCGACCGGGCATCGGTGGCAAAATCCGAACCCGAATGCTTCCTGGACCCTCCGGCATGGGTACAAATTGGTCCTGGAAGTTCTTGTTGTTTTTCAGACGTTCGTCGTCCTGGGCTAGTTCTTCGAGGTTAATTCCGCCAAAGTTCATGTGTAGATTCCTTTTCTCTTGTGTTACGCGGCGGTACGCCGCAAGTTGTTGCTTTCATTATCGAGGGCCGCAGAAAAAACTTGAGCACATAACAACAAATTTCTTCTGCGGCCCAAATCCTCGGCTGCTTACTTCTGCTCCGTGTCGCCACGAAGGCGCTCGTACACGGCAAGGATCGTGTCATCAGCTACCTGATAGGTGATGTCACGGTCCACACGCTGTCGAGCCTCCTGGATTGTCATCGGCGTCGTGCGATCCGGTCTACGAGCCTCCGTGGATAACAATTGGAACACCTCACCTTGCGTTTCAGACTCCTCAAGCATCACGGCCCCCAGGTCAGCGTCGGCATGACCATCAGCCGCACACTGCTGCTGGATGGCATCCTGCTCGGCGAGATAGCCAGACAGTTGTTGCCTTTCCTCCTCAGTCAGGTCGCGGAAGCCGGTCGCCGACTCGGAGGTCCGTGCGGAATTGTTCGGGTCTTGTTGTTGACTGCCCATACGTCTTCTCCTAAAACTCGATCCTCAAATTGGCCGTCAGCCACACTGGCTGCCGTCTACATTGCCAGGACAGTCACGGCTGTCCCACGACGGGGAATAGAATACCGCCGATTTCGGCGCAACCAGAACAAAACTGACAAATCTCGTTTTTCCGCCGTAAAAACCGAGTGCCTACGACGCCAAGAATTTCATCGCGCAACTCTAGCCGGGGCACGATCAAGGTTTTCGTGTAAGGAGAACGCGGGAGTCCGTCCTGAACCTTGAACGGTCTCTTGCCCCCGGACTGCGCCCGCTTGAACGCCCTTGGTGCATTGGACGCCGACTGTCACACCCAGGTGTTATGCGTTACAGATCGCGGTTTAAGAGTCAGAGCCGAATAACGGCCTTCCGGCACAAAGTTGGTTCGTTCTTCGCCGGCCGGTAAACCGCTGGCCGGCCGGGAGGCCGACTCGGCCGGCCAACGTCGGAAATCTGTCGCCGGCCGATACCATGTCAAGAGGATTTCGTCAAATTTTTGAAATAGGCACCGTGTCACGAAGCGTACTCGCCACAACAGTTTACGGAAACACTTCGACGACTTTCGTGGCCGGCCCAATGGCTGGCGGTTGGCCGGCCAGAAGTGCCGATACAATGGGCATCTTTCAAAAGGGCTGGTCGGGAGGTGCAATCATGACAGTGATTATCCAAGAGAAAGTGCGGGAGATCTGTGAAGAGATACGCAGCGGACTGCAACTCCAGTACGTGGCGTACTCAGGATGTTGGCGTGTCCCACGCTCCTTTGACGGTACGATGGAGGTATTTGTGAGCGGCGAAGGGGGGTCGCCGCTTTGGACACTTTGCGGCCTGTGGCCGGATGAATGCGAACTCCTCTGCCGCGCTCTTGATGCTTTTGACCTCGAATACCAGCCGCTGTATCCCCGAATGAGGCAGGAAGACTGTGTGGTCGCGACGCTGGCGACCATCCTGCACAACGACGGTCGGCTATTGACTGAACGGATGGCGATGTTCCTGCGGGGGGATCCCGTACTGTACGGGCGGCGAACATTTGAGCAGCCGTTGCATTGTCGAGTGTCCTTGCGTGATGCGGTACATCACAACGGCTGGGACGATGTTGCGAGGTGGCTCGCTACTTTTGCCGACGACGCACTCTTCCGGGGACGTGTCCTCTTCCGAGGTCCCGAGGGCATTCCAGATTTGATCACCCGCACGGAAGCCGCCAGAATTGGTCGCCATCATAAGGGTCACATAACCAAGATGTGTCGCAGTATACCGGGGCTGGCGGTTGGGCCGCTCGTGTCTACAGCAAATTACTTTCGGCAGCTCGTAAGCCGTCCCCTGCGCGACAAAGCCCCTCGCCGCGGCACCACCCGGCGTAGTCACAGGGACCACGACTCGGATGGTGGCTCCGACTCCGAGCGTAGGGAGGCACTGCATGCAGCCGTACAGACGTTCGTAAGGACGCAGGGAAAGGCAACACTTGACGAGATCGTCGCTCACGTCCAGGACATTAACCCCGAAATACCAGCGAAGGAAGTCCGTCGCATATTGAAAAACAACGACTGTTTTCAACAGAAAGTCGAGGCGGGCACCCAGTTCTTTACGACTCGCCGGTGAAAATGGTTGCGATCGGCGTGCGAGAAATTCGAGCCGCGATCCCCGCCCCTGGGCAACCTTGAGCGGCGACCCCTCCGCCGCCTGAACCGCCACGAGTTCGTTCGCTCCCGCCCCCTGTCTACTCAGGACAATAAGACGCTCGCGGACGACTTAAGCCAAAACCCGGCATCGAGTCGCTGGTTCTGTGCTTGCGTCATTCCGAGTCAGGCAGGAGGCTGACCCCCGCAGCGAACACGCCTCTAATTCCCGTGCTCACCCAGGCATGGAGGCACCGTTCCCACCATGTCCGCGTGGCGTTTGGCTGTTCATCATTGCGGAGGGCAGTTCAGGAAATCCTGCTGCGGCCGCGATAAGGCCGAAGAGGATGACGCGGGTCGGCAATTCCACGAGATTTCTTTCCACCGCAATGTCGCGAGCGGTTGCGCGAATTCGTTCCAAACGGCGAAATTGCCCACTTTTTAGGCTCGCCATGCACTCTGAACTGTTGCGCCATCAGTTTCCTTCATGGCCTGTTACAACTTACCGGCGTGGCTGAACGAGTCTGGGCGACTCACAGAAGCCCGCCGACCCTCTCACTGAACGGCCCCGATGTTCTGTATGCACATTTCGGACGCAAAATTGGCTTACCGCGCCGCGGAGGAGATGCTCATGCCTGCTGACAAACCAGTCCACGTCTATATTCCCGACAATTTCGACCCTGCCAGCGTGCTTCCGGCCGAACTCGCCGGGTACGCCGACTGTGCCCGCTACTTTGTCCACAGGATTATCTGGGCGCGGGTCCAACGCAACGTCAGGGCCGAAGGTTACGTGCCGCTGAAGTGGGACTATCTGCGAGAAGTGATCCCCGACAGGGTACTGAACTGTATAAAGACCGCTTTGATGACGGGCGGGGTGATCGACTGTGATAACCACTACATTGAGGGCCGAAAGGCTTTTGGCTACCGGCTATGTCCACCGTACTGCGAGGCGGAAATAGTCCGCACGCCCATTGAAAATCCCCGCATGGTTGAACGTGTCCGGCGAAATCGGACGGTCGATCATCGGAAAGTTAAGCTGGACGTTCACAAATATCTTCGATCCCAGCTTTCCCGCCTGGAAATTGATCTGCCACGGGCGGTTCAGATTCTCGAAGGCTATGCACACAACAAGATTCTTAAGATTCCTGCGGAACAGATCGCGGCAAAGGACATTTCCTGCTCGGTATGCAGGTTTGGGAGGTTTCATTCTGATTTGACACGATGCCACAGATCCATACGGCCTTCACTGCACGTAGCCGGACAATCTTTAGTTTCAATTGATATTAAGAATAGCCAACCCTTATTTTTGAGTCTTGTTATTAGTATCTATCGTAAATTTGGAAAGAAGAGATTGTTGCTACACAATTCATTCAATGAGAAGCAACCGTATCATAACATGGAAGAACTTCTGGAGAAGGTTATTACTCCATTTCCTTTAATCAACAGTACCACTAGTAACTCCCCTTCCAATACGACTCGTATTAATCAATTGGACATGACGCAAGCCGTTGTCCAAGAAGGACTTGCAGGAAGTGAGTCGTTATGGGGTGAAAAGCTCGTTAATAACGATCATTTGGCAGCGGACGAGAAGCGGTTTCTCAGGCTTTGTGAGGACGGAGAACCTACGTTCCGCAAGTCCTCGCCTCCATTTCTGCTGGATTTCCTAAGTTCAAGTAAGACCAGCGATACACCAGGCCAGGCTT
>Ga0351867_10147_pt1 | contig 18497 bp, 20 predicted proteins | sample TotcelHFGM3001M8_FD_206779 | JGI IMG/M metagenome (GOLD analysis project Ga0351867, IMG submission 206779) | Enriched cells from coal bed in the Powder River Basin, Montana, United States - Total cells FGM rep2 HSBNCT.FGM.300.1.M8 ...
CGCGCAGCGGCGAGGCCGAAAAATAAGAAGCTTCTTTGAGTTAATCTCTGTAGTAATCTCTGTATAGGGTCAGCAAGGTTCGTGCTGACCGGGGAGTATATTTCGTACTGACCGGTCAGCAAGGTTTAGGCTGAGCGGGAGTTCAAATCTTGCTGACCTGTATTTTTCCACTCAAGAAAGCTATTTCTCAATGCTTCGCGAAACATCATTAGGTTTATGCTTACGTGCGTCGTACGCATCCCTTTAGCGAGAAAGTGGTCAATTTCAATGAACCCTAGCCTCTTCAAGGCGTTTAAGCATACCTTTACTCTAGCCGCGGAAAGCCCTGTCTCTTCTCCAAACTCTTCATGCGTCTTGTAAAACCAATAGCGACCGTTCCTAAAGGTTCCCGCCCGCTGATTGCCTCGCCTATCGTTATCGAACCAATACAGTGTCTGCGATAGGACAATCGCCTGATCTCCGTTCTCTGTGATCCTACGGACAAGCCGGGGTACCCATATTCCACCACCGCCGTTCTCCCGAAGATCTTTCATTGTGCCTGCCACTGTGCCCTCGCCTTGTGTCTGCGTTTGATTCGCATGAGCCGCAGACGAGGACGGCGGATTAAGTCTGTTGTCTTCCGCGTACGCCTCCGCTTCCTCCGTGCCATCAAACTGCGGATCATCGTCGTCGAATTCGTCTCTCCCGGCTTGCGGCGCGATATAGGGAGGCGCCTGAGTTGGTAGCAATTGCGCAGCTGTACCATCTATGTCCTTCCGGAAGGCATTGAGGCGTGCTCTAACGCTACCTGGTGTTTCTGTGCATTGGTCAGGCTCGCTCTGTGCGGATCCATCGGCGGAGCTTCCTGAGCCTTGAGACGCACGTTTAGCCTTTTTTACAGTCCGATCTTTCCTGCGGACCTTGGTCGTCTTGTTTTTGGGATTGAGACGCGAGCTGTCGGCCCGCCCGTTGTTTTCGATTGACTCTTCCGGTCGGCCGGTGATCGTACCGTCGGGGTTGCGATTTACAGATGCTGGTTGTATAGTATCCTGCATAACACCTTCTTTTGCTTTCGGGAGCAAATAGGGAAGAAACCAGCAGCCCCTGCCCACAAACGGCAGGGGCTGCTTCGTTTACTGATCAAAGAGAAACCTCAGTCACTGACGCTTGAGCTTTGCCCCGCGGCTTGGTAGTAAGCTTGCGGGCCTGCTCTACGTGCTCCTTCTCAAATACAAAGCTCAAACTCGCATCAAGTTCAGGCCGCGATATCTTGCGCCGTCTAATGGCGTAGCGGATGTGATGCTCTTCGAGTTGGATGCCCTCGTGCTCAAGCGTTTGCAGAAATTCGCGAAAACCCATTGCATGTACCTCTGTCTATAGTAAGGAAAGGTGTATGAGACGCTGCCAGAATAACATGATGGTAGTGGGTGCTGTCAATAGATCATCATAGTGGCAACACGTCGGCGAGCGAGAACACACCTCGACTCTCATTGAGCTGGGGCCGACAAGAGCACACAAGACAGCAAAGGAACACCGCATAGCAGCGACGATAAGGCCGCCAGAGAGCAGCACACAGATCAGCGCAGAGATGTTTTCTATAGGCGACAGATGGGAGATTCTACGGACCGTCCGTAGGATCTTTCGAGGTGATTAAGGAAAAAATTTCCAGCTCGCAATTACTTATGTCTGATTATCAAAAAGGACTTGGCGGGAGAAGGTATGCCTGAGTGTTCAGCTGCTAGACACAATCAGCTGGGCCTGGCGGTAGAAAATTATGAGTTTGCAGACTGCCCGGAGCAACAGCAAGCTATCCACTACGGCATTCTCAGCAGCGGTTTGGTAGGTGTAGACAGGTAAGGCGAGATTGATCAGCTTGAGGTATCGCAGCACTTTCCGCAATTCGCTCAGGCTGAATAGCAAAATAGGTTGATCGCAATCTGCTGAGTAACCAGTCTGGGTCAGCCAAAGCGAGGCAAGCAGGAATACACTGTGACAGGAAAGGGTCCCATATCTGCCGTTGTTGGAGCCTGGTCGCCACGCATCAAAGGCGTTTGCACGGGAACGTTGCGGGCATCAGAGGTGCTGATTTATGAGTCCAGTGAATCATGCCGCCCGCATACCAAGGCCGGCGGTCACCGGTGTTGCCTTCAGGCATGCATACGCCCTGGGCAGGATCCACAGGTAGAAAGATTTCGGAGCTCAATGCCATTCAGGGCGGGAGAGCTATCCCCCTACCTTTCATCCTCACTACCTCTCTGTGTACGCTTCAACCAGCGACTTCGGCGAGTCCGCCTTATACGCTGGCTGCAACACTCGATACGAAGCCTCTGGCTAGGAGCTACTCCGGCGGGGTTTGCACCCGCTTGTCAACAAACCATTTCCGTTTCGCTCGTGCACGATTTGGTTACGTGCTGGCCTGCCGAAACTGCGACCATCACCACAACACATTGTCCCAGAATCCGGCGACCTTTCCGTCCACGGTGATCACAAAAAACGCTGGGCCGCGCAGATTAGCATCCACCTTTCCGCCCTCGTCCAGGGTGAAATAGTAGCCCACACATTTGGTTCCAGGACAGCGAGCACGGGCATCCTTCCACAACGACGGTAGTTGGGACTCGTCAAAAGTCCTGTCGGCCAATTCTCGGATGGGTGGGTATTCTGGAACCGGTTTCTCGATCACCTTGTTGTGTATCAGAAACTCGAGTACTTGCGTCCTGCCGAAGTACGCCTGTTTGAGGACCAAAGGCGTGTCCACATTTGGCGGCGGCGCTGAGAGCTCGCGCACGGGTTTCTGTTCGGACAAACGTTTCATCTCGTCCTTCAGGCAAGTTCGGTCAACCCACCAGCCCGCGCCTAGGAGGACAATCGGCAGAAGGTACAGAGTAGGACGGAGACTGGAACGTTGGGCGTTGGGTTGCGTCGGGTCCGTGAGAGTATTCATCGAATCGCCCCAAGACGATGCCTACGCCAAGCGTGCCGAGTCGCACGTAACGACCAAGCTCAGCAGCCGGGGCCGCTAGTGCGACGATGACCCACGGAAAGCCGACATGCGGGCCCGGTCTGCTGCAGCGTCTGGTTCGGCGCGATCGCTGCCCGGAGTTCGAACCACGCCTGATTCCCGCCCCGACTTTCCGGCCGTCAGGGCTTCCCCGGAGCCTGGGGCAACACCTCTTCCACTGTGAACTCACCGACTCGCATAGGCGGCGGGCGACGGTAGAGGATACTGTCCTCGTACATCACCGTGATCGACATCTGAAGCCGGTTCCCCTCCCCGTCTTCCAAGGTATCCGTGAGGGCCATTCGGTTCGGCCCTCGGTGGTCGCCCGCAATCGGGCCGCTGGCGCGGCCGGCAACAACCTGCGTGCCGGGCTTCCGCTGGAAGGCGAGATAGTGGCCCACCCTCTCCTCGAATGCGCCTCGACTCACGCGACTCTGGAAGGAGGGCGTCGTCGATTGGTAGGCAGCGTCCAAGCGAGCGGCCTCGATATCCTCAAGGAATGTCTTACGGGTTTTCAAGTAGTCGCCGGAGCTTTGGTCGCGCCGGTCCCCCCGGGCATCTTTCCAATCGACCCAGTAGTAAACGAGGCCGACAGCCACCAGCAAAAGCAGGGCGACGATGACGCCGATTCCCAACCGGCGATCCTGCCTCGGTCCCACGTCCAGACGTGAGCCGCCATTTGTCGAGTTAGACATGGTCCCTCTCTACCGCCGAACGATAAAGTTCAGCAGCGGGGCCGGCTGGAACGGCGGAATAGCTCGAAAAGCCGTAATGCCGGCACCGTCTGCTGCAACTGGTGGTCCGGGCCGCGGCCAACCAACGTTGATTTCAGAAACCGCGCGGCCCGCGGCTCCGGTTGAACCGATATGATGCCTATGGTTGTAGTAGTCGTAAGCGTTCGTGGATCATGGACGCCACTTCGATTTCTGAGTGCGTAGTGGCATCGATGTACCCATCATGCGCAAATACCCCATCGACCGGCGCGTCGTCGAATCGAATGAACATGACCATCTCGTCTTGCTTCGCGTTGATGATCTTCCGGATAGCACGGAATTCAATCCCGCACCATTTCTTGTTTGCGTAAGCTTCGGAGAGAAACACAACGACAAGGCTGGCTCGATTGCCGTACAAGTCTTGAAGTGCCGTATCGAGATTCGGCATCGCAAGCTGCGATTTGTAGAAGTTGTCGTAAAAGACGGTATTATTGCCAAGGATTCGGACAAGCTGCCGTGCAACTGTTTCGATGTACGCGCGAACTTCGCCAGGAAATGAAAGTGCCACATCGAACACATGTTCTCGGACATTGACGAGCGGTTGATTTGAAAATGGAACCTCCGGATAGCCCGCGTGACGGAGGCCAAGGCTGAGGTCTTCGTCTTTTAGTGCCCAGTGCGTGCGGTAAAACTCGTTGTCCTCGATTCCCAGTTCATGCCGATATTGATGTAGAATGTCGTTCGGAATTGGTGGGTAGGAATCGAGATACTGATAGTCGATCCGTACATTGCGTCCACCCATCTTGATCGCGAGGATCCGTCCAAGCCTCGCATCTTGCTTCACGCCGGTTGGGCGCAATCCCGTTCTGCCGTCTCGATTTCCCTTGCGTGTTCTTGAGTTAGCTCATTTGGGAGCAGCGGCTTCAGCGTGAGAACTCATGTCTTGGGGCTGCCAGATCCAGTCCGTGCGTCCATCGTTTGATTGCAGTTGGTGGAGAGCGGCCAGCCGCTCGTCCCAGCGATTGGTCAACACTTGGGCGCGGATTTGCAGCATGGCTTCAGCGCCCTCTTCACGCCAATAGATCGAGTTGCCTTTCAGACGCAGGTTCACCACCCGGCGGATACAGCTTTCGATCGCGCCGCTTCCCAACGGCACGCCCAGGCTCCGGAACGTCGGATACTTCAATCGTCCGGCCTCGCCGTGTTTCCGAAGATACGCGATCTCCGTCCAGACCTTGGAGTCCTCCGGCTCATCCTCCGCGATTCCTGTCAACTCCTCGACCACGCGCCGCCACTGGCCGTTACGCAACAACGTCCGATGGCCACGATACAACGGCATGCGCTCCTTCTCATTCAGACCCAGCGCCGCCAGCGCCAAGGTGATATGATGTGCCGCGTGGCAGCAGTCCAGCACCTCGTGAATCGGCACGCCTTCGAGCTTCGCCAGTCGCACGATGGCCGGAATCCGCTCCCAGATCCAGACGCCGCCATCCGCCGCGAAAGTGATGCTCCGCGCCTGCGCCGCTCCCAACCGATGCAAGTGCATCGCGACCAGTTCGGCTACGGCGTCCGGGCCTTGGAACGTGCCGTCCATCGTAGCCTGCGAGCGTTTCACCATCCGGCCGTGTTCGTCATGCACAAAGATCGTCAGCAGTTTCGGTTCACGCCAGTCCGCAGCAAACGTCTGGCGGGGCCGTTTCCGGGAGCGGCCGGGCACATTCTCGCACGGTAGGCCATCGGCGTCCGTCGCCTCCCGGACCGGACGTGCTTCCTGCAAATCACCGCGGATCCGCGAGCGGCCGCCGTCGATTTGCACGGATACCCGGTGGCCCGCCAACTCGTTCCCGGCCGGCAGTCTCCCCTCCCGAAACAATAGCAGTTCGTGCATCCGCAGATGCAATAGCCCCTCCCCGCATTGGCTCGCGATCCGGCGGATGGTCTTGCAATCCAGATCCACGCCGTCCCGCTTCAACTCCTGCTGCGTGAACTGAAACGACGGACAGAGCGCGGCTTGCCGTGAAACCTTGCTTTGCAGCCCCGGCGTACAGCCCTTGCCGAACCCAAATTGCGCGAGTTCCACATACACGCCGGGAAGCTTTCCAGCGGTGGTGCGACCAGGCCCCCGCCGTGCCGCACAATACCACGATGTGATCCACAGTACCAAGCCGCCGAGCATCCGCACCTTGCGGGAACGCGGTCGGCCACGCTCCAACGGATAGGCGAAATTGTCCCGGGTACGTTCACAGGCTTGATCGAACGCGGCCTCTTTCATGACCACCGCCACCAGACCCACGGCCAGCAAATCGGCACCCCGGGAAAACGTCGCATGCACCTCCCGTTCGAGTGCTTCCAGCTGATCGGGATCACGCTTCAAACGCTCCTTCCAACCGGGCAGGGCTGCGCTCAGCTCGAGTTGAAATTGGCCCACCATTTCTTCCACCGATCTCACCGGCGGCGAATTCAGTCCCTCCACGTGGCATTCTCCCATGACCTGCGCCTCCTTGCGCCTTCAGCCATTCTATTCCAGTCCCCCTGCAAACCCGGTAAGGATATCGCAGACAGCCGTCGATGTCTTCAGCAACCCTCTTCTTGACCTCGAACATCACCGACTCAACTGCTAGCATCACGCGGCAAAATGGGATTGCGCCCCGCCGGTTTCGTATCCGAATACTGCAGGGAGCTGTGTTAGCAGACGGTTTTGCACGTCAGTGAATTGGCAGTATTCGTCAATCAGGCATGCCGCTGTGTACTCACTGGATTTGAGGCACCGATCCGCCGACAGCGATTCGGCGTGCCCCTGCCAAGTGTCTTCGCAACCGCTGATCAGAAGGTGGTACATGGGCTACTCGGCATAACCAGCGTCACCGGGCCGCCACCGATGACGCTTCCATTTTGCTACGCCCGGATCGCGGCTCCGGTGCACGCTTTGGTTATCCGCCATTGTTTGGCTTCAACGCTTAAGGAAACAGAGTGCCCTGACGCAGTATTCGCGGTTTGGGTCGGGATGGGGGTTCCTGGTTCGCAATCGCTTTTGGACCCAACCCTTTCTCCATCACTTGCCGAATGTAGAACTCGTTCGCCTGTTGTTGGTGATCCTGTTTTCTCGCGTGATGAACCCATTGCAGGATGTTGATGCCATCTAGCCAACCAGTCATGAGGCAACGCTTCACATCACTTTTGGTCGATGTATATGGAAGGCCGCCTAGCGATACCCTCAGGGTGGAGATGTTTCGCTCGCGAATCCAACTCAGTTTCTCTTCGTCGATGTCATGGGTAACAACGATCTCAATGAAAAGCTTGCGATCGCCAAACAGTGCTACGATATCAGGTATTCTACCGTTTTCCCAAACCTCGTCCTGCACGGTGTCAAAGTGAAATAGTTTTCGCTCACCGAGTCGATAGAGCCTGATCTCCTCGTGGTATTTGTATTCTCGATAGACTTCCGGCTCGGGTTTCATCACCAAGTACGGGAGCATGATCTTCCGTTCCTCGACCAGAATCTGTTTCGCCATTCGGTGTATTGCTGTTTCGCGTGACCCCTCGCAATCACTGAGCACTTCGTGTCGAAAGAACCATTGTTTTTTTGGGTCGGAAGGCTGAACGGCAACGAACTTGTTCCCGCAATCGGCGCAGAAGTATTGGTCTCCGTCACTCTTGTCGACGTCGTACACGCTGACCCAATCTGCCGGGTCGTTGTTTCGCAAACCATACGGGTTCTTGACCATGCGAGGAGTAAGCCCGTCCTTCACGCGGATAACGTCAGTAATTAACCCGAGGTGACTCACTGATAAAATGCAGATCAGCGGGCTTATCAGCTGGTCGATAAACCTTATCACCAGCTGGAAGCCATGCAGATGGCCTGGTCACGTGCCGGCGACAAAAGCCAAAATGCCCGTCTCGTGACTGACGCTGGTGCCATACGGTCTCCAACTTGTTCGGACCTCCGACTCCAAATGCCAACACCGCCAACCGCCATCCAACCTAGCGAATCCCCCTTGGGTTGCAAGCACGTTCTCGGCATTTTCCTGGCCGCCCCACACGAAAAACGTCATCCCTCTTACGCATTGTGGATGGGGCGCAATCCCGTTCTGCCGTCTCGATTTCCCTTGCGTGTTCTTGAGTTAGCTCATTTGGGAGCAGCGGCTTCAGCGTGAGAACTCATGTCTTGGGGCTGCCAGATCCAGTCCGTGCGTCCATCGTTTGATTGCAGTTGGTGGAGAGCGGCCAGCCGCTCGTCCCAGCGATTGGTCAACACTTGGGCGCGGATTTGCAGCATGGCTTCAGCGCCCTCTTCACGCCAATAGATCGAGTTGCCTTTCAGACGCAGGTTCACCACCCGGCGGATACAGCTTTCGATCGCGCCGCTTCCCAACGGCACGCCCAGGCTCCGGAACGTCGGATACTTCAATCGTCCGGCCTCGCCGTGTTTCCGAAGATACGCGATCTCCGTCCAGACCTTGGAGTCCTCCGGCTCATCCTCCGCGATTCCTGTCAACTCCTCGACCACGCGCCGCCACTGGCCGTTACGCAACAACGTCCGATGGCCACGATACAACGGCATGCGCTCCTTCTCATTCAGACCCAGCGCCGCCAGCGCCAAGGTGATATGATGTGCCGCGTGGCAGCAGTCCAGCACCTCGTGAATCGGCACGCCTTCGAGCTTCGCCAGTCGCACGATGGCCGGAATCCGCTCCCAGATCCAGACGCCGCCATCCGCCGCGAAAGTGATGCTCCGCGCCTGCGCCGCTCCCAACCGATGCAAGTGCATCGCGACCAGTTCGGCTACGGCGTCCGGGCCTTGGAACGTGCCGTCCATCGTAGCCTGCGAGCGTTTCACCATCCGGCCGTGTTCGTCATGCACAAAGATCGTCAGCAGTTTCGGTTCACGCCAGTCCGCAGCAAACGTCTGGCGGGGCCGTTTCCGGGAGCGGCCGGGCACATTCTCGCACGGTAGGCCATCGGCGTCCGTCGCCTCCCGGACCGGACGTGCTTCCTGCAAATCACCGCGGATCCGCGAGCGGCCGCCGTCGATTTGCACGGATACCCGGTGGCCCGCCAACTCGTTCCCGGCCGGCAGTCTCCCCTCCCGAAACAATAGCAGTTCGTGCATCCGCAGATGCAATAGCCCCTCCCCGCATTGGCTCGCGATCCGGCGGATGGTCTTGCAATCCAGATCCACGCCGTCCCGCTTCAACTCCTGCTGCGTGAACTGAAACGACGGACAGAGCGCGGCTTGCCGTGAAACCTTGCTTTGCAGCCCCGGCGTACAGCCCTTGCCGAACCCAAATTGCGCGAGTTCCACATACACGCCGGGAAGCTTTCCAGCGGTGGTGCGACCAGGCCCCCGCCGTGCCGCACAATACCACGATGTGATCCACAGTACCAAGCCGCCGAGCATCCGCACCTTGCGGGAACGCGGTCGGCCACGCTCCAACGGATAGGCGAAATTGTCCCGGGTACGTTCACAGGCTTGATCGAACGCGGCCTCTTTCATGACCACCGCCACCAGACCCACGGCCAGCAAATCGGCACCCCGGGAAAACGTCGCATGCACCTCCCGTTCGAGTGCTTCCAGCTGATCGGGATCACGCTTCAAACGCTCCTTCCAACCGGGCAGGGCTGCGCTCAGCTCGAGTTGAAATTGGCCCACCATTTCTTCCACCGATCTCACCGGCGGCGAATTCAGTCCCTCCACGTGGCATTCTCCCATGACCTGCGCCTCCTTGCGCCTTCAGCCATTCTATTCCAGTCCCCCTGCAAACCCGGTAAGGATATCGCAGACAGCCGTCGATGTCTTCAGCAACCCTCTTCTTGACCTCGAACATCACCGACTCAACTGCTAGCATCACGCGGCAAAATGGGATTGCGCCCTTGTGGATGTTCTGGTTATGGTAGTCCACGTACTTCTGGCTTATGGCATACCCATCGCAGCATCGAAGGGCTGACAGAGTGATCGCTGAAACGCCCAAGTCAAATTCGGCGTGGTGATTCGGGCAGAGACAGAGAATGTTGCCAATGACATCGGGACCGTTGTGTGGTTGTCCAAGTGGCTGAATATGATGGGCTTCAGCATAGCGCGAACCATCGGGCAATTCGATGGTCCGTTCACAGACTTGGCATTTGAATTCATGGAGCAGTTTCACCTGACGCGCCAATTCTGTATCTCGCAAGATGCGGTACGTCGTCGTGGCAACCCGTTCAGGACTTGGCTCTGCGAGGTCAGCAGCCTCCTGTGTGCCGGGGCACGATAATGGGCCGTTGCTGTACTGTTTGCTTCCGCCAGCCAGGTCTTGGAGCGTCTGGAATTGAGATTCCGATATCTTTTTTCCCCAGCGAATTCCTTTAATTGAAAGATTCGATAGGGGGACGGGCGTATTGTAGAGGGCAGAGCGCCGAACGAGGTACACGTATTTGACAGGAGGGTATGCCTTCCTATCCTTCTTATTCGGGCTTACCTTGTCCTCGATCTCAAAGTGCCCATATGCCACTCCATCTCGCGACAGAACGATCACATCTGCATTTCTTCCTTGGGTGTAACGATAGCGTCCGTCTTCCTCGACGAAAACACCCGACTTGATGTACTGCGTCAGATCGCCGGGGGACGGAAACCCAACGTCAGATTTGTCAGGATTCCCGTAAATCCAAATACTGCGCTCAGTTGTACTGGTTCCTCGTTCCGTCTTCATCTGCTTTGGCATAGAAGCGATCCCCCACGGTTCCTCGTTTCGGCCTTCGATGGTCGGGCTATGCTTCCGATTCAGCCCTTCTTTTTGCGTGATGCTCAATCGCTTCCGCCAACCGCTTTACTGCGACATTTACATTCCTATCACGCATGTCGAGCCATTGGATCGAGCGGAGCAATGGTGGTACGTCTGCGTCTGCCAACAAGACCGGAATGATAGACATGTTCTTTTCCGAGAACTGCCTGTGAAGCGCAATTTGTAATTCTTGTTTTGCCCAGCCGCTACCGACGGAATTTGGCGAAATGAAGAACACAAGTGCATCCGCGGAATCTAAACCACGCGCGATTTCTCGTACCCATTCCGCACCCGGAGCGAGACTAAGTTCATCAAACCAAACATCGATATTGTGGGCACGCAATCCCGTCGCAATTTCACGAACAATCGCCCTGTCTGAATTCGCGTAACTTAAAAACAATTTGGGTTTACGGACACCTTCTGTTGTCATTAGCTGCGCGACCGCTCGGCGAATTGCCGAAAGGAGCAAAGCTGGACCAACTCCACCGTCAATTGCTGGCGCAATTACGCCGGCGATTTCGTCAATTATGCTCGCATGAAGTGTTGCTTCGGCCGCCGCACGAGTTCGTGCGGCATCGTTCATGTCAACCAGAGTGCGGCCCAAGTCGGCGGCAACTTGCACTGCCAACCTATTGCCATCTTCATACGACGCAACTGTATGCCGCTGACTCAGCGTTGCCTTCCATCGCTCCAGAAGTCTCAGCTTGTCTGGATCACGCTCCATGTGTCGCGGCAGTATTGGAACATCGTCATTGCGCACATAAACCAAGCAGGGCTTATCAAGCCGGTAACCTTCCTGATATTCGGCTTCCGAGTATGAAATACCAAGGTCAGGTACCAACGAGCCGTAACGATGCCCAACGATAACGACGAGGATGTCACTCTTTCGGACTTCTTCAAGACATGTCTCAATGGGCTGACCGGCACGGGCACCAAAAAACTCCATTGAATCGTGTTGAAGCTTCAATCGGCGGATCGCGTTCAGGACCGCTTCGCGCTCTTCAGTGAGATCCGCGAATGTGCTACACACGAAGACGGTCAAGGTTGATTGCATGCAACGAATCTCTCTCACTGGCCGAACGACACGATTCAACCGGCGGCCAAAACGGCTTGCCATCAGGATCGATCCGATCCCCCGCTCGGTTGCAAGCGATGGGCCGTCGGCTATCGTTGCAGCCAGCCGTTCCAATCAAACGCGGACCATCCCCCTAGCGGAGCGAGTGGCTTAAGTGGCTTCAAGGGTTGGAGTGGCTTCAACGGCTTAAGGGGTGTTAACGGTCTCACCGGAGCAACTGGGGCAACTGGCGTGAGAGTTCCCTTCGGAGTCGCCCCTTTCAGCCAGAAAGTGGCCTTCCCAGTAGTATCAACAAACGTGCCTTCATTCAGCGGACCAAGCCAATCCCTCGTATGCGATGAAAACACGTTTGCATCATTTACGAATGCGACCCAATCCATGAGTGGATCGAACACGTTGGCACCGTCGAACCATCCAACAAGACGCGAGTCTCGGTCAAAAATGGGTGTCATGTCCAATGGAGGTCTCGCTTAAATGAACTGGTGCTTGGCTGCATCTGGCAACGACAACGTCATCGTCTTAAGCCGTCTCCTGCGCCAAAGTCCTGAATGTTTGTGGTATAGACTTGTCCGGATCGCCCTTCGCGTTCTTGAGGTAGTCGGTAACGCTCCTCTTGAGCTTGTCCGACCACTGGGGCTCACGCACATCGTAAATGATTACGCGCAGATGACGAAGATCGAACGGCACGTCTTCGAGCTGCCCAGCAGCCAGCACCACGGGCTTGCAGGCGGCGTGCGCTAGGCCCAGCTCGGACCTCCGACTCCAAATGCCAACCCCGCAACCGCCATCCAACCTAGCGAATCCCCCCAAATCTGCAAGCACATTCTCGGCATTTTCCTGAAAATCTCCACGCACACGCAGGCCGCCATAGGAGCTGGCCAGCATACCTCTCCAGCGGCATCCAGAACGTTTGCCCCGCACAAGACCGCAGAATACACTGTGACAGCCTAAATGGGTGCCGGGGCCAATACGGAGCCTGGTCGCTTCACATCGCAGCTGTTTTGCATGACAACGGTCGCCGGTTCAGGCAAGCCAGCACAGCCAACAACGGCCGCAAAAGACAGCCAGCAGCCCGTTGTTTTTGGTTGGCCGTGGTGGCAGTTGCGCGAAACACGAGTGGCGGGAGCAGGGTACCTTGACAGTTGCCCCCGCGAGGACTAGGCTCGATCAGTCACAGGTTTGTGCAGAACGTTTGCGTCGCGCTAGACTTTTCGCTGCTATGGGAGATCTCACATGTTGCATGCCTTTGCAGTCACGCTCAGTCTATTCGCCGCTGTCCCAGCCGAAGAGAAAGACCTCGTGCCACATCTTGACGATGACACGACAATAGTCAGGTTCTCGGCAGTGCCAGAAGCTTATGTGGGTAAGGGAATCTACATTTGTGGCTTTCTGCGCGTGGCGCCTTCCTCAGTTTCCGGTGGCTTCTATGAGGGCGCTGGTGACACACATTATGTGCTCACGATTAACCAAGTCGGGAAACGCGTTACACTCCGTCCGATGGATGGCCGCCTATGGTTGTTCTTGCCCAAAAACGTCGGAGACCCTATCGTCACGCCAGTTATAGAAGCACAACAGACGAATCACTTCGGAAAAATCGTTCGCGCTAAAGTAATCTTGCAGCCTGCTGTATACGAATTTAACCGAAAGAAAAACTGGCCCCAGGACGAACTTGAACTACTTGACGTCCAGTTCTTGACTCCAACGGGGTGGTCCCCTTGGGTTCTGGACGCTCCGCGCTTAGCACGAATCAAACGGGCAAATGAGGCAAGGGAAGCCCAACAGAAAGAGAAAGAAGCGAGACTGCAAGCAATGACGCCACAGTTCCGAGAGTGGACTGATGATACTGGTAAACACAAGACAAAGGCGAAGTTCGTTAGCCTTGCGATGGGCAACGTTACCCTGGAACTGGAAGGCGGCAAGAAAATTATCATCGCCGAAGAAGGACTCAGCCAAGCAGATCGAGATTACATCAAACGACGCGGGAAAAGCACCCCGTGAGGAAGTCCAAGCCTTCCGGCTAGGAGTCTGTCCGAGTATTTTTTTTCTCGCATTTTGCGAGTCAAGACTGAGGTGTTTTAGGGCACGCGTCGACTAAATGGCCTCCAATGTGACCTCTTTCTCCCACAAACCGCAATACTCGGACAGACTCCTGGTAGACGTCAGAGCCTCCGTTGTCGCTCGTGAATCGCGGGGGCACGTGAGTTCCTGCCGGCGTGGTTCGTGCATCCGGCTAGGCGGCTCGCTTGCGGCGGCGGTAGGCTGCGATTAGCCCCATGCCGCCGAGGCCCAGGAACATGGCGAGGGTGCTGGGTTCGGGGACGGTGGCGCCCGGGTCACCAACTATCGTGGCCGTAAATGTTGTGCTATCACTTAGATCATTCGCCATCCAGGCATCTATGAAGAAGTCCACCGTGCTGCCTACGGCGACATCTGAGTTGACAGAATAAGTGACGCCAACGCCATCAGTGCCAGCAATGAATTGTCCATATTCAAATACACCATCAACCACTATGCGTCCGGCTATTCCATTTTCTCCCGCTGTGTCCAGTTTTGAAAGAAAGCCAGAAATCGTAACCGGGCCAGCAAAGTCACTCACCCATCTTCGGATGGCGAAATGTTCCACAGTGCTCCGCCCACCGGATGTCGCCAGGCCGTTTGGATGTCCGCCGCTGGCCCACAATGAAGTAAAATACGTACCGTCCTCAACATACCACGCCGATCCTGTGCCAAACGCGGAGAGGGAATGCGACGAGAGGAACTGTGTCATCAGCTGGAAATCTGTGACCGCGTATTGATGATTTGGATCGTTGGTCTTGTCGTAGAAGCCGTAGTACCAATTACCTTGCCCCTGGACGTCTGAGAAATCAGAAACAGAATCCGCCAAGACTATGATGTCCGCGTCCGCGTTGGACGACCACAACGTAAGGACCAGAATCAATGTCGGAATGGTACGTTTCATCATAGTGCCCTTTCCTTCGGCCTGCCCGTTGCGATCTTCGCAAATCAGTACACTCGGCGTTCGCTGAAAAGTCAATCAGGACGAGCCGGGATAATGCTCGGATTTCGGAAATTGCGAAGTTTTGCGCTTTTGCGTAACTGGCTTCAAACGTCGGGGGCAGTCGTCATGGGGGGCAGCCTCGTCGCATAATGCCTGAGTCGGCCAAAGTTGGAAACAAATCCGCTAGCGAAGTGGGAGGGGACTGATCGTAGCTCCAGTTTTGGCGGCTTTGTAGCCATATTTATTGCTCCACCATACTTGCATTGATGGGGGCCGTGGACGATCATATTCGAGTTGGCCGGTTCCGGTTGGCGGAACGGGTACAAAATCGGTATGTGGGCGGCGCGGGCCTGCTGCGAGTGTTTCCGGGGACCACTTGGGCGGAACATGTGTCCGAAAGCTACGCTTGCTGACGGGTTTCTTGGGCAGAGATGCGGCGGTTCGAGGTTGGGGAACCGGAAATGGAACGTTTTTCTGACTCGACCTGAGTGCATCGGTATCGACACGCAACCGAACCTGACGACTGATCGTGGTGTCTTGCGCGAATGGGAATGTCTTGTTTGGACGACAACGTAGCGTACTGGGAGTCGTGGTGACGTGAATCTGATCCAAGACCAATTGCGGCCAATCATCATTGAATGCCTTCGTACGGATCGGCCATATCGTCCTAGCGAACCTCCGTTTTCCGTTAATCAACTCTTTGAGGAAATCGCTGCGTTTGCGAGGAGTCGGCAACTCAGGTACACCGAGAGTCTCCGGGCTTGGCACGATAATGCAGGTAGAGCTGAACTGCACGCGAATCTCCGTGGACCGGTGTGGGACATCGTTTGGGATCTTATTGTCGAGGGCATCCTGCGCCCCGGTGATCCCTACAGAGCAAACTTCGAGCTACCGCTAATTCATGTGACGGCGTATGGGAAAGAGGCTCTCAGGGGCTCTGTTACCCCCTACGATCCAGATGGCTACCTGAATGCAATCAGGAAGACGGTTCCGAGCGTCGATCCGATCATCATCACGTACATCACCGAGAGCGCGGAGACCCTGAGGCGGAATTGCCTGCTGTCGTCGACGATCGCGCTTGGGTGCGCTTCCGAGAAGGCGTTTCTACTTCTTCTTGACGCCTACGGGGCCGCCTTGCAGCCCACTGAGCAAGCGAAATTTTCCCAGGAACGAAACAAGACTTGGCAAATCAAGCCGCAGCATGCTGTCTTCATGAAGTGGTATGACGCGAAGCTGAAGTCCTCGCTTCGTCCCAAGGGAAGCGACTGGATCACGGAGTTGGAGGATGCACTGCATTTTCTGTTTTCCTACTTCCGGAAGATCCGTAACGAGGCAGGCCATCCATCGGGCGTCACGTTAAGTCGAGAGGCAGTCCAGTCGCATCTTGTGATCTTTCCGGCGTACTTGCGGCGGGTTTACGATCTGATCGAATGGCTCGGAGACAATAAGCCGCTTTAACTGATCACAGGAAAAGTGGACGTGTAACGTGGCGTTGCCCCGAAAACCACCGGTTGTGGCGCGCGACCATCCGGTGTTCCCGTAGCGGCTTCGGCGGGGCCGGGCGCTTCCGCAGTTGCACGCTGCCGTACCCCTGGTCTTTTTCGGATAGTCAATGTGCCGAGCTGGCCGTGCCGCCCCGTACTGGTGCCCCAGCCGATACCGGTACGGTCGGTATGCTCAATTCCAGTCCATTGTTGACACAGGACCGACCGTTACTTAGATTGGCCGGCAGGCTGGGGGAGTGGAGTGCCGGCAAAGCTTCGCGGAGGTCTTGTAAAGGAATCCGAACCATGAACTGGGCTGCATTTTGGTCAGGACTTCTGGGCACGACCATTCCAGCACTTCTCGTGTCATTGCTCATGCTTTATCTCAACCACCGGACGAACCGCGCAATCGAGGAGTACAAGAGCGCTCGGGCAAAGGACCTGTCAGACCATGCGCTCTGGCACCAGAAGCGGATTGCTGCCCTTCTGGCCATTCATGATGCGTTTCGTCAGCACCTTGATTGGCTCCGCAGGTCTCTGTACGTGGCGCCGTCGGAAGGTCTCGACGTTACGCCCCTCCACGACTTCTCCAATTCCATACAAGAGCACCTTGTTTACCTTAACGATGACCTCCGGCAATCGATCATTAGACATCAAACAGAGCTCCTTGCGTTTTGGAATTGGACATTTGCCGTTCGCGCTGATGGAAGCTCTGATGCTTGGACGCAGGTTCAGAAGAGGCTTGATTTCGAAATCCCCCGGTGTCTCGAAGACCTGCGGCAGGAGATCAACTCGTATGCTGGACCCGAGGTCGCGCGGTGATGCGAAGAGCCCGCAAGCGACTGCTGGGAGAACTCAATGACCTGGGTCGCATGCAGTTTCGGCCCAGCGTTGCGTATTTTGATGTGTCCCACGAAAGCACCGGTTGTGGCACGCGACCATCTGGCGTGCGAGGCGTTGCTTTGGCGGCCCCGACCGAAGGACCGGGCCGTGCATCGGCGCGCAGATCAGCGGCACTTGGCCTTAACCTAATAACATTGTCCGGCTTGATGGAATTCGCGCCTTGGCTGGATAAACGCCCGCGTCTCCGCCTGACCCAAGTGTCCCAAAACCGGCCCGCGTCTTCGGCACGGCCAGGAGCGAGCCAAAAACTCGAACCGTTAATTGACAGCAGGCTGGCCGCCGCTTAGGTTGGCGGGAACCGCGGAGGAACTGGCGCCATCAAAGGAACGACTGCTGGAAAATCGTCGGGAAAGAAGGCCCGCTGGGCAGACCTAGGCAGAAAACGCGCTTACGGCAGGGCTGTATGATGACTGACTTCACACGTGTTATACTCGCAGATAAGATCGCATGGGAGCTATTCGGTCTGGCGGCTCGAGAGCGAATGCTGTACAGCTTGGACGCAGACGAGAGCACGCCAACACCAAAACGCGGCGCGGTCAGCCAACGAGCGCTTTCGTTTCTTGTCCTTTTCGACAGCGTTATTATCCACGATTTCAGTACTGGTGCCTTTCGCATACCGGATCTCGAAGGTGAAGGAATCTTGCAGGTAATTGCTCGTGAACAGCCTGCTCGTCCGGTCGAGCCGCTACGCACACGTTGGAGGCTAGGCCCGTTGCGTAAGCGTCGAAGACCGCCTGCGTCGCTGCTGCGATCCCTTCGCCTGTTCAAGGAAGAACGCGTACTTGTCATTGACCGTCTACTGTCCGTTCGTTCGGATTGGGAACGATCGCTTGCCAACGCCCTGGGTATTTCAAGGCGCGCTTTCCTAAACGCGTTCTTCGATTACGCTCTGGCCTGTGTGGAAGGTGACCAAGTCGTCCTGCGCGATACCATCCTCAACCGGCTTCCGGACGACATCCTCGCGCATTGGACGAGTCGTCTATTCGATTTCCGCCCCGAAGACGAGTTGATGGACGAGTTCACCGCGAAAGTCGTTTTCGCCATCGCGTTCGCAGACGAGATCCGCATAATCCAAGAGATCTCTGAAGAGTTCGGAGTTGGTGTCGCGACGGAGCACTACCGCTCGAAATATCTGTCTCGGCTGCCGGCTCTTGACCAGCGCTCGGTAGCCGACCATTTCGCCGTACTTAGGGCCGCAATTGCCGAAGACCATGGCGGGCTCCCACGCATCCGCGACATCCGCCACGCTTTGGCACTCAGACGGGATCCCAACCTTCGATCACTACGTGCAATGTTGATGGAGTTTCACAAAGCTGTGAAGGTTGGCGATGCAGACTCAGTGGCGAGTGCGCGTCGTGAGGTGGCACGGGCGAAACGCGCCATGGCTCGCGGAGAAAAGTGGCAGCGTGCGCTCGACTGGGTCGTCTACCTTGCCATTCCGGTCGGGATCGCTGAGGCACTAACGGGAGTTCCACCGATCGCGGGCACGTCTCTATCGGTGCTTGGAGCCACCGGTGCTGCTGCGGTGTCGCGTGCGAAGTGCCGGCATGGGTGGGTTCTCTTCAATCTCTGAGGCCCTCATGGGACTT
>Ga0351867_10152_pt1 | contig 18096 bp, 16 predicted proteins | sample TotcelHFGM3001M8_FD_206779 | JGI IMG/M metagenome (GOLD analysis project Ga0351867, IMG submission 206779) | Enriched cells from coal bed in the Powder River Basin, Montana, United States - Total cells FGM rep2 HSBNCT.FGM.300.1.M8 ...
CAACCGGCATATTATCATCAGCGGCCACAACCCCATGAAGGCCCGGGACATGATGGCCATGATCCGGGAAATGCTGGGGGAAGACATTGTCGTCGAGTTCAGCGGGGAAAGCAGCTCGGACCATTACAGTCTGACTCCTTATTCTTTTGTGCCGAAAATAGGGGAAAAATTGATTAATCATCGTTACCTGGATATGGGGCAAGGGCTGTTGGAATGCCTGCATGAGATGCACGGTTATGGTTGACAGGGAAAAAATCGTTCTCGCCACCACTTCTTCTTTCGCCAGCGCCGCGCCCGGGTTATTGGAATCCCTCCAGGCCCGGGGGCTGGGCGTGATCCTGAACCCTTTCCACCGCAAACTCCGGGAAGCCGAATTGCAGGATCTGTTGGCCGAACACCGCCCGGTGGGGTTGCTGGCCGGTACCGAGCCCATAACCCGGCCGGTCCTGGAGCAAGCCCGGGATTATCTCAAGGTGATTTCCCGCGTGGGCGCGGGCTGGGATAATGTGGACCATGAGGCGGCCGCCGGCTTGAACATCCGGGTGTACCGCACCGAGGGAGTGCTCACCCAGGCCGTAGCCGAACTCACTATAGGCTTGATGCTGGCCGGGCTGCGGGCCATTGCCCTGCAAGACCGGATGCTGAGAGGCGGCCAGTGGCAGAAACTCATGGGCGGGCTTCTGCAGGGGAAGCTGGTGGGGATTATCGGCTTTGGGGCCATCGGGCAGAGGGTCGGGGAATTGGTGCGGGCCTTTGGGGCTGAGGTGATGTATAGTGATTTGCAGGATTCGGAGATCCCCTGGGCCCAAAGGGCGACGTTGGCTGAAATTTTAGCCCGGGCCGATATCATTACCCTGCATGCCAGCGGCAAAAAGCGCCTCCTCGGCGCCGAAGAATTCAAGTGTCTGGGGAAACGGGGGGTTTTATTAATCAACACCGCGCGGGGGGAGCTCCTGGACGAAACGGCCCTGCGCGCCTGCATGGCCGAAGGCGGCGTGATGTGCGCGGCCCTGGATGTGTTCTCCGAGGAGCCTTACGGGGGGCCGTTATGCTATGAGAACAATGTAATTCTTACCCCCCACATCGGCTCCTACGCCCGGGAAGCCCGGCAACTTATGGAAGAGACGGCGGTAAGCAATCTTTTGCGAGGCCTGCGGGACGCGGGTATCATATAAATTCCCTGGATGCGGCGCGAGGTGATTCTTGCAGTGGCAAGCCCTGTTCTTTGATTTTGACGGAGTCTTGGCGGATTCCCTGGAAGTAAAGACCCGCGCCTTTGCGCGACTCTTCGAACCCTTTGGCCCGGAGGTCGTCAGTCAGGTTATGGACCATCACCGCCGGCATGGGGGCATGACCCGGGTGGATAAATTCCGCCACTATTACGCCGAGTTTCTTGGCCAACCCCTGAGTGAAGCTGGCCTGGCGGAACTGTGCCGCAGTTTTGCCCGGCTGGTGGTGGACGAAGTGGTGGCTGCCCCCGAGATTCGGGGCGTCGAGGCCTTTGTGCAGGCCCATTATGAACAAGTCCCGTGCTTTATTATTTCCGCGGCGCCGGAAATCGAATTGCGGGAAATAGTTCAAAAGCGGGGTTATGCCAGGTATTTTCGGGAGGTGCGGGGGGCGCCCAGCAGCAAAAAGGAAAACCTGGCCGCGGTGCTCGGGGAATATGGCTTCACGCCCGAGCGGTGTTGGTTTTTTGGCGATGCTGAGAGCGATTATCGCGCCGCCCAGGCTTGCGGGGTTCAATTTTTGGGAGTGGTCCCCGGTCCAGAGGCGCCGCTGTTGCAAGTCGCCCCGAATATTACCTGGGTGCGGGATTTTACCGAGCCACTTCCGGTTGCATCAAAAGATTGATGCATTTCTGTTTGAAGGAGGTGAATTACAATAGGCTCTAGGCTGTTGTAATTAACTTTGAGGCAGGAATAAGAACAATAATGCCTTCCCCCCGATTAATCATAGCTCTCCCCCGAAAAGATCACTCCAGGCTTATCCGGCTGTTCCCAGAGGGGCAAACGCCCTATTTTTTATACCTCGGCGTCGATTTCTTTAAGCGGCGACAGTTGGAACGGGAACTTGGGTCCGGTTTCCGGCGCATGGATATTTCCGCACTTCACGATAGAGTAGCCCGGGAAATAAGAGCTGACCATATCAAGTGGATCGATCAATTAAATCGCCGCTATGGGCAGGATGTGGAATGGTGGTTTACCCGGACTGCTTCCCGGAATGGTTATTATAGTAATTTATTCCAATATTCGTGTTATCTGGAAACCCTGGAGAGGATATGGAATGATTCTGATACCAAACCGGAATTGATTTTTGTTGAATCTTTCGGGCTGGCCGCGGCAATCCGTGAGTGGGCGGCGCGGCGGGGCATTGCCGCTCAGGTGATTCCGGCTAATACCGAAAAATATTATGTATGGTCAAATTATTTTAACTCTTTGATGAGATTCGGATATTTCATCTGTACTTTACTTTTGAGGCAAATTGCTGCCTATATTTCTAAAAAGAAGGTTGGAGGTAAAGCTGTCTCTCATGACAAATTAGTCATTGTTGATACATTCGTGCATGATAATTCTTTGAATGATCAGGGGGTTTTCCATGATATTTATCTGCCACATCTTCAACAGTACTTAGAGAAAAATGATTTTCAGGTCCTGATTCACCCGGTTCTCTTCGGTTTTTCGTTCAATTATTTTTCCATTTATAAGCGCATGCGTCAAAGCGGGACGCATTTTATCATCCCCGAGGATTATCTCCATCTTTCGGACTACTTATCTCTTCTGAGATATCCCTTCAAGACCTGGCGGCGAAAAATTGCGGCGGCGCCTTTTCGCAATTTTGACCTTGCCGGGATCATAAAGGAAGATGAGGCCAAAGGTCTGGGGGATGGCTCCAGCCTGCTTGCCGGGCTCATCTACCGGCTATTTTTCCGGCTGGAAAGAACCGGCATGCGCCCCCAACTCATCATTAGCTGGTATGAGAACCAGACGATTGACAAAGCCCTGATGGCCGCCGCGCGCCGAGCTTTTCCTCAGGCCCGCCTGGTTGGGGCCCAGATCTGCCTTTATGCTTACAATTTGTTGTTTCCGTTTCCGGTTCAATCCGAAGTAGAGGCAGGTATCGTTCCGCATGTTCTCCTGGGCATGAGCGAGCATCTGTGCAGGTTTGCCCAGACCTTTACCCGGGACCTGCCGTGCCGCCCGGCCGCGGCGTTACGTTACGCCTATATTTTCGGAGAGCGGCGACAGGGCATGGCGGCCAGGCAAGGTTCCACGGCGTTGGTCCTGCTGCCCCATGATCTTCCGGAAGCCGCGGAACTGCTGGAAATTTTACTCATGGGATTAAACCGCCTTCAGAAAGAAGCCCGCGTGTTGATCAAATGTCACCCGAATTACACGCCCCTGGACTTGAAACGCGCCATTGGCGAGCAGCATTGGCCGGAGCGGTTCGAAATTTACCAAGGCAATCTGGCTGAGGCCATGAGAGGGGCGTCGGTAGTGGTCTCATCCACCTCCGGCACTATTGTAGAGGCCGCGGCCCTGGGGATTCCGGTAATTTTCGTCGGCAGACAAAACGCCCTCAATAATAACGTTTTAGAGGGTGTAGAAACTGAGTTGATTATGGAATGTTTCACTGAAAAAGAGTTGATGGCGGCGATTAACCGATGTTTTAATCTTACTCCCCAGGAATTCGAACAATATCAAGCCTTAGGAGAAAGAATAACAAAAATGTTTTTTTTGCCGATAAATGATGATACCATGCGGCCATTTTTAGGAGATTTCAGCAATAATAACGTATCTTAAAATTGAGTTAATTGGGGCCATACAGTTTAAGATTAGTAGTAAGCAAGTAAATTAAGTTAATCTGAATAACCTATACAAAGAGCCATGGCCAAATTATTAGACAATTTCAACAAAATAGTTACAGATTTATCGGGATTGCTGCACTCATCCTATCAGATAGGATTTGTTCGGGGCCACGATTATCTCGGTGAATCGGAAGTAGCACTCCTCCGCACGGTTCTCAACTCAGGGGATGGTGAAGAGGTCGTCCGGGAGTATGAGAATCAACTGGCGGTCTTGATCGGCCCGGGCCGGGGGGTAAGTTTTGCCGCGGGCCGCATGGCTTTTTATGCCGTGCTGCAGGCCCTGGGGGTTGGCAGCGGGGATGAGGTCATCTTGCCGGGATTTACCTGTTCGGTGATGCCCAATGCCGTCTGGCGTACCGGGGCCAGGCCGGTTTTCGCCGACATCGAGGCCGGGACCTTTGGGTCCGGCGCCAGTGGCATCGCGGCGAAGATAACCTCCCGAACTAAAGCCGTGGTGGCGCAACATTCATTCGGCATCCCTTGTAACATTCCTGAGATCGTGGAACTTTGCCGAGAACGGGGCCTGGCGCTCATCGAAGATTGCGCCATTACCCTGGACTCAGCCTATGATGGCAAGAAAGTCGGGAACTGGGGCGACGCGGCAATTTTCTCTACGGACCACAGCAAACCTCTCAACACCCTGGTGGGAGGTTTTTGTTACACCCAGGACGCGGCGCTCTCTGCCAAGGTGCGGACCACCTGCGAGGCGGCACCACCGTTAAGCCAGGACCACCAATCCCGGCTGTTTCAACAATTTCTTCTCGAACGGCATTATTATCGGCCGGGGAATTACCGCCGCCGCCTGGCGCGGCAGTATCTGGGAGCCTTAACCAAGAAGATATGGGGCGCCGGGACGCAGCCGGTTTTTATGGAAAAAGATTATAATAAACCTTTGCCCCATGATGCTGAGGCGGAGTATCCTTATCCGGCCAAGATGCCTCCGTTTCTGGCCAGGCTGGGTCTTATCGAACTGGCCCGCTGGGGCCAGGAAAGACTGAGAAGGCAGGAGTTGCTGCAGAATTATCTTTGCTTGACACGAGGTGGCGGTTGGGGTCACTATCTGCCCAAGGCTTATGAAAATCGGCTTATGGATATTGTGCCGCTGCGGTTCGTGTTCACCCATCCCGAGGCCAGGAAACTCACCGGAAAAATGTCTAAATTTATTGACGTAAGCTGGACCTGGTTTCGCAGTCCCATCATTTGCACCGACAGTATCGAAGCTTTCGGTTATGCCAACGGCAGTTGCCCCAGGGCAGAAAAAATTGGCTCAGAAATTATTAACTGGCCATGCGTCGTGTCAAAAGAATGGCGCCAACAGTTACTGGAAGACTATAAAAGTGTAATCGGTTCAAACTTATGAGGATTGATTTTATCATTTTTTATCCATCTATAAGGCTATTGAAGGTAACGGCAGGGCTCTACGGAGCACTCCCGAGCCTGCCCCAGCACCCCGCCCTGGCGGACGCTGAGGTGAGCTGGATCTGTGGCCGGGCGCCGGGATTCCTGGGAGGGGGATGCAAGGCATGAAGACGGTTATCTTGTGCGGCGGCATGGGCACCCGGCTCAGTGAAGAAACCCACCTCAAGCCCAAGCCCATGGTGGAAATTGGCGGCCGGCCCATCCTGTGGCATATCATGAAGACCTATGCCCATTATGGCTTCAAGGAATTTGTGCTGGCCCTGGGATATAAGGGGGAGGTCATTAAAGATTTTTTTATCCACTACCATCCCCACACCAGCGACATTACGGTGGACCTGGCCACAGGCGCCATCACCTATGGCAATTCCACCGCCGAGGACTGGATCGTGCATCTGGTCGATACGGGCCGGGCTAGCATGACCGGGGGCCGCCTCCACCGCCTGGAAGGGCTGTTGCGGCCCCAAGGGACCTTTATGCTTACCTATGGTGACGGGGTGATTGACCTCAACATCAAGGAACTGCTGGCCTTTCATCGGAGCCACGGGCGCCTGGCTACGGTGACCGCGGTGCGCCCGCAAGCCCGGTTTGGCGGCATGAAGCTTGATGACCAGGTGGTGACTGAGTTCAAGGAAAAGCCCCAGACTGAGGGGAGTTGGATCAACGGCGGTTTTTTCGTGTTGGAGCCGGGCGTTTTTGATTACCTGCACGGCGATGCCACCGTGCTGGAGGAAGGGCCTTTGGAGAACCTGGCCCGGGACCGCCAATTAATGGCCTATTCCCACCAGGGTTTCTGGCACTGCATGGACACCATACGAGACCGCAACCTGCTGGAAAACCTCTGGTCCGGCGGGAATGCGCCTTGGAAGGTTTAGCGTGTAATTAATGTTCGCCGACACTTATCAGAACCGACGCGTCCTGGTCACCGGTCATACCGGCTTTAAGGGTTCCTGGCTCTGCTCCTGGTTATTGGAGCTGGGGGCGCAGGTGGCTGGATTTTCCCTCAATGTTCCCACCGTGCCGTCCAACTTCGAAGCCAGCCAATTAAGAGCCCGGCTGGCCCATTTCGAGGGCGATGTCCGGGACCGCGGCGCCCTTTCCCGGGTCATCGAGGCCTTCAAGCCGGACATGATCTTTCACCTGGCGGCTCAATCCCTGGTGCGGCTCTCTTATGCCGACCCCATTCTGACCTTTGAAACCAACACCCTGGGGACCTTGAATGTGCTGGAATGTTTGCGGCAATCGGCCCAACCGCTGGCGGGGGTAATTATTACCAGCGACAAATGTTACCACAACCAGGAGTGGACCTGGGGCTACCGGGAGAACGACGTCCTGGGCGGCGACGACCCCTATAGCGCTTCTAAGGCGTGTGCGGAACTGATCTTTCGGGCCTATGACCGGTCCTATTACCAGGGTGGAAAGGGGTTGAGGGTGGCGACCACCCGGGCCGGTAACGTCGTGGGCGGCGGCGACTGGGCCCCGGATCGCATCGTGCCTGACTGTGTGCGGGCGTGGTCCCAAGGTCAGCCCACCCTGATCCGGAATCCCCGGGCCACCCGGCCATGGCAGCATGTGTTGGAGCCGTTGAGCGGGTATCTGTGGCTGGGCGCCGGATTATGGCAGGGGGAAGCTGTGTTGGAGGGGGAATCCTTCAATTTTGGCCCCGTGGCCAATACCAATCAATCCGTGATAGAATTGGTCTCCAGTCTGGCCGGGCATTGGCCGGGGGCCAGATGGGAAGTGGAGCCCCAGGACCCGGGGGCCCACCGGGAGTCTACCCTGCTGAAGCTGTGCTGCGACAAGGCCTTAAACCTGCTGGGCTGGCACTCCGTCCTTTCGCTGCCTGAGACCGTTCGGCTCACCGCGGCCTGGTACCGGACTTATTATGAGCATGGAGATGCCCAGGTGCGGGCGCTTGCCAGCCAGCAGATTCAAGAATACGTTAGCCGGGCCGCGGCCCAGGGACTGGCCTGGACCGGCTGAAATGCAAGCACGGTCCGAAATCTCCGGGGTGTTAATCCAGCCCTTGAAGCAGATTGTGGACCCGCGGGGCGCGGTCCTGCACATGCTGCGTTGCGATTCGCCTCTCTTTCAGGGATTCGGGGAAATCTATTTCTCCCTCGTCCTCCCCGGGGTGGTCAAGGCCTGGAAGCGCCACCGGGTGATGACCCAGCATTTTGCCGTGCCGGTGGGCCAAATCCGGCTGGTTTTCTATGATGCCCGGGAGGGCTCTCCCAGCCGGGGCCGATTGGAGGAGCATGTCTTGGGCCGGCCGGATCATTACTGTTTGGTCCGGATTCCACCGCTTCTCTGGTACGGGTTCCAGGGCTTGGGAACGGCTCCGGCACTGGTGGCCAACCTCACCGATTATGTCCACGATCCCCATGAGTCTGAGGGCTTGCCCCTTGACTCCGGCGCGATTCCCTATGGATGGAAAGTTGACGGTTGATCGCGGCCAGCCGCCCCTGGTGAGCGTCATCATGAACTGCCTCAACTGCGAGAAATATTTGCGGGAGGCCATTGATTCGGTTTTTGCCCAGACCTATTCCGCCTGGGAAATCATCTTTTGGGACAACGCCTCCACGGATTGCAGTGGCGAGATTGCCCGGAGTTACGGCAGCCGGGTGCGGTATTTCCGGGGAGATGAGACCGTCCCCCTGGGCGCCGCCCGTGACCATGCGGTGCGCCAGGCCCAGGGAGAATACGTGGCCATGCTGGATTGCGACGACGTTTGGCTGCCCCGCAACCTGGCGGTGCAGATGGAGATGGCCCAGGCCAGGCCTGATTTAGGGATGGTATATACGGATTGTTTTTTTATCGACTCCGAGGGCCGCACCCTGGGGACCTGGTTCAGCAGATATCGCCCCCCCGCCGACGAGGATGTCCTGCGCAGGCTGCTCACCGGGCCCAACTTTATTCCCTGCCTGTCGGTCCTGATGCGCACCGCGGCGGTGAGAAAGGTGGGAGGATTTAATCACAATTTTACCTATAGCGAGGAATACGACCTTTTCCTGAGGCTGGCCCTGGAATACCGGATAGCTCATATTGCCGAACCTCTGGCGAAGTACCGTCTCCATGACGCCAATGCCACCGGCACCGGGAATCCCGGCACAACCCGGGAAACCATCCAGATTCTGAAGCAAACCAGGTCTCGTCTGTCAAACCTCCCGTGGCGGGACCGGTTAAAAATCCAGAAGCGTCTCTGGGAATTACGGGTTAAGCTCATGCTGCAATCTTTCGGAACCTAGGCGCCGCATTCACGGAAAGATTCCATGGCAAAGATTTTATATGTAGCCAACACCTCCTGGTATCTTTACAATTTCCGTCTCAGCCTGATGCAGGCCATGCAAGGCTTGGGCTGGGAGGTCGTGGCGGCGGCGCCCCTGGACCGGTTCTCCAAGAAGCTGGAGGACCAGGGCCTAAAATTTATCGACCTGGCCATGGACCGGAAGGGCACCAGCCCGTTATCGGACCTGAGATTATTGCACCGGCTGCAAAGGCTCTACCGCCGCGAGGCCCCGGACCTGGTGCATCATTTTACCATCAAGCCGACGGTTTACGGCTCCCTGGCCGCCAAATTGGCCCAGGCCAAAGGGGTGGTGAATTCCATTACCGGCTTGGGGTACATCTTCATCCACGGTGGGGCCATCCAGCGGCTGGCCAAGGTGCTCTACAAAGGCGCTTTGCGCTCTCCGGCCGAGACAATTTTTGAAAATTCTCAGGACCGGGACTTTTTTCTGAATCATAGCCTCCTCAGGTCCAACCGGGCTCATCTGATTTACGGCACCGGGGTTGATCTGGACTTCTTTGCAGGGGCCGCCATCGCCGAGGGAGATCCCGAGACCGTCACTTTTCTCTGCCTGGGCCGCATGCTCTGGGATAAGGGGATCGGCGAATTTGTTCAGGCCGCCGCAGAAGTGAAACAGCAGAACCCTGCCACCCGGTTTGTGCTCCTGGGCGGCTCCGATCCCGGCAACCCGGCCGCCGTGCCTCCTGCCTGGCTCAAAGCCCGGCAGGCCCAGGGCCAGGTGGAATGGGTCGATCACGTGGACGACGTGCGGCCGTATTTGAGCCGGGCCCAGGTGGTAGTCCTGCCCTCTTATCGTGAGGGTTTCCCCAGGTCCCTGTTGGAAGCCGCGGCCATGGGGAAGCCCCTCATCGCCACCGATGTGCCCGGGTGCTGCGATATCGTGGCTCACGGTGTCAACGGGCTGCTGGTGCCGGCCCGGTCCCCTCACCGGTTGGCCCAGGCCATGCTGGTTTTGGCCGGAAATCCGGCCTTACGGGCAGCCATGGGCCAGGCCGGCAGAGCCCGGGTCCAGGAACTTTTTGATGAGACCATCGTGATCCGGAAGACCCTGGGAGTCTACGCCAGGGTCCTGCCCCAACGGCAAGATTTGAGACCGCGGGCTGGAGACCGGGGGAATTTCCCCAGGACCGCGGCAGGCGAACATGTCTAAGCTCTTCAACCTGCATATCTCCAAATGGAAGGTGCTGCTCTTTTTAGGAGACGGAGTTTGCTTCGCCATTTCGGTGATACTGGCCTTGCGCCTAAACCCCTATACCGCAGATCACCCCTGGGAATATTTACAAGAGATCGCCTTGCCGATTTTGATCATCGGCCTGGTCTATTGTTTAGTGCTCTATATCGGAGATATCTACGATTTCCAGCAGGATTACCGCCAGGTGATGAATTTTGGCCGGGTGCTCATCTTTTGCTGGGCTGGCGGATTGGCAGCGGCCCTGATCGTCTATTTCCCTTATAAATCAGCTTTTATCGGCCGCACCCTCCTGATCATCCTGACTGCATCCTTCTCGATGCTGGTGGCTTTCTGGCGGTTGACTTTTTCAACGATTGCTCTGCCTCAGCGCCTGGAAAAGAAACTCATCATCATTGGGGCCGGCAAATCCGGGCGCGACCTCCTGGGCGCCCTGAGGCAAATCCCGGGGAACGGCTTCATGCCGGTGGGGTTTGTGGATGATGATGGCCAGAAGATCGGGACCGAAGTGGATGGTCTGCCCGTGATGGGCAACTCCTCAGAACTGTCGGCGCTTATCCAGGAGTATCAGGTGTCGTTGTTGGTACTGGCGGTTATGAGGGACAAATCTCCGGCTCTGGTCAAAAACCTGATCCAGTTGTCGTGGAGCGACTGTCAATTGATGGACATGCCGAACCTATATGAAATTATCACGAAAAAATTACCTACAGAGCATATTTCAGAAGAGTTTATCTTCGAGTGGAATATAAATACCACCAAGATCTATTATCTGCGATTGAAGAGATTTATTGACTTAATCCTATCCTCAATATTTTTGATTGTAACCACCCCCATAATGGCTTTAACAATGATCGTAATCAAATTTGACAGCAAAGGGCCAATATTTTTTCGTCAAGAGCGTCTGGGGTTGAAAGGGAAAGCTTTTCGGATAATGAAATTCCGCACCATGATTCCGGGGGCGGAGAATAATGGCCCGGTATGGACCAACCAAAATGACCCTCGTATTACGAGAGCCGGTAAATTCATTCGAAAACTTCGGTTGGATGAGTTGCCGCAATTATGGAATATTATCCGTGGCGAAATGAGTTTTATCGGGCCGCGGCCCCTGGCCCACACCAGTTACATGGATACGATTGACTTTTATAAATACCGGACCTTAGTCAAGCCGGGCATCACCGGCTGGGCCCAGGTGATGTTCCCCGAGGGCTTGACCATTGATAGCACCCAGGAAAAACTTAAATACGATCTCTACTATATTAAAAATATCGGCTTGTTGTTGGATTTGGCCATCCTGCTCAAAACCGTCCGCACCGTAATCTTAGGGCAGGGGAGATAACGTGGCCCCTTTGAGCGAGACGGGATATGGAGAGCCCAACCGGCTCTCAGCCAACCCTGCTTCTGCCTTCCGGTAAAGCCAATGTGCGGTATTGTGGGTATTTTTGCATATCATCACTCGGCTCCGCCGGTAGAGGCGGCCGAAGCCGTGAAGATTCGGGAGGCCATGCGGCCCCGGGGGCCTGACGGGGCCGGCTTATGGCTTTCGCCTGATAAACGCCTGGCCCTGGCCCATCGCCGTCTGTCGATTATTGATCTGAGCGAGGCCGGGATCCAACCCATGGCAACTCCCGATGAATCGGTCCGGGTGGTATTCAACGGTGAGATTTATAATTACCGGGAACTCCGGAACGGGCTTGAACAACAGGGCCATCGCTTTCAATCCCAGAGTGATACCGAGGTCTTGCTCCATCTTTACCAGGAATATGGGGCGGCCATGATGGATCGGCTCCGGGGCATGTATGCCTTTGCCATCTGGGACAACGTCAGGCAAAGCCTGCTTTTGAGCCGGGACCCCCTGGGTATCAAGCCGCTTTACTACGCCGATGACGGGAAAACCTTAAGGTTCGCCTCTCAGGTTAAGGCCTTGCTGGCCGGCGGCGCCGTGGATACCAGTCCCCAGGCCGCCGGGCACGCGGGTTTTTTCCTCTGGGGTTACGTGCCGGAGCCCTACACCCTGTTCCAGGGGGTAAGGGCGCTCCCGGCGGGATCGACCTTGCTCCAGGATATCCAGGGAAACGCGGTATCGAAAAGTTTTTGCGCCATCCCCGCCGAACTGGCCAGGGCCTATGAAGCCGGCAAGGGATCAGGCCTCAATAAGGCGGGCGTGCACGAAGAGTTGAGGCTGGCCCTGGCTGACAGCATCAGGCATCACCTGGTGGCCGATGTGCCGGTGGGCGTATTTCTCTCGTCCGGGTTGGATTCGAGTACGATCACGGCCTTGGCCGCCCAGGAGCAAGGCCGGTTGCACTCCATCACCCTGGGATTTCAGGAATTGCGCGGCAGTGGGCACGATGAAACCTCCTACGCCGCCAAGATTGCGGCGCGTTATGGCACGGTGCACCAAACCCGATGGATTACCCGGGAGGATTTTGCCGGCGATTATCAGCGCATCTTGGAAGCGATGGATCAGCCCGCAGTTGACGGGGTCAATATGTATTTTGTCGCCAAGATTGCCGCGGCCGCGGGCATGAAAACGGCCCTGTCGGGCCTGGGGGGAGACGAACTCTTTGGGGGGTATCCGAGTTTTCGCGACATTCCCCGGATGGCCCGGACTCTTTCCCGGGCCGGTGCTGAAACGGGTCACTTCGCCGAAATATGCCGGGTTGCTGGAGTATGGCGGGAGCCTTGCCGGGGCCTACCTGCTGCGCCGGGGGTTGTTTATGCCCTGGGAGCTGCCGGAGGTCATGGACCCGGATATGGCCCGGGCGGGATGGCAAGCCCTGCAGCCGTTGGCGCGTCTGGAAGAGTCTATCCCCCACCCGGCGGAGGATTTTCTGACGGTTTCGGCCCTGGAAATGGTATGGTATATGCGGAATCAACTCCTACGCGTGGCTGACTGGGCCGGCATGGCCCATTCCCTGGAAATCCGGGTGCCGCTGGTGGATATTATGCTGCTGCGACGAGTCGTACCCCTGTTGGCCACCAAGCATCGGCCGACAAAGCTGGACATGGCCGGGACCCTGGCAACCCCTTTGCCCGCGGAAGTCCTCCATCGCCCCAAATCCGGGTTTCTAGTGCCGGTGCAGCGATGGCTGGCGGCGGCCTCCGGCCAGGGGGGCGGCAGAGGGGACCACGATTGGCGAGCCTGGGCCAGACTGGTTTACCGGCATCATACCGCTACGTTATGAGAGTCTTGTTTTTATCCATGGAAGCTTTTGGGGGTATGGGGGGCATCGCCAAATACAACCGGGACTTTCTCCGCGCCCTCAGTTCCGCTCCCGAGGTCTCAGAAGTAGTAGCCGTGCCCCGGCGGATGCTCTTGTCCCCTGAACCCTTGCCCCCAAAGCTGACCTATATCACGGAGGCCTTACCTAACCGGCTAACCTATATTAAAGCGGTATTAAAATTACTTAAAGAAAATCCGAGATTTGATGTGATTGGCTGTGGCCATATTAAGTTATTACCCATGGCCTTTTTAGCAAAATTGATAACCAGAGCTCCATTATTTATAGTAATTTATGGGATTGATGCCTGGAAGCCAATAAATAATGCGATAATTAAATATTTATTATCTAAAATTGACGTTATAATTTCAATAAGTGAGATAACCAAACAGAGATTTATAGAATGGTCGCGTTTAACTCACAAGAAATATGTTATTCTTCCCAATGCCATAGCTCAAAAGAATTACGGGGTCGGCCCCAAATCTCCGGATTTGCTCGAGCGCTATGGTCTCAGCGGTAAAACCGTTCTGATGACGTTGGGCCGGCTGGCGCCGGAGGAACAGTATAAGGGTTTTGATGAGATCTTGGAGTTACTCCCGGTATTATCACAGCAAATTCCCGCTATTGCCTATCTGATTGTCGGTGATGGCAAGGACCGGGCGCGGCTGGAGGCGAAGGCTCAAGCTCTTGGGGTGAGGGACCGGGTGGTATTTACCGGGTTCATTCCCGAGGCCGAAAAGGCGGACCACTATCGTCTCGCCGACGCCTTCGTGATGCCTGGTCGGGGGGAGGGGTTCGGGTTCGTTTTCTTAGAGGCCCTGGCTTGCGGCATACCCGTAGTGGGCAGCAAGCTGGACGGGAGCCGGGAAGCCTTGCGGGGCGGAGCCTTGGGGATCCTGGTGGACCCGCGCCGCCCGGACGAAATTCAAGCCGGCGTTCTTCAAGCCCTCCAGCAGCCCCTGGGGATCATCCCCCCAGGGTTGGACTATTTCTCCTTTGAAAATTTTGAAAAACGTTGTCACCGAATCTTGCGGCAGGTGGTCAAATCCAGGGAGCCGGCTGAAGTCTAATTTAGGCAAGATATGAAAAAAGCGCTTATTTGCGGGGTCTCCGGACAGGACGGCGGTTATTTGGCCCAACTCTTGTTGGCCAAAGGGTATCAGGTGGTGGGAAGTTCCCGGGATGCCCAGATCGCCTCGCTTAACAATCTGGTACGCTTAGGGATTCGTGACCAGATCGAGGTTGAATCCGTGGCCCTCAACGATTTTCGCAGCGTGCTGCAAGCGCTCATTAAGGTAAAGCCGGACGAAATTTACAACCTGGCCGGACAGAGCTCGGTGGGCCTGTCTTTTCAGCAGCCCGTGGAAACCCTGGAAAGTATCAGCGTGGGCACCCTCAATCTTTTGGAGGCCATCCGGTTCACCGGCAAGCCGATTAAATTTTATAATGCCTGTTCCGGTGAATGTTTTGGGGATATTGCCGACGGTGCGGACGAGAACACCCCGTTTCGCCCGCGCAGCCCCTATGCCGTGGCCAAGGCCGCGGCGTTTTGGGAGGTAGCCAACTACCGGGAGGCCTATAATCTCTTTGCCTGTTCCGGGATTTTGTTCAATCATGAATCGCCGTTGCGGCCGGCCCGTTTCGTCACCAAAAAGATCGTGAGCGCGGCCTGCCGCATTGCGGCCGGCTCCCGGGAGCAGCTCCAACTGGGTAATATTGCCATCCGGCGTGACTGGGGTTGGGCCCCGGAATATGTGGAAGCCATGTGGCTCATGGTGCAGCAGGAAACCCCGGATGACTTCGTCATTGCCACGGGCGAGAGCCACTCTTTAGAAGAATTTGTGGCCGCGGCTTTCGGCCGGGTCGACCTGGATTGGCGCCGGCATGTGGTCATAAACCCGGAATTATTTCGGCCCACCGATATTGCCGTCAGCCGGGGCAATCCCCGGAAATCCCGGGAAACCCTCGGATGGCAGGCCCGAAATAAAATGGACCAGGTGGTCACCCTGATGGTAGAGGATGAACTGCGGCGCCTTAAGGGACATGGATTCTAACATACGTCTGGCATATCTGGTGACTCACCCGATCCAGTACCAGGCCCCCCTGCTGCGCCGGATTGCGGCGGAGCCCGGCATTGATCTGACGGTATTTTTCTGCAGTGATTTTTCCCTAAGAAGTTATCTTGACCCCGACTTTGGCAAAGCTATTGCGTGGGATATCCCCCTGACCGAGGGATATAAGTATGAAATTCTTCCGGCCCTGGGGCGGCGGGACCGGGTGTCCTTCTGGCGGCCTTTCAACTATGGCTTGGCCAGGCGCTTGAGCCGGGGCAATTTTGACGTTCTCTGGGTCCATGGCTATAACCGCTGGTTTCATTGGCGCGCCATGGCAGGGGCCAAAATCCGGGGGCTCAAGGTGTTGGTGCGCGATGAAGCGACGGGCCTCACCGTCCCTCGGAGTTTTCTGAAGCGGCTCGGCAAGCGCTGGTTCTTCCTGGGGCTCAGGAAGTGCGTGGATGGATTCCTGGCCATCGGGACCCTCAACGCCGAATATTATCGCAACTATGGCATTGCCGCCGAGCGGATTTTTCCGGTACCCTACGCGGTGGATAATACTTTCTTTCAAGATCGGGCCAGGGTGGCCGCCGGGGAGCGGGAGGACTTGCGGCGCGAGTTGGGTCTGGAACCGGACCGGCCCATTATCCTCTATGCCAGCAAGGTGTCAGAGATCAAGCGCGGTGCGGACCTGCTCGAGGCTTATTTCCAGATGTCACCCGACCAGGTCCAGGAGCCGCATCCCTACCTGGTGTTCATCGGGGACGGTGACCAGAGAATGATCCTGGAAGAACGCGCCAGGTCCAGGCCTTGGGGTTCGATAAAATTTCTGGGATTCAAAAATCAGACCGAACTCCCCCGATATTATGACCTTTGCGACGTGCTGGTGTTGCCCTCGGTCTTTGAGCCCTGGGGGCTGGTGATCAATGAAGTGATGAATGCCGGGCGGGCGGTGGTGGTAAGTGATCAGGTGGGGTGCGGCCCTGATCTGGTGCGGCCCGGGGAGAACGGCGATGTTTTCCCCGCCGGGGATATTGCCGGGCTCCGGCAGGCGCTCGTTAACCTGTTAGGCGATCCCGGGAGGTGCCGGGCCATGGGGCAAAAGAGCCTTGAAATCATTGCAACCTGGGGGCTGGAAGAGGATGTCGCCGGTCTTAACCAGGCATTGGCCTATGTCACCCAGAAGCAACCAGCCAGATGAGGCTTGATTTTTGGCTCAGCCAGCATGAAAGATAAATTGAACATTCTTTTCCTTGGCGCCGACGGAGGAAACGCCTTAAAAAGAGGCCATGCCCTGAGACGCCTGGGCCACAACGTCACGCTGCTGGATCCCTCCAGTCTATTTCCTTTCAGAAATTTTGTAGGAAGGTTAATATATTATGCTGGGGCATCATTAATAGAGAGTTATTTGATAAAAAAGATTACTCCCATTATTAATAAACGGAGCTTTGACGTAACTTTTGTGGACAATGGAGAATTTGTTGGGCGTAATGTGTTGAGTGTATTGAGTAAATCATCAGATATTCTTATAAATTATAATAACGATGATCCATTCGGCACCCGCGATAAAAAAAAGTGGCGGTTATATCTTGAGGCTGTCCCCTACTATGATTTGCTGGCGGTGGTGCGGGCGGTCAATGTCGCGGAGGCGTACGCCCTGGGGGCCCGAAAAGTTCTGCAGGTATTCATGGCGGTGGATGAATTGGATGGCCCCAGAGTCATAACCCCCCAGGACCGGTTACGATTATCCCATGACGTTCTGTTCATCGGGACCTGGATGCCGGAAAGAGGACCATTTCTTCAGAGGTTGATGCAGGCCGGGGTGCCCCTGGCGATTTACGGCAATTCCTGGCATAAGGCGCCGGAATGGCGAGCCTTGCAACCGGCGTGGCGGGGCCCGGCCATCTACGGGGATGATTATCTCAAGGCCATTCAACTGGCCAAGATTTCCCTGGGTCTGCTTTCCAAGGGAAATCGGGATTTGCACACCACCAGGACTTTTGAAATCCCTTATTGCGGGGGGTTGTTGTGTGCCGAACGGACCTCGGAACACCTGCAATTATATCGGGAAGATGTTGAGGCGGTTTACTGGAGTGATGTCAATGAATGCATTGAAAAATGCCAAAAACTTCTTAGTGATGAAAAAATGCGGGCCGGCATTGCCGAAAAAGGTCGAATACGGTGTCTCCGGAACGGCATTTTTAACGAACCCAACCTGGCAAAAATGCTGGAAGCCGCTTATTCCTTATGAAGAATAATCCGGTGACGATATTCAGGAAAGAGAACTCTACCGGGGTTAACCTGTGAAAATCACTATCAGCGTTTTGGGACGTTTCTGGTTATTTTATCTTGCCAAGCAACTCCAAGACCATGAATTGCTGGCCAGGTTGATCACCAGCTATCCCAAATTTGAGGCTATTAAATATGGGATTAATCCTAAAAATATCGATTCGTTGTTAATTCATGAGATCCATAATAGGGCATGGCATAAAATCAACCGATTCACCGAATCTTTATTCAATCCGCAATATATGATATTTGAATTATTTGACCGTCAGGCGTCAAGGCATATAAAGCACGATTGCGATATCTTTGCGGGGCTGAGCGGGTGTTCCCTCTATGCTCTGCGGCGGGCCCGCCACCTGGGGGCAAAAACGGTATTGGAACGCGGTTCGAGCCACATGCTTTACCAGAGAAAGATCCTGGAAGAAGAATATCGCCAGTTCGGCCTGAATAAAGCAGTGGTGCATCCTAAGGTGGTAGAGCGGGAATTGACGGAATACCAGGAGGCGGATTATATCGCCATACCGTCGCAATTTGTCAAAGAGACGTTTTTGCATCAGGGGATTTCGGAGGAAAGACTCATCCATGTCCCGTTCGGCGTCGATTTGACGCATTTCCATCCTGTTCCCAAGCACGATAACGTGTTCAGAATCATCCATTGTGGCAATATCAGCCTCAGAAAGGGGGTTCATTATTTATTGGAGGCGTTTGCGGAATTGAACCTGCCCCGGGCTGAATTGTGGTTGATCGGCAAT
>Ga0351867_10172_pt1 | contig 16623 bp, 14 predicted proteins | sample TotcelHFGM3001M8_FD_206779 | JGI IMG/M metagenome (GOLD analysis project Ga0351867, IMG submission 206779) | Enriched cells from coal bed in the Powder River Basin, Montana, United States - Total cells FGM rep2 HSBNCT.FGM.300.1.M8 ...
CGTGGCGGTGACGCGCGCGATGCACACGTTGACGATCACCCACACCGGACAAGTCACGCCGTTTCTCAGAGAGGCGGCTTGCCCCAAAGACAAATTAGGAGCCAACACATGACGGGCAGCGACACGTCGAAAAATACACCGTTTGGCTTCAGCATACTTCACGATTCGGATACCGACATCGGCCGTGTTTTGCTGCGGAGGCGATGGTCTCTGGCGTTGGAACGCGACGTATTCGAGATGACGATGGACGGAAAGCTGATGATGTCCAGTGCGGTGGCAGTTTCGGAACGCGCTTTGGCAGAGCGGGCGTTGCACCTGTTGCCGAATCAGAATCTGCGCGTCCTGATCGGCGGCTTGGGATTCGGTCTTACCGCCCAGGCGGCCTTGCCGACGCCCGGGTCTGCGCAGTGACGGTCATCGAGCGACTTGCTCCCGTGATTGAATGGCATCGTTCGGGCATCTTGCCGTGGTCCGAGGAATTCATGGCCGATCCGCGGCTGAGAGTCGTGTGGGGCGATTTCTTTGCACCCGAGTTCCACGAAGCGGATGCGTGTTACGACGCCATTCTGGTCGACATCGACGATTCCCCCAAGCCTGCTGTGGCACCGCAGTCACGCTGCATTCTACAACTCGACCGGCCTGGAGGCGCTCCCGAACGCGTCTGCGACCGGGAGGCGTGTTCGGGCTCTGGTGCGCGACGCATCCGGGTGACGAATTCATGGCGATGGCGGAGAATGTCTTCGCCAGAAGCGAACTGGCTGAGGTGCATTTCGAGAATCCGTGCCTGCGGCAGCCGGAAGTCAACTACATCCTCTTGGCGGTGGAGAACAGCCATGAAAAGAGGTGAAATGACCGATAGCATCCCGTTTCGTGAGGACGCTCGAAAGCCCGCCCGACGGTGGCTTTCTCGTGGATCCAGAGCACGCCCGCCGCCTCTTCGTCACTGTCCGCTGTGCGGCCGGGATAATCGGCGTCTGCCTCGCTCTCGCTATTCGCGCGACGGGTGGCAACTGAAGAGTTGCTGCGGTGACCGTCGCGGTTCCGGAACCGCGCGAACCATCGGATGCAATCGAGCGGCGGTTGCGCCTCGCGGTCTGGTTGGTCGATCTGTCGCCGCCGATTGATCCGTATCGTTCGTGCGGACAGAAACCCCAGACGCCCGACGTCTTGTGCGTGGTGACACCGCTGGCGCGCCGACCCGCTATCGCATTTCCATGACTCGCCATCGCGAGACGAGACTGTGCGGTGGACGGGAAGGACTCCAGAAAAACTGGAACACTAATCGGCACGAATTTCCACTAATGCCTACCCATTAGCGTTGATTAGCGAAGATTAGCGGTCGCCTGTTCAAGCGACGCGGGTGGGGCAATACGTCCATAGAAGCCGAGGAACTGGCGTCCCTACTCGTGGCACGCTTGGCACTGCCCGCGTCCCAACCTCGTGACGCCCTGCATATTGCCCTCGCAGCCGTTCATCGTGTACAATTGTCGCCACCGATCCGTGTCGTTGTGCCAGAAAGGCCGTGAAATGCCAATCGTCAGCCGGTTTTTCGGTGTTGTCATCGCGATGTATTGGCGCGATCACGCGCCTCCCCACTTCCACGCGAAGTACGGCGACGACGAGGTTACAGTGGACATCCAGACGGGCGAGGTGAACGGAACCATGTCGAGGCGTGCGCTGGCGATGGTCGACGAGTGGCGTCTCTTGCACATCGACGAACTCTTGGAAGACTGGCAACTGGCAGCCGCACGCCAGTCACTCAGAAGAATTGATCCGTTGGAGTGATGCGATGATCCTGCACGTTCGAGAAGCGCGGCACGTTCGTGATTACGTGCTGTGGTTACGGTTTAATGATGGGGCCGAGGGGGAGATTGATCTCGAGTCAGAACTCGATGGGGAGGTCTTTGCGCCCTTGAAGGACCTGTCCCGTTTTCGGCAATTTCGCGTGGACCCGGAACTCCAGACCGTGGTCTGGGAAAACGGTGCCGACATTGCGCCGGAATTCCTGTATGACCATATGCGAGTCTTGGCGTAAGCATCGGATGGACCTGCGACTGGAAATGGTTTGATGACGAGCGGGTGGCAGTCCCGCCGGGGGGTAGCCTCTAGCCACGGACCCTGTATCGAGTGTTGCGGCGTTGGTTTATAAGGGCGGCAAAGTGGCATTGGCTGACGTACAATTCTTATTGACGCAAAACTGCCGCCACATCGCCAACGCCATCATGCTGCCGCGAACGTACCGGCTCTTGGAAGAATTGGGGATACCAGGATTGCTGATTTACACTCCGGCGGAATTTCTCGGAGGTTCGGACGATGACCGCTAACCCAATACTGCAGGAACTGTATGCCGCCCGTGCTCAGATCATGGCCAAATACGGCAATGACCTGGGTGCGTATTTGCGAAATGCGGCCGAACGGACAAGAGCGTCCGGCCATCCGATTGCACAGATCAAGCAGCGAACAATCCGATGCACGGGAGCGGCGAAGTCGAGCGTTTCGGAAGTGGAGAGTCAATCGTCGCCGCCCTGTGATCGGTGACGGCTATTGGGCGAAACTGACGGCGTTTCAAGAGTTCGACGGAGAATCCTTCGACAAACTGACCCACGGCCCCCCGCGGCCGGAGGACACATGAAAGTGCCCCAACCCAAAATTCGTCCGCGATTCACGCTCTTGACTGCCCTAGTCTTTTTTGCGGCCATCTGCTCACAGATGGCGTTCAACACCATCCCGCAGCTTCGGTCGAACGAAAGTTCTCCAGAGGAAGGATGGCAGGGCACTTTTACTACGATTGAATACGGCTGGCCGCGAATATACCGCACAGAGTTTGCTCGAAACGCCGGCAGGTCTACCGGTCCGGCATTACGTCAACGTTCGTAGCGTCCCCTCCCATGCGTCTGTTCCGCCACCACTTCCATCCGCCGCTTGCCGGTGTCGTACACGATTACCGCGCGGCAAGGTTCATCCTTGGTCCGCGCATTGTGCTTGACGCCCAGGGGGATGCGGAGCGTGTCGCCGGCCTTGACGGTCACCCAGCGGTCGCCGACGCGGTGCTCGCACGAGCCCTCGATGACGTGCAGGTACTCGGCGATGTTGGGGTGGATGTGCAGCGGGTTGGTCTGGTGGGGCTTGATGTAGACCAGTCCGACACCGCGGACCATCGTAAAGGAACGCGGCACGCGAAGCAAGCGGAGCGGGTCTCCGGGCTGAAGCATCCATTTCTGTACGTGACGGCAGACGCCGGCTGCGTTACAATCACGGTTCAGTGGTTGGAATCTTCATCATGTTGGACTGTGCCAAGGAGAAAATGAAATGGATCGACGGGCTTTCTTCAAAACGGGAATGGGTGCGGCTGCGATGACGGCCTGTGCGGCTCGCGGGATCGTTGCTGCGGAGCAAGCGGCGCCACCCGCTGCGACAGGTTTGCGCACCAGAATCGCGGTTGCGCCCCAGTGGTTCAAAGGCTCGCATGTCGAGCAGATCGAACAGATTGCAGCCGCCGGCTTCTCGGCCTTCGAAACCCTCGGCTGTGGAGGATGGGAGGACAAAGAGGCCGTTCGAAAGCGGTGTGAAGACCTGGGCGTGGCCTGCGGCGCCGTCGGCGGCGGCATGGGCACGATCAATGACTGGGGGCCCAACGACCCGGCCAATCACCCGCGGTTCGTCGAGGCCGTCAAGACGGGCATCGCGCAAGCCAAGGCGATCGGCTCGAAACTCGTGCTGTCGCTGTCCGGCCCGGCACGCCAAGGAGTCAGCAAGGAAGAGCAGATGGAAGCGCTGGTCCAAGCCGGCCGCCTGGTCGCGCCGCTGCTGCAAGAAGCCGGCATCGTCATGGTCTGGGAAACGCTGAACGTGTTGGTCAATCATCCCGGCTATTTCCTCGTGTACTCGGCCGACGGGTCTGACTTGGTCAAGCGGACGGACCATCCGAACGTCAAGTTCCTGTACGACATCTATCACCAGCAGATCAGCGAAGGGAACCTGATTAACAACATCAAGAAATACATTGGGGAAATCGGCCATTTCCATTTTGCCGACAATCCTGGCCGGCACGAACCGGGCACGGGCGAGATCAACTACAAGAACGTGTTCAAGGCGATTTACGAAACCGGCTACCGCGACCTCGTGGCTTGCGAGTTCGGCAAGACCAAGCCGACCGAAGAGGTGTTGGCGATCCTCGCCGAATGCGACCGCTGGTAGGCCGTAGCACAGGCTGCCGGACTGTGAATTTCCGGCATCCCTTGGCAGTCAACCGGCCTATAACTATAGTCTCTGGACGGCGGAGTTGTCCGTCGTCGCGGCGTCGGCTCTGGATTCACCATCGGATGATAGTTGGCAATGAAATACACGTTCGTTTTTCTGCTCGTCCTCGCGCTGCTCGCCGGTTGCGGCCAAGGCACCCATCCCATCGCGCCGGCCTCCGCCACGGCCAGCGGCACCAGCGTCAGCGCGCCGGCGACGGCGTCCGAAATGCCGGAGACGCCGTCCATATCGGCTGCGCCGCCGATGTCGGGCGACGAGCCGGTTCGTGTCGTTCTCGCTGACGCTTCGGGTTCCAGTGGGGAGCCGTCCCTACCGGACGAGCCCGACGAGCCGGCTCGCAGTGCGGAAAATTCGCGTGACGAGAACCGTTCCAAGGAACAGAAGATGCCCGACAAGACTGTACGTAGCGAGGAACAATGGAAACAGTTGCTGACCCCCGCCCAATATTACGTTCTGCGGGAGAAAGGCACCGAGCGTCCGTTTGTGAACCAGTTCGACCACCACTTCGAATCCGGCGTCTACGCTTGTGCCGCATGCGGCCAGGAATTGTTCAGCTCGACGACGAAATTCAATTCCGGCTGCGGCTGGCCGGCGTTTTACGCCGCTCAGGCCGGCGAACGCGTCAAGTTGACGCCGGATCTCACACACGGCATGGTGCGGACCGAGGTCACCTGTGCGACATGCGATTCACATTTGGGGCATATCTTTGACGATGCGCCGCAGACCCCCACCGGCCAGCGGTACTGCATCAATTCCGTCGCTTTGAAATTCATCCCGGAACGGCGAAAAGAAAGCCAGCCGACCGACGCCGGCGCGCCGCCGGTGGCCAACGCGAACGGCGAAACTCAGCCGGCGATGGAATAGATTCTGGCGCATGGGGAGCTAAGGGGGTCGGGCGTTCAAAATTCAATTTTGGCCGATCACGGCTCGGCTCGATGGTTGGACTTTCCATCGGCCAAAATTGAATTTTGAATGCCCGACCCCAAATCCGCCCCCTTCCTCGTTCCCAAGCGAGGCCGCATTCAGCAGCTTGGCGGCCGCCGGGTGAACTGTGGGAAACCCAGTCAAACCGAAGATCAGCCTCTTGACATACCCGACCTCGAATGCCGAACATGAGCCGTAGCCGGAACCGGCGACGAGAGCGTCGACCGGCGCGAACCATCCACGACGAACCTCGGAGGACAAAGAGATGTCACGAAACCAATGGACTCGGCGGAACATGCTCAAAGCCAGTGCGGCGGTGACGCTGCCGGCGCTGATCCCGGCACACGTGCTGGGCCTGGACGGTTCGGCACCGCCCAGCGAGACGGTCCGCGTCGGCGTGATCGGCTGCGGGGGACGAGCCCGCTGCATTCGCGAAGGCGCCGACGTCAAAGGGTTCCGTGTAGTCGCGGCCACCGATTGTGAAATCGCCAAAGCGGAACGGTTCGCTAAAGAACTGTCGGGCGACCAGAAATGGGGCGTCTACGAAGACTATCGCCAAATGATCGACGACGAGAAGCTGGACGCCGTGATGGTCGAGACCACGACCCACGCCCGCGGCTTGATCACGATCGTGGCCATGCAGGCCGGGATGGACGTCTATATCGAAAAACCGATGTGCCTGACGATCGCCGAAGGACGCGCGATGGTCAAGGCGGCGCGAAAGCTGAATCGCGTCACCCAGGTCGGCACGCAGCAGCGCTCGATGCCGATCAACAACTGGGCCAGCGACTTGGTGAAGAACGGGGCCATCGGCAAGATCAAAGTCGTTCTCGCGCCCAATTTCGTGGGCCCCTTCCGCTGGACGAAGACGTCTTCGGCGGACGTCAAAGGCCCGGCGGACAAATGGTGGGATACCTGGACGAGTCAAGCCGAATTGCGGCCGTACAGCCCGGAGATCCACCGCGGCTGGGCGCGGTGGTGGGACTATGACGGCGGCGGCCTGTGCTTCGGCGTAACTGGTTGGGGAACCCACTCGTACGACCAGATCAACCGCGCCTTGGGCACGGACGATACCGGGCCGCTCGAGGTACTGCTCGAGGAGCCGGTCGATCCCAACAGCGACACCTACAAGACCGTGGGGGGTACGACCGTCGGCGGCACGATGGTCGGCGAGACGGGCGATATCGATACCGGCACGGACTATCACGGCATGGCGCGGCTGGCCGGGCCGCGCGCCAAAATGTCGATGAAGTTCGCCAGCGGCACCGAACTACGGCTGCACTTGGACGGCAATCACGGACCCGGCTTGGGAGCGATCTTCGTGGGCGAGAACGGCAAGATCGAAATCAATCGCAACAAGCTGGCCAGCAATCCCAAGGAGATCGTTCGCGATGCGGCCAACCCGGGACCGAACCGGAGGCCCGAAACCGCGTACCACATCGAAAACTGGATCGAGTGCATCAAGAGCCGCAAGCCCTGCAACGCCGACATCGAAATCGGCCTGCGGGCCACGACGTTGTGCTACCTGGTGAATATCGTCCGTGACGTCGGCCTAGTCGGCCAGTCGCTGAAATGGGACCCGGTGGCCGAGCGATTCACCAACTGCGACGCGGCCAACGCGCTGCTCGATCGGAAACGCCGCGACGGCTACGAACTGCCGAATGTCGGCTGACCCCCGGTTTTCCACGCGGGCGGCAGGGGAGGAGCCGATCGAGACTCCCCCTGCCGTTCATCCGGCGGCGTTAAGCCCCCTGCAGCTGTTGGAAGCGTGCCAGGTCCGCCGCACCCGCCGCAGCGGACCGGGCGGCCAGCATCGCAACAAGGTCGAGACGGCGGTCATCATCACGCATCGGCCGACCGGCTTCAAGGGCGAAGCCAGCGAGCGGCGCAGCCAAGCGCAGAACCACCGCATGGCCGTGTTCCGTTTGCGCGTCAACTTGGCCTTGGAGGTTCGCTGCCGGCGCGAGCCAGCGGAAGTGCCGAGTTTGAATTGGCAGAGCCGCTGTCCGGCGGGACGAATCCAAATCAGCCCCCAGCACGACGATTTTCCGGCCCTGCTCGCCGAAGCACTGGACGTTCTGGCCGTTTGCGAGATGGACGTCAAGACGGCCGCCGCCACGTTGCAGACGACGCCCTCCCAGCTGACGCGGTTCCTGCAACTGGAACCCCGCGCTCTGGCCCAAGTCAACGCGCACCGCCGAGAACTCGGCCTGCGAGCGTTGCGATAGCGGGCGCAAACTTCAGCTTCGCCGTCGGCGATGGCTCTGCTCTTCGGCGGTCAGATGGCCCCAGTCCAGCGACTCGTCCTGACGGTAGTCTTTGCCCAGCGTCAGCGCCGTGATCGCTTTCGCCAGTTCGTAGCCCAGATAAAATGCGTGCGACGGGTCCACGTTCTTCGGCTGCGTCGCCAGCAGACGGTCGAACAGCTGAAACGGATCGGCATCCTCCAGATGCAGGCCGGCACATATCAAGTGGACGCGGCCGCCTTCGGCAAACAGCCGATAGTTGTGATCTTTCAGCTGCGCGGCCAATTGTTCGAAGTGGGCCGGGCCGAATTCGTGCAGCTGCGGATCGCGAAGCGTCACCAGGCGCGGCTCCAAGCGTTTCGGTGGAACTTGGTGCCGGACAGCATAGTGGACCAGCCGCCGCGCTAGATCGCATTCGCGGACGCTGCTCCGCGCCCAATTAATCACCTGCGTCGTCAACACCCGACGGATACCTTGCTCCTGGCAGAACCCCAACAGCAGCACGTTCACGCCCGCCGAATCGACATCGGTCAACTCGGTCAAATTGCCGATCCCCATCAGCATTTCGGCCGTCGGATAGCGACGTCGAACTTCCAAGTAGCGGCCCAGGCTGGCCGCCAAGCCGAACCCGATCGGCTCCAAAATGGGATCGATGCGAAAGGGTACGGCCGCGGCTGATAGGAATTCGATGCTCTCGTCCAAGCCCGCCAACGTACTTATCTCGTCGGGGATCACGACCACTTCGCAGCCCCAATCCCCCGCCGCGTCGCGATTCGACCGGTTTACGGACAGCACCAGTTCGGCCCCGGCTCGCACCGCCGGCTCGATTTCCGCGGGATTCCAGCTGTCAATGGACACCCGGTGCCCGTCGTCCCGCAGAGCGCGCACGCAGTCGGCCACACCCGGCCAGGGATCGCCAGGCTCGCAGCCCACATCGATCAAATCGGCGCCGTCGTCGGCCAACTGGCGAGCTTGGCTGCGAATTTCGTTCAAAGTCAAACGCGGGGCATGGTTGATTTCCGCCAAGATCTGGATGTCATAATCTCCATACGGATACTGGGGACTGGTGCCGCGGCCGAAGAATTCCGGCAGTTGCCGCAGATCTCGGGGACCGAATTCGATGGGCACCTGGACTCGCTGAGCGATCGGGCCCACGTCGCCGGCACAGTAGCCGGGCAGCAGGATTCGCGTCGTTTCCGGCGGTGGATGAATGTGCCGCGCGATCCAGGCGGGAGTCATCAAAGCGGCCACCGTAATCGGCATTACGCCGACGGAGTATGCGAAACAGGCCGCCCCCGCCAGCGGCTCGAGGATCGAGCGCAGCGAATATTCGGCCAGCCGGCCGGTCACAAAATGGATATGTTCTTGTTCCATGCGAGCCGTTGACACGCGAGCCGTTTCGACGTATTCTCTTGAAAAAGCACGTGCTCTTAACCTTCACTCTCCCAGCATCCCCGGGGCTTTGTACGATGATCGGCACCAGCCGCCTTGTGATTGGCATCGGCGTCGCCATTATTATCGTACCCGTTACACGGGCCTGAGGGAGGTTTTTTCACCGATCTGAGCGAAAATCACAACCCTGAGGCCGAAAAGGCTTCAGGGTTTTTTTGTTGACGAAGAAGGCTCGAACATGAGAACGATCCAAATCTACGATACGACTTTGCGCGACGGCACTCAGGGCGAAGGCGTCAGTCTGTCGCTGAATGACAAACTGCAGATCACGCGGCGTTTGGATGAACTGGGCGTGGACTTCATCGAAGGCGGATATCCGCTGTCGAACGAGAAAGACGCGGAGTACTTCCAGCGCGTGCGCGAGATGGGCCTGAAACGGGCGCGCATCTGTGCTTTCGGCATGACTCGCCGCCGCGACCGAGCCGCAGCGGACGATCCCGGGATGAAGGCGTTGGTCAATTCCCAAGCTCCCGTCTGCACGATCGTCGGCAAGACTTGGGATTTCCAGGTAACCCAGGTGCTGCAAGTCTCGCTGGAAGAGAACCTGGCGATGATCGGTGATACGATCCGGTTTCTCGTGGAATCAGGCCGCCAAGTGTTTTATGACGCCGAGCACTTTTTCGACGGCTGGAAACACAACGCGGACTATGCGGCGCGGACGATCCAAGCCGCTGCCGCGGCCGGGGCGGCGGTCGTGATCCTGTGCGACACCAACGGTGGCACACTGCCGGAAGAGGTGGCGGATCTCACGCGTCAAGCCTGCGAGTGCCTGCAGAGCTATGGCGTCCAGGTAGGCATCCATTGCCACAACGACTGCGAGTTGGCAGTGGCGAATTCGCTGTCCGCAGTGGATGCCGGCGCCGTTCAGGTCCAGGGCACGATCAACGGCCTGGGGGAACGCTGTGGGAACGCCGACCTCGTCTCCGTGATCGCGAATTTATCGCTCAAGAAGAAAGGCTACCGGGTCCTCGGCGACGGTCGCCCCGAACGCCTGACCGAAGTGTCGCGATTCGTGTACGAGACGGCCAACTTGAACTTGCGGACCAACCAGCCGTTCGTGGGCCAGAGCGCATTCGCCCACAAGGGCGGGATGCACGTTCATGCCGTGGCGAAAGACTCGCGGACTTACGAGCATATCAATCCTGAATTGGTCGGCAACGCACGGCGGATCTTGGTCAGCGAACTGTCCGGCCGTTCGAATATCGCCGCCATGACGACCAAACACAACATCCAGCACGACCGGGCGCTGATGGACCAGATTTTGGCCGAAGTGGTACGGCTGGAGAATCGGGGATACCAGTTCGAGGCGGCGGAAGCCTCGTTCGACCTGCTGGTGCGGCGCTGTATGGGCACGTTCAAGCCGCATTTCGAGCGTCTCAAATACCATGTCGCCGTCGCGGCGCACGATGGGCTGGAAGTGGTCACCGAAGCCACGGTCAAGCTGCGCGTACAGCGCGAACTGCGGCACGAAGTGGCCGAGGGCGACGGCCCGGTTAATGCCTTGGACGCGGCGCTGCGCAAAGCGCTCAACGGCAGCTTCCCCAGCTTGCGCAAAATGTCCCTGGTCGATTACAAGGTCCGCGTGGTAAACTCGGAAGCCGGCACGGCCGCCCGTATTCGCGTGTTCATCGAAAGCCGGGACGAACACGACGTGTGGGGCACGGTCGGGGTCAGTGAAAATGTGATCGAAGCCAGTTGGCTGGCCTTGGTCGACGCGATCGAATACAAACTGTACAAGGATCAGGTGACGCCGCGCGAGTAGCCACGCCATTTTCAGCAACGCCGCATGGAAATTGCCGGCATCCAGAAGAGGTGGGTTATAAATTGGGGGTTATAAATGAAAGACCATACGCAGGCACGCCAGATTTGGACTTCATTCTACCTCCTCCATTTATAACCCCAAATTTATAACCCCCCGAATTTATAACCCCAAAATCTATAACCCACTTGTATTCACCCAATTGATCGCTCCCTATGTCCTCCAATTTCTCGCCCGAATCGCTTCCCAATCGCTTCGACTATGCCGACGCCCGTCCACGCCTGTATGCCTGGTGGGAATCGCAAGGCTACTTCAACGCCGATCCCCAGCTCGGCCGGCCGCCGTATACGATTGTGATTCCGCCGCCCAACGTCACCGGCGCACTGCACCTGGGCCACGCCTTGAACAATTCGCTGCAAGACATCCTCATCCGCATGAAACGCATGCAAGGGTTCGAAACGCTGTGGATGCCGGGCACCGATCACGCCGGAATCGCGACGCAAGCGGTTGTCGAACGGCGGCTGAAGGAAGAAGAGAACTTGACGCGGCACGATCTGGGGCGCGACAAGCTGGTCGAGCGAATCTGGCAGTGGAAGGACCAATACGAGGCCCGCATCATCGGCCAACTGAAACAGATGGGCTGCAGCTGCGATTGGCGGCGGACCCGCTTTACGCTGGACGACGTATGCGCCCGCGCGGTGCGCAGCACGTTCTTCGATTTGTTCCGTCAGGGGCTGATCTATCGCGGCAAACGGCTGGTCAACTGGGACCCGTTCCTGCAAACGGCGGTCAGCGACGACGAGGTGTTTCACGAGGAAGTAAAGGGCCATTTCTGGCACTTCCAATATCCGGTCATCGACCCGCAACCGGGCGAACCGGCGCACGTGACGATCGCGACCACGCGGCCGGAGACGATGCTGGGCGATACGGCGGTGGCCGTGCATCCCAACCCGGCGGCGGCCCTGGACGGCGCCGAGGCGGGGCTGCTGGACAAGCTGTCGAAAGCGCCGGCCAAAGAGCGGGAGGACATCCAGCGGGAACTCGACGCCGTCCGCGAGCGACGCCGGACGTTGCTGCCGCAACTGGAACAGCTCCGCGACATGGCTTTGGCAGGCCGCAAACTGCTGTTGCCGCTGGTCGATCGCGTGATCCCGCTGGTCGCGGACGAATGGGCCAAGCCCGAGTTGGGCAGCGGTTGTGTGAAGATCACGCCGGCCCACGACGCAAATGACTACGACGTCGGCAAGCGACAAGACTTGCCGATGGTCAATATTCTCAACCCCAACGGCACGTTGAACGCCAATGCGGGCCCCTACCAGGGCCTGGTGATGCTGGTGGCCCGCAAGAAAGTTGTGGCCGACTTGGAGGCATTGGGGCTGGTCGCGGCGGTCGAGGACCGCTTGATCGATCTGGCCCATTCGGATCGCAGCAAGACGCCGATCGAGCCGTATCTGGCCGACCAGTGGTTCGTCCGTATGGACACCCTGGCCCAGAATGCCATGCAAGCCGTCGCGGACGATCGCGTTCGCATCTTTCCGGAACGTTATACCAAAGGCTACCTGGATTGGCTGGGTGAGAAACGCGATTGGCCCGTCAGCCGCCAGCTGTGGTGGGGGCACCAGATCCCCGTGTGGAGCAAGAGCGTGTCCAAGTCGGAATGCGAGCCGCTGGAGAGACTCGTCCGCCCGTTGTGCGACGCCAACCCCAACGCCACGACGCAATGGTGGATCGATGATGAAGGGGCGTTGGCTGCCGCCCAGGCGAGCGAAACCTGCGAGGCAGCCGGGCAAGAACGACCGTGTGCCAGCCTCCACGTGTGTTTGAAGGAAGACGATCCCGCGCTGATCGCCGCCCTGGAATCCTTCGGGCTGGAACGTAGCCCCGAGGTCCTGGACACTTGGTTCAGTTCCGCGCTCTGGCCACACTCCACCTTGGGCTGGCCGGAGAAAACCCCGGAGCTACAATACTTCTATCCTACCAGCGTGCTGATCACCAGCCGCGACATCATCACGCTGTGGGTGGCCCGCATGGTGCTGATGGGCCTGAACAACATGGGCGCGGTCCCGTTTCCCGAAGTGTTCATTCACCCCAAAATCCTGGACGGCTACGGCGAGACGATGTCCAAGAGCAAGGGCAACGGGATCGATCCGCTGGACGTGATCGACAAGTTTGGCCCGGATGCACTGCGGTTCGGCATGGCCCACTTGACGACCGAGACCCAGGACGTGCGGATGCCGGTCCAGTTCGAGTGTCCGCATTGTGAGACGCTGATCGAACAGACGAAAAAGAACCGCGAGTTGCCGCGGATCAAGTGCGACAAGTGCGGCCAGGCGTTTTCGACGCAGTGGGCCCGCAGCGACGAGGACCGGGCGCTGCTCCGCGGGCCGGTCGTCAGCGAACGATTCGAGGTGGCCCGGAATTTCTGCAACAAGCTGTGGAATGCAGCCCGGTTCGCGCTGATCAATCTCAAGGGCTACACGCCGGGCGCCGTGGCGGAGGATCAGCTGACGCTCGAAGACCGCTGGGTGCTCAGCCGCCTGGCCACGGTCACCCAGCAGGTGACCGCCGCGCTGGAATCCTATCGCTATGCCGACGCCGCCCGTACGCTGTACGACTTTGCTTGGGACGAATTCTGCAGTTTCTATGTGGAAATGGTCAAGAACCGGATACAGGACGAAATTCAACGGCCGGTAGCCCAGCGGATTGTGGCTCACACGCTGGACGTTCTGCTGCGGCTCTTGCATCCGATGATTCCGTTCATCACGGAGGAGATTTGGCAACTGCTGGCCCAAGCCGCACCGCAGCGCGGCCTGGACGATCCGCAGCCACCGACGGTCAGCATCATGACGGCCGCTTGGCCGCAACCCGATACGGCGCGGCAGAACGCGGAGATCGAAGCTCAGTTCGCCCGCTTTCAAGCGGTCTTGGGGGCGTTGCGAGAAATTCGCAGCCGCCAGAACATCCCGCCCAAGAGCACGATCGAATTCGGCGTCCGCTGTGACACGGCGACCGAACAACTGCTACAGCCGATGGCGCCGTACTTCGAGTCGATGGCCAACGCCGTGGCCACGGGCTGGGGCTCGAACGTCACGCCGCCGACGACGCACGCGGCCGTCACGCTGCCGATCGCCGAGGTGTTCGTGGATTTGACAGATTTTATCGACGTGGCGGCCGAGATCGCTCGGAACGAGAAACTCGTGCAGAAACTGCGCAGCCAGATCGAAGGCAAGGAAAAGAAGCTGACCACGGCCAGCTTTGTCGAGCGAGCGCCCGCGGACGTCGTGCAGCGCGAACGGGAAGGCTTGGTCCAGTTGCAGGAGCAACTGGCATCCGTTCATGCCGCGTTGGAAAGTTTGAAGAAGCTCCATTAGGAATCGAACCCATCTCATGCTGGTTGTCACTTGTCCTCACTGCCGCGCCGCCGTAATGCCTCAGAACGACGGAACCTGTCCGGCCTGTCGGCGGATCATTCCGGCGTCGCAGGCCGAGCCGTTCGTGATTCACCGCGGCAACGCCGGGGGCGGGGAACCGTCGCAGCACGCCTCAAGCTCCAACTCGTTCGATGCCTACGGCCAGCCGGCGACGTGGGACGAATCGCCGCAGGTGGCAATCGTGCGATTCTGGCGGCGGCTGTTCGAAATCACGCCGCGCATCGTGGTCACGCCGATCATCGTGGTCGTCAACGCCGTGATCTTCCTGCTGATGACCTTGGACAGCGGGGCAATACTCCTGCCGCCCACCGAAACGCTGCTGGACTGGGGAGCCAACTACGGCCCCTTGACGCTCGACGGCCAGTGGTGGCGGCTGCTCACGTGTGCCTTCGTCCACATCGGGATCATCCATATCGGCTTGAACATGTGGGTGTTGTGGAACATCGGCCAGCTGGTCGAGCGGTTAGCGGGCAACGTGGGGTTCCTGGCCCTGTACCTGCTGTCCGGGCTGTTCGGCAGTCTGGCCAGCGTGTACTGGAATCCGGCGGTGCTCAGTGCTGGCGCTTCGGGCGCCGTGTTCGGGGCCTTCGGCGGCTTGATGGGCTTTGTGCTGCTCCGCGGCGACTCGATCCCCAAAGGGATCCTGGGTCCCCTGCGCAACAGCGGGCTGACGTTCCTCTTTTACAACATGATCTTCGGGTTTTCGATCAAAGGCATCGACATGGCCGCGCATCTCGGCGGTCTGGCCGCCGGCTTCGCCTGTGGCCTGATCCTCAGCCAGCCCTTGGACCAGGTGTCGCGCCTGACGCGGATCTGGCGGAACGCCGTGATGTTGGTCTTGGGCTCGCTTGGATTAATGATCGCGTGGCAAGCGGCACCCGCCGCGCCGCCCGATCTTCGCGGCCGTCTCGCCCAGTTCGGAGCTGTCGAGCGAGCCGCGTTAGACGCCTATAACGAAGCGGTCCGCAAGTATCAAGCCGACCGACTGTCCGCGGACGAGTTTGCCGGGCTGATCGAGGCGGACATTTTGCCGCCGTGGCAGAATGTTCGGGAGCAGTTCGATCAGCTGGACCTAGCACAGCTGCCCGCTGGTTCGCAGCCGTCGGTCACGAAGCTTCGGCAATATCTGCTGCTGCGCGAGGAAGCCTGGACGGCGCTGGCAATCGGATTGAAGCAGAACGATCCCCTGCGATTGGACGAAGCCCAAGAGAAAAGCGCAGCTGCCGACCGGCTGGGGCGAGACGTCGGCGGCGTGGATTAGAACATCCGTTTCATGTCATGGCCGAAGTTATCCTTGAAAATCTCCGCAAGACCTACGCCGGACGGGCGGTCGTCGATGGGATCGAATTGCAGATCGACGACGGCGAATTGCTGGCCTTGGTCGGTCCGTCCGGCTGCGGCAAGACGACCACGCTACGGCTGATCGCGGGCTTGGAACAGCCGACCGCCGGCGAAGTCCGCATTGCCGGCCGCACGGTCACGCAACTCCCTCCGAAAGACCGCCACGTGGCGATGGTCTTCCAGCACTTCACCTTATACCCGCATCGGAACGTCTTCCAGAATCTGGCGTTCGGTCTGCGGTTGCGAGGTGCCGGCCGGCAGCAGATCGAAACCCGCGTCCGCGAAGCGGCGCGCATGTTGGGGGTCGAGCACCTGCTGCATCGCCGCCCGCACGAGTTGTCCGGCGGCGAGCGGCAACGGATTGCCTTGGGCCGTTGCGTCGCGGGCGCTCCCCGAGTGCTGTTGCTGGACGAGCCGTTGAGCAACCTGGACGCTCGCTGGCGCGAGACCCTCCAGAACGACCTCGTGCAACTGCAACAGCGGCTGGGCACCACCACGATCCACGTCACGCACGACCAGCAAGAAGCGATGATGATGGGCCGGCGGATCGCCGTGATGAACGCGGGGCGGATCGAACAGATCGGCAGTCCCCGGGAAGTGTACAACGTCCCCGCCAATCGCTTTGTCGCCGAATTCATCGGCAGCCCGCCGATGAACTTTTTGATTGGCCAGCTGCAGATCGAGGGCAACGCAGCCACGATCGCCTGCCCCGCGGTCCGGCTGAGGCTGCCCAAGGAACGATGGCCGGGCCTTCAGGCGTGCTCTGGCGCTCAGATCACCTTGGGCATCCGGCCTGAGGATGTCCGAATCATCCGCCCGCCCGGCGAATCGTGGGAGCCGGTGCGCGTCGAAGTGCTGCGGTCCCAGCCCCGCGGCGCGGACTCGATCCTGCGGCTGCGTTGCGGCACGCACCAATGGAACTCGCTGATCTCCGCCGCCGAACCCCGCCCCGGCGAACAGCTGGAAGTGTACCTGGACACGACCAAGTGTCACCTGTTCGAGTCGGACGGCGGACGCGTGGGAACCTTCGGAGTTTGTAGACCGTGACCCCCGAGCCTGATGAATCGCCCCTGTTTTGCGATCGCTGCAGCCGGGAACTCCGTCTCGGCCGCGGCGAGTTCTACGTCGTCCGCATCGAAGCGATCGCGGACCCGACCCCGCCGGAGTTCACCGAAGAAGATCTGGCCCGCGATCATCGCGAGGAATTTGC
>Ga0351867_10174_pt1 | contig 16464 bp, 18 predicted proteins | sample TotcelHFGM3001M8_FD_206779 | JGI IMG/M metagenome (GOLD analysis project Ga0351867, IMG submission 206779) | Enriched cells from coal bed in the Powder River Basin, Montana, United States - Total cells FGM rep2 HSBNCT.FGM.300.1.M8 ...
AGCTGGCATACTCCAGCAGACGCATCCTCCGCCGTAACCGGCGAGGCAACCCAAAAGGCAATGCACGCGGAAACAGCCAAAGTCAAAAGGGCAACGCGCATGGTACAGACCTCCGCAACAAAAACTCGTGGTGTCGATTCAGACGTTTCCAACCGGAAGCATTGTATCAATATCGGGTGCCGGTGGTACGGTCGGCGGAGAATTTCGGCGTCGTCGCGGTTCGATGGACGCAGAATGACCTTTCCGGTGGGGTTGCTCGTCCGTAGGGCCTTCGGTACCTTGATCGTCTGGGAAAACAGAGCCATGCACTACGAAGTCGAACAGAAATTTCCAGTCGAGGATCTAGCGGCGATCGAAGCCCAATTGATCGCATGGGGCGCTCGATTGGGTTCGCCGCTGGAACAGCGTGATCGGTATTGGGCACATCCCTGCCGGGATTTTGCCCAAACCGACGAGGCCTTGCGGATTCGGCAGATCGGCGCGCGATGTCTGGTGACGTACAAAGGCCCCAAGATCGACGCGACGACCAAAACGCGCCGCGAAATCGAATTGCCGCTGGCCGACTCGCCCCGCGGCGTCGCGCAGTGGATCGAACTGCTGGAGGCGTTAGGTTTTCAAAGCGTCGCGGAAGTTCGTAAACTGCGTCGACCGGGACAACTGACATGGCAAGACGCCGAGATCGAAATCGCCTTGGATCGCGTCGATCACGTCGGCACGTTTGTCGAGTTTGAATTGATCACCGATACCGAGGGACTCGACGCGGCCGCGTCGCGAATTATCTCGCTGGCCGCCGCCCTGGGCCTGGCCGGCGCCGAACGCCGCAGCTATTTGGAATTGCTTCTTGCCGGAGGACGATGATGAGCACAATCCGCTTGATCCTTGCCGAAATCCGTTTCCGAGCGGTGAATTCCCTGCTCTGCCTGATCGCCGTCATCGTCGCGGCCGCCATGTTCATCACCGGCCCGACGCTGATCGGCGGCTACGCAACCGACACCCGCCGGGAACTGACCATGCTGCAAGCGGAGGCCGATAAGCTGCAGGCGGAAATGGAACACAACCAGCGGGAGACCGAAGCGATGCTGGCCGCGATGGACAAGCAGACCAAGCGGATCATGCGCGACTTGGGCGTCAATCTGCGGATCGTGCATCGCGACACGAACCTCGGCAATCTATACACGGATTTCGTCGCAACAGATTTTCCGGAAGAGTACGTCCAACGCTTGGCCAAGGCCGAGCAGATCGAGACGATCGTCCACCTGATCGCCACCTTGCAACAGAAGATCAAGTGGCGCGACCGCACCGCGCTGGTGGTCGGCACGCTGCCCGTTTCTTCCGTAGCCCAGCAGGGCGAGAACAAGGAGCACATGACGGTAGCGGTGACACCGGGGACGGTGTACATGGGACACGAATTAGGCGTGGGCTTGAAAGCGGGCGAGACGATCGAGATCGAAGGCCAGCCGTTCGAGATCGCCCAAGTGATGCCCGAATACGGCGGCCTGCAGGATGTTCAGATGGTCGTCGACCTGCACGACGCCCAGAGGATTCTGAACAAACCCGGGCAGATCAACCAAATCATGGCCTTGGGCTGCAAGTGCAAGGGCGATCGCATTTCAGTCATCCGCAAACAACTCGAGCAAGTTTTGCCCGACACCACGATTACCGAGGACGTGCCCCGCGCCGAGGCTCGCGAAAAACAGCGGGACCTGGTCGAGGCCACCCGCACGCAAGAGCAAGAGCGCGTGGCCGCCGCCTTGGCGCAAGTCGTTGCGAATCGCCAGCGTCAAGAGACCAGCCGCGTCCGGCAACAGCGGATGCTGGGCAGCTTGGTGAACGTCACGACGCCCCTGGTGATTCTGACATCGGCGCTGTTCGTAGGTCTGATGACCGGCATGAATGTCCGGGAACGCCGGGCAGAGGTCGGGGTGTTGCGAGCTTTGGGCAAGAGCGCCGGGACCATCGCGGGGCTGTTTTTGGGCAAGGCATTTCTGCTGGGAACGTTAGGCGGCCTGATCGGAGCCGGCTTGGGGTATCTTCTGGCGCCGCTGGCTGGTCAAGCGATGCTGGCTCTAGGGACGAACCTGTTCGCAGTGCCGCCTGCATTGGCCCTCGCCACGGTCGTCTGTGCTCCGTTAGTGACCGTGCTGGCGAGCTACTGGCCGACATGGATCGCCGTCAGACAGGATCCGGCGATCGTCCTGATGGACAATTAGATAAGTCAGGCGCACCTCACTGGACTCGAACCAGTAACCTTCGGTTCCGTAGACCGATGCTCTATCCAATTGAGCTAGAGGTGCGATCCGTTTTTTACGATGTTTTCTGCATGTTTTGGTTTGGCTTCCGGCGTCTTGACACCTTTTCTGACACCTGTTAGCCTCTTTTCCGCTAGATTGACACCTGCCGGGGTTGCACCAGCAGGAGTTCATCACACCACCTCGACACCAATGTTGAAAGGGCAGGTGACATCGTGGCTAAGTCTACCACAAATCCATCGTCCAGCAAGCCCGGTAAACCAACCAAAGATTTTCCTCTTTTCCCCCACGGATCAGGGCGATGGGCCAAAAAAGTCCGCGGCAAATTGCGTTATTTCGGCAAAGTCGCCGGAGATACCAACGGCCGCAAGGCTCTCGCTAAGTGGTTGGAACAGAAAGACGACCTCCTGGCCGGCCGCACGCCGCAAAAAAAGGGTGAAGGGTTGACGATTCGGAGTCTTTGCAATCGTTTCCTGACAGCCAAACAACAACAACTTGACTGTTCCGAAATAACCAATCGAACGTTTCTCGATTACAAGCGTGTTTGCAAACGCATTGTCGACGTGTTTGGCCTCTCTCAACTGGTCACCGGACTGACGTCGGCGGATTTCGAGAAGCTTCGAGCCCGCATTGCGAAAACCTACGGACCCGTAGCACTGGGCAATGAGGTGCAACGCATCCGAGTCGTGTTTAAGTACGCCTACGACGCCAGCCTGATTGACAGGCCGATTCGCTACGGGCCGACATTCAAGCGGCCGTCCAAGAAAGTGCTCCGCAAGGAACGAACCAAAAACGGAATCCGGATGTTTGAGGCGGTTGAGATCCGTCGCATCCTCGGCGGGGCCGGTTTTCAAATGCGAGCAATGGTACTGCTGGCCATCAACGGCGGCCTGGGCAACACGGACTGCGGTGCCCTGACAGCGAACGTGTTGGACCTGGACAATGGCTGGCTGACCTTCCCGCGGCCGAAGACTGGGATCGACCGGCGCTGTCCGCTTTGGCCGGAGACTATCGAGGCGATCCGCAACGCCCTTACCCATCGGCCGGACCCAAAGGACGAACAGGACGCCGATCTGGTCTTCATAACGAAATACGGCCAGAACTGGAATGGGAAAAGCACCGCGAACCCGATAAGCGCCGAGTTCCGCAAGCTCGTCAAAGGGATCGACAGGAAGGCGGCTGCCCAAGCGAAAAAGGACGGTGTCGAGCCGCCGGCAAAGCTGTACCGCAAGGGCTGCGGCTTCTACGCCCTGCGCCACAGCTTCCGCACCGTCGCGGACGAAACCCGAGATTTCCCCGCCATCGACCTAATTATGGGGCATGCAGATGACACAATGGCTAGTCGCTACCGCGAACGAATCAACGACGAGCGACTGACCGCCGTCACGGATTACGTTCATCAATGGTTGTTCAATGACGTTCAGTCCACGTTGAAAACGGAGCCTCCAGCACAAGCGGACGACGTACCCGAAGCATAGAATGGCACCTTCCAAATTCGATTGTTTGACATTGCACGGTCGGTGAAAAAATGGGCAGGTTCAATCTCCGAGCCAATGTTGAATCGGGGTCGTCGGGTCCGGAGCTGGCGGCTATCGACATGGGCTACGCGTTCGAGATGCTTCGGTTCTGGTCCCATCACTTGTGGTTCAATGCCGATGTTGACACCCAATTTCCGGCCTGGCTCGAGGGTCACGTTGGTCCGGTTGTGCATGGCATCAAAACATTATCCCAGCACGAGACCGTTAAGGAGGCCCGGCAAGTCTTGTTGGAGGCTGAAAACGACTTCAATGCGGCGTGGGCGGACTTCCGGGCAAAATGGCTCGACAATGAACACCGCCGCCAGATTCGGTTCCTGCAAGAAAGCGACCCGGAATGTGTGCCTGATGATTGGGCTGCGGAACATAGCCCGCTGACATGGGAATGTTGGGCGACAGCGTACGACTCGCTGTGGCGGGCAGCTTTGTTTCTGTTGGACCCGTTACCAATCTGCTTCCGCGTCGGCGTGCTCTGTGCCCGCATCGAAGGGCTGTCATTCGGATTGGCGACGCAAGCTTCCATACCCGGCGAATTGTATCCGATCGCGGCTGCGCAGCACGCCCTGATCGAACTGGCCGCTACAAGCAATCGACTGGCTGGCTTGGATGTCGATCTCCAGCGCGGGGCGGGGGGCGTCGATTTTGCAGCCATAAAGACCCGCTGCCGGGAGTTGTACGCGGAGATCCGCAACCGTTTGGCCAACGTGCCGCCCAATGCAGATCGGCGGCAAGGCGTGTTGCAGACAGCGGAACACGGTGCGCACGAGGGAACGGGCTCACGGTCGGCATTGCGGCCCAAGCCCGCAAAGGACCGCTACACGCCGCCGGAACTGGCCACGCAATGGGGAGTCTCGCCGGACAAAATACGAGCCTGGATTCAATCGGGCGAGTTGGCTGCAACCGACGTGTCCGCTACGCAAGGCGGTCGTCCGCGTTATCTGATCTCGCAAGAGGCCATTGAGACGTTCGAGGCAAGACGAACCATCCAGACCTCACCCGAACCTCCGCGAAGACACAACAGGCGGGACGAAGAAGACGGCGTGATTCAGTTCTTCTGAGGAACATCGCATCCTAATCGCCTCCCCGCAGGAAAGTGGCTTCGGGTCCCTCGGCCCGACATTTTTTGACGGTTTTTCAGTTTTGTTACTTGACTGCGTAATTGGACATGACACAATATGTCGTAGGTCAGGGAACGCTAAACCACAACCTGTAGTGTGTCAGTCGATTTGTTGTAATCCGCAGCTCGCTTCATTTCGTCCAGCTCCATCCTGCGCGAGCTTTCCGCCGCGTGGGCAATTCCGAAACCCCTCCAGCCACATACCTCCAGTGTTAAAAGCACCGGTGATGCTCGAGTAATTTCCACCGTATTTGCCGAGGTAGCCTCACGCACATCCTCACAAAGATCTCGTTTAGGGATCTTTGTCCACATGTCGAACAGCAACTCTAATAGGGAAGGATCCCATTGGCAGCGACAAATCAACTCACAGGGATCGGAACGCCAACGCAGTCGACCCGGAACGCTGTACATTCACCGCCCGAACAGTACTCGACTACCCCGCAAGTGTCGCCAGACGACATCCAGCTGTCAGTCGGCCCGCGGAATACAAGGTCCATCTGTACTGTCGAATGCCGGATCAACGGCGTCCGACATCGCGATCGCTTCAATCCCGACAGCGAACGCAGCCGGCGCAAGTTCGTGAACAAAATGAAGGCCCAACTTGGGTACGAACCGAACACGCTGGCATGTCTCGACAGCTTAATCCTCGACCGGGCTGACGATGCCGGCGCGGCTCTTGCAGCAGACACGCAATTGTGCAGTGTTGTCGGTGCGACGGATTCGGATGCGATTCCACTGGTTAAGGCCATTGAAACCGACCGGGACGTCCTCGAAGCGGCGGAGCAATTTCGACGAAGCCCTCGTAAGTTCGACGAGCTGCGCCGCGACTTCGCAGCGGTGCAACCGCCATATACGCATCAGGTGATCTCTGCGTTCGGCGCGCCCTGCCGCAAATACATCTCTGTCGGGCGGTTTCGGGGCAACAAGCGTGCCGCTCTCGCCTAATCCAACCGGCTTCTTGCCGGGCCAAATGCCTGTTTATCCGCGCGGACAACGAGAAAGCCTTACGGAAGAAAATGTTCTTGCTCGTAGATCGCGCGAAAAGCTTAACCGAAAACCAGGAGGAGCAGAAATACAGCACATCTCGGAACGGGCTTTCCCAGGCTGGCGATCGTCGCCAGCAAGCTCGGCAGTCATGCATCGGCTTTGCACCGGTGGCGGAGAAAGGGGGTTTGTGGCCAATCCAGTAGGTTGGACGTGCCATACATTATGTTTGAAAGGGATATCACACAATAGGGAGGCCGAGCCGCGAGCCGCTGCTTGACAGTCGCATCGTGCAGGATTTCTGACAACCGATGGCGGCCAGGACGCCGCCCGGTCTGTAGCTGCGCGACGATCGAAGGCACGGCACAATTGCCGGCGCTCGGCATCACCGCCTATTCAGGCGGCCAGACATTAAAGAGAAAGTCGGGTTGCGGCCACTGTAGGCTGCACGGAAACGTATGGAAACCACGACCCACTATTATTAGAAAGACAAATATGTCTGATTGCTTTGTAAATCTTTCGGAGCAACCACAAATCACGCTGACGGAGTGGCTGTGGAAAGACCGCATTCCGTTCGGCGGAATCACGATCCTCGAAGGTGAACCAGGAACCAACAAGAGTACCTTGGCCTACGATTTGACCGCATCGCTGACCACCGGCAGGCAGATCCAGGGCAATTCCGAGTCGATCGACGGCGGCGTGATCCTGCTGCAAGGCGAGGATTCGTTTGCAAGAATCTCGGAATCGCTCGGAGCGCGTGAGTGCGACTTGAGGCGAGTCAGCGTGGTTAACCGTAGTTCCCCATTTTTACTGCCGGGTGCGATGAAAGAACTCCGCAAGGCTGTGGTAGCCGTGGATGCAAAACTCATCGTTATTGATCCCGTCGATGAATTCTTCGACAAGAGCCTGGCAAACGACGATGTGGCACGACGGGCCATCACGCCGCTGGCTGCATTGGCCCAAGACAAAAACCTGGCCATTGTCCTGGTCCGCCACATGACAAAAACCGGCAGCGTCAAGGTGCTCAATCGCGGCCGCGGCAGTATTCGCATGATCGCGGCCGCTCGTTCCGCCCTGTTGGTGGCTGGCGATCCTACGAATGGTAACCGGCGAATTCTAGCCCAGAGGAAATGCAATCTGGGACCATTGGCGCCGAGCCTTTCCTTTGAGATTCGCGATCAGAACGGCTGCCCGATGATTGAGTGGCTCGGGACGAGTTCACTGTCTGAAGAGGATCTGATCCAGCCGGCTGGGCCACAGTTTGGGCCAGCCCTCGGGGAGGCGATCGATTGGCTCGTCAGAGTGCTGGCACACGGGCCAATGCCGACTCGACAAGCAAAGCAGCTGCTCCTCGACGCCGGCGTATCGAAAAAAACGAGTTGGAGGGCAAAGCAATGCCTCGGCATTGCCACGGACGCGGACGGCTGCGGGCCGAATACCGTGTATTATTGGCGGCTGCCCGACTCGCAACTGGTCCGCCAGCTGCGAGATAAATTGAACCTTTCGGAAGAGGCAGATTCTGCTGATCCTGAATCTGATGAACGGGTGGAGCGGCAAGCCGCGTGATGTTACGAGAAGTCGCGTCCTGAAAAGCGTGGACTGAGCGTCTGACGCGGTGAAAACGTTTAGCGAGTGGGTGGCCAACGGCTTTTGGCCACCCACTACGCTGGCGGCCGGCTGATACTGCCGACCGCATTCAAACTTGCTTTTACTTTGCTGAAAACCACCCGGCTAAATTGCTGAGTGTGGCGAAAGGGCTTTATTCATGGCAGACAATTTGAAAGACCAGATGAAGTCGTTCTTCACCGACTTCGGTATTATTTTCGACAAGGATCAAGAATATCTGGACCGACTCTTACGGCATCAAATGAGGAATGCCTGTCGGAAGATTGACCACATGCACGCCAAAGTGGACGAGGGGCAAGCGGAATTCAGATCGAATTGGGCCTGGACGCCAACTGCCCGCGCGTCCAACGTGCTCATAAGCTTCTGGGCGGACGCGTTTTTGCGCGGATCCCACGAAGTCTATTCCGCCATCAAACCGCTGCTGAAACCCGGCGTCCGGATTGCGGACATGGGATGCTTCACCGGTGCTTTGGCCGCTTGGCTGGCGACGAACCATCCAGAGTGCAAGGTATTCGGGATCGACGGCAATCCCAAGGCAATTGAGTTTGCCAGAGAGTTAACCAACTTGCCAAATGCAAGCTTCGTACAATGGGACTACGCTGGTGACACGGCTGCGCCAATCGAGGCATGTGACATCCTGGTAAGCACTCTCGGAATCGAGTTCTGTGTTGATGACGATTTTAGCTGGAAATGTTCACTCGACACGAAGAAGCTGCGGGAATCGGAGTTCTGCCGACGCCGCACCGCAGAGGTGTTGCCGTATTTCACGCGATGGCGGGAAGCCTGTAAGCCTGACGGGCAGCTGCTCGCTGTTCTGCGAGTCAAAAACATCGACCACGATCTCAGCATCGTGGAAGCCGCGCATCGGGCCGGCTGGACATTTGATACTGCACGAAGCGCCCTGCTTCTAATTGGTGGCCGGCTGTTCCGGCTGATGCGTTTTGCGGCTCGGGAATCCCAACAGCCTTCCGACGCTGAGATTATGGCCAGCTGGCAAAATCAGAACGTGCCCCCGCAGGCTGGGCAATTCTTCGACTTTGTCCTAGCAGTAGTCGTCTACGAGTCGCTGGCAGACAAGTGTGTTCTTGTGAGCGACGACCGTCGCATTCAGGACGGTCACGCCGAGCGCGTCAGCGTTGGTATCGCAGGCGACATCGGATTTATCTTTGAACGATCGACTACTGGTTACGCCGAACTCAAGTTGATTTCGCTAAGTCAGGTGAACGCCCTACTCCGCTCTGGTATTGCGGCTTAGGACTCGATGTTCGGACAAGTGCCGTCCGGATACCGGTTAGTTCAGCGACGTTGATCGGTATTTCGGTAACGGACCCAATATCGACTTAAACTGGCACCGCGCACGATATCGCGGCCCGGTCGGGAAGCAAAGGTCCAGCTACGTGGCTGGACCTTTGCAGGACCGGACCCATGTTCGCGGCACCGTCCGCTTTCCTTCCCAAATGGAGTCCAATGAAAAATGTGTCCAACCTTGACTCGGCGTTCCGCGGCACAAATCAGATTTAGGGTAATGAGAAGCTGTCCATCCTGCAACAAAGAGCAGGCTGTGACGCCTGCGGATGAAACAAAGATAAGATTTTGTCGGCACGTCGCCTTCGTCTTTCAGGATGAAGTCGGCGCACTTTACAGAACCCGATCCGTCTTGCCCACCAAACCGATTCAGCCGGATTGGGCAGCGGGTTGGGAGCAGGATGCCTCGGAAGACATTCCGGGCATTATCACGCAATTAACAGCGGCGGGCTACGAGGGCATCCTGCTCCGCCGCTTGACAGTGATTGCCGATACGGAGTCCGGCCCGGTGAGGATTTCCGTCACCGCAGGATATCTGAACGCGGATCGAACCTGTACGGTGCCACGGCGGCAAAGATGGCGTCCCGGCCGATTTTTCGATTCCGCGAATGCAGCTGCCTAGTCACTGTTGACCTTGCATCCAGAATGAAACTGGTGCGAGCAGGTGCGACGGCGGTATAGATCACCGGACAAATGTCCGGAATGGGTGGCCAGCGCGGGTTGGCCACCCATTTTTTTCAGGTGGAATCGAGATTGCCCGCTGCTACCGGCGGCTGAAAACAATCGAGCAACAGAAATCGGACGGCAAACGAAACTGCCTTATACCCTTCATTCCACTGCTCAATATCATAGAATTCCCCTCCCAACCGCCATCGCAACCACCGCCATCGCCATCGCCAACCGCCACCCCTCAGGCTTCGGCCCGCAACAACCTGGCAGTTTCTGCAATCGACCGGCGGTAGCTCGTTGAGATCGGATTCATTGTTGATCACTGGTGCGAGCCCCCAGCCGCCCAGCGTCCCGGGCCAAGGGGCCACTTCGCTGACCCCACATCCCGATCCCCCGCTGCGCGACGCGGGATGCCTATGTCCGCCCAAACGCCAACTGCATCGTGACTCTGCACGTGGCTGCAATAGAAAAAAGCCTCGCCAAGCTGAACCACATATTCCACAAAAAACCGCAGCTGTCGGCGAAACACCAGAAGAAGCTCAGCCGGGTTCACCAAAGCATGGACGAGCTGATCGCGAAAACGAAATCGCCGAATGACGAGTAACGAAGCTGGAAATTTTTTCCAGCTTGCGACAGAGATTCTACGGACGGTCCGTAGAATCTCTGTTTTTGTGTAGTCAAAGTGAGTGCAATGCAAAGCTACGAGGCTACCCAATTGCTCCCCCAGGGCGTTGTACGTTGGGTTTCTGATTTCCCGTCGTTCCCATTTGCAGTTCTTGTTCCGTGGCGGTCACCATTTGCATCTTGTTTCGCGGCCGTCCCATTTGCCGTTGTGATTTCCCGCCGTCACCATTTGCCGTTCTTGTTTTGCGGCCGTCCCCATTTGCAATTGTGGCTCCGCGGCCGTCCCCATTTGCGGTTCTTGTTTCGCGGCCGTCACCATTTGCAGTTGTGGCTTCGCACCGTCACCATTTGCGAACCAAGAAAAACCTGTTTCACAGCTGCAAAGCAGGTTTACCAACTTCTCCCATTTGCCGGCGTTACTGCTTGCGCACCGTCCAAAGCCCATTTTGCCCAGAAAGGGCGCTAGAAAAGCGCTGGGCGCATTTGGATGCCCGGTGCGTGTGTCGGTCACCCCATCGCTGAATCGCGCGCTAGCCGGCCTTGTAGCGCCCGTTGTGGCGCAGCCAGGAAGCGGCGGGCAAGCCAACCGGATCTGGTTTGCACAGGCCCACTCGTGAAAGGTCGAGACTGCAGCTTTCTGTTGGAAGCGCTTTGCCCATCGAAAGCCCCCTCACTGGAAAGGCCGAGTTCGAGTACACTGATGGCTACGGACGCGTCTGACGAATGCACATTCCGTCGGCTCGCCAAAGGACTCGTAATTGGGGTTGGTGACGAAAGTGGCTGCGTCGGCGGCGAAGGCGCCTTAGCGATGCGACCGGCACATAATGGGCGTCCGATCAAAACAACCAACAAGATCGCCAGCCATTTGTGGGTAGCCTCAAACCGCATCGCGGTCATTGGGCGCGCTCCCGCTGGCGTGGTGTTAGAAGCCATAACCGAAATAGATTATGGACAACGAGTTCAACTACGGCACGTTTTCGACAGACTCCGCGTTGGAGCGGCTTCTGTTGCGATACGAGAACAGCAAGCGACCGATTTCCGTTGATTTTAGAAGACTTGTCCATTGCGTGACAACGGCGGATCGCGCCACTCACTTGCTCCACCCGTATCCCGCGAAGCTTTTGATGCATATACCTTTTTTCTTTCTCGCAAATAGGCTTTTTTCGGATCCTGGCGACGTGATACTCGACCCATTCTGTGGCTCTGGAACGGTTCTACTCGAGTCCCAGCTGGCTGGACGTATTTCTATAGGAGCGGACTCAAATCCGCTGGCGAGACTAATCGCGACTGTCAAAACCACCCCGATCGAAGAAGCTCCGCTCCGTCGCGCAATACAATCCCTACTCAGTCGTATCCCCGACGCCCCACGACGAGGGCCGCCGGACGTTGTCAACCTGCAGAAATGGTTCTATCCGCACGTCGTACTCCAACTGCAGCGCATTCTCGAGGCCATCAGGTCCACTCGCAATAAAACGCTTCGCGACTTTTTTCTAATCTCGTTTTCAAAATGTGTTCGCAAGGTTAGTTTGGCAGATCCACGGCTGTCGGTACCCGTACGGCTTCAGATGGATCAATATCCAAAAGGCCACCCGCTTCGCGAGAAGACGAACGAACACATTCGTCGCCTGCGACAGGTCAATGTTTGCAGCGTCTTTGAAGACGTGCTTCACGCCAATTGTCGTCGAATGATTACTCTCTCAGCAGGAATGGGGTGCCTACCTCCAGCAACAATTGTTGGTACCGACGCCCGAAGGCTGGACGCTGCATCCGACGAGCACCAGATCGGTCGTCCTACCGTTGCCCCCAATTCAGTGCGGCTCGTCATCACCTCACCCCCTTATCCCGGAGCCCAGAAGTACATACGTTCAGTCAGCCTCAGCCTTGGTTGGCTCGGGATGTGCGGCTCAAATGAACTTTTACATTTCAAGCGACTCACCATAGGCCGCGAGGAATACTGTACGGCCGAGTGCGAGAATTTGACTCCTTCCGGCGTCCCGCCTGCTGATCGATTTCTTTCAGACCTTCACAAGATAAATCCCTGGCGAGCTACCGTCGCCGGGACGTACCTTGTCGAGATGCACGAAGCGTTGGCAGAAATCTACCGCGTCTTAGCACCTGGCGGACACCTCGTACTCGTTGCTGCGAACAATAACCTCTGTGGGCGGGTGTTCAAAACGCAGGATTATCTCCGGCGGATAGCCGAGGGTATTGGCTTTACGCTGGTTCTGAGGCTTGTCGACGACATTCGCTCCCGTGGCCTGATGACTAAGAGAAACAAGACAGCAAGTATAATCACACGCGAGTGGGTCCTCGTCTTTCGAAAAGAAAGGGAGACAAATGGACGACGTGCGAGACGCCCTGACCAGAAAGATAAAAGTACTAAATGAGGCAATTTGGGAACATCGTATCCCAGAACCGCTTATCCAGGCATGGCTCGACAACTTCCGTCGACAGGGGGACGAAAGCGTCAAAGAACGGCTTCATGCGCTCTTCCTGCTGTCGAACATCATGTACTTTGGAAGCAGGCAAATGCGAGAGTTGCTGAAAGCGCTGTACCGTGATTTGTACCGCTATCCCGTTGTACAGTCGATTCGCAAAGAGCATGATGACACTTTGGACCAGACCTTGATTGGCAATTTTTTCCATGATGAGTTGCTGAAGACCAGGTTTTTGGGCGTAGGCAATCCCTCTGAGAGCGGATGTCACCTATTATACTACTTCCGTCAAGAGAACAGCCTCCCTAAGACGCAGTTCATCCACACGCACGAAATCTTTCATCGCGACACGGAAACAGGTCTTGTTACGCTCCGTTCCCCGGACGTTAAACGCTATGTTTTCATCGATGATTTCTGCGGAAGCGGGAACCAAGCCACAAAGTATTCGCGAGACATCGTATTGGAAGTCAAACGACTCCACGCAAACGTCGTCCTAGCCTATTACGTTCTCTTCGCGACAAGTGATGGGATACAACGGGTACGATCGGAAACCGCGTTTGATGAGGTGGCCTGCATTTATGAGCTGGATAGTTCGTTTAGGTGCTTTCATCGCGAGGCTCGCTATTTTGCAAGTCCGCCGATTGGTATAGATAAGTCGTACGCCGAGGCCATGTCCCGGTGCTATGGATTAACACTCGTACCCACCGATCCGCTAGGATACGACGACTGCCAATTACTGATCGCTTTCCATCACAATACTCCAGATAACACTCTGCCGATAATTTGGTATGACGAACCCGACGGCGAGCCCTGGACGCCGGTTTTCCGAAGGTATCCAAAGTACTACGGATGGGCGCAACCATGAGTACGCAAATGAACCCGTTCAATATCACGAAGGCTGTCGATTTCTCCGATCAAGAGATCCATGCGTACTGGGTAGACATTACCGAGGGCCGAGGATTCGCTGAGATGGTGAAGCCGACGTCGCCGATGCCGATGCTGATACTCGGAGGCAAAGGCAGCGGTAAGACCCATCTGATGCGGCATATTTCGTACGCACTTCAAAAAATTAGACACGCTGAGAACCTGCTCGAAGGAATTAAATCCGACGGGTATCTAGGTATCTACCTGCGTTGCGGCGGCCTCAATGCTGCTCGCTTCAGCGGAAAGGGGCAGCCGGAAGACGCATGGATCGAGGTGTTTGCCTACTACTTTGAACTGTGGATCGGACAGCTCCTTCTGGCGACCATAATTGACCTCTCAACACATTCCGATGAACTCGTGTCTAAAGAGCCGGATGCCTGCCGAGAACTCGCGATGCTCTTTGACGTACCTGTCAACAGCTGCCCCTCTTCCTTTTCTGCCATTCTTAGTCACCTCCGCGAGTTACAGCGCAGCCTGGACGCTGCGGTCAATAACTGCGCTATCACGCGCCAGCTTAATGCACGAATCGAACTTTCGCGCGGGAGTTTCACCTTCGGCATGCCACGAATCCTCTCGACGCACTTGCTCCCCCTTCGAGACACTTTGTACGTCTTTCTTATTGACGAATTCGAAAACCTTACGGAAGCACAGCAAAAGCATGTCAATACCCTTATTCGCGAAAAAGAGCGGCCTTGTACCTTTAAGATTGGTGCGCGGCTCTATGGGATGCGCACATATAGAACGTACAGCGCGGACGAGGATAACAAGGAAGGTTCGGAGCACGAGACACTACGGCTTGACTCGCGTTTGAGGAGCAAGGTGAGCCAATACAGCACTTTCGCGCAAAGGCTCATCGTGAAACGACTGGCTGAATATGGCTATATTTCACCAGGAGCGGGCTTTGAGGATTCGGGCGAGCAGTGTTTAGGTGAACTGTTTGACGTGACTCCCAGTAGCGATCTTCCTCTAGAAGAAACCACGTACATAATTGAAAAGTTTCGCGGGCGTGAGCGACCATATTTCAAGACGTTACGGGAAAAGCTTCAAACAGGCATACGAGCCGGTGTCGCTCCTGGAGTCACGAGCGAGCGTGATATTCAATGCATCTGGACGCACTTTGCTTTTCCGAAGCGCCGCTTTTGGAAAAGGCGAACATCTTCCTTTTCTATCAAGACTGGCACTCTGGAACGAACCTTATTCAGGCGGCGCAGAGCGTAAGGCAACATTGCCAGCTGTATGCGGATGGAGACCGCCAGGGGCGGCACGCCGTTATGCTTCTTCACTTTAAGGCCGACTTGCTCGCCCAACTTGCCAGAGAGTGCGGCCAGAAACAGCGGTATCGCGGCATTGATTCGCTGATCGATATGTCCTGGGGTTTACCGAGAAACCTACTGATACTGCTTAAGTGTATTTTTTCCTGGGCGGTGTTTTATGGTGAAGATCCGTTTCGTCACAGAGCGATTTCTGTGAAAGCCCAGGACGCGGGCGTGAGTGAGGCAGCGGAGTGGTTTTTTCGGGATGCCCGAATGACCGGGCCAGATGGCGGAAATATCCAGGACGCAATTAGCCGACTCGGCACACTTTTTAGGGCCATACGATTTTCAGACAAACCCGCTGAGTGTTCCTGTTCAGCCTTCAGCTGCGATCTCTCGCGGATTTCGGAAGGAGCTCGTAAGTATGTTGATTTGGCAGAAAAATGGTCGCTCTTAATTGACGTTGGCGATCAGGCGGATCGAAATACTGAGCGAGTGGACCAAAAGTTTCAGCTCAACCGGATGCTGGCTCCGCGCTGGGGAATCGCCCTTTACCGCCGGGGAGTGCTTGCGCTTTCTGCGGAAGAGGTCAATGCCATCTTCGACCCCGGCCACGCTGGTCGATTCGACGAGGTCTGCCAGCGGCGAGTTGACAGAATGACTGCTCCATTTTTCGGTGGAAAGTCAAGTACTAGTGTCTCAAACAGTCAGACTTCATGGCTGCCTGGGTTTAAGGATGAATGATTATACGTTGTTCTACAAGACCTCGCTTCCCGTTGAAGGCGCTCTTGGAGAAAATGATGGATGGCAAATCTTCGTGTCGGCGTTTACGTCGGCGGAACGCGTTCGTCGTGTATACGAGAGGGTCATTGCCGGAAGGAAACGTTGGATCGTTTTTCCAGAGTACGGCTACGCGCGGGAGGAGCTTCCTGGCGAAGAGTTCTTTCTCGGCGGGGCGGCAAACGAGGCCGAGTACACACAAAGCTTTTGGGATTCGTTCGGTGAACGCATCGACGGACGGAAGATCTGTGTAGACACGACAGGCTTTATTCGTCCCTACTTGATCTTTCTGCTTCGATGGTTCATGGAGAATGGTATTCGCCGTTTTGATGCTCTTTATTCAGAACCGATTCACTACACGAGACGCGAAAAGACTAGTTTCTCGGACGAGTCGGTAACAGAGGTACGCCAGGTAGCTGGGTATGAGGGGAATCACAATGCCGACGTTTCGAAGGATGTACTGATCATCAACGTTGGTTACGATCACCAGCTTATTTCACACGTCGCAGAGAGCAAGGGGCATGCGAGGAAGGTTCAACTGTTTGGGTTTCCCTCGCTGAGGGCGGACATGTATCAGGAAAATGTGTTGCGAGCGCATGAGGCAGAAGAGGCAGTTGGGTCGCAGGCGTTGACTTACTTTGCTCCCGCAAATGACCCATTTTCAACTGCTAGTGTCTTGAGTGAAATTGTTGGTCAACTCGTTCGGAAGGGACAGGTTACGAACCTTTACTTAAGCCCTCTTGCGACGAAGCCTCAACTTATCGGTTTTGCATTATACTATTTGACCGAGTTGCGAGGATCGGCGTCGAGTATTATCTTCCCGTTTTGTGACAAGTACAACCGTGAAACGGGGACAGGGCTAGCGCGAGTTTGGAAGTATTCTGTAGAGCTTCCGCCACGGTGATTGTTTTAGGCTGTAAGGGGTCGCGCGTCGCTGTTGGATTTATGTATCGGATCGACACA
>Ga0351867_10192_pt1 | contig 15343 bp, 13 predicted proteins | sample TotcelHFGM3001M8_FD_206779 | JGI IMG/M metagenome (GOLD analysis project Ga0351867, IMG submission 206779) | Enriched cells from coal bed in the Powder River Basin, Montana, United States - Total cells FGM rep2 HSBNCT.FGM.300.1.M8 ...
GATTATGAAATCGAAGAAGCCCTCGAGGAGGGGATCGAAATCGTGAACAGTCTCGGTCCGCAGCGGTTTCTCCAGGAAGGCGGCCAGGTCAGCGGGATCGAATTCAAACGGTGCACGGCCGTTTTCGATGCCCAGGGTGCCTTCCGACCGACGTATGATGAAAATGACTTGACCACTCTCACCGGGGATACGGTTATCGTGGCCATTGGGCAGGCGGCCGATCTCTCCTTTGCCGCCGGCCAGGGTGTCGCCGTAACCCCCCGAGGGGGGCTCCAGGGCGATCCGGTCTCACTGGAAACCCCTATCCCTGGCGTGTTTTGCGGGGGGGGACGTCTTTTACGGCCCCAAGTCGGTGGTCGAAGCCGTGGAAAGCGGCAAGAAGGCCGCCGAAAGCATCCGCCGCTACCTCAACGGGGTGGATTTGAAAGCCGGGCGGGAAGAAGACTGGTCCTATGAAAAGCCCTCCACGGAGGGGGTCGTGAAGAAGGCCCGTCTATCCATCACCAAGCTTCCCCCGGCCGCCCGGGAAGGAAACTTCCAGGAGGTGGCCCAGGGCTTCCAGGAAGCCACCGCCCTGACCGAGGCCGAACGATGCCTGGAGTGCGGGATCTGTTCGGAATGTTATCAGTGCGTCAAGGTCTGTCTGGCCAAAGCCATTGATCACACCATGACCGGCCGGGACCTGACCCTGGAAGTGGGGGCGGTGGTGGCCTGCCCCGGATTTGAGATCTTTGACGCCCGGTTGAAAGAGGAATACGGCTACGGGCGCTACCCCAATGTGCTGACCAGTCTGGAGTTTGAGCGGGTGCTCTCGGCCTCCGGTCCTTTCGGAGGCCATGTGCAGCGGCCTTCCGACGGACGGGAGCCGCGGAAAGTGGCCTGGATCCAGTGCGTGGGCTCACGGGATGCCTCTTTGCATAGAGAATACTGTTCCTATGTCTGCTGTATGTACGCCACCAAGCAGGCGATTATCGCCAGGGAGCATGTGGCCGCCGTCGAACCGACCATTTTCTTTATCGATATCCGGGCCCAGGGCAAGGGCTTCGACCGCTACTACGAGCGGGCCAAAAACGAGCACGGGGTGCGCTACATCCGCAGTCTGATTTCCCGGGTGGCTCAGGACCCCCGGACCCAGGACCTGCAGATCTCCTATATCGATGAGGACGATCAGTTTCAGACCGAGACCTTCGATTTAGTCATCCTCTCGGTGGGTCTGCAGCCCCATGCCGCATCCCGGGAACTGGCGGATATCCTGGGGATCGAGACGGACCGGTTCGGATTTTGTGAATACCCGCCCCTGGATACGGTGGGAACCAGCCGGCCGGGGATCTTTACCGGCGGTGTTTTCCAGAACCCTAAGGATATCCCGGAGACGGTGACCCAGGCCAGCGGCGCAGCCGCGGCCGCCGGCGCCATATTGTCGGAAGCCCGCGGGACCCGGATCCGGGAGCAGACCTTTCCGGAGGAAAGACCGGTCCAGGGCGAGGAGCCGCGTATCGGGGTCTTTATCTGCCACTGCGGCATCAACATTGCCGGGATCGTGGATGTGGAAGCGGTCTCCGCGTACGCCCGGACCCTTCCCGGCGTCGTCTATACGGACCACCTTTTATTTACCTGCTCCACGGACAGCCAGGTTACCATGCTGAACCTGATTCGGGACCAGGGGTTGAACCGGGTGGTGGTGGCCTCCTGCTCGCCCCGGACCCATGAAGGGCTGTTTCGGAACACGCTGCGCCAGGCCGGATTGAACAAGTACCTCTTTGAGATGGCCAACATCCGGGACCAGTGTTCCTGGGTCCATCAAGCGGATCCCGGGCGGGCCACGGAGAAGGCCAAAGACCTGGTGCGGATGGCCGTGGCCCGGGCCCGGCTGCTCGATCCGCTTTACGAAATTCCTTTTGAGGTGGATCAGCGGGCCCTGGTGTTGGGCGGCGGGCTGTCCGGGTTGACGGCGGCCCTCAATTTGGCCGAACAGGGTTTTGAAACCTTTCTGATCGAACGAAGCGGGGAGTTGGGCGGGATGGCCCGGCGCATCTACCGGACCATCGAAGGGGTGGACGTGCAGGATTATCTGCAACGGCTTATTTCTCAGGTGAAGAGTCACCCCCGGGTCCGCCTTTTCACGGAGACCGAACTGTTGGAAACCACCGGGCATGTGGGCCGCTTCACCAGCGTCTTTTCTTCCCGGGGGGAAAAGGGGTCGGTGGACCACGGGGTCCTGTTGGTGGCCACCGGCGGTTCGGAATACAAACCCGGGGAATACGCCTACGGCCGGCATCCGGGCATCCTGACCCAGTTGGAATTGGAGGACGTCCTTTACCGGGATCCCCAAAAAATCAGGGAAGTCCGACAGGTGGTCATGATCCAGTGCGTGGGTTCCAGGGAAGAGGACCATCCCTATTGCAGCCGGGTCTGCTGTTCCACGGCCGTGGCCAATGCCTTGAAAATCAAAGCGATCAACCCGCGGACCGAAGTCATTGTCTTGTACCGGGATATTCGGACCTATGCCCGGAAGGAGCTTTATTATAAACAGGCCCGGGAGGCGGGGGTCCGATTTATCCGTTTTGATCCGGAAAAAAAGCCGGAAGTGGAAATTGCCGACGGACGCCCGGGCGTGACGGTTTTTGATCAGAACCTGAAGGCCGGGCTGCGTCTGCAACCAGACTTCATCGCCTTATCCGCGGCCATCCGTCCGGCCGAGGGAAGCAAGCCTTTGGCCCAGCTCTTGAAGCTGCCTTTGGACGCGGACGGATTTTTTCTGGAGGCCCATATCAAGCTGCGGCCCCTGGATTTCGCCAATGCCGGGATGTTCCTCTGCGGGCTGGGGCACGGCCCGAAATCCATTGAAGAAAGCCTGGCCCAGGCCAAGGGGGCGGCGGCCCGGGCGGCCACCATCCTGTCCCAGAAGCTGATCTATGTGGGCGGGCCGGTGGCCGTGGTGAATGAGGATTTGTGCGTGGCCTGCCTGACCTGCGTGCGGGTCTGTCCTTTCAATGTCCCGCGCATCAACGAGCGCCATTTCGCCCAGGTCGATCCGGCCGCCTGCCAGGGCTGCGGGAATTGCGCCAGCGCCTGCCCCCAGGGGGCGATTCAAGTCGGCCACTTCCAGGACGACCAGTATGTGGCGCTGGTGGAGGCGTGTTAGGGCGCCGGGCGCTGAGCGCGGAGCGTAAGGCGCAAGGCGTAAGGGGTGAGGCGATAGAAAAGGTATAAGGTGGGTTTGCAAGAAAATTCAAACCGCCGGATTTTATAATATGGAATTCGAACCCAAAATTATCGCCATGGTCTGCACCTATTGCACCTACACGGCGGCCGATATGGCCGGTTCCATGCGGCTCCAGTATCCCCATAACGTGCGAATCATCAAATACCTCTGCACCGGCAAGGTAGATATCCGGCATCTATTGAAGGCCTTTGAAAAGGGAGCCGATGCCCTGCTGGTGGGCGGCTGAGAAATCGGCGACTGCCATTTCCTGGAAGGAAATCTCAGAGCGAAGGAACGGGTGGAATACACGAAAACCTTGTTGAAGGAAATCGGACTGGAACCGGAGCGGTTGGAGATGTTTCACATCGGGGCCTCCGATGCCCCGGGCTGGGCCCGGGCGGTGAACGAAATGACGGAAAGGGCCAGGGGCTTGGGGCCGAATCCGCTTAAATAGAGAAAAAACTAAAATTTAGAATGCAAAATGAAAAGTGCAAAGTGCAAAATTTAAGGAACAGTTATTTTGGGATTCAAATATTTTGCATTTTGAAATTTGAAATTTGCACTGATCAGGTGATTTTATGATCGTTGCCCAACGTAAACCCTTTGATGAGATCAAGAGATCCCTGGCGCCTTATGGGAATATTCTGGTGGCCGGGTGCGGGACCTGTGTAGCCGTCTGTCTGGCCGGGGGCAAAAAGGAAGTGGGCCTTCTGGCCAGCCAGCTCCGGATGAGTTTCCGCCTGGATAAGAAGGAAGTGAAGATTTCCGAAGTGACCCTGGAACGGCAGTGCGACCGGGAATTCCTGGAAACGGTCAAAAATGAGGTGGAGCCGGTCGAGGCCGTTTTGTCCCTGGCCTGCGGGGCCGGGATCCAGTTTCTGGCCGAGGCCTATCCCCAGCGGCCCGTGTACCCCGGAGTGAATACCACTTTCATCGGGGTGGCCGAGGCGGCCGGTCTCTGGAGCGAACGGTGCCGGGCCTGCGGAGAATGCCTGCTGGCGGAGACCGGCGGCATCTGTCCGCGGACGATCTGCACCAAGGGGTTGAATAACGGGCCTTGCGGGGGCATGGCGGAGGGGAAATGCGAGGTGGACCCGGAACGCTCCTGTGCCTGGGTGCTGATCCATGATCGCCTGAGTCAGGAGGGCCGTTTGGCCGCTCTGGAAGCGGTCAGACCGCCCACGGATTTTACCCGTCAAACGCGGCCCGGGAAAGTGACCCAGGCGGCCTATTTGCGGAGGTATCATGCCGGCTCAAAGTAAATTCACCCAGGCCTTAGCCTCGGAGGCCTTCATCGTCACCTGTGAACTCGATCCTCCCAAGGGGGCGGACCCCACGGTAGTTCAGGGTAAGATTTCGGCGCTGCGCGATAAAGTTCAGGCCGTGGTCGTCTCGGATAACCATTCCGCCCGGATGCGCATGGCCCCCCTGGGTTTTGGTCGGACCCTCCTGGACCAGGGCCTGGAGCCGATCCTGACCCTGACCTGCCGGGACCGCAACCGCCTGGCCCTGCAATCCGACTTGTTGGCCGCTTTCAGTCTGGGTATTCAAAATGTATTGGCCGTGACCGGGGATTATCCTTCCTGGGGGGATCATCCCCAGGCCAAGCCGGTGTATGATCTGGATTCGGTGCAGCTCTTGAAAACCTTGAACGGGTTAAACCGGGGACAGGATTTCTCCGGAAATCTTTTAGAGGGCGCCGCCCCGTTTTTTACCGTGGGCGCGGTGGTGCCGCTGACGGCCAATCCGATCCAGCCGGTGGTTATGAAATTTCGTAAGAAAGAGGCCCAGGGCGTGGATTTTTTTATCAGCCATCCCCTCTTTGAACCAGGCGACGCGGAGAATTTTTTTAAAGCGGTGCCCGCGATCAAGGCGCCTCTCCTGGCCTCGGTCAGTCTGTTGACCTGGGCGCAGGTTTCCGGCTACCGTCCCGGGAATATTCCGGGATTATTCCTTCCCCCGGCGGTGCTGGAACGGTTTCAATCCTTGAACGAGGGATCCTTCCCGTCCGAGATCCGGGAATTTACCAGGAAGCTGATTGAAGCCCTTAGAAAAGATGGCCGGTTCCGCGGAGTGCATCTGATGCTCCAGGGGAACGAGGAAAAAATCGGAGAATTGGTATAGCATTTGAAATGCCATTGCAAAATTTCTAAATTGGATGAAAAATCTTGAGCAAAAAGTGCTGATCCTCGGCGGCGGCATCGCCGGACTGACGGCGGCCCTGGTCTTGAACCGTTTGGGGATCTCGGTGGAGCTGTTGGAGAAAACAGGGGCCTTAGGGGGCACGGCCCGGAATTTCTGCTGCAAGGCCACCGACATCTGCCGGCAGTGCGGGGCTTGTCTGGTGAACGATACCCTGCGCGCCTTGACGCTGGCGGCCCTGGCCGAGGCGCCTCCGCTGGCGGTCCGGTTGGAATCCGAATTGACGGAAATCAATCGGGAGGCCAAGGAATTTCTCTATAGCTATTGCGGCCCTGAAGGGGCCGGGGAGGGCCGGGCCGAGGCTTTGCTCCTCGCCACCGGTTTTACCCCCTTCAGGGCGGAAGAAAAACCCCAGTACGGCTACGGCCGTCTGCCCAATGTCCTCACCGGTTTGGATCTGGAAAAACAGATCAAAGAAACCGGCCAGGTCCTCAGACCCTCCGATCACCAGCCGCCCCAGTCCATCGCCTTCATCCAATGCGTGGGCAGTCGTGACCTGCATCTGGGGCACCCGTTCTGCTCCCAGGTTTGTTGCGGGTACGCCCTGCGCATGGCCAGCCTGATTCGCCACCGAAAACCCGAAACGGCGGTGACGATTTTCTACATGGACATCCAGAACTTTGGAAAAGATTTTCCCCGGTTTCTGGAAGAGGCCCGGCGGCAACTGCGGTTTATCCGGGCCATCCCGGGAGATATTCGGGGGGGGGAAAACGATCGGCTCGTTCTGACCTATCAGCAGGAGGACGGCTTGCCGAGTCAAAAAGAAACCTTCGATCTGGTGGTCCTTTCGATCGGTTTGATGCCGGGAGCCGATTTGATCGGGCTCAGTCAAAAAATCAATCTTCCCCTGAACGCCGATGGGTTTTTAGCTCAAAAAGGGAGCCGGTTTTCCCTTTCCCCGTCCGAAGGGGTATTTTTTGCCGGGACCGTTTCGGGTCCCAAAAGCATTGCCCGGTCGGTCTCCCAGGCCCAGCAGGCCTCCGAAGAGCTGGTCCAGTTTCTAAAGGAAAGGGGCCGGTCGTGATTGCCCTCCAGGAGTTTCAGAAACGGCCCAGGGTTTTGGTCGGGGGGCAGGGATTGACGGCCCTGGAAGCCGCCTCCCAATTGATCGCTTTCGGGTATGAGGTGCTGTTGGCTTTTCCGGAGGCGGAACTTCAGGCGGTGCAATCCTTGCTCCCGGAAGACCGGGAATTGCCGGGTTACGCGCGGAATCTGGCTGAAAGACTGGGAACCGAGAGGGGGGTTTCTCTTTTTCCGGCAACGCAGGTCCGGTCGATTACCGGGTTTGCCGGAGATTTCGAGGTGCGCTTAGAGTCATCGCAAAAAGAATGGCCTGAGTCGGTGGGGGCGATCATCCTGGCCCCGGAGTTGGGTACCCCCGGAACGTTTTCCTCCGGTTCCTTAAGTCCTTCCCGGCAGATAATAACCCTGAATCAACTGGTGGGAGAACTCAGCGCTCCTTCGGTCGCGGCTCGGTGTACGGATTCGTTAACCGCCCGTTCCCATGCGGCCTTGCTGATCGGACTGAACGGCGCCGGGGGAACGGCCGACATGGCCCAGGCTTTGAAGTCGGCGATTATCCTCCGGGAAAAATGTGCGGCCCAGGTTTATTTTTTCACCGGCAACGTCAAGGTGGCCGAGGAGGGACTGGAACGGCTCTACCTGGAAGCCCGTGACGCGGGCGTGGTATTTTTTAAGGTGGAGGAAGAAAAACTGGAATTCGTGAAAAACGGTGATCAGGTTACGCTCCACTTCATGGATCCCCTGCTGGGGCTGCCTTTTGAATTGATGCCGGATCTGCTGGTCGTCGATTCGCGGCGTATGCTTCCCGACGAAATGCAATCTTTGGCGGTATCGGCCCGGTTGGGAATGGATCCGGCCGGTTACCTGCAATCGGGCAATGTGCACCTCTGGCCCCAGGGGTTGGACCGGACCGGAATCTTTGCCGCCGGCCCGGGAAAAGGCCCGCTAATGGTCTCAACCGCCATCGAAGAGGGCCGGGGAGCGGCCCTGGCCGTTCATCGGTTTTTCCAGGGCAGTCCGCTGGAACCCCTGGACCGGGAGGTGGTGGTCGATACGGGGCTTTGCACCCTCTGCCTGACCTGCGTGCGCTTCTGCCCCCACCAGGCCATCGGCTGGACCCATCGGGTTTTCATCCATCCCCTGGCCTGCCGGCGCTGCGGCATTTGCGCCGGCGAATGCCCCATGGACGCCATTCAGATCGCCGGGTATTCGGATGCGGAAGTGGAACAAGCGCTGCTGGAGATCAGCGGGCGTTGGGAAAAGACGGCGGCCGCTGAACCCCGGATCATCGTCTTCGGCTGCCGGCGTTCGGCCGGGGTGGCCTGGGAAGAGGCGCGGGGCGCGGGGCGCGGAGCGCAGGGCGAAAACGGATCGGTGGAATTCATAGGACTGCCGTGTGCCGGGAAGCTGGACCCGGATTATCTGCTGAAAGCCCTGTCCCGGGGCGCCGATGGGGTGCTGGTCCTGGCCTGCCCGGAAGAGAATTGCCGATCCAACCACGGCAACACCTATGCACGGGATCGATTGGCGGAAGCCCTGGATTATCTTGAGGAAGCGGGCCTTGATCGCCGGCGTCTCCGGTTTGAGCATATTTCCAGTAACCGGGTTTATTTTTTGAATGAAGTCATTCAGGATTTCATTCAGAAAATAAAAAGTGAGTGATATGGAACGTCTGGATATTAAAAAGCTGGATCCGGATTTTAAAAACCGGGTGGCCCGGGAACTGGGCGGGGAGCATATTCGCAAGTGCTATGCCTGCGGGGTCTGTTCGGCCCGGTGTCCCATCGAAAAGATCGAACCGGAATACAACCCCCGGAAGATCATCCGGATGATTATCCTGGGGCTGGAGGAAGACCTGCTCAAGGAGGAACTGCTCTGGCATTGCTCCAATTGCTACACCTGCCAGCCCAGCTTATCCGGAAAATTGATGGCATTCATCTTCAGCGCCGTCCCCATATGGATCCATCTGGTTTTTAACATGGTTGCTTCCTCCTCTATCATTAGTTTAAGTTGCTTTTAGTCTGAAAATAATATTGAAACGGCTTTGGGGTATTTTTTTTACTGTCATCCCGCGCTCGCCGAAGTCCCCTCCCCTACGAAACAACGAATTGGTGCAATATTTTCGTGCTTCGGGGTACCTGCCCCGGAACTGGGGGTTTACTAAGGCTTCCCGATTTGTGAAACCTCCTTCTCCAAAGCCAACAAAGCCGCTCCCAACGCTCCGGTGAACTGGGGGTGTTCCGGAACCCGAATCGGCCGCTTGATCAATTCTCCCATCATGGTCACCAGATAGGGATTATAGGCCACCACCCCGCCGGTCATCACCACCCGTTCGCTCAACAGGTCCATCTCCATGACCCGCTTGAGTACCGACAAAAACAGGCCCTTGACGATATCGCTGACCGGCTTTCCCTGGCGGATTTTTTCCAGGACCTCGGTCGCCGAAAAAACGGTGCAAAAACTGCCCAGTTCCACCAGGTCAGTGGACTGAACCGCCAACCCGTTCATTTCGGACAGCGGGATATCCAGGCGCAGGGCCATTTCCTCCAAAAAGGCCCCGGTGCCGGCCGCGCATTTCCGGTTCATCTTAAAATGGATCCCCCGGCCTTCCTCATCCAGTTGGATGACCTTATTGTCCTGCCCGCCGATATCGATCACCGTGATCGCCTCCGGAAAATAGTAATAGCACCCTTTGGCATGGCAGCTGATCTCGGTTTTATCCCCGTCCCGATAGCGGACGTTTTTTCGGCCGTAACCGGTAGCGATCGTCCTCAAATCCTGGGGCCGCTCCTCGATTCCGGCCTTGGCCAGGGCCTCCCAAAAGCAAATCTCAGCCGTACCGGCCAGGTCGGTCCCCGACTTCCGAACCGCCCAACCCAGGAGCCTTTTTTCCGGATCCAGCAGGACCACCTTGGTAGTGGACGAGCCGACATCAACCCCGGCGAAGATCATATTCCAGTTCATACTCTATAGCTATAAATTCCATTTTCATACTAAATGAACGCCGAACATTGAACATCGAACGCCCAACCTCGAATGAAAAACCAATCTCCATTAAACATCCGATGTTGGAAGTTCGATGTTCGACGTTCAACTTTTCAGTACCCCTTCCACTTTCATTTCGCGCCAGGCACCAGGCACCCAACGCTCAGTGTCTTTAGCGCCGTTCCTCCAACTGTTCCACAAAGGCCTCGATCTGCGTCCTGGCCTGCTCTTCGGAGTAACAGCGCAAGTCGTTGAGGTCTCCGTTAATGGTTACCGTGGCTATTCCTAATTCCCGGGCCAGCCGTTCCGGCATGCCGTAGCGGCAATTGGAATTATTGGGACAGGTCCGGGCGTCATGGAAAAGAATTCCGTCAAATTTGAATCGTTTAAAACAATCCGCGATATACTGTTCTTTGTAGCCTTCATCCCGGACGATAAACAGTTCGGTATAGGCCCGGGCCATGCTTTCAAAAGGCTCGTCGGGGTCGAGCTGATCGAAGATCCAACTGTTGCAGTAGGTGGAGGCCACGACACAGGTCTTGAGGGATTCCAGCAGGTCCGACAAGGGACGCAACTTCCCCCAGATGGGCATCCCCTCCCAGTACAGGCGGTGTTTCTCCCCCTCGATGGCGGCCACCCCATCCTTAACCCGCTGCTGGAGTTCCTCCAGCAGGACCCGATAGTAATCCACCGCCTCCCGGGTTCCCCGGGCCACCACCGCCGGACCCATGTGGATGGTGGCGTCAAAAAAGGTCCAGGGGGAGGGAACGGCCGTCGCGGTCTCCAGTACGGCCCGCCAGAGCCGGGAGGTGTCCCGGGAGAGGCCCACCGCCTCCTTGAAGCGGTCCAGGTCGAACTTTTCCCCGCTCACCTCCTCCAGGGTGGGTATCAATCCTTTGATCTGTTCCGCAATATCCCCTATTTCATAATCGGTGATGGTCCCGATATTGCGATAGGAATGGACCCCCACCATCGGCACCTGCAGCTCCCGTGCGTACCAGGCAAACCAGTCCTTGACATCCCGGCACTGGTTGGTGTTGAAGACCAGCACGTCGGGCCGGGGGACGGACTCCAGCCCGTAGGCCTTCGTCAGGGGCGTCGTTTTCTTCAAGTAGGCCCCCACGTCGCTGGTCAGATAGGAGCAGATCTCCGGGGAATAGCCCCGGGAATTGGCCACGGGAATGAACTCCGTGGCCATCCGGGTGGCGCCCAGCATGGCCCCGTGGTTTTCCGGGAAATAGACCAGGAAACCCATACCCCGCAGCAGTTCGGCCGGTCCCACGCTGGTGCACCAGGCTACTTTGGGTTTTCCTTCCTTGGCCGCCCGGTCCAGATCCAGGAAATGATCGGCCATGATCTTTTTCATGATTTTGCCGGCTTGAATGGCTTTCATTGAATAATCCTTTTTTTTGCCGCAGACGAACGCGGACAACGGCGGACCATCGTCCGCGTGGGTCTGCGGCGAAAATAAGCAGTTAGGCCAGAGCGGAAACCACGACTTCGGTAATGTCCTTGACCTTGATCTTCCCTTTCTTTTCTTTCCGCACCCTGGCCGCCCCCTGGGTGAGGTTGCTCTTGCAGGAGGGGCAGGCGGAAACGATTACCTCGGCCCCCACTTCCAGGGCCTGCAGGACGCGCTGGTAGGCGATGTCCTGGCTGAGGGGGTTGTCAAAACCCTTGACCCCGCCGCCGCTGCCGCAGCACTTGGCCAGCAGTCGGTTGAGCTTGAATTCGGTCAGCTCCACACCGGGCAGACTTTTCAGCACGTTGCGCGGCTCCTCAAAAATGTTCATGTGGCGGCCCAGATCGCAGGGATCATGATAGGCGATCTTCTGGCCGCCGTTGCCCTTCAGGGGAATCTTTCCCTGGCTCAACAAATCATTGAGGAACGTGGTTACGTGCTGAACCTTGATCTCCGGACTCCCGCCATAGCCGGGGTAGAGCTTGGCCAGGGTGCGGTAGCAGCCCGGACAACTGGTGATGATCTGCTTGATCCCCAGGTCCGCGAACTTTTTGGTATTGGCGGCCACACAGGCCCGGAAATCATCCTCCAGGCCGATCAGGTAACTCAGATAGCCGCAGCAGTCCTCTTCCTGACCCAGGGACGTGTAGGAGATGCCGGCCTTGTCCAGGATGGTCATCAGGTTCGCGATCAGATTAATGTCCTGGTAGGATCCCACGCAGCCGCCGAAGAGCAGCACTTCAGCCCCCTTCCGGGCCGGTTCGAAACCGGCCGGAAAGGTATCCGTCCTTTTTTCCCTGGGTTCCCCGAAAGGGTTCCCGTACTGGGTCAGGCTTTTGCTGCTGGCCTGGAAGATCTGGGGCAGCAGGCCGGCGGCCGCCAGCCTTTGGCGGGCCGCCTGCACGATATCGGCCACCTCCACCCGCGAGGGGCAGGTGTACTTGCAGTTCAGGCAATTGGTGCACTGGTAGAGCCGGGTGGCCAGCTCCTCCGAAGGTTTCAACCGGCCGCTCATCAGATTAAAGGCCAGGAGCACCCGGCCGCGGGCGTTCATGGACTCCAGTCCGGTCTGGGCGTAGGTGGGGCAGCCGGCCCGGCAGAATCCGCATTGAATGCAGGCCAGGATCTCGTTGTCCACCTTTTCCCCAAAACTCTGAACCCCCTCCGGTTGTTGGAGGAGATGGGTAAAGGCAAATTGGTCGTAAATGTCATCGATACTGTCGGAAAAGCCCATTTTCCCCGGGTTCAGGATGTTGTCCGGGTCCAGCGTCCGCTTGATCTTTTCCATCACCGCCAGGGACGCCCCCAGCTCTTCCTTGATAAAAGGAGACTTGGCCATACCCACCCCGTGTTCGGCCGTCAAGGTCCCGCCGTATTTAAGGGTCAGGTCGATAAAATCTTTCGCGATGCGGCGTAAGGTCTCCCACTCTTCCTTCTGGCGAATATCCATGAGCAGCACGGCATGCAGGTTGCCGTCGCCGATATGACCGAAAGTGGCGATGGGGGAATTGAATTTCTTTCCAATGTCCTGGATATCGTGAATTACGTGTTTGATCTGGGTGATGGGCATGCCGAAATCCTCCACCACGGGGATCTGGCGATATCCCGGCTTGACCCGGGAGAGGGAAGGCACCAGTCCCTGACGGGCCGACCACATGACCAGACGTTTGGCCGGATCATCGGACCATTCGTTGCCCAGGCCGCCCACCGCCTGGCTGATGGCATCGATCTGCTGGATCTGGTCTTGCACGGCCTGGCGGTGACCGTCGATCTCAATAAAGAGAATGCATTTGACTTCCGGGGCCACCTGCAGGTTGATGGCCTTTTTGAGCACCCCGATCGAGACCTCATCCAGGATCTCGCAGGAAGAAAGAGGAATGCCACCGGTTAGAATTTTTTCCACGGCCTCCCCGGCCTGATCCACCGACGGGAACAAGGCCCGGGCGAAGGCCAGGTAGGGGGGTTTGGGTAAGATCTTGAGGGTCGCCTCGGTAATGATCCCCAGGGTTCCCTCGGACGTGGCGAAGAGTCGGGTAAGATCATACCCGGCAGAACTTTTGGGGGCGCGGGAGCCGGTGCGAATCACCTGCCCGTCGGCCAGGACTACCTGGAGTCCCTTGACATAATCCCGGGTCGTCCCGTATTTGACGGCCCGGACCCCGCTGGCATTGCAGGCGATCATGCCGCCAACGGTGCAGATGGGGGCGCTCCCGGGGTCGGGCGGAAAGAAATGGGTCGGCTCCAGTTGGGCGTTCAGGGCGTTGCAGACGATTCCCGGCTCCACGATCACGAAGCTGTCGTTTTTGTTCAATTCCTTGATTTGGTTCATCCGCGACAGGTCCATCAGAATGCCGCCCCGGGAGGCCAGGGCCGCACCGGTAACACTGGTCCCGGCCCCACGGGCCACCAGCGGAACTTTATGGGCGGCGGCAATCTTGACCACCCGCACTACCTCGTCGGTTGTCTTGGCGAAAACGATAACGTCCGGCACCCCTTCATGAACCGACATGTCCCGGGAAACGCTGATACAGTCGATGGTTCCGGTATTTACCCGTTCCGGGCCCAAGGCCTCCTTTAACTCGTCAATATACCCCATAATGGAACTCCTTTCTAACCGGTTTTATTTATTCAGCAATTCCTTCACCCGGGTCACTTCCGCATCGATAAAGGGCTTCAGGTCGGCGGCGGCCATCAGGTTGGCTTTTTCCGCGTCGGTATTTTCGGGGGAGACCTTGCAGATCCAACCCTGGTCATAAGGCGCGTTATTGATCAATTCCGGTTCGTCCTCCAGGGCCTCGTTGACCTCTGTCACCTGACCGGAAAAGACGGCATAAATCCGCCCCACCCATTTGCCGGATTCGATGGAACCGAAAGGTTTGCCCTGGGTCACTTTTTGGCCGACCTCCGGCAGTTCCACGTATCCGATTTCACCGGCCAACTTCTGGGCGAAATCGGTGGTGCCCATCACTACCGTATCCCCTTCGATCCGGGCCCAGAAATGGTTCTTATCATACCACAATTCATCGGGGAAATTATACCCTTCGATCTCCATAACGGTCCTCCTTTTTTCTTCTGGATTTACTGGTTAAACCCCCATGCCCGGGGCGGGCGCCCCGAAGCATGAAAATATTCCAACTTTTCGTTTTTCGTAGGGGAGGGGTTAATCCCCTCCCAAGCTTGAGAATCGCGGATTCAAATTTTTTATAGAATCGTGCACTATGCCTGGCTGGGTACGGGAGGGGATTAACCCCTCCCCTACACTCGAACCCTGTTTTTGACTATTTTCGTATTAATTCCCCGTTCGTCTTCAATGGCTGGGAATCCAGCTATTAGGCCGCCTCCATCTGTTTGAGAAACTCTCTATCCTTCACCCGGTTCAGCTTGAACCCTAGTTGATCCGGAGTAAATCCCATGGCCAGGCCCAGCAGTTGCGGATAATAGAGCACCGGGACCTTCAGTTTCTGTTCGAGCTTTTTTTCGATTTTTTTCTGCTGTCCCTCAAACATGACGTTGCAGAAGGGGCAGATCACCACCAGCCCGTTAGTCCCCCGCTGGTTTAATTCCCCCAGTTTTTCACCGGCCAGGGTATTGGCCAGATCCTCTTTGGCGCCCAGGACGCCCCCGCCGCAGCACTGAAGCAACGACGGATAATTCAACGCCGAAGCCCCGGTAACCTCGATGAGCCGGGTCAGGGTAACCGGAGCTTCCACCGGGTCCAGTCCACCCGTCGCCTCGGCCGGTTTGATATAATGACAGCCGTAATGGGGGGCAAAGGAAAATCCGTTCAGGGGACGACTGATTTTTTCGGCTATTTTTTCCAGGCCCACCTCTTCATATAGAATCCGGACAAAATGCTTAACCTCGGAGGAACCCTTGTATTCCAGACCCAAAACACGCAAGCGCTCATTGACCTGGGCTTTGAGTTCCGGATTATGTTCCAGCAGGTGACGGGCCTCACTCAATGACCCGCCGCAGGCGCTGCACAGGGTACAGACCGGGAGGTCGCGCTGTTCGGCCAGGGCCAGATTCCGGGCGGCGACGACCAGGGAATCGATGAAGCTAATGGACTTCAGGGGAAACCCGCAGCACTGGAACTCCTCCAGGTCCACCAGTTCAATAGCCAGACGTTCAGCCACCCGCCGGGAAGCCAGCTCATAATTCAGATTGCGCACCGGAACGGTGCAGCCTAAGAAAAAAGCATATTTCATAAGTCTGGCAAATCCTAAATTCGAAATTCGAAACACGAAATCCGAAACAAGCATAAAATTTCAAAATCCAAATGATCAAAACAAAAAGGTTTCGAATTTTGAATTTTGGTCATTTGCCTTTGTTTCGAATTTCGGATTTCGAGCTTCGAGTTTAACTTCCTCCGGCTCGTTTCCATTATTCTTTAACTTCCAGAATTTTCTTTATACTTTCCGCATCCATCTTAATCTTCGGCAGCCCCAGTTCCTGCCGCTTTTCAT
>Ga0351867_10194_pt1 | contig 15114 bp, 13 predicted proteins | sample TotcelHFGM3001M8_FD_206779 | JGI IMG/M metagenome (GOLD analysis project Ga0351867, IMG submission 206779) | Enriched cells from coal bed in the Powder River Basin, Montana, United States - Total cells FGM rep2 HSBNCT.FGM.300.1.M8 ...
GGCGAGGTGGTCGAGTTCGGCAGCGAGAGCATCGAGGGGGTCGGCGTGGGACCCGACCTGATCGGCCTGTTCGTCGGCTGCGAAGGCCTGTTCGGCATCGCCCTGGAGATCACAGTGCGACTGTTGCCCAGGCCCGAACGGTATCGTACCGTACTGGCCGCTTACCGGGACTTGGAGACGGCCGGACAAGCGGTCGCGGCGGTGGTGGCATCGGGACTGTTGCCCGGCGCGATCGAGATCATGGATCGGTTGGCGATCCAGGCGGCGGAGGCGTCGGTTCGGGCCGGCTATCCGGCGGGGGCCGAAGCCGTGCTGATTGTGGAACTGGATGGTGAAACCGACCAGGTCGAGCGCGAGTTCTATCATTTGCAGCGGGTGATCGACGATTCGGGAGCGTATGAAGTTCGGGTGGCCGAATCCGACGACCAGCGGCTGGCGATCTGGAAGGGGCGTAAAGGTGCGTTTTCGGCGGTTGGACGGCTCAGTCCCGATTACGTGGTTCAGGACGGCGTGGTGCCGCGCGGCAAGCTGGGGCGAGCGCTCGGGGAGATCAACCGATTGAGCCGCGATTACGAATTGCGCGTGGCCAACGTGTTCCATGCCGGCGACGGGAATCTGCACCCGCTGATTCTGTACGACGGCAAGCAGCCCGGCGCGCTGGAGCGGGCCGAACAACTAGCCGGCAAGATCCTGGAGTACTGCATTGAATTGGGCGGTTCGATCACCGGCGAGCACGGCGTCGGGATGGAAAAACGCGCTTACTTGCCGGTGATGTTTAGCGACGTCGACATGGAAATCATGCGTCAGATCCGATGCGAGATGGATCCGAAGGAAATCGCCAATCGGGGCAAAATGTTTCCCGAGAAGAAATCGGATGCCGCGCGCGGCGCAAAGGCGCCGTCCCGGGCGAAACCGGCGAGCGGAAGTGTCACCTGAGAAGAAACACTGGCAAGAAGATGAGGAGCAGGCAAATGAAGAGCGTCTGTTTTCCATTTTCCCGGCTTGACTCTCCTGCCAGTCAAGGGCCATGAACACAACGCCATGAACACGATCCTTCAGCCCACGACGACGGCCGAGTTGCAGGAAATAGTGACCGCGTCACCGCGGCTGTGCGTGCGCGGTGGCGGCAGCAAGCCGGGACTGTCGGCGCCCGCGGCCGGCGCGATCAGCGTGGAGATGCGCCGCTTGACGGGCATGATCGAGTACGTTCCCGACGAGTTTGTGTGTACGGCTTACGCCGGCACCCCCGTGTCCCAGGTCGCCGACGAACTCGCTCGGCACGGTCAGTACCTGCCCTTCGATCCGCTGTTGGCCGGTCGCGGCGCCACGTTGGGCGGCACCGTGGCCGCCAACACCTGCGGCTCGGGCCGTTATCGCGGTGGCGGCGTGCGGGACTTTATCTTGGGCGTGCGATTTGTCGATGGCCGAGGCCAGCTGGTCCGCAGCGGGGGCCAGGTCGTCAAGAACGCGGCGGGATTTGATCTGGCCAAGTTCTTCGTAGGCAGCTTGGGACGGTATGGAATTCTGGTCGAAATCAGCTTCAAGGTCTTTCCGCGGCCGCGGTCGTATCTGACGCTGGAGTTCACCTATCCCAGCCTGGCTGAGGTCCAGCAAGCGGTCTTCCGCTTGGCGTTAGAGCCGTTGGACATCGACGCGTTGGATTTCCAACCGGCCGGGAAAAGCGAATTTCGCCTGCTCGTGCGGTTGGGCGGATTGGAAGCCGGCTTGCCGGATCGAGCGGCGAGGCTGGAGGAGTTCTTACTGGTTGAGGGGCGACCGCTTCCGCAGCAAACCCTGTTGGGCGACCGCGAGACGGCGTATTGGCGGGACGTCAACCAGCTGGCATGGGTACCGTCGGAAGCCTGGTTACTGAAAGTGCCGCTGGGTCCCCGCAGTGTTGCGATGCTGGATGCGCGCCTGCGGTCCGCCCTGCGGCGTTACACGGCTGGCGGATCCGTGGCATGGCTGGCCGTCGACGATTTGCAGGCAGCGCGGATCGTGTTGACGGACCTGGGCCTGACCGGGCTGCGAATCTGGGGATCGGGCGGCGACCCGTTCGTCGGCCCGCGGCGCGGAATGGTGTTGGCCCAGCGGGCCAAACAGGCGTTGGATCCGGCGGGCCGATTTGGAGGGGCGTAGATGCAGCACCACATCGACGCCGAAAAATTCGGATCGCGCGGAGACGTGATGGCCCGCGCGGTCCAAGCCTGCGTCCATTGCGGCCGGTGCTTGTCCGCTTGCCCGACGTACCAAATCCTGGGCGAAGAAATGGATTCGCCGCGGGGGCGGATCTACTTGATGAAGTACGTGCTCGAAGGAACGTTTTCGGCGGCGGACGTTCAGCCCTATCTCGATCGCTGCCTGGGCTGCAGGGCATGCGTCCCCGCCTGTCCCTCGGGGGTTGCGTATGGAGAATTATTGACGCACTACCGAGCGGTCACACGCGGCCAAGAGCGGCGCTCGTGGCGGGACGCCGCGACGCGCAGAATGCTGGCGGCAACCCTGCCTTATCGGGGACGGTTCCGCGCGGCGCTGGCAGCCGGCCGAATCGGGCGCGCGGTGCAGGGCTTGCTCCCGGAGGCTTGGCGCGGCATGTTCGAGCTGTTGCCGGCCGCTCTGCCGGCTGCCGATCCGCTGCCCGACATGTTCCCGGCCCGCGGGCGGCGGCGCGCTCGCGTGGCGTTGTTGACGGGCTGTGTGTCAAGCGTGCTGATGCCCGAGATCAACTGGGCGACGCTCCGCGTCCTGGCACAAAACGGCGTCGAGACCGTGGTGCCGTCCACGCAGGGTTGCTGCGGCGCCATCCTGATGCAACTGGGCGAGGAACAATCCGCGCGGCGGCTGGCGCGGCACAACCTGCGAGTTTTCCCGCAAGACGTCGATGCCATCCTGACCACCGCCGCCCTCTGCGGTTCGGGGATCCATGAGTACCAGCTGCTGTTCGCCGGGCAGGAAGACCAGGCGGTGGCCGAAGCGTTCGCGGCTCGGGTGCTGGATGTCTCGGTGTTCCTGGACCAATTGGGACTGGAACCGCCCGGCCCGCTGCCGATCCCGCTTCGCGTGGCCTATCACGACGCCTGCCACTTGTTGCACGCCCAGGGCGTCAAAGATCCGCCTCGCCGGTTGCTGACGGCCATTCCGAACATCGAACTGCTGGATTTGAACGACGGCGGCCTGTGCTGTGGGGCCGCAGGTGTGTACCCCCTGGTCCAGCCGGAGATCGCTCGGCAACTGGGCGAGCGCAAGGCGAATTGCATCTTGGACAGCGGCGCCGACGCCGTGGTCACCGGCAGCATCGGCTGTCTGCTGCAGGTCCAATCCCACCTCCGCCGCCAGGCCAGCGACTTGCCCGTGTACCATGCGATCACGCTGTTGGAACGAGCTTATCAGGCACGCGACGGCTAAATCCCGGTGCCGCGAAAGGCGAGGTCCGGGGATACCGTCACCGGCTGGCCGTCTGTACTGCGTTCGTGCGCCCACAGGCTGGGGCAGCCTGGCCTACTTCCATTCGCCGATCAGGGCGGCCAAGCGGCCTTGCTCCTCGGCCAACAACACGCGGTGGGCGAGGGCAAATTCGCCGGCCTCGGCAATGCGGGGCTCAAAGTGGCGCAGCAACTCGCGGACGAAAGTCTCCTCGCCACCAAAACCGGTGAGCAGCGTCAGATCGACGTCAATGGTCTCCCGCGGTTCTCCCCACCGTTGCAAGGCCAGACCGCCAATGAAGCAATACTGCCAGCCTTGCATCTCGCACACGGCCTGCAGTTGAGCGGCGGCTCGGATCACTTCATTCACGGCTTGCGGCCTTCTTGAACCAACGCTGCTGCTCGATCAAGCCCGAGGTGGGACGTGCCACTCGCGGAGGCGTATGGTAATCGGCCGATCCGCACAGCAGGGCGATCGCACGCTGCGGATCCAGCCTCCGCAATTCTTCCCGCCGTAACCGCTCCAATTCGGGACCGGCTGCCTTCCAAGCTTGCACCCAGCGTCGGGCGAGTGCGATCTCGTCCGCCGTCCAATTTGCCAGACTCGTGGCTGAAGATTCCATGGGTCTAGTATAGCAGGCTGGTCAGGAACGTCCAAGGTGTGGCAAGACGAATCCGCAGGCGTGCGCCCCATGCCGCTTACTTTGTAGCGGCATCGCGGCCCGCCTCGATGCTTCGTCCCGGCATCAACGGTTTCGTTTGGACCGATCTTGATGGCGACGGGTTCCTGGACAACGGCGAGCCTCGGTTGAGCGGCTGGACCGTCCGGCTGGTAGACAGCCAAGGCGAGCCGGTGAATCTAGCGCATGGGCCTCCAACCGGTCTTGCCGTTCCTTGCGCAGCAGCAACGCCAGGAAGCTCTTCGATGCAGCGAGGGCTGAAGAGAGTGGCTCCCGCCTGCTGGTCCTTGGGCAGGGAGTTTGACCCACTCTGGGTCTCGCCCAACAGTGGAAGACGTCTCAGGCTGGCCGTCTGTGCTGCGTTTTGCGCTCACCGGCAGGGCCGCTTGTGCTACTTCATGTCGCCGATCATAGCCGCCAAGCGGCCTTGCTCCTCGGCCAGTTGCCGAACGGCCTCGACTTGTTCGTCCGTCAGCGCGCCGGCTCGCACGCGGACCGTTTCTAGTTCCGCCGTGCGGCGGTAGATCTCCTGTTGCATCAGTTTCAGCAGCTTCAGCTCCGCGACCCGCCGGATGGCGTCGGACGGAGCCTGCTGGCTGTCGGACTCGGCGGGCTGCGGTGGCTGGCCGTCCGGCGGGGCCGCCTCGTCACGCTGCAACGCCTCCTGCATGTGCTGCAGACGCACCAGCGCGCTCTGTTCGGCCTGTTGGGTGAGCGGTCCCGTTTCTTGACGGTCCAGGCCGCGCGCCGCGCGGTCCATCTCGCGCAGCACGCCGCGCAGGGCCAGGGCAAAGGCGGGTGCCGCGGCTAGTTTTTCGGCGAGCGACGCGGCTTCCAACTCGATTGCCCGCTGCTCGCGGGCCAAGATTCCCACGCTGGACAGCTGGGCTCGCGTCCAGCGGCCTTGTTGCTGGTGACGGGCATCGAGTTCCACGGTGGTATGCAGGGTGGCTTTTTGCCGGCGCGCCAAAGCCGCGATTTCCTGTTCCAGCCGTTGCATTTGTTCATGCAGTAGCTCCTGGGCGGCGGACGCTCGTGCGTCGTCCAACTGGCGCGCCGCCTGCTCCAGCAACTGCTCCGCCTCGCGGGCCTGCGCCAAGGCTTGCGGAGCGTCGCCCTGTTCTGCGGCGACCGCAGTTTGGTCCAGAGCCGTGGCGGCCTCGGCCAGCGACAGTGCCGCCTGTTCGGCCAACAGCCGCTCCAGCCTGCGGGCCAGCCGCTTGACCTGTTCGGCCGCCTCGCCGGCGGCGCCTTGCAGCCGGTCCAGCTCGCGCCGCTGGGCCGGCGCGTCGTCGAGCGCAGCGGCCTGCTCGGCTTTGGCCCGCAAGGCCTGCTGTTTCGCCTGCAACTGGTGCAGCTCTTCCAAGGCGGCTTGGAGCTGGTGGACGCGCCGCTCCAGTTCATGAACGCGGCGGCTGGCGAGCGTATCCAACAGCTCCTGCAAATGCCGGAGGATGGTTTGTTGGATCTGCGTGGCATCGCCCAATCGGTTCTCGTCGATTCGCCGTCCGGTCTCGCGCATCTGCCCGCCGACCGCCGCTCGGCGGGCTACGTCGAGGGCGTCCGCCAAGGTTTCCGCGGCCGGATCGCCGGGCCCTAATTCAATCCGCATCTGGTCCATCCGCATCTGAAGCTTGTCGAACTGGCGGCCCAATTCGGTTTGCCGCTCCGCCAAGCGACGCAGCTGGACACGCCGGACGCTGTCCAGTTCCGTGCCTTCGCGGGCCAATGCCTCGAGCCGGGTCCGGTCGGTATCCTGCCGCAATTCCTCCTGACCTTGGCGGACGTGGGCCAGTTCGCGGGAGAACCGCCGGTAGCTGTCCCATTGCGAGAAATCCCCCAACAGATCTTCCAGCCGGGAGATGACTTCATCCTGGCGTTCTCCGGCAGCCTGGACCGTCGCTTGCAGATCGCCGGACGCAGCCGCCGCGTTCTCGGTAGCCGCTGCGGCGAGCATCGCTTCGCGGGCCGTCTTCAAAGCGTCGATCAGCTGATTCTGAATCGGAGGCAATTCGCCGCCGATCTGCCGGATGGCGGCCAGCAACACGTTCATCCGCTCGATGACCTCCGGATTCTCGATCCGATTGCTTTGCAGTTCGTGCAACAACCCCACGATCTGGGTGGCGACGCCGTCTTGGGGATCCGTCAGCAAGTGGGCGACGTGTCGCTGTTTCAACTCGGCCGCCTGCAATTGATCGATCTCGTCGGGGGTCAGTCGGCCGGTGTCGGCCCAGCCGATCTGGAGCGATTTGACCGGGGCACGCACCTCGCGCTGGGTCCGGAGCACTTCGGCCAGTTGACCCAGAACGAAGGCCTGCCGCGAACCGATTCGTTCCTCGAGTTCGCCGACGGAAATGATCGTCAGGCGGCGAGTCGCACTCTGCGCCGACTGGGGCTTGTAGTCTTCGGCCGTCAACTCGAAGTCGATCCACGCGCCAGGCTTGAGCCCGCGCAGCTGTGTCAAATCCCAAGCGAATTCAACCATCCGCGTCTCGCCGGCCCCGCTGCCGGCTTCTGCTGCTCCGCTGGGGTCCGCGGGTGCGACGGCCGGCCCGCGATAGATCTCCGCCGTCTCTTGCTGATCGACCCCGGCGGCGTCGCTGCGCGTGAACCGCACCGCGATCACGCGGATCGCCAGATCGTCTTTGACCAAGCCTGCCAAGGGTACCGCGGCGTCAGCAGTTACGAACGTATTGGCGGCGGGCTGGTCCAAGACAACCGTCGGCGGCGAGTCGGGTACGGCCCGCAGGTTCCAGCGCCGATCGTCCCCGCCTTGCAGCCCTTCGACGTCCGTGACTTCGAACCAGTACGTCTCCGAGTGATCCACGGTCCAGGATGGCTCGGCCTCGGCCGCGAGCGTGAACCGCAGACCGTCGCCGCTCAACCGCCCCAGCAGGGCGGCTGCCGTCTGCTTGTCTCTGTCGGTACGCAACCGCACGGTTGCCGCCGGCCGGTTGAGTTGGCCGTCCACTTCGATTCGGGTGCCTTCTAACGCGCGGATGTTCTCGCCGGACGCAATAGGCGACCAGCCCGTATAGGCGGGCGGATGCAGACGGATCTGCAGCGACGTGACCTGCGGCGGCTCGACCAGTTCCAGCGCTTTCCACGGCATCGTGTCGTCGTCTCCGCCGACGGCCCGATAGCGGAAGGGACGCCGCACATTGTCCAGCCGATATACCATCCGGTCCTGAAAAAACTTCATGTCCTTCGCCTGGACCTGCCGGGCTTCGTCGCCCTCGAACCAGATTTGAATCTGGACGGTCGGAGGCAGACGCTCCTCGCGATCGATCAGTTCGACTTCAAAGTCCGAGCCGAAGGCCAGCCGTTCGGGCGCCTTGACGAATTGCAGTTGGTTCCACCTGGGCCAAGGCTCCACATTCCAAGGTACGGCCAGCCGGCGAAGGGCCAGAGCGGCGGAGGGCCAATCCGCAACGGCGAAGCCGACCGCCACCGCGACGAGGGCCGCCGCGCCGATCGCGATCCGCTGCGGTCGCCGGGCGTCCAGGCAATCGGCCACATTCCAGCGGTCCAAGTCCGCCGCCGCCGCCGCGACGACGGCGCGGCGCAGATCCGACGAGCCGGCAATCGGTTGATGCTCCGATTGATCCAGGAAAGCCACCGCGCTGGACAGCCGATCGCACCACTGCGGAAACCGCTGCTCGATTCGTTGGGCGACTTCGAGTTCCGATAACCGGTGAACATAAACAGGAACCACAAAACGCCACAGGCACCAACCGCCGACCGCCACCACGGCAACCGAACTCAGCACGCGAACGCCCATATCGTCCAACCGCAGACCATAGTCGGCCAAACCAACCAGGAGGACGGCGCCCAGCACGGCGATCAGCCACCGGCCGCCGCCGGAAACGGCGCGCAACCGCCACGCTCGGCGCTGGACGGCTCGCACTTTCTCTCGCACCGGATTCCGCATCGCTACTCCGCTCCACCTCGACGTGATACGCACATTCTACCGTTGCCGCCAGCGAACAAGAAGGCGTGTCAGCTCGCGAGACGTCGCTCACGAGACTACCGGCCGCATGCTCGGCATGACACCGGCTACCGCTTCAACACGCCCCGCTTGCATCCGTGTCCGTCCAGAAAGTCACGAGATGTCATTGCGAGACCCAGCCACGGGACCGTATCATCACGAGAACGCGACAAACTTACGGAGAGAAAAACACCATGCGCTGCACTCGACAACTTTCCCTGCCGGTTCTTCTTCTTGTTTCTGCGTTGATTCCGCGATCGGCTTGGCCGGCGGACGATGGCAATCTGATATGGCAAATCGACGCGCAAACCGAGCGACTGACGGTACGTAGATTCGAGGACGGCCCGGAATGGCAGGGCGACCGACTGGCCGAGGTCACCTATTGGGATGCGGCTGGGGCCGAACGCTCGCAGCCGCTGACGCGCGACGCCGGTTGGACAATCGACTGCCAAGCGGCCGCCAATGCATCCCAAATGGTCTGCCGGCAAGGCGAACTGGGATTCTCCCTGCGGCTGAGTTTCTCCGCCGCCGGTGACGTGCTCACGGTCAACGTGCCTGCCGAGGACGTCGCGGAGACAGGAGCGGCACGGCTGAAGACGCTGCGGCTGCTGCCGCGGTTTGGGGCAGCGAGCGAAGGCGACGAGGGATACTTGGCCATTGCTCAACAGTCGGGGGCGCTCTGCCGGTTTCGCGACAAGCGGCCGGCCGAGCATTGGATTCAGGTATATCAGAGCATCTGTGCCTGTCCGATGCCCCTGTTCGGCATGATTCGCGGCGGCAGCGGCGTCGCCGGCATCGTGACCAGCGGTCAGTATGACGCTCGGTTCTGCGTCAGCACCAACTGGGGGCCGCAGCGACAGTATGCCATCGATCCCGCATTTACACTGCGTTCCTTTCCGCAAGAGGATTCGTTGGCCGACGATCTGACCGTCGAGTATCACTTTCTCCCCGCGGCCGAGGCGTCATGGCTGGGTGTGGGAAAGCGATACCGACAGTACAACGTCACGCGGCGCGGAATTCGCCCGCTCCGGGAACGGGCGACTGCGTCGCCCGGGCTGGCCTATTCGGCGCAGGCCCTGCAAGTGCGGATCCGGCTGGGCGTAAAACCCGTGCCGTACGAGATCACCGAGCAGACGCCTGAGACCGAACCGCCGATGCAGGTTTTCTGCACGTTCGCCCAAGTGCGTGATATTGTTGACGAGTTCCATCGCCAGGGCATCACCGGTGCCGAGTTCTGCCTGGTCGGCTGGAACCGCGGCGGCCATGACGGGCGCTACCCACAGATTTTTCCCGTCGAGCCGGCGTTGGGCGGCGAGGCGGAATTGCGGGCGACGATTCGCCACGGACAATCGCTCGGCTATCAGGTCGTGGCCCACGACAACTACTACGATGCCTATCGTATCGCCGAGGATTGGAGCGAGGAGTATCTGCGTAAGAAACCCGACGGCCAGCCGGAGAAAGGCGGCGTCTGGGGCGGCGGCCAGAGCTACAAAGTCTGCCTGGCTTGCGCCGCGGAAAGGTTTGCCCAACGCGACCTTCCGCGGATTCGGGCTCTCGGTTTTGAGGGCGCGCATTACTCGGACGTGCTTTCCATCATCGGACCGCGCCCCTGCTACGATCCTCGGCATCCGCAGACGCGGCGTCAGGATGCCGCCGCGACCGTCCAAATCCTCGCTCGCGCCCGCGAGCTGTTCGGCGGCGTCCAGTCCGAAGGCTCGTTGGATTTCGCCGTTCCGGCACTCGATCGACTGTTGTACATCGATTGCGACAAGTGGTCCCCGTTAGCCAAGAAGCCCTACGTCGACACCTGCGTTCCGCTGTACGAGATCGTCTATCATGGCGTGCTGCTCTACAACCTGTCGACCGAAGTGGTCAACGCGTTGCCGGGAGAGGCCGGCTATCTGCGAAACATCGAATACGGCGGTACGCCGCTGGCGTATTTCTACGGTCACTTCTTGCAGGACAAGAGCAAGAATTGGCTGGGCCAGCGCGATTATCGCTACGACGATGCCGACGGTCTGGAGCAAGCCGTCGCCGGACTGCGGCGCGTGTTCGACGATATCCAGCGTCTCAAACACCTGCAAACGGAATCCATCGAAAGTCATCGGCAATTGGCCGACGACGTGTTCGAGACCGCTTACAGCAACGGCCACCGCGTGGTGGTCAACTATAACGAGCAAACGTTCTTGCTCCCGACGGGCCAGTCCGTACCGCCGCGAGGCTACCTGTTGGTTGAGCGGTGAGAAGCGATCGTCACCATTGACCCTCTGGGACGAATGCCGTCTTCCTGGGCGATCAATCGTAATTTAATGCCCTCGAAATTTGAGGCCCTAGAAGATTCCCAGTTGGTCGCGGGCGTCTTCGGTCATCCTGTCGGGATTCCAAGGCGGGTCCATGACGATCTTGACGTGGACCTCGTGGACCTCGGGCAACTGGCCGACGGCGTGCTTGCAGCCGCTGATCAGCTGCGGGGCGGCGGGGCACATCGGGCTGGTCATCGTCATTTCGATTTTGACATCCGACTTGCCGTCTTCACGCGGCAGGACGTCGATCACGTACACCAAACCCAGGTCGACGATATTGATGAACAATTCGGGGTCGACGACTTTTTTCAACTCTTCGCGGACAACGTCTTCGGACAATGGCATGGTGATGCTCCGGAAATGGTAATCGGCTCACGCCGCGGGCTGTGAGGGCACATGGAGTGCGTCTACGACGGTTGCCTTACGACACGGCTGCTTCTGTTATTCATTGATGCGCACATAGACATCGTCGCCCTCAATCTTGACCTCGTGGGTCCGCGTTGGGACGGTGGCGGGCATCGTCAGCGGTTTGCCGGTGCGAATATCAAACTGGGCTCCGTGCCGGGGACAGGCGATGGCATGGCCGCACAGCCGGCCTTCGCCCAACGGACCGCCATCGTGGGTGCAGACGTCGTCGATACAGTAGAAACGGCCGCCGACGCGAAACAGGACCACGACCGAATCCTCCACCTCCAGCGTCAGCTTGCCGGGATCGGGAAGATCCGTGACGGTTGCGACTTTGAAGAAATCAGACAAGGTGGAAACTCCTTCGCTCTTACTGGTACTCGCGCACGCGGGCAGCAATGGCCTGGCCCAGCGCGTCCCGCACGCTCTCGATGGTGATGCGGTCAAAAATCTGCTGAAAAAAGCCGCTCACGATCATCCGAACCGCCTCACGACGCGTGAACCCGCGAGTCATGGCATAGAAGATCAACTCCTCATCCACTTTGCCTGTCGTCGAACCGTGCGTGCAGCGCACATCATCGGCTTCGATCTCGAGGCCGGGAATCGAGTCGGCCCGCGACTGATCGCTCAACAACAAATTATCGTTCCGCTGATACCCGTCCGTCTTCTGAGCGTCCGGATCGACCTTGATCATGCCCCGCCATACGGTTCGCGAGCGGTCCTGCAAGGCGGCTTTGTACAGGAAATCGCTCTGACAATGCCGGGCCTCGTGGTGCTGCAGCGTGTGGTACGTCAGGTGCTGCTTGCCCTCTGTGAACAACACGCCATTGACTTGGCAGCTGGCGCCTTCGCCGACCAGGCTGACGTGCTGATTGACTTTGGACAGCCGGCTGCCCAAGGCCGCAATCGTCCACTGCAGCGTCGCGTCGCGCCCGACCAGTGCGCGCTGTTGGGCAAAATGCCAAACGCCGCGGCCCCAATCCTGCAAATTGACAAAACGCAGGTTCGCGCCCCGGCCCACCAGGATCTCCGTCGCCCCGCAATGGAAACCGCCCGAGGTCTCGCTCCGGCTGGCCGTCTCGGCCAGGACGGTTGCCTCGGCACCGTCCTCCAAAACCACCAACGTGCGGCCGAAATCGACGCCGTCGTCGGTCAACGCCGAAAATACGTGCAGCGGCAGTTCGATCACGACGCCGCGCGGCACATACAACACGTGTCCGCCGGACCAGCAAGCGGCTTGCAAGGCGGCGAACTTGTCGTGATACGGATTGACGATCCGCCGCTGCAGGAACGGCCGCAGACGTTCTCCGTGATCGACCAACACCTGGTCCAGACTCCCGAATAGAACGCCCTGGTCCGCCCACTTGGAATCCAAGTGGGCGGCGACCGGCCGACTGTCCAACGCTGCGGAAGCACCTGCCAGCTGCACCCCTTCCTGGAGCACCGACGACGGCATCCGGGTTTCGTCCGTGACGGCTGGCGGCCAAGTATATTTATCGAGCTTGAACAAACGGATGTCGGTCCGCGTCCACTCCTCCTCCCGGCGGTCGGGCCAATCCAATTCGGAGAACATCTGCCACGCGGCGCGGCGCTGCTCCAGCAGCCAACCAGGTTCCTGCCGGGATTCCAAGAACGACTCGAGGGACGCGTGCGAGAATGACGTTGCCGTTGCCGTTGCGGTCATGTTGCTGTGTCTCTACCTACCTGAACCCAACCCCCCGCAGGCCTAGCCCACGGTGCCTTCCATCTGCAGTTGAATCAAACGATTCATCTCCACCGCGTACTCCATCGGCAACTCTTTAACCAGCGGCTCGATGAAACCGTTGACGATCATCGTACTGGCCTCCGCCTCGGACAGCCCCCGGCTCATCAAGTAAAACAGCTGCTCTTCGCCGATCCGCGACACGCTGGCCTCATGGCCCACGGACACGTCTTGCTCGGCGACTTCGATGTACGGGTAGGTGTCGCTACGGCTCTTGGCATCCAAAATCAAGGCGTCGCAAACGACTTTGCACTTGGCATTCTTAGCACCCTGTTCGACTTTGACCAAGCCGCGATAGCTGCTCCGCCCGCCGTTCTTGGAAATCGACTTGGAGATGATCTGTCCGGTGGTGTTGGGGGCGCCATGCACCAGTTTCGCGCCCGCGTCTTGGTGCTGGCCGGCCCCGGCAAATGCGATCGACAGGATCTCGCCGCGCGCGCCGGGCTCCAGCATATAGACCGCCGGATACTTCATGGTCAAGTGACTGCCCAAGTTGCCGTCAACCCATTCCATGGTCGCGTCGCGATACGCCACGGCCCGCTTGGTGACCAGATTGTAAATATTGTTGGCCCAGTTCTGGATCGTGGTATAGCGGCAGCGAGCCCCGCGTTTGACGATGATCTCGACCACCGCCGAGTGCAAACTCTCCGTGGTGTACATCGGGGCCGTGCAGCCTTCGACGTAATGGACCTCGGCGCCCTCGTCGACGATGATCAAGGTCCGCTCGAACTGGCCCATGCTTTCGGCGTTGATCCGAAAATACGCCTGCAGCGGAAACTCGATCTTCACGCCCGGCGGAACGTAGATGAACGAGCCACCGGACCAGACCGCCGAGTTCAGCGCCGCGAACTTGTTGTCCTCCGGCGGGATGATCGTGGAAAAATACTGCCGGACCAAGTCCGGATGGTCGCGGACGGCGGAATCGGTGTCGGTAAAAATCACGCCTTTGGCCGCTAAGTCATCTTTGAGCGAACCGTATACGACCTCGCTCTCGAACTGAGCTTTCACCCCGGCCAGAAATTTACGTTCCGCCTCCGGAATGCCCAATTTCTCGAACGTGTCCTTGATCGCCTGGGGAACTTCGTCCCACGAGCGTCCCTGGCCGTCGGTCGGCTTCAAGTAGTAAAAAATGTCTTGAAAGTTGATCTTGATTCGTCCGCCCCACGTCGGCATGGGCCTGGATTCGAAGATCCCCAAGGACTTGAGACGGAAATCCCGCATCCATTGGGGCTCGTTCTTCATTTCGGAAATCTGTTGCACGATGTCCGCATCCAAGCCCCTGCGCGCCTTGAAAATCGCTTCCGATTCGGTGCGGAAATCATACTTATTGATCTGCGCGATGGAGCGATTGCTGTTCGCCGAAGTGCTCGGAACCGATGTGCGCCTGGCCGGCTGTCGTTTGGAAGGGCAGTCGGAGTGTACGTTTGAACTGAATTAATGACAATTTTCGTGAAGCAAAATTTATGAGGGAATCTGTGCGGACGATGCGTCACGAGAGCGGTGCTGGCTGCGAACAGGATTCCGAACCGGGCACGGCGTCCGGTCCGGCGAAGTCCGATCCCGATTCGGTGGAGACTCGGCCGTGGATCGAGGGCCGCATCGAGGAGAATTTTTTGATTACCAGCGTCGAGCAAGCGATCAACTGGGCTCGCCAGTCCAGCATCTGGCCCATGACGTTCGGTTTGGCCTGTTGTGCGATTGAAATGATGGCGGCAGGCGCGAGCCGGTACGACATGGACCGCTTCGGTGCGGGTGCGTTTCGAGCGACGCCTCGTCAGGCGGATTTGATGATTGTGGCGGGTACGGTCACCTACAAAATGGCTAGCCGGGTGCGACGCTTGTACGACATGATGCCCGAACCGAAGTTTGTGATCGCGATGGGTGCTTGCACCATCGGCGGCGGGCCGTATTTTAAGTATGGATATCATGTCGTGAAGGGCGTGGATCTGGTGGTTCCCGTGGACGTTTACGTGCCCGGCTGTCCCCCACGTCCCGAAGCGTTGTTGGAAGGGCTGATGCGGATTCAAGACAAGATTGCCGGCCAGAGGCTGGCAAAGGTCAAGGGGACATCGGGAGGCATGTTTGACTTGCGGCGTGGGGCGAAAGCGGACGATGAATTGCCCGTGCCGCATCACTCGGGCTACGCGGTTGCTCCCGCCGACGAGGAACCGCTGCAAAGTCATCAGAAGATTGTGGACTGAACGCTCGAAACTTGGGGCCGTCGGGTGCCCGCGCTGAGCACACCTGACTGGGCAGACCTGTTGGTAGCACCGTTTTGGGCGGTACTGACCGACTGCAGCCGATTATGGAAACGTTTAAGTTGTCGCCCAGAGGGCGGAAATAGTGAACCCGTCGTTTTACGAGTCCGAAATCTCACAGCATCGAACATGACACACATTCTGAGAATTACTGATTTGCATGTTTCCGTGGATGGCAAGCCGATTTTGCGGGGCGTCAATTTGCTGATGCACCATGGCGAGACGCATGCCTTGATGGGGCCCAACGGTTCCGGCAAGAGCACGCTGGGACTGGCCGTGATGGGCCATCCGTTGTA
>Ga0351867_10195_pt1 | contig 15039 bp, 11 predicted proteins | sample TotcelHFGM3001M8_FD_206779 | JGI IMG/M metagenome (GOLD analysis project Ga0351867, IMG submission 206779) | Enriched cells from coal bed in the Powder River Basin, Montana, United States - Total cells FGM rep2 HSBNCT.FGM.300.1.M8 ...
AGCCTTCCGATAGTTCAGCCATTTCGAGACTGAAGGATCAACCAATTGGACACCGGAAGTCAAATAATCCGAGCCTTGGCAGTCCAGCGGCATACCAGACAGCGTGCAGCAACTGCTGCCCCGCTTGCGCGACCCCAAGTTCACGCGAGTCCTGCTGGTCACGCTGCCCGAAGCGACGCCGGTCCATGAAGCAGCTCAATTGCAGGACGATCTGGTACGGGCCGGCATCCGCCCCTTTGCTTGGATCATCAACCAAAGCCTGGCGCCGCTGCCGGTCACCGATCCGGTGCTGCTGGCTCGCCAGCAGCACGAAGGCGCGTATATTCGCGAAGTCGTTCAGCAATGGGCGTCGCGCACGGCGATCGTCCCGTGGCTGGCCGAAGCTCCCGTGGGCGCCGAGGCGCTGGCAGCAGTCGTTCGTGACACGCGTTTGCTCCTCGCCTGTCAGGCTAAAGCATCGTGATTGCGGCAGGAAAATCCCGGATGCGGCATGCATCGGCGATTGCAAAGCGCAGAGTGATTGTTCCGCAGCCACATTGCGACTTGACTTCTTAGAGCTTCTGCAAATGCAACCATCTCGTTGGCTTCCTGTCCGAAATGGCTCCAATCTGGTCGTGCACGACCACCCTCCGGTTGAAGGTTCACTTCGCTAAGCGACCGGAAGATTGCCCGCACCCGTAGCGTGCGGAAACCATCCCTGGGTCCGCAGGCAGATCTTGACAAGCATCAACATCACGGGAACTTCGATCAACACGCCGACCACCGTGGCCAGGGCGGCGCCGCTGGACAGGCCGTACAACATGGTCGCGGTGGCGATCGCCACCTCGAAATGATTCGACGCCCCGATCATCGCCGACGGCGCTGCGTCTTCGTACGTGAACCGCAGCAGCTTGGCCAACCCATACGTAATCACGAAGATCAGCACGGTTTGGATGAACAGCGGAATGGCGATCCACAGAATGGTCAGCGGGTTGGCGATGATCGTTTCGCCCTTCAGGCTGAACAGCAGCACCAGCGTCCCCAGCAGGGCGATGATCGAGACCGGCGTCAGCACGTGCAGGAACTTGGCCTCGAACCATTGCTGGCCTTTCGCAGCGATCAGCCACTTGCGGGAATAGTACCCGGCGACCAGCGGCAGCGCAACATAGATCCCGATCGACAGCAGCAGAGCTTCCCACGGAACGGGCATCTTGTTGACGCCCAACAACCAACCGCCCAGCAAGCCGTACAGCACCAACATCGTCAGCGAGTTGATGGCCACCATGACCAGCGTGTGGCCTTGGTTGCCGCGGGCCAGATAACCCCACATCAGGACCATCGCCGTACACGGTGCGATGCCCAGCAGGATCGCCCCCGAGATGTACGAGCGGAACAGTTCGACCTCCGTGCCGTCCTTGACGATCTCCGTGCCCGGCAGCAGGTCGCGGAACAGGTAGCCCATGAAAAACGTCGCGATGGCGAACATGGTGAAGGGCTTGATACCCCAGTTGACGACCAGCGTCAGCAGGACCGGCCGAGGACTCTTGCCCGCCCGGACCACCTCGGCAAAGTCGATTTTGACCATGATCGGGTACATCATGAAGAACAAGGCGATGGCGATCGGGATCGACACCACCGGCGCCTCGTTGACGTAGATCGACATGGCGTCCAGCGCGCGGGCCAAGTCCGGTGCAAGCTTTCCCAGTACGATCCCGCCGACAATGCACAAGGCGACCCAGATCGTCAGGTATCTTTCGAAGACATTAAGTTGTTTAGTGGGTTCCGCACCGCAGGATTCCGTCGTCATCAGTCCTAGCTCCTTGAGGTTTTCGGTCGCTTATCATATCGCTGCATGGCGAAATATACAACGATCGTCTTGGTTCTTTTCGCAATCTTTAGCGGGAATTGAAAGGCCATCCTTGCGGCATCTTAGCTATTTGGCTAAACTGCCAATATAAAAGGAACGATACTTCAATTGTGTCGCGAGTCGGCCGAGGAAAGCACCACCTCCAGGCGGTCAATCAACCGTCCCGGTTGGAAACTCCGGTTGACAGACATTGTATTATTGGCATAATAACCAAGCATTGCGGTTTGGTTCGAATTTTAGTAAAGGACGTCTAATGAAGAAAGAAATGGGAATTTTCGCCGCGCTGGCCACGGTGTTTCTGCTGGCCTATTTCCTGAATTTCGCGGATCCCAGCATCCGCAATGCCATCATGGAGGCGTTCTTCATGCTGCAGTGGTACGCCCAATTCCACACGCTGGCTTGCGTCGTGCCGGCCATGTTCATTGCGGGCGCCATTGCGTGCTTCTTTTCGCCCAGCGCCGTGCTGCGGCACTTGGGGCCGAAGGCCAATAAAGTCGAAGCGTACGGTGTGGCTTCAACCTCCGGCACCGTGTTGGCCGTCTGCTCGTGCAGCGTGCTGCCGATGTTTGCTGGGATCTATCGGGTCGGCGCGGGCATCGGGCCTGCCGCGGCCTTCCTGTATTCCGGGCCGGCGATCAACGTGATGGCGATCTTCCTCACCGCCCGCGTGCTCGGCTTCGATCTGGGCGTGGCGCGAATCATCGGTTCAATCGTGTTCGCGATCATCATCGGCCTGATCATGGCAGCCTTGTTCCGCAAGGACGACGAAGCCCGTACGGCCGCCGTGATGGCCTTGCCGGAAGGTCCGCCTGCGAAGCGGAACCTGTGGCAGACCGCGGCGTTTTTCGTGGCCATGATCACGTTCCTCGTCTTTGCTGACTGGGCGAACCCGAGCCAGACGATCATTGAAACGAACGACGGCCGCGTGATGCATGGGACGGTGTTACAGAAGACGGACGAGATGTACCGCGTCCAGCTCCAACAACCGTTGGGCGATCTGACCAAGGGCGCCAAGCTCACGCTCGGCACCGACGAGATCGTCTCCGAGCGAGACTGGACGCCGGAAAACTATCGCTGGGCCGCCTGGGTATTTCACCATCGCTGGTACTTTGCCGGAGCCTGTTTCCTGGCCACCCTGGTCATGGTCGCTGCCTGGTTCGATCGTCAGGAACTCGGCGAGTGGATGAGCCAGACCTGGAGTTTCAGCAAGTCGATCATCCCGCTGTTGTTCGGCGGCGTGTTGATCACCGGTTTCGTCGGCGCCTTGATTCCCGAGGAATGGGTCGGCGGCTGGGTCGGCGGCGACAGTTTTCGGGCCAACTTGGTCGCCTCAATGATCGGCGGCATGTGGTACTTTGCGACGTTGACCGAAATCCCGATTCTTGAAGCCTTGCTGGGCTTAGGAATGGGACGAGGTCCGGCCTTGGCCCTGCTGTTGGCCGGCCCCGCCTTGTCGCTGCCCAGTATCGCGGTGATCTACAGCGTGGTGGGATTCAAGAAGACCGCGACCTTCGTGTTCCTGACGGTGATCATGAGCACGATCGTCGGGATGGTCTTCGGCTGGTTCTTCGTGTGACCAGCGGTGGTGGCCCATTTCGCCCCGCAGCGATAGCTCTGCAAGATCGCTACGGGGCCACGCGCCACAACTCGCGGACACACCAGCAGAGAGGTGGAAGCGGCGGCGTCCAACGGGTGCCAGCCATCGGTTTCTCGAAAGCTGTCCGTGGTTGGGTGATCTGGTCTAACCCGGTCTACGGCCGTAACCAAAAATTCTTATTGAACACCTCGTACAAAATTTCCGCAGGCGCGAAGAAGACATTTTTCTGCTAAACGTAAACAAGAGGTGGGGTATAAATTGGGGGTTATAAATCAGGCGGTGACGGAGGAGGCGAAACTCATTCTGGTTCCTCCTTATAACCCCAATTTATAAATCGTTTCTTCCGTGCATCGGGATGCCAGGACGAAGCCGTCCCGCCGTCCCCTTTAGCTACGACGCCCTGCAGCCCTCAAACACGCGTTCCGACTGCGAGTTTTCCTCGCCGTTCACCGGCTGCCCGCTCGCCTCGTCCTGGCAGTAGCCGTGATGCGTGGCGAACTCGCGCAGGGCCTCCAGATCGCGATTGCTGCTGGTGATCTGGTGCCTCATCGCGGCCACCCAGTTGCGCATCTGTTGATGCAGCGGACTGCTCGGGGCCGCGAGAGAATAAATCACCCACATCCCCTCGCGGCGGCAATCCACCAGTTTCGCATGCTTCAACGCGGCCAGGTGCCGGGATACTTTGGATTGGCCCAGGTGCAGAATTTCGACGATCTCGCAAACGCAAACCTCGCGCTCGCTTAATAGGTTCAGGATCCGCAGCCGGGTTTCGTCGCCCAAAGCTCTGAACAGTTCGACGGCTCGTTGCATGCTTGGCACCTCCGAATTTCACTTCCTAGGGGCTGGTCCCATTTTCTGTCATCAATTTTTCTGTCCCACCGAAACTACCTCCGTTACCCTTTGCAGGATGGTTCGACGGCTTCCTGCTTTTGACAGCATGAAGTGACGGAAATGCAAGCGGGCACGCGTTCGGTCACCGCCCGCGGAACGTGCCTGGTGACCGTGCAGGTTACCGTTTTGGGCACCAGTTTGGTGGCCATCACGGTTTTGGTACAGGCGACCGATTTCATGACGGTGTAGGGCACCTGCCGGACGCACTGCTCTTGAACCAAGCGACAGACGCGATACGCGCACATCTTGACTCGCTGCTCCGGGACCATGTGGCAGACCTGGTACACCTGCGTCCTGACGCGTTGCTCGGCAACCATGCGGCAAACCCGGTAGGTGTGCGTCTTGATCCGCTGTTCGGGCACCATCCGGCAGACCTGATAGGCCTGGGTCTTGACCCGTTGTTCGGGGACCATCCGGCAGACCTGATAAGTCTGAGTCTTGACCCGTTGCTCGGGGACCATCCGGCAGACACGGTACGTGCAATTCTTGATCCGCCGCTCCGGGACCATGTGACAGACCTGGTACGTATGGGTCTTGACGCGTTGCTCCGGAATCATGCGGCAGACCTGATAGGTCTGAGTCTTGATTCGCTGCTCCGGGACCATCCGGCAGACTCGGGATGTGTGCGTCTTGACGCGTTGCTCCGGAACCATGTGACAGACACGGTACGTGTAACTCTTCATCCGTTGCTCGGGGACCATGTGGCAGACCTGGTACGTGTAGGTCTTGACGTGTTGTTCGGGCACCATCCGGCAGACCTGATAGGTTTGCGTCTTGATCCGTTGTTCGGGCACCATCCGGCAAACCCGGTACGTGCGGGTCTTGACGATCTGTTCCGGCACAATCCGTGACACCTGGTAGGTGCATGTTTTGGAACGCGTTTCGTGGACCATTCGGCAGACTCGATAGGTGTAGGTCTTGACGCGTTGTTCCGGCATCATCCGGCAGACCGTGTACGGCACCTTGGTGACGCAAGTTTCTCGGACGTAGCGCGTGCATTCGACTTCCCGCTCGACGATCTCCGGCACCCAAACCCGATGCGTCACGACCGACTTTTGAGCCGCCTCGTTCTTCTCGCCGCCGCAACCCGGTTCGGCAATCGCTCGCGTCTCCCACCTGCCTGCAACGACCTTGACTGTCTTGGTGTACGTGACCGGCCTCAGCACCGTCGAACATACCGAGCGTTCATGCGTTTCGTAGACCGGCGTCATCACTGTGTACTGGACTTGTTTGGTGCGTGTCTCCCAGACAGGCCGGACGACCGAGTACGGGACCTCCCGCGTGTGTGTCTCCCAGACTCGCCGGTAGACCGTACACGGCACTTGTTTGGTCTGGGTCTCCCAAACCGGCTTCATCACCGTATAGGGTATCTGCTTGACGTGCGTCTCCCAGACCGGCTTCATCACGGTGTAGGGAACCTGTTTGGTGCGTGTTTCCCAGACCGGCTTCAGCACGGTGTAGGGAACCTGCTTGACACGTGTCTCCCACACCGGTCGCAGCACGGTATACGGTACCTGTTTGACGTGGGTCTCCCAAACCGGCTTCATCACCGTGTAGGGTATCTGTTTCACCTGAGTTTCCCAAACCGGCGTCATCACCGTATACGGGACTTGTTTGCTGCGTGTTTCCCAGACCGGCTTCATCACGGTGTAGGGAACTTGCTTGACATGCGTCTCCCAGAGCGGTCGGAGGACCGTATACGGCACCTGTTTGGCGTGGGTCTCCCAGACCCGCTTCATGACCGTGTAGGGCACTTGCTTGACGTGCGTTTCCCAGACCGGCTTCATGGCGGTATACGCAACCTGTCTGGTCCGCGTTTCCCAAACCGGTTTCATCACCGTGTAGGGCACCTGCTTGGCGTGTGTTTCCCAGACGGGCTTCATCACGGTGTAGGGCACGGCCTTGGTGCGGGTCTCCCACACGGGTTTGGTGACCGTGTACAGTGAGCGTGCGCGAGATCCGGGCGGAATAATCGGCAGAATTTGAGCAAGCTGCCTGATGGGTTCAAAAAAATTCCCTCGCGAAGGCTGATCACTCGATCAAGTTCCGCGAGGGATGTACTCCGTAGAAGGTTTCACAGACTTCGGAGTACTGAATTATGGATCATCGTTTGCTGGAGCAGGTGACTTTTTGGACGGTTCTCTCGTCGATCGATCAGGAACTCGCGGCAACGGCCCGTCAGGCAGGTTGCTTGTGGTGCGGCGGGCGTCTGGACCGGGCGGACTTCCCCCGGAAGCCGCGGGGAGGACCGGCAGATTTGCCGCCGGAGTATGGGCGTCGCCTGAGCTTGTGCTGTAGCCGCGAGGGCTGCCGCAAGCGGGTCACTCCGGCCTCGGTGCGGTTTCTCGGCCGCAAGGTGTACTTGCATGCCGTGATCATTCTGGTGGCGGCCCTGCAGCAAGGGGCGACTCCGCGGCGGCTGCGGGAACTGTCCCAAATACTCGATCTGGAGATCGACCGGCGGACGATCGCCCGCTGGCGGGTTTTTTGGCAGGAGGAGTTTCCGCAAACCGCGTTCTGGAAGGTCGCGCGGGGATTCTTGCTGCCCGCGGTAGACGCCGCCTCGCTGCCCTTCGAGTTGTTGCGGCGGTTTCTCCATGGCCGCGATTCTGATCCCACCCCGGGCTGGAAGGGGCTGCTCCTGTTTCTCTCGCCGATCACGATCACGGGGGGCTTGAAGGGCTAGATTTCGCGCTGGCCAGTCGCCGCCCGCAGAAGATGCGCGACGACGGGACCGGTCAAGCGAACTAAGGTGGTCTCGCAGTGGTTCTCCACGGTTGTTTTCCTTTTTTGAGGAGCTGCGATGACTTCAAAACCTGTCCCCCCTACCCCATCTTTGTGGGCTCACTTTCGATTTTCGATTGTGGGTTCGCTGCTCAGTGCGCCGGTGCCGCACGGAGGGCTGCAACAAGCCCTTCAAGAGCTGGCCGACAAGACCTGGACGCATCCGGTCCGCGGCGGCCCGGTCCAGTTTTCAGCCAGCACCATCGAGCGTTGGTACTACGCCGCCCGCGGCGCCAAGCAGGATCCGGTCCGCGTCTTGCGGCGGATCGTCCGCAAGGACTGTGGCAAGATCTCCTTGCCCGCGGCCCAGGTCGAGCAGCTGTTGGCCCAGTATCGGGCTCACGAGCACTGGAGCTGCCAGCTGCATTACGACAACTTGGTCGCCTGGCTCAAGGCCCATCCGACGCACGGGCCCCTGCGATCCTATTCCACGGTGCGGCGGTATATGCAGGCGCACGGCTGGTTCCGCAAGCGGCGGCGGTCGGCCAAGGGGCGTCCCGGGATGGAACGTGCGGCTCAGCGTCGCGAGCGACGTGAGATCCGCAGCTACGAGGCGGAGTACGTCGGCTCGTTGTGGCATCTGGACTTCCACCACGGCTCGCTGCCGGTGCTGTTGCCCAGCGGCCAGTGGCAGCGCCCGCTGGCGCTGGGGATTCTCGACGACTGCTCGCGGCTGGGCTGCCATCTGCAGTGGTATCTGTCGGAGCAGGCCGAGGATCTGGTGCACGGGTTCAGCCAGGCGGTTCAGAAGCGGGGGCTGCCCCGGGCGTTGCTGAGCGATAACGGATCGGCGATGATCGCCGAGGAGTTCCGCGAAGGGCTGTTGAACCTGGGGATCGTCCACGAGCAGACCCTGCCCTATTCGCCGTACCAAAACGGGAAGCAGGAGCGTTTCTGGGCGACCCTGGAAGGCCGCCTGATGGAGATGCTGGCGGGCGTCAAGGAACTGACGCTGGAGTTCCTCAACGAAGCCACTCAGGCTTGGGTCGAGATGGAATACAACCGGGCCGTGCATCGCGAACTGGGCTGTTCGCCGGTCGAACGTTTCGCGAAGACACGCGACGTGCTGCGTCCCAGTCCGTCCAGTGAGGCACTTCGCGCGGCGTTTCGCTTGCAAGCCCGTCGTCGTCAGCGGCAGGGCGACGGGACGATCTCGCTGGAGGGCGTGCGGTTCGAGATCCCGGCTCGCTATCGTCACTTCCGCGACGTGTCCGTGCGTTACGCCCGCTGGGACCTCCGCCGGGTGGATCTGGTCGACCCGCGGCAAGGAACGATCCTGGCTCCCCTGTATCCGCTGGACCGGCAAGCCAACGCCGATGGGCAACGCTTGCTGTTCCCGTTGGACACGTCCGGCGTGCCGGCTGGCGATGGCCAAGGCGTCGCCCCGCCGCCGGGCGACCAGGACCAGGCCGCTACGGAACTGCCTCCGCTGCTGAAACGCATCCTGGCCGAGTATTCCGCCACCGGGATGCCGCCTGCGTACCTGCCGAAGAACCCGCCGGTTGATCCGGCTGCCGCTCCGGCTGCCGCTCCGGCTGCCGCTCCGGCTGTTGATCTGCCTGCCAACCCGCCTGCTGACCAAGGAGACGCCTCATGAACGCCAAAAAGTTGTTATCCCTGTGGAGCCTGAAATGGAACCCGTTCTCGCCGGAGTTGCCCAGCGACGGACTGTGGCAGCCCCCGAAGATCGAGCACTTCGCCTGGCGTGTGGAACAGCTGGTCCAGGAGGGCGGCTTCGCGCTGATCACGGGCGAGTCGGGCAGCGGCAAGTCCGTGGCCCTGCGAATCGTCGCCGAACGTCTGGCGGCGTTGCGGGACGTGAGCGTCGGAGTGCTTCAGCGGCCGCAGTCCAAGACGGCCGACTTCTATCGCGAACTGGGCGATGTCTTCGCCGTGAAACTCAGCCCGGCCAATCGCTACGGGGGCTTCAAAGTGCTTCGCGAGCGGTGGCGGGACCACCTGGCTTCGTCGCGGATCAAGCCCGTGCTGCTGATCGACGAGGCCCAGGAGATGGCCGCGGACGTGCTCGGCGAACTGCGGCTGTTGTCCAGCGCCGACTTCGACGCCACGTCGCTGTTGACCGTCGTCCTGGCGGGCGATGGGCGGCTGGTCGAGCGACTGCGGCAGGAAGACCTGATTCCGCTGGGGACGCGGATCCGCACGCGGCTGAAGACCGAAATCGCTTCGCGGGAGGAACTCCTGGAACTCCTCAGCCACGCCTTGACCAAGGCCGGCAACGCCACGCTGATGACGGCCGAACTGAAGGACGTGTTGGTCGACCACGCCGCAGGCAACTATCGCCTGCTGATGACCATGAGCGGCGAACTGCTGGCCCACGGAATGGCTCAGGAAGTCGCCCAACTCGACGAGAAGTGCTTCCTGGAAGTGTTTCAACCGGCCGGGCCACGCCCGACAGGCAAGAAGAAAGCGAGGGTCTGAAGATGGCGAAGCCACCTGAACCCTCGTTGCCCGTCGTCCGCGTGGCGGAGATCTCCTGCCAGGACCGCCCCCAAAGCTGGCTCGTCGAGCCGCTGTGGGGAGCTTCCTCCGTCGGCCTGATCGGTGGAGCGCCCAAGTGCTCCAAAACGTGGCTGGGCTTGGACCTGGCCCTGAGTGTCGCCACCGGCACGGCCTGCCTGGGCCGCTATCGCGTCCCGGAGCCGGGGCCGGTCCTGGTCTACCTGGCCGAGGATGCCTTGCCGATCGTGCGGCAACGCGTCGAGGGCATGGCCCGGCATCGTGGCCTCGAGTTGCCCCAGGTCGAGATCCATGTGATCACGGCCCCCACGCTCCGCCTCGATCAGCGGCGGCATCGCGAGCAACTCTTCCAGACGGCCCAGCGGCTACGGCCGCGGCTGCTGCTGTTGGATCCGCTGGTCCGCTTGCACGGGATCGATGAAAACAACGCCAGCGAAGTGGCCGAACTGTTGGCCTATATTCGCACCCTGCAGCGGCAACTGGACCTGTCCGTGATCCTCGTGCATCACACACGGAAGAACGGAGCCGCAGGCATCGCTGCGGGCCAGGCCCTCCGCGGCTCCAGCGACCTGCACGCCTTCGGCGACTCGAACTTGTACCTCCAACGCACCAAGGAGCGCCTGCTCTTGTCCAGCGAACACCGCGCCGCGCCGGCGGCGCCGTCGGTGTACCTGGAACTGGTCGCGACCAATGCCCAGACGGCCCATCTGGAGGTCGTCGCGGCACCGTCCTCGCAGAAGCCCGCCAGTCTCGCCGAGCAGGTGCTGGCACTGCTGACCGACGGCGTGGTCCTGACGCGGGCCAAGCTTCGCGAGTTGCTGGGCGTGAAGAACGAACGTTTTGGGCCAGACGCTGCAGGCGTTGGAACGCGAAGGCCAACTCCGCCACACGCCAGCAGGCTGGCAACGAGCGGACTGACGCCGCAAGGCCTGACGCTCTCAGGACCGTTCCCGTTCCCCCCTAAGGAAAAACAGGGAACGGAACGGTCTTCCGCTTCGTGCTCACACCTCATCCATCCCCACTCCCCCAGAGGAGCCACCCATGCCCGGAATCGACTTCGCCCGCCTGCGCCGAGATATCACGATGGAAGACGTTCTGCACCTGGTCGGCTTCCAGCCTGCTCAGGCAACCGGAGCCCAATGGTACGGCGGCTGTCCCTTACATGGTTCCAACTCCAACCGGCCCCGCCACTTCTCCGTGAACGTGGCCAGCCGTCGCTACTGCTGCCACAAGTGTCGCAGCCGCGGCAACCAGTTGGAACTGTGGGTCGCCTTCACCCGGCAACCATTCCACCCCGCGATGATCGCGCTCTGCCACGCGTTGGGACGAGACATCCCCTGGATTCAACGCGGGTCAACAGTTCGCAGAGTTCAGCCAACACAACACCCGAACAACCACCGGAACAGAGAATAGAAGAGGCCACCGGTACTCTGCCCCATGCCACCCGCGCAGCAATCCACCGTTTACCTCGATTGATTGCCCATCAATTAGCTCGCTTGCGCTCAGATGCAGTCGCCAGTGAACACTGTCTGGACATTAGTACGTTCGGCGTCGAACTTCCCGTCCTCCACTCGCTGACTTTCTTCCGTAGCAAACGTTCGGGGTACGAAATGCTGAAGCCGGATACGGTAGCTCCGGCAGCTTAGCCCACCAACGAAGTTCCACCGAATCCGCATTTCATGGAATGCCGACTGCGTACATGAAAGTCGTATCGTAAAGCGGTCGGCCTCACCTGCCTTCAATACCTGACTTAGCTTTACCGGCACTTCGTAGTCCGTACCCGTATGCTCCAACTCTGCGCTGTACTGGTAGCTCGGAGGCATCGGCTGGTCGTACCGCATACTGAACATGAACACACGAGCGCGAATCGGCAAAGTAAAATGCGTGTCAACACCTTCGGCGTTTACCGAATCAAATTGCAGTCGCCCCGCCACGACCACATACCCATCCTGAAATGAAGACCAAGCTTCATCAGTCTCCATATCCGGGAACCGACCCATATGTTGTGCAACGGAAGTGTTGCCCCCGGTCTGTATAGCGTGGAGCACAAAAAGCTGCTGACTGCGTTTCGGTGCTTTCTCGATCGCATCAATGTCAACACCCAATGTCCCAAGCGTGTCCCTCAGGTCCAACTCCGCCGATTCCGCGAAATCTCCAATATCGAAAGTGTGGGCAAATTCCGTTCCAACCTCGATGTGGTCGATCGGCGGGTCCGGCATATAACCTCCTGCTGAAGTAGGAAGCAGGTTGCATCTTAATACCCCGTTGCTTATCTTTCCCCAGCCCTCATTTTTGATGGTGAGCTTCATGCCCCACGTATTCGATGGAATCACTATGACGGGGCTGAAGTCTGGCCTGCTACTCGCGATCTCGAGGGTTGCCTCCGACAAGACCAACGTCTTTCCCGAGTTGTTCACCATCATCACGTCCAGTGATGGGAACTGACACTTGAACGGATTCCAGAAGTATCCGGCCGGGTCAATAACCGCGCCTTTTGCAACATCTTCGAGGTAGCCCATTTTCGGAACGATCGTTAGCGATTCGCGACCAGCCCTCGATAAGTACGTCAGCGTACGCGACGGTGGATGGAACTCGATAACCCTTCCGTCTTGCGGCGGATTTGGAAACACACCCAACTCGAAATCCACCCCCTCAATAGCGGTCGACTCCTGTGTCGACTCTGCTGGCGTAATAAAGCTATGAACAATCTTCTTGACGAACTTCAGAACCTGCTTGTAGCGCTGGTCAGTTCCGTTGGGGATCTTGCAAATCGAGAAATGATCACCGTCAAACGGGACCGGTCGCATGCCAAGGTTGGGATTCGCGCTGACTGCATCAACAACCGTTACTTTGCAGGTCTTGTAAGCCTCGAAGTACGTCGCGCAATGAATGCCCAACTCCTTCCCTTTATCCGAAAACCACTGCGACAGATCTCGAAGATATGCGTCATTGTGCGACAGTTCAGCCAGGATTTCAGTTGGGCGGCCACCTAAAATACAACTCGCAAGATTTGCAATGCTCGACCCCGTATGCGGCGTCGAAAAAAATAGGAAACCCCGAGTATTCCGATGCAATAGGTGCTTGTCATATTTCGCAGGTGTGTCGTGCGAGGCGCGCAGAATCGCCTTCGCAAGCAGGCCTCCCAAGCTGTGCGTCACGAAAATCACGGGTCGCACCCCAATTCCATTCGCATCAAGGAGGTCGAGCAGACTGTTGGCTCGATCCAACATCGGCATGTTGCGCCCAATCCACTTCGTTGGGCTCGAATCGTAGCCGACCGACCATACAGCTACCGACGGGAGCTCATCCGCAAGGTCTTTCGGCCAGAACGACTTATCGCCATATTCTGGATCGACCCACTCCCAAGTAGCTCTTGCGTCGCCTCGAAGTCCGTGGATGAAGACCATATCCGCAACGCATTGCTCCTTCTTCTCCGACACCAAAGTAATCGACGCCACGTTTTCAATTCCCTTCGAGTTCGAGAGTCAGTGGGGGAAACTGCGATTCTAGCGAACTGATCGAGCCAAGGGAAGTAAAGGATGGAAAGGCAGTTTCTTCACTCCTCGGCGAAATAGCATGCCAGCGTCTGGTCGCGGACACGTATGTAAGACACGACTGGCGAACCAAGCGATCCGCTCGTACGCGTACTGCCCACTGAGTGGTAAAAGTCGTCAACACCAGGATTCGAGCGATTCTCTCGCGAGCGTCCCGCTGACCGACATGGTTCGTTTGGCGCCCCTCCTTGAACGCATCGGTCACATGAACCGAAGCGTCCGTCCGATTGCCCTAAGGCCACGGAGGTTTCCTCCTCCTCCGACGCGTCAGTCAGTTGCGCGCACCGGTCACATCCACCCACGCGGGGAGGCCGGAACCGAAGTGCCGCCAGAATGACGGCCCGATTCGTCGAACCCAGTACGGATCCGAAATCAGGATGACGACATCCCGATTTGGGTTGCCGGACCAAAGCGCGCAAGAGCCTCGTCGGAAGTCGCCTGGATGGGAAAAAGCGCAAGAATACGTCTTCGAGACCCGCTGCCTAACCAAAAAGCGGCGGAACCCGAGCACGAAGAGGGGCTTCCGTTCTGAACTGCAGCCCCAGTCCCGGACCTCAGGCAACCGCCCCGTGTCGACCGACACGGGGCCATTCTTGCGACGCGACGAGCGGCACGCACCGAGCAAAATGGCTGCGATCACGACTTCTCGTACAATTCGAGTTCGTCGACTTCGTTCAGCGTTTTCGGCTGGTTGCCTGCTGTTGTTCGATATCCCGCCACAGCTCGCTCAGGGGCAGCTCCAGGGCTTCAGCTAATTGAGCCGCGATGCGGATGCTGACCTGCACCTTGCCGAGTTCGATCGAACTTACGTAGGTGCGGTGAACCCCCGCTTTGTCCGCGAAATCCTCCTGCGACAGCCCCAGTTCATTTCGGCGTTTGCGGACCGCGTTTCCAAAAATAATCTCGATTTTTTGCATAAAGGGCAGGATGCCCACTTGCAGACGATATGTCTACAGACTATTTCTATACAGACGATCGTCTACATCATTGGTGACGGTCGAAATATTCCAGACACCTGTTTAAGGAGTCCTGTCATGGCGAATGGTGGAAGCCCCCACAACCCGAAGGAAACGCCTCCGAAGGATCAGGGGAAGGGGCAAGGCCCGAAGCAGGCACCCCCGAAGTGAAAGACCGGCGGAAAGTGGGTCGGCGAATGTGCGCCCGCACGGCCACTGACCACCGGTCCAAGTCGTCGTCGAAGCGAGGGGACGCCTTGAACGGCGTCCCCTTGCCGTTTCTTGCCTTATCCAAAATACCGATCTTCTTCGGCCCAGCAACCGTCCTGTTTCTGGCATCAAACCGAGTTGACTCGCTCTGCGGCGGTGGAACGTGGTATTCTGGACGAGTCCACTCGGATGGAAAGCGTCTCCAACGCCAACTTCGGCCCGTTGATTGCCTACCTCGTCCCGGGAGCAACGGTGCTTGCCGGCTTCAGCCCGTTCTCACCGATTTTGCGCACCTGGTTAGGGGCGGCGCCGGCCGACGGCCCGACGATCGGTGGGTTCCTGTACTTGACCGTGGCGTCGATCGCCGTAGGCATGACGGTCAGCGCGGTCCGTTGGGCCTTGGTTGATACCTTGCACAGCTACACCGGCCTGCCATTGCCGCCGTTGAATTTTTCTCGGCTTGGCAAGAACGTCGCCGCCTACGGCCTGCTGATCGAGATTCATTACCGTCACTACCAATTTTACGGATCGATGTTCCTGGCCTGCGCTATCGCCTACACCTGCTACCGCGTCAACCTTGGCGGAATACTTCCTTTGGGGTGGTTGGATATTGCATTCGTCGTGCTCGAAGTCATCTTTTTTGTCACCTCCCGCGACACCCTCCGAAAGTATTATGTCCGTAGCCAGCAATTGTTAGCCAGTGACGCCAGACCGCACTCACGT
>Ga0351867_10197_pt1 | contig 14801 bp, 12 predicted proteins | sample TotcelHFGM3001M8_FD_206779 | JGI IMG/M metagenome (GOLD analysis project Ga0351867, IMG submission 206779) | Enriched cells from coal bed in the Powder River Basin, Montana, United States - Total cells FGM rep2 HSBNCT.FGM.300.1.M8 ...
AATCCCGTGCCGCCATACTTGCGGGTGGTGGAGGCGTCGACCTGGCTGAAGGATTGGAAGATGCGGCCGAGGCGATCTTGCGGGATGCCGATGCCGGTGTCCGCCACGGCAAAATGGAGGACCAGGGAGGCAGGAGGCGGCATGGCGGGCTTCCCTCCCGCCGCTCCGGGTTCCACCCGTGCCGTCAGCACGATTTCTCCCTTTTCCGTGAACTTCACCGCATTGTTGAGCAGGTTGAGCAAGATTTGCCGCAGGCGGGTCACATCGCCGGCGATGGTGGCCGGCACCTGGCCGTCAATCTGATAGGCCAGTTCGAGACCTTTATTCGCCGCCCCGGCTGCCACCAGATCCAGGGCGCCTTCAATACAGCCGCGCAGGTCGAAGGGCTGGTGCTCCAGTTCCATCTTGCCGGCTTCGATCTTGGAGAAGTCGAGAATATCGTTGATGATGCTCAGGAGAGCCTCGCCGCTGGTGCGGATCGTCTCGGTGAATTCGCGTTGCTCTTCCGAGAGTGGGGTATCGAGCAGCAGGTTGGTCATGCCGATGACCCCGTTCATCGGGGTGCGAATTTCGTGGCTCATGGTGGCCAAAAACACGCTCTTGGCCTCATTGGCGGCTTCGGCCCCCTCCCGGGCCTCCCCGGCTTCGGCATAGAGGCGGGCATTGTCCAAGGCGATGGAGGCCAGTTCCGCAAAACGCCCCAACACTTCCTTCTCCTCGTCGCCGAATATCTGGCCCGTATCCCGCTGGCTGGCCAGACCCAGGACTCCGATGGTTTGCATCCCGGACTTCAGGGGAACCCCCACGATTATGCCGATGGCGCCATAATCCAGGTCCAGATCGGAGGCCCGTCCGGCCCAATCCTGGTAATCGGCAATGAGCAAAGGCTGGCCGGTTTTCCAAATCTTACCGGATAGGCCCTGCCCCAACCTCAGGGTAGAACCCAGGACCCCGCTGAAAATCCCTATCCCCACCCGGCATTCCAGCACCTTGTTCCCGGGATCGGCCAGATAGATGAAGCCATGCGGCGTTCCCAGCAACTGCCCGGCGCGAGTAATGAGGGCCTGCAATAAATCTTGCAGGTTCAAGCGATTGATGAGCCCCAGGGTGGTTTCATGCAAGGCGGCCAGGTATTCTTTTTGCCGGTGGAGAGCGTCTTCCATTTGCTTACGCTCGGTGTTGTCCCGAATGGTCTCGATGGCTCCCGAGAGGTTATCGTGAGAATCATAAAGGCCTCCGGCGGTGGCGGAAAGATACGCGCCCCCCGGTTTCAGTTGCGGTACATGCGCTTCGCCGGAGAGAACCTCTCCCCGCCGGGTGAGATTGGCATACTTGGCCCGGTATTCCTCTTCTTCTTTGAATACATAATCTATGAGAATGGGCCGCCGTTCGCCATAAAAGGGCAGGGCGTATTCATAGTTTCCCTTTCCCAGCATATCCCGGCTCTTGACCCCGGTCATGGCCTCTATGGCCCGGTTCCAGGCGATGACCGTGCCTTTCCGGTCAATTACCAGGGTGGCGTCGGGCAAAAAGTCGATGATATCCAACATCCGGCGTTCGGATTCCCGGGCCGCGTCTTCGGCCCGTTTCCGTTCACTGATATCAATGAAGGTTCCATAAATAAAATCAATTTCACCTTGCGCGTTACAGATTATCTGGCCGGACTCCTGGATCCACAATATGTTGCCGTTCTTATGCCGGATACGATATTCCCGGATGTAGGTCTTATCCCCTTTGAGGGCTTGAACCATTTTCTTCTGGATATCGGCAAGGTCCTCCTGGACCACAATGGCCAGCCACTTCATCTTTCTGGATTGAAAATCTTCTTTGGGGTAGCCGGTCAATGAGCCGATTTTGTCGTCGATGAAATCAACCGACCAATCTTTATAGCCCTTGAAGATCACATTAGGCAGATTCTTAACCAGGAGCCGGTATTCGGCCTCACTGTCACCCGGAGCCTTAGCCGCAGGGATGAGTCGGCCTTCACCGGCCTCCAATCGGGCCACCTGCCGGCGCAAGGCGTTTAATTCTTTTACCAGTTGCTCCTTAGTCTTTTCCGGGTCATTCATTGTGGTCTCCGCCCTAGTATCGGAACATTCTCTCTATTTTTACAATAAAATCCCAAACCATAGTATGGCAACTTAATTATTTTCAAAATATAGCGGCGGCAAAATCCACTACCCTTGATTCCTTGACAACGGGCTATCCGGGTCAGGGTGAACGGAAAATGAGGGATGGATGCAGACACACCGGGAGAATTATGGCGAGGACTGGTAGGGGATGGGGTCGGGGACGCCCGCGGCGGCGAAGCCCTTGAGGCGCAGGCGGCAGGAGGAGCACCGGCCGCAGGCCCGGGGCCGGTCCTGGTAGCACGACCAGGTGAGGTGCAGGGGGGCGCCCAATTCCAGGCCCAGGCGCACAATGCCGGCCTTGTCCAGGTCAATCAGAGGAGTGTGGATGGCCAGGTGGGTTTCAGGCCGGGTGCCCAACTCGATGACCCGGCTGAAGGCCTCAAAATATTCGGGGCGGCAATCGGGGTAACCGGGGTTGTCCAGCACGTTGGCGCCGATGAACAGGGCCTTGGCTCCCAAAACTTCGGCCCAGGCCACCGCCGCGGCCAAAAGATTGGTGTTGCGGAAGGGGACATAGGTGGAGGGGATGCCCGGCGGTTCCACAACGCCGGTGGGCACGGGCTGGTCCAGGTCGGTGAGGGAGGAGCCGCCGATCACCCCCAGGTAGTTGAGGTCCACCTCCAGGGTGGCGGCCGCCTCAAAGAAGGCGGCCTGGGCCCGAAACGCCTCCAACTCCTGCTCCAGGCTCCGCTGGCCGTAATTGGCATGGAGCATGGCCAGGGCAAATTCCCGGCGGGCCGCCGCCGCGGCCACGCAACTGTCCAGCCCGCCGCTGGCCAGGATGACTGCGGTTTTCGGTTTTCGGTTTTCGGTTTTTGGCTTTGATGAACTGCTGGAACGCATTTCAATATCCTAATTTATTTAGTGTTTTTAGATGTTATTAACGTAAAATGTATCTTAAAATGGTGGATTCGAATCAGAATATGGTTCGATTTGATCAGGTCTTGCAAAATATCTAAACAAATAAATTTGAATTATGAATAACAAGAAGCAAAGAAAAATATATAAAATAGTAACTAATAAACATATATCTTGAGTAATTATGGGATATATTAAGAAAAGTAAAAATGAATTAAAAAATGATAATATATAAACAAAAAGAATCGTCTGGGAAATACGACTTTCTTCTCTTGGAAATATTAATTTCGATATAATATTTATATTATAATATAGATAATTAGTCTTATAGAAATATTCTCTTATGTTGTCACAAATCTTCATCGATAGAAGTTGAGCCTTTCTTATTTTAGCAATTATTATTATCGAAATTAATATAATGAACACTAATAATAAATCAGCTGAAATTAGTAAATAATTTAATTGAGAATAACAATAATATTGCTCTTTTAATATATATACTAATCCTCCAATAACTGCTGTGGATAGAGTTATTATGAATTTTACAAGCTGATGGCGAAGCTTATCTTCATGAAGCCCTTGCCCCGCCCTAAGTTCATATTCTTTTAATAATAATTGTTCTGCTTTGGTGAGAGTATCGTTGCTCATAATAATATCCCCAAATGACATTACCTAAAATAGGATACCTAAAATAGGACAAACTGCCTGGAGCCTGTTGATTCATGGCAATGTCAGCGTGAACATCAGGAAGACTGGACCAAAGGCTCCATAAAAAGGGTGGTTTTTTAAATAATTTACTTATCCCATGGTGAAGGTCGGATGTCAATGCGCAAGTCTGGCATTATGCTTTTACCGAAAACCCAAAACCGAAAACCGAAAACCGTCTTCACACCCCCCGGACTTCCGGTCCCCAGATGTATTTGTGGAGCTGCGGATTCAGGCGCAGGGGGAGGCCGGTGGCCAAAATCCAGGCCGCGGCTTCTTGCAGGGCGACCTGCCCGAAGACCGGTGAAATCAGCACCGGCAGCCGCTCGGCTAAGAGAAAATTATTGATGACCTCCAGGGCCCAGGTGAAATCAAGCTGGTCGGCCACTACGAACTTGACCTCATCCCGGGAGGTCAGGAGATCCATATTGGCCCAGAGGTTGTGGTCGGCCATGTGGCTCCCCGGACATTTTACATCCAGGATGCGGTGCACCCGGGCATCCACGGCGCCGATGGGCAGGGAGCCGTTAGTCTCCAAGCAGACTGTGAAGCCGGCGTCGAGCAACTCCGTCAAGAGGGCCGGGGTTTCGGGCTGGAGCAGAGGTTCGCCGCCGGTAACCAGCACCAGCCGGTGGGGCTGGGACCGGGCCAGGTCCACCAGCGCCCCTACGGTCATGGCGCTCCCGCCCTCATAGGCGTAGGTAGTGTCGCAATAACGGCAGCGCAAGTTGCAGCCCGTCAGGCGGATGAAATACGCCGGCACTCCCGCCCGGGTGGATTCACCCATCAGGCTGGCAAAGGTTTCGCAGACCACAAGCGCCATAAGGAAGCGTTCTCCGCAAGGTTTCGGGGTTCACTGCCCTCATTATCGAACGGGGCGGGCCTGAAATCAAGCCTCGGCCCCGATGAGCGCCTGGTTGCCCCGAGACGGGGAAATTGCTGGGGCAGAAATTCTCATGAAAGCCCAAAATGTTTCCCCAAGGCAGTCATTCAAGCGCTTTGGGCGCATCCGGAAGCATGAAAAGGTTCGTGGGGCGGGCGTCCCCGCCCGCATGTTGGGTAGCTGCAGGCTTCAGCTGAATGACGGCGGCCACTATAACTATAACTGGATTGATGGTGCGTGAGACGCAACCTGCGGCCAGGCCTGATCTTTTTCAACCACCCGCTCTGATTTTCTTCTAGACGCGTCCAAGCCCTTAATTGCGTAAAATTTCACATAATATTTCCATTGCGTTTACGGTCCGTCTGCCATAGAATGAGTTCCGTTCGGGAGAAAGGGAGACCATGAGCACGCCGGGCCCGGCAACGCCGGTGAAGCCGGTGGTCAGTATGCTGCTGGCCCGGGAAGATTTGGCCCCGGCACTGGTGGAAAGACTCGCCGGGTATTTGGGTCCGCCAGATCTGGTGGGACCATGGTGGCCGTTTGACGCCACCGCCTACTATGCCCCGGAAATGGGCCCCAACCTGGGCCGCCGTCTGGTTTCCTTCCTCCACCTGGCCGATCCGGCCCGTCTGGCGGATTGGAAGGTCTATACCAATTCGTTGGAGCGGGCCTTTAGCCTGGGTGAGCGGCGGCTGGCTAACCTGGACCCGGGATACGTGGCCAGAGAACGGCTGGTCCTGGCCACCGGCAAGAATTTTCCTCACCGCATTTATCTGGATCAAGGCATCTACGCGGATTTAACTCTGGTTTTTGGCCAGGGGAGGTGGCAGCCTCTGCCCTGGAGCTACCCGGATTACACCCGGGGCGAGCTTCCGGCGCTGCTGGAGGTGGTGCGCCGGAAATATCTCTGGCAACTCAAGGCGATGGCAACATGATGAAGAGCATGACCGCCTACGGGCGGGGGGAAGTGGAAACTCCGGCACAGAAGTGGGTGGTGGAACTGAAGAGCGTTAACCACCGTTTTCTGGAACTCGCCCTCAACCTGCCCCGGCGCTTCTGGGCCCTGGAGGACCGGTTCCGCAAGCTCATCAAGAGCCGGGTGGCCCGGGGCCGGGTAGATATGCAGTTATCCTGGGAGAGCTTCGAAGAGAAATCCGTGACCTTGCGGCTGGATATGGGCGTGGTGGCCGGGGTCCGGGACGTGCTGGAGCGGCTGCGGCTGGCCGGCAACACCCCCGAGTCCCTGAAGTTGGAGCATTTTCTCCATTTTTCGGACCTGCTGGTGGCCAAGGAACAGGCCAATCAGGACCTGGAGTTGGAGGTGGCCTGGGAGACGGTGTCCCAGGCGGTGACCCAGGCCCTGGACCTCCTGGACGAGATGCGCCTAACCGAAGGCGGGGCCCTGGCGGCCGATTTGGCCGGGAGCCTTGCGGATATCCGCCGGGAAATGGGCCGCATCGCCGGTCTGGCGCCGCGGTTGCCCGAACTCTGGCGGGAGAGGGTCGTGGCTCGCCTGGCGGAGCTGTTTCCCGAGGGCAGCCCGGTGGATGAGACCCGCCTGGCCCAGGAAGTGGCCATCATGGCCGAACGCCGGGATGTGGCCGAAGAATTGGCCCGGCTGGAGAGCCATCTGGCCCAATTCCAGCAAACCCTGGAGGGCCAGGGGCCGGTGGGGCGCAAGCAGGAATTTCTGCTCCAGGAAATGCTGCGGGAGGCCAACACCATCGGCTCCAAGAGCGGCGACCTGGGCATCTCCCAGGCGGTGCTGGAAATCAAGGGCTCCCTGGAGCGGCTCCGGGAGCAAGTGCAAAATATCGAGTAGGACGAAGGGGGAGATTAACCAATGGACGGGCGCTTGATCAACATCGGGTTCGGCAATACCGTGATTTCCTATCGGGTAGTGGCAGTGGTCGTGCCGGGTTCCGCTCCCATGAAGCGGCTGCGGGAGCGGGCCACCCAGGCCGACCGCCTCATCGACGCCACCCACGGCCGCAAGACCCGCTCCATCATCGTCACTGACAGCAATCACATCATCCTGTCGGCGGTGCACACCGAAACCCTTTCCCAGCGTCTAAACGGCCATGGCGTGGTGGCGCGGGCGGACTCGGGGGAAAAGGACACCTAGGTGCCCGGGGAAATCTTCGTCATCACCGCCCCTTCCGGGACGGGAAAGACTACCCTGCTGAAACCGCTGATGGCTGCCGATGCCAGGCTGCGGTTCTCCATTTCCTATACCACCCGGCCCCGGCGTTCCTCGGAGGTGGACGGCAGGGACTATTTTTTTGTCAGCCGGGAGGAGTTCCGGCGGCTGAGGGACACGGGCGCCCTGGCGGAGTTTGTGGAACAGTTCGGCTACGGCTACGGCACCTCCCGGGACTGGGTGCTGGATATGGTGCGGGGAGGGGGTGACCTGATCTTCGATCTGGATTCCCGGGGCGCCCGGGCCCTCAAGCGCGAATTTTCCCAGGCGACCCTGATCTTCATCCTGCCGCCAAGCCTGACGGAATTAGAGCGGCGCCTGCAAGGCCGGGGAGGCCTGGACCCCGAGGAGCTGGCCCGGCGCCTGGCCAACGGCCGGGCGGAACTCAAAGAAGCCCACTGGTATGACTATCTGGTGATCAACGACGATAAGGCCACGGCCCTGACGCAGCTTCAGGCCATCGTCGCCGCGGCCCGCTGCCGCACCTCGCAACTCTGGCCGCAGCTTGCCCCCCGATATCTCAGCCACACCCCTGATAGCCGATAATTGATTTTTTCACCCATTTTTGAAACCCAGGTTTAGTTCATGATGACGATTATGAGAATGCGCTCCGCGATTCTCACAATCGCCTATGCCATATCAAAACGCTACCCTCCGAATAGCAGATCGCGCATAGATAGCAGTTAGCTTGAATGGGGAACAACATGCATTAAACCGGGATCCGCTAAGGGGTTTCAAAGTTAACGACCAACGCCTCTCCCATTTTCTTTTCAGGCTCAAGACGTCCCATCTTAACGAAAAATTAACGGGATTAGCCGATATTTTAACAGAAATTTAATATCCCTCATGCTATGTTTCTCCCGTATGCACTGCCGCGGCAGCATGGACAACGCCGCGATGCAAGGCGACAATCGAAATTCCCATATAAATCCGAACCCGTCGCGAGGCGGGAAAAGAGAGCCCGATGTCCCCATAAACTCAGATGGCCGGGGTCCCTGGGATAAAGCCTCCCAGGTTCCGTGTTTTCAAGGAATGACAATGCTGCCCAAACCGAGTCACCAGTTGATTAAGTCCGCATGGATGTTGGTCCACTCTTATCTTAAGTACCTCGCGCACGACCCCACCTCTCTGCCCCAAGTCTAACACCAACAAGTATCGTTTACATCAGGCCTAACCAACCCCCGCGCTGCCGGGGCGGACCCGAAAGGTTTCCTCAACGGGGAATGGCCGGCTGCCGGGAAAAGGGAAGTTCGGTTTTTTCCTTTTCCGCTCTGAGCGATAGCGTTCTCTTTCTGAGCTGTGAGTTCTGTGGGGAATAGCCTCTGAAACGGGCTATTCCCGAGTGGTCCCCCTTCAGCTCTGCCGTGGAGGGGTTGGCTTAGGGTGAATTGTTCCCATCCATCACCCTCTATATCGAGGTCCGCTGCTCCGGCAGCATGGACGACCCAGCGATGCAAGGCTCAAGGCCCGGGCCGGCAGGAATCTCTGGGAAAACTTTAATGAAAACTCAATTGATCGGAGGTTTCCATGTCAGACCCCAAAAAAGTTAAGGAATTGATGATTCCCCTGGAAGATTACCCCCACATCCCTTACTGGTTCACTCTCCGCCAGGCCATGGCCATTGTGCGGGAGGCAAACATCAAATTTGAAGGCACCTTTGAGCCCCGGGCGGTTCTGGTCTTTGACGAGAAGTACCAACTCATGGGCATCTTGACTCTGCGCGACATCATTCGGGGGCTGGAACCCCGGTTTATGCAAGAAAGCGGCTTGATTAAGGGGGACCCCAATCTGGCTTTGCTCATGGGTGATCTCTTCGGGCCCGGTATGCGGGAGGCCTCGCAAAAGCCGGTGAGCGAAGTCATGAGCCCCATCAAAATCACCGTGCAGGGCAGCGACCCCATTGCCAAAGCCATCTTCTTAATGATCAAGGAAGGCGTGGGCATGATGCCGGTGATCCAGGACAGCAAAGTGGCCGGGATGATTCGCCTGAGCGATCTCTTCAAAGAAATTTCAGACCTGGTCTTGGGCGACTAAGTCTGATCCTTAACTTGCAAAGCATAGAAGGAGCTAATTGTCATGGTGGAAGACATTCAGAAAATGCCCGTAGGCGCCGGCTTGCCGGAGATGCCCGAAGAGATCAAGCTTGCGCCCAAGAAGCTGGCGATTGATTACAAACGCATAATTTTTATCCTTTTAGGACTTGGAGTCTTTATTTTGTTTTATCTCCTTCCCGGTTTGCCGGATGCGGTTGACCCGGGGGGTAAAGTCTTTAAGCTGCCCTGGGCGGGTAAAATGGCCCTGGGCCTCTTTCTTATGGCCGGAATCTGGTGGGTCTTTGAGGTTATGCCCATCGGGGTCACCGCCATCGCCATCGGCCTGTTCCAGGTGCTTTTCTATATCCGTCCGGCCAAGGATGCCCTTGGTGATTTCCTGGACCCCTCCGTCTGGTTCATTTTCGGCTCTGTGGTCATCGGCACCGCCTTCTCCGCCTCGGGGCTCACCAAGCGCATGGCTTACAAGATGCTCAACATTGTGGGCGAGAGAACCAATTTAATCCTGCTGGGGACCTTCCTGGTTACCGCCGCCATGACCTTGATTATGGCCCACACCGCGGTGGCGGCGGCCCTCTTCCCCCTGCTCATGGCCATCAACGCCCTGTACAGCGAATCCGACCAGCCCACCAAATTCGGCAAGGGCCTGTTCATCGGCATGGCTTGGGCTGCGGGCGCCGGCTCTATCATCACCTTCCTGGGCGCGGCCCGGGGCGTAGCCGCGGCGGGCATGTTCAAGGAGTTCACCGGCAACGACATCGGCTTCTTTGAACTCATCTATTATATGGCCCCCATGGGCCTCCTCATGGTCTTTTCCATCTGGCTCATCATCATCACCTTTTTTAAACCGGAGCGGGCGGTCATCGCGGGGCTCCGGGAAAAAGCCAGGAATTTGACCAAAGAGCTGGGCCCCATGAATAACAAGGAAAAGTTCGTCATCTTCATGGTCCTCGGCATCGTGGGACTCTTCATGGCCAAGGCTTTTCTGCCCATCAAGGCTTTTACCGACCTGGACCGGGCCGGCATCATGCTGGTGGGCACGGTGCTCTTCTTCATGACTCGCACCCTCACGGTGGAGGACCTGGAGACCATCCCCTGGAACATTATCCTGCTGTTTGGAGGCGCCATGTCCATCGGCTTCTGCCTCTGGCAGACCAAGGCGGCGGAATGGCTGGCGGTGCACTGGCTGTCCTTTTTCCTCACTGCCCCCTGGCTGGTCTTTGTCCTGGGCATCGCCTTCTTCGTCCTGATCATGACCAATTTCATCATGAACGTGGCGGCCATCGCCATCGCCCTGCCCGTGTCCCTGGTTATTGCCAAATATTTGGGGGTGGCGCCCCACGTCATCCTGTTCGCCTCCCTGGTGACTGCGGGTATGCCATTTAACCTGCTCATCGGGGCGGCGCCCAACGCCATCGCCTACGAGAGCAAGCAGTTCACCACCGGGGAGTTTTTCGGCTATGGCTGGATACCCAGCCTGGCGCTCATGGCCTTCCTGACGGTATTTGTTTATGTTATCTGGCCCCTGATGGGGATGCCGGTGTTGTTGCCCAAATAGTCTGATTGCTTTAGGGGGAGGAAACGGAGACGCCCGTTTACTCCCCTCTACCTGAACACAGCGACGAACAAAGGGGATTGAAAATGCGACCAAGAAACGTTTCTTTTCTGTATATAGTGACCTTCCTGGCAGTCGCCGGATTGCTGGCAGCCTCGACGGTTGTTGCCGCCCCGGCCCCTGTTCCGGGCGACCGCCTGTCCGTCTCCGGGCTGGTCACCGACCCCATGGGCAAGGGCCTCAAGGAAGTGGAAGTAGAGGTACTGGTGAACGGCCAGCACGTCAAACCCACGGGCAAGGAGGCTGAAGTCACCACCGGCAAGCCCGGCGGTTATGTGGCGGATTTCATTTTGCCGCCGGGAACCCTACCCGCCGCCAAGGTGGAGGTCAAGGCCGGGAAGCCCTCCTGGAAGGCCATCCCGGCCACCCCGGTGAAGGTGGCGGAGACAGGCAGCGACGCCCAGGGCAACAAGCTTTTCCAGGCGGCCCAGAACCTGACCCTGAACCGCACCATCACCGCAGGCTTCTGGATTGCCAGCCTCATCCTGCTGCTGGTCTATGTGGTCATTTCCCTGGAGTTGATGCACCGCACCCTGGTGGCTTTTCTGGGGGCAACGCTGATCATCTTCATCACCTATACCCTGGGGACCTGGGACAAATCGTTTTACATCATCTCCTTTGACGAGGCCATCGCGGCCATCGACTTGAACGTCATCTTCCTGCTCATGGGCATGATGATCTTCGTGGGGGTGATGAAAAAGACCGGCATGTTCCAATTCCTGGCCTATAAAGCCTATGCCCTGGCCAAGGGCAATGTCTTCGTGCTGGTTTTCATTCTCCAGATTATCACCGCGGTGGTTTCGGCCTTTCTGGACAACGTCACCACCATGCTGCTGATGATCCCGGTGACCATCGAGATTGCGGTCACCCTGAAAATTAACCCCTTGGTCCTGCTGATCCCCGAGGTCTTTGCTTCCAACGTGGGGGGTACCGCCACCCTGATCGGCGACCCGCCCAACATCCTCATCGGCTCCTATGCGAACCTGAGCTTCGGTCAGTTTGTCCAGAACCTGGCCCTGGTATGCAGCGTGTGTCTTGCAATCACCTCATTTTTCTACCTCTGGTGGTACAAGAAAGACTACCTCAAGGCCGAAGTGAAGGATATACCCCGCACCATCGCTTATCTTAAATCCGAATACCAGATCACCAATAAGAAACTGGCGATTCAGAGCCTGATGCTGCTGGGGTTCACCATCCTGCTCTTCGCCCTCCACGGACTCTTCCATATGCCGGTAGCGGTGGCCGCCCTGATAGGCTCCCTGGCGCTGCTGGCCATCTCCGGGGAGGACATCGTCGAGATGCTGGAGCATGAAGTGGAGTGGCCTACCCTGGTCTTCTTCATCGGCCTGTTCATGGTCATCGCCGGGGCCGAAGAAACCGGCCTGATCCAGGTAATCGCCAACTGGGTCAAAGACCTCTCCGGCGGCAACCTCACCACGGCCATCATCCTCGTCCTGTGGGTCAGCGCCATCGCCAGCGCCTTCATTGACAACATTCCCTTCACCGCCACCATGCTGCCCATCATCGCCTTCCTGAACCAGACCATTCCCGGGGCGGAGTCCGGCGTGCTCTGGTGGTCCCTAGCCCTGGGGGCTTGTTTAGGGGGCAACGGCACTATGATCGGGGCCAGCGCCAACGTGGTCACCGTGGGATTGGCGGAAAAGGCCGGCTACCACATCTCCTTTATTACGTACATGAAGGCCTGCTGGTGGCCCATGATGATCACCGTTACCATTGCCATGGTCTATCTCTTGATAGCCTATTGAAGTCAGGTTAAGGCATGCCGGGGCAGGTCCTCCTGCCCCGGATGCTGTCCTAACCGGCCCGGGTGTGGGCTATCGCCTGTGAAACCAGGAAATCTCAGCTCTCTGAACCCGAGCTCCGGATTTGCTTGCCACGGCAGAAACTTATCGACTTTCCAAAGAAAATTGTGATATCGAGTAGGATATCAAAGGTTTTGGGCCCGTTGATAACTATCAGATCATAGCAGCAATCAGTATTATCCATCTACCCTCCGCAGTTAAAAAAGTTAGGGAGACCTTCTCCCCGCTCTTAACCCAGAAAGTTTTTTTCTCTTTTCTCGACGGCATGATAGCACTACACTAGGGAAATTAATCCGGTTCATCCGACTAAAGCGTACCTGGTTTCGTGAAGAGCCAGGATTTTGAGTTTGAAAAATTCCCGATCCCGGAAGCCATAGGCTTGGCGCTGCATGGTCTTGATTTTGTTGTTGGTCCCTTCCAGGGGGCCGGTGGAGATCGGGTAATCGTAATAAGCCAAGAGACCACGGCGATGGAGAGCCAGGGTCTTCGAGAAACGCCGGAGGAAAGGAATGCCGGCGCTTTGTGCCCTGGCAATCCAATCTTCCAGGAAGGTGGCCGCCGCGGTTTTGCTGGGTTGTTCCCAGAACTGGCGCAGGTCTTCCTTCAGGTAATAGGCCAGAGCCAGAGGTTGGTTGAGGCGCAAGGCTTCGTTAAGGCGTTCAGCTTCCTGACGGTCCTGGTCCAGGTTTTCCGGATTCTTGAGCAGTAACCAGCGGGTGCCTTTGATCACCTGCTTTTGCATCAGGTCCGTGGCCTCATGGTAGAGCTTGCGCCGCAGATCGGACAGTCCGTCATTATAGAGCTTGGTGACATGGAAGCGGTCGAAGACCAGGGTAGCCTCAGGCACATGGGTAAGCACCGCGCTGATATAGGCTGGCGACATATCGGTGGCCACCGCTTCCAGGCACACTTTTTGCCGTTTGAGCCGGGCCCAGAAGGGCTCCAGGGCCTCAGCGCCTTTGCCGTCGCCCACGAAGACCACGGCCCCGCTTTTCAGGTCCAGAACCACGGTCAGATAGCGGTGTCCTTTGCCGATACTGATTTCATCGATGGCGATTTGCTTGAGCTTGTGCAGCTTAGGGCGGGCAAAGCGTCTCAACAGGCGCCGTTTCTGAATATCTTTGATGAGGTCCCAACCGACGCCCAGATGCCGGGCCACGTCTTTGATGGTCATGTGCCGGGACAACCCCAGGGCATAGCGGGCAAAGCTTCGGGTGTAGCTGCGTCGCCAGGAGGCAAAGCCGACCTTCACCTGGCGCAAGACGCCGCAGACGAGACACAAAACGCGCTGCACCATTAATTCGATCCAAACGGGCTTGTCGCCTAGGGGAAGGGTGCGAAAGCGGCGCATTACCTGGCCTCGGCGTTTAACCTTACAGGAGCCGCATTCCGGACAGCACAGGGAGAAGCGATCCTGGCGAATCCGAAAATGGATAGCCCCATCATGATATTGGGTATGCACATGCTGGTATCCCTGAATGCCAAAGCCATGATAAAGTAGTGAGGTGGACATGCTCGTGTTCTCCTTTTGATCGACTTGCCAGGTCGTCTCTAGGAGACCGCATGTCCACTCTTTTGTCAAAATGTACGTTTAAACCGGATGAACCATTAATCCTTTTTAGAGCTAAGCATGAATAGAAGATCACTTGGCACTATCAACCTATTCTCCGAAATGCATAGTCGTTGAAGATATGATCTGGATAGCGAAATTTTCCCTTTGTGGAGGGGGGGGATTTCCAGAAGCCTCTTACGTCCGATGATATTTTGCCTTGATGGAGAGATTGTTTGGTACAGTCTTGACCATGATAATAGATAAATATCTGAATTATGAATTATATTTCATAAGGTTTGAAAAGTATTTGTTTCTGAGGGGAGAGGCCACTATAATTGCGTAAAACTAGCTTTAGGAGCATGTTGACTTGAGAGCGGTATTCTTGGTGCTGGTTTTTTCCCTAATATTTATAGGCCCGGTGGCGGCACAGGCTCAGCCCCAGCCTATGACTCTGGGGGAAGCCATGCTCCTGGCCCTGAAGTACAATCCGGCCCTGGCGGCCGCGGGCCTGGCCGTGGAAACCGCCGAAGCCGATATGGCCCGGGCCCGGGCCCGGTTCCTCCCTACCGTCAATTTCAACGAGACCTACAACTTTTCCGATAACCCCAGCCAGGTCTTCATGAGCAAGCTGAACCAGCGGGTCTTCACCAGCCAGGATTTTCTCCTCAACAACCTGAACAACCCCAATGCCTACGGCAACTTTCGCACCGGCCTGGTGATGCGCCAGCCACTGTTCCAGGCGGGCGAGGCCACTCTGGGCTACCAGCAGGCCCGCCTGGGCCGGGAGATGGCCGCCGCCTACATCCTGAGTGTCCGGCAGCAGTTGCTGTTCCAGGTGACCCAGGCCTATTTCGGGTTGCAGTTGGCCCAGGAGAACCTGGCGGTGGTCCAGCAGGCCCGCCAAACCGCCGCGGCCCACCTGAAAATCGCCCAAACCCGCTTTCAGGCCGGCACGGTGGTGCACTCCGACGTCTTGTCCGCC
>Ga0351867_10122_pt1 | contig 14751 bp, 8 predicted proteins | sample TotcelHFGM3001M8_FD_206779 | JGI IMG/M metagenome (GOLD analysis project Ga0351867, IMG submission 206779) | Enriched cells from coal bed in the Powder River Basin, Montana, United States - Total cells FGM rep2 HSBNCT.FGM.300.1.M8 ...
ACTGGGCGAAACGGCCGCCTTTGCAGCGCCCCGCGGAGATGAGTGGCAGGCTGCCAACGACCTGCTGCGAACAGTGATCGCAGAAGAGGAGACCCTGTCCATGCTCGGCAGGGTGGGGGGAGGTTGGTTGAAAGCTCCGGCCCGCGACAACAACGGCGTCTTGCTGGTGGGCACGGTAAAGCAAATGCACAAGCAGGGTGGATACCACGTGACGGAGTTGTTGATTCCGGGCAGTGACCAAGCCATCGCCGTGTATAGCGACATGCCCCCCCGTGAAGTGCATCCGCCGGGTACACAGCTTGTGGTCATGGGCGCCGTCATCGGCGACCCGAGCGGCGAGCTAGAGGGTTACGACGGCGACGCAGATTATGTTGTTTGGCAGGGGCTTGCGGAGCAAACCGCCGCGCCGTGACACGTTTCGTTCCTTGGCGGTTGTTCGGCAGGGCCGCGGCGCCGATACAATTTTTGACAGGCGACGGATGGCCACTTAGACTAACGTAAGGGGATCGCCTTGACCCGTTTCCTTGTCGGCACTTTCCGGAAAACCGTCATGTCCCGAACGCTTGTTATTTCCACCGGGTTGTTGTTTGTTAGTCTCGCCGCGTCTGCGCTCTGCGCCGATTATGGCGACTCGGTCGTGATTTCCCAAACCGAGGCACGGCGATACGGCCTGGAACGGGCTTGGTTTACCCAAGTGCGGTTGGATCCGGCGCGGGCTCGCATGACGGACTTGGCGTACTTCGTCAGCGCTACCCAGTCGCACACCGTGTACGAAGTCCAGTATCAGGATCGGAAACGGGTATTCTCCGAACGCGACACCGATCGTTTCGGCGATGCGTTGGGAAAGGAGGGGGCCGAGAAGGAGGCCAAGGCATTCAGCGAAGAACTGAAACTGCGCGAAATCGAAAGCACCACCAAGACGATCCAGGTGCCGGAGATCACGCTGTACGCCGTCACCGACCGGGCGGTCGTGCATGCCATTGACGCGGAGACGGGCCGGACGAGGTGGGCCACCGTGGTTGGCAACCGGGACTATCCCAGCGAGCGGCCGGGTATCAGCGAGAACTTTGTTGCCGTCTTGAACGGTTCGACGCTGCACCTGCTGAAACGCCAGACCGGCGAGATGGCATGGATCCGCGCGATCCAGGGGGTGGCATCGGCGGGCCCCGCGCTGACCGAGGAATACGTCATCGTCCCGACGTTCATGGGGGACGTGGAATTGTACGACATTGACGAGACGCGAACGCTGCCGGAGATCTATCGTTCCAACGGCCGCGTGCTGATCCAACCCAACGTCACGCCGCTGAGTGTAGTGTGGCCGACGGATCGCGGGTTTCTGTACGTCGCCCGCACCACGCAAAAGGGCCTTCGCTACCGCATGGAAGCCAGAAGGCCGATTGTCTCGCAGGCGGCTTATTCCAGCCCCAGCAAGATCTTGGCGACCTCGATCGACGGCTATGTGTATTGTCTCCACGAGACCAGCGGCCAAGAGTTCTGGCGTTTCTCGACCGGCGAACCCGTCAGCAACAGTCCGGTTCCTATCGGCGATGCGGTGTACATCGTGACGGACAAAGGCAGCCTGTTCTGCCTGGGCGTGGAAGACGGCCAGGAAAGGTGGTCCTCGCCGCAAGTCCAGCGTTTGTTGTCGGTCAGCAAGGACCGGGTGTACGGTCTGACTGTAACCGGACGGCTGGCGGTTATCGATGCCAAGACAGGCGGCCAAATTGCGTCCATGGGCACCAATCGATTGGACGTTTTCTACTCGAACACGCAGACCGACCGGATCATCGTGGGGACCACCACCGGCGCGATTCAGTGCCTGCGTGAAGTGGAACTCGAGTGGCCGCTGGTACACGTCAATCTGGCCGAAGCCGAACAGCAACGCCGTCCGGAAATCAAGCAAGAGGGCTTGGAGACCAAGCCCAAGCCGGTTCCCCAAGAGGCCCCGGCGGGCGACGACCCCGATCCGTTTGGAGCCGGGGGAGGGGCTGCGCCCGTTCGAGGTGGTGACGCTGCCCCCAAGCCTGCGGCTGACGGCGGCGATCCGTTCGGTGCCGCTGCGCCGCCACCCGCCGCGGGGCAGGCTGCCGACGACGACCCGTTCCGATAATCACGGGCTGGGGCAGCCTGTGCGACCAAGTGGCAGCCTGTGCGGCGGGCTGGAAAATCATCCGGGGGCCTTCTTTCCGCCCTGCCAGCCGTCTCTCGCTGGCCATCCCCGCTTGACCGTTACGCCGTCTGCGCGTAAACCTACGTTTGCACCCGGGACTCTGCCGGCCGTTCGCTCTGCGGAGGCCGGTCTGCGCGGACTGCGGTGGTCCCCGCGCCGGACGAGCGAGCCTGCGCCCCCTTTCTTGAACGAGGATGGACTGAAATCATGAACGCCATTCCTGTGAAACGCGCCATCATCAGCGTCAGCGATAAACTCGGTCTAGCTGACTTTGCTCGAGGCCTCGCGGATTGTGGAGTCGAGATCTACAGTACGGGCGGCACGCGACGGCATTTGGAGAGTTCCGGCCTGCAGGTTCAGGATATTTCGGCCTATACCGAATTTCCCGAGATGATGCATGGCAGGCTGAAGACGCTGCATCCCAAGGTCTTCGGCGGGATCCTCTGCCGCCGCGATCACGAGGAGGACCTGCAGGCACTCGACCAGCATGGCATCCTGTCGTTCGAGTTGATCGTGGTGAACCTGTATCCGTTCGAGGCCACCATTTCCCGCCCCGGAGTGACGCCGGCCGAGGCCATCGAGCAGATCGACATCGGCGGCCCCAGTCTGGTCCGAGCCGCGGCCAAGAATCACGCCTTCGTGGCGATCGTCACTCGAGCGGAACAGTATTCTGCCGTTCTCGAAGAGATCAGCCGCCAGGGCAGCGTCTCGGCGGACCTCCGTCGGCGTCTGGCGGCCGACGCGTTCGCCCTCACCGCGGCCTACGACCGGGCGATCGCCGGTTTCTTTGCCGAAGGCACCTCGGCGAGCTCTTTTCCTCCGCTGCTGAATCTCACCTGGCGGTGTAAAGCCGAGTTGCGTTACGGCGAGAACCCGCATCAAGCGGCTGCCGTGTATCGCGAAGTTGGGGCCCAAGGCCCCAGTCTGGTCACCGCGCGGCAACTGAACGGCAAAGAACTGTCGTACAACAACCTGCTGGACTTGGACAGCGCGCTGGGCATCGCCCGTTCGTTCGCCAAGCCGGCAGCGGTCGTCATCAAACACAACAATCCCTGCGGAGCCGCCACCGCTTCGACGTTGGCAATCGCTACACAAAAAGCCCTGGACGGCGACCCGGTGAGCGCCTTCGGCTCGGTCCTGGGGTTCAACCGCACGGTCGATGTCGCGACGGCCGAGGTGCTTTCGGCGCCGGGACTGTTCATCGAGGCGATTGTGGCGCCGGATTTCGAGGCCGCCGCGGTGGGAGTGCTGACCACCAAACCCAAATGGAAGAAGAATGTGCGACTGATGCAAGTCGGCCGCTTGGACACCACGTCCTCCCGCCGTCACTATCGCTGCCTGGAAGGCGGCTTGCTGGTGCAGGACGCCGACGTGGATCCCGACATCGAATCCGCGTGGCAGGTCGTCACGCAGACGGCGCCTCCGGAGAGTCTGATGGAGGACATCCGCTTTGGCTGGGCGATCGTTCGCCAAGTGAAATCCAACGCCATTGTGCTGTGCCGCGACGAAGCGCTGTGCGGTGTCGGAGCCGGTCAGATGAGCCGCGTCGATTCCGTCGAGATCGCTATCCGCAAAGCCGGCGAGCGAGGTCGAGGAGCGATCCTGGCTTCCGATGCCTTCTTCCCGTTTCCGGATTCGATCCATCAGGCCGCCGACGCCGGCGTGGCCGCTCTGATCCAACCCGGTGGGTCCATCCGCGACGAAGAGGTTATCGCTGCCTGTAACGAGCGCGGCATGCCCATGATTTTCACCGGCCGCCGACATTTCAAACACTAGGGAACGGACGGCCTCTACGGGGCATTGACGCCGCCGTCGGCTCTGGGTTTAACGAAATGTGCCAACCGTAACCGTGTGCGGTGTGTTTGGGGCCATTCCCCAGCCTGTGGAGTAACAGAACATGAAAGTCCTCGCGTTTTTCGCCAGTCGTGTTGCATCGTTTGGCTTGGGCATAACGTTGGGGGCTGTGCTGTTGGCCAAGACCTCGGCGCTAGCCGAATCTCCGCCGCCCGTTCGTTTCAACCGAGACATTCGCCCCATCATGTCGGACAACTGTTTCGCCTGCCACGGACCGGGCACGCGCGAAGCGGGACTGCGGCTGGACGTGCGGGACGAGACCGTTCAACCGGCCGACAGCGGCGAGACACCGATCGTGCCGGGCAAGCCGGACGAAAGCGAAGTCGTCCGCCGCGTGATGTCGGACGATCCGGACACGGTCATGCCGCCGCCCCAAGCGCACAAGACACTTTCGAGCGAGCAGAAAGAGATCATTCGCCGCTGGGTCGAGCAGGGGGCGGCGTACGAGAACCACTGGTCCTTCGAGCCGCCCGTCAAAGCAGAGCCGCCGCCGGTTGTCGGAACGTCGTTCCCGATCCATCATCCGATCGATGCGTTCATCGCCGATCGGTTGCGGAGCGAGGGACTGACGATGTCGCCCGAGGCCGATCGCGAGACGTTGATCCGCCGCGTCGCGTTGGCGCTGACAGGCCTGCCTCCGACTCCGTCCGAAGTGGATACGTTCCTGGACGACACCTCCCCTGATGCTTACGACAAAATGGTCGATCGCTACCTTGCTTCGGAGCGGTTTGGGGAAGAGATGGCCCGTCACTGGCTGGACGTAGCCCGCTATGCCGACACGCATGGACTGCATCTGGATAACGAACGTCAGATGTGGGCCTATCGCGATTGGGTGATCCGCGCTTTTAACCAAAACAAACCGTTCGACCAGTTTACGATCGACCAGTTGGCGGGCGATCTGCTGCCTGACGCGTCGTTGGACCAGTTGACGGCGACCGGCTTTATCCGCTGTAACGTGACCACGGGCGAAGGCGGCTCGATCGAACCCGAGTGGGTCTATCGCAACGCCGTGGATCGCGCGACCACGACCGCGGGAGCGTGGATGGGACTGACCGCCGGCTGCTGTGTGTGCCACGATCATAAGTACGATCCCTTGTCGATCAAGGACTTTTACTCGCTGTACGCTTTCTTTCATTCCGCGGCGGATCCGCCGCTGGATGGCAACGCCCTACTGACGCCGCCATCGCTCAAGCTGGCCACCCCGGAAGACAAACAGAAGCTGGCCGAGTTCGACACTCAGATCACCGCCAAGCAAAAACAGCTGGACGAATTGGTGGCGTCGCTCGACTATACGGACCCGGCCACCGTCCAACCGCCTCCGACGGCCGAGGTGCTGGAGCAGTTCTGGTTCGATGACGAGTTTCCGTCCGGCAGTCGGGTTTCCGCCAGTCCTGGGCATCCGACGACGTTCGTTACGGTGGAGAGTGGCCAGGTGCTTGGCGGTCAGAAAGCGCTGAAACGCATCGACAAGGGGCTGGCGCAGGACGTGATCGAAGGCGCGCCGCCATTGGAGATTCCCCCCGCGGGCCGCCTGTTCGCCCATGTGTGGATCGACCCCGACGATCCGCCCCGCACGCTGATGCTGCAGTACTTCCAGGGCGGCTGGCTGCATCGCGCCGTGTGGGGCGACTACGACGCGATCGATTGGGGCGCTCGCAACACCACCGAACGCGTGCTGATCGGCCCGCTGCCCGAATTGGGGCAATGGGCTCGATTGGAAGTCGAGGCGACGCGTTTGGGCTTGAAACCCGGCGATCAGGTGACCGGTTTCGCTCTGACGCAGTTCGGCGGCACTGTGTTTTGGGACCAGGTGGGTGTGGCCGGCCGCAGCGATCCGGCGGCCGATCCGCGGCGTTCGCTGTTGGCCTGGTGGAAGCAGCAGACGGGCAAGGACACGCCGGGGGCACCGCCGGAACTGAATCAAGTCCTGAAGGCAGGCCCCGACGAGAAGAGACCTTCGGAGAACCTGGAGCGGAAACTCCGCGATTACTATTTACAGAACGTCTGCCTGGACACCAAGCCCCAGTTGGAAACGCCTGCCCAGGAATTGGCTGCGTTCAAGCGGCAACGGGACGAATTCGACAAGAGCATCCCCTCGACGTTCATCTTTCGCGACTTGGGCCAGCCCCGGGAGAGCTTCGTCATGCTGCGCGGCCAGTACGACGCGCCGGGGGACAACGTCGAGCCCGATGTGCCCGATGTGTTACCGCCGTTGAACAAGCACGATCCCAACCGTCGCGCCACTCGGTTGGACTTGGCTCGTTGGTTGGTCTCTCCCGAGCATCCTCTGACGGCCCGCGTGACCGTGAACCGGTTCTGGCAACAGTTTTTCGGTGTTGGTCTGGTGAAAACCAGTTACGACTTTGGCTCGCAAGGAGAACTGCCAAGCCATCCGGAACTGCTGGATTGGCTGGCTGTGTCGTTCCGCGAGAGCAGCTGGGACGTCAAGCAGCTGGTCAAACAGTTGGTGACTTCGGCGGCATTTCGCCAGGCCTCGCGGGTTACGCCGGAATCGGCACAGCGCGATCCGGAGAACCGGTTGCTCGCCCGCGGGCCGCGATTCCGCCTGGACGGGGAACAGCTTCGCGATAACGCCTTGTTCGTCAGCGGCCTGATCAATCTGCAGATGGGGGGCCGCGGCGTGAATCCTTATCAGCCGCCGAACATCTGGGAGCTCGTCGGCTTTGTGGGCTCGAACACCGCCAACTATCGGCAAGACAGCGGTCCGGCGTTGTACCGGCGGAGCATTTATGTGTTCTTCAAACGGACGGCGCCGCCGCCGTTCATGGCCAATTTTGACGCGCCCAACCGCGAGGCGTTCTGTACGCAGCGCGACCGCAGCAATACGCCGTTGCAGGCGTTGCAGCTGATGAACGACATCCAACACTTCGAAGCCGCCCGCGGGTTGGCCCAACGCCTGTTGAGCGAAGGCGGCGAAACACCGCAGGAGCGCATCGTCTTCGGTTACCGGCTGGTGTTGGCTCGCCGCCCCGCCCCCGAAGAAGCCGCCGTTGTGCAAGCGCTGCTCGAGCAACAGCGGGACCGATATCGGCAAGACGCGGCAGCCGCCGGCCAAGCGATTCGCGTCGGCGAGTCGTCGCCCCCAGCCGGTTTGGACGAAAGCGAACTGGCTGCGTATACGCTGGTGGCGAACCTGCTGTTCAACCTGGACGAAACGGTGACGAGAAACTGAACGACTCGGGGAGTGCGGCGACTTGTCGCCGCTTGGGACGACCGCTGCCTGGCCCGTTTTCACCGCGATGGAGACCTCGACCATGAACCCGCTATTCGAACACCAACTGCTGCAAACCCGGCGGCATTTCTTCGGTAACACCGGACTGCGGCTGGGCGGTCTGGCGCTGGCCATGCTGACCGGCTCGTCGGCCACCGGCAATCGGGCTCGAGGCGCCAGCGGGCCTCGCGCCCATCCGCCGCTTCCGGGCTTGCCGCATTTTGCTCCCAAGGCCAAGGCCCTGATCTACCTACACATGAACGGCGGACCGGCGCAGATCGACTTGTGGGACCACAAGCCGAACCTGGAGCAGCTGTTTGACAAGGATCTGCCGGACAGCATCCGCATGGGGCAACGGATCACGACGATGACCAGCGGCCAATCGCGGCTGCCGGTGGCGCCGTCCAAATTCCAATTCGCCCAGCACGGACAATCGGGGATGTGGGTCAGCGAGCTGCTGCCCCATACCGCCAAGATCGTGGACGAGTTGGCGCTGATCAAGACCGTCCACACCAATGCCATCAACCACGACCCGGCTTGCACGTTTGTCATGACGGGCAGCGAGGTTCCCGGGAAACCGAGCATCGGCTCGTGGCTGGCGTATGGCCTGGGCAGCGAGAGCAACGATCTGCCGGCGTTTGTCGTGTTCACGCCCAAATTCCCCGCTTCCGGCAACGGTCAAGCGTTGTTCTCCCGGATGTGGACCAGCGGTTTTTTGCCGTCGAAGTATAACGGCGTGGCCTTGCGCGGAGCCGGGGATCCGGTGCTGTACGTCCAAAACCCGCCAGGTGTGGACACCGGCGACCGCCGCCGGATGCTGGACGCCTTGAACCAACTGAACCAACGCGGCTTCGAGCGGTTCGGCGACCCGGAGATTCAGACGCGGATCGCCCAATACGAGATGGCGTTTCGTATGCAGAGTTCCGTCCCGGATTTGGTCGATCTGAGCAGCGAGCCCCAGCATGTCCTCGACTTGTACGGTCCGGAAGTCACCACCCCGGGCACGTTCCGTCACAGTGCGCTGCTGGCCCGGCGACTGGTCGAACGCGGCGTGCGCGCGGTGCAGATCCTGCATCGCGGCTGGGACCAGCACGGCAACCTGCCCGTGGCCTTGAAGAACCAGTGCCTGGACACCGACCAGGCCACAGCGGCACTGATTCTGGACTTGAAACAGCGCGGCTTGCTGGACGACACCCTGGTCGTGTGGGGCGGCGAGTTCGGCCGCACGGTGTATTCGCAAGGCCGGCTGACCAAAGACGACTACGGCCGTGATCATCACCCGCGCAACTTCTGCATGTGGCTGGCCGGCGGAGGCATCCGCCGCGGCATCGTGCATGGCGAGACCGACGACTTCAGCTACAACGCCGTCCAGGATCCCGTGAATGTGAACGACGTAAACGCCACCATGCTGTACTGTCTGGGCATCGAGCCCGACCGATTCACGTTCAAATTCCAGGGCCTGGATCAACGCCTGATCGGCGTCGAAGGCGCGCAGCCTGTCCAAGCGTTGCTGCAGACCACGTAGATGCCGTCCAGCGCAGCCTCCGCATTCGCCCACGCCTGATCGATTTCGAACGTAAAAGGATTCACGCGGCGGTCGGCGGCCATTCCGGCAACCATGTGACTGACCTCATACCAGGATCCCGGCGATGCACGCGGTTGTGAACGCCGCCAACGTGCCGCCGATCAGGGCCCGAAAACCATAGCGGGCGATATCCTGGCGGCGGTCCGGCACCAGGGCGCCGATCCCGCCAATCATGATCGCCACGGAACCGAAGTTGGCAAATCCGCACAGGGCGTACGTGGCGATGGTGAACGAGCGAGGTGAAAGGTGGTCCTTCATGGCGATCAGATCGCTGTAGGCAAGGAACTCGTTCAGGATCGTCTTCTTTCCCAGCAGCATTCCGACCGCCGGCGCGTCGGCCCACTCGACGCCCATGACCCAAGCCAACGGCGCCATCACCCAGCCCAGGATCCGCTCGAGTGAAAGCGGCTCGTCTGCAACCAGCGGCAGCAAGCTGAGGGTCCAGTTGAGCATCGCCACCAGGGCGATGAAGGCGATCAACATGGCGGCCACGTTGAGGGCCAGGCTGAGCCCCTCGGCGGCTCCCCGGCAAGCCGCATCCAGAAGATTGGCGTCCTTCCGCGGAACGTCGACGCGCACGACTCCCTTGGTCGGTGACGACTCGAGTTCCGGAACCATGATCTTGGCCACGACCAGCGCAGCGGGGGCTGACATCAGCGACGCCGCCAGCAGATGTCCGGCATCGGCCCCCATCCCCACATAAGCCGCCATCACGCCGCCGGCGATCGTCGCCATCCCCGCGGTCATCATGGCCATCAGTTCCGAACGCGTCATCGTCGGCAGATACGGGCGGATGACCAGCGGCGCTTCGGTCATCCCCACGAACACGTTGGCCGACGCGCAGAGCGATTCGGCGCCCGACACGTCCATCACCCAAACCATCACCCGCGCCATCAACCGCACCAGCCACTGGAGAATCCCCGCGTGGAACAACATGGCGGTCAGCGAGGAAACGAAGATGATCGTCGGCAATACGGAAAACGCCACGAAATGCTGACGAAAATCCATCCCGAAAACGAACTCGGCCCCTGCATTGGAGAAGTCGAGTACCTGGGCAACCACCAGGCGGGCCGCATCGAACGCCGCTCGCCCCGGCGCCGTCCACAACAGCAACATAGCCATGCCGAATTGCAGCAGCACGCCGCTGATGATCAGCCGGGCATTCATTTGCCGCCGGTTCTCGGACATCAGCCATGCCAGCAAGAGCATCACGCCCAGGCCCAGGAGACTGGTCAGTCGTTCCATCCGCGACCTTTCTTCCTCGTCAAGCAGTGCCTTCTCGGCGGACATCCCGCCGGGACGAGCCGCATCCGTTACTTTGCGCGCGAATACGGTTCACTTCGCTTGCGCGAAGACCTTGTCGGCAAAGTCCAGGTAGCATTTCCAATCGAAGAGCGTCAGGTTGTGCTTTCCCGCGCGGATGTGGTAGTGAGCGCCATCGCCATGCAGGGGCTGGTCGATCGGCGGCATCTCCGGAGATGCCCCCAGGCCCTGCTTGCCAAACAGCCGGTAGACCGGTCCGGCCAGGGCGACGCTCAAGAACTCTCCGCGCGGATCCGCCCAGAGGTCTTGTTCGGCACTCCCCACGCACACCGCTCGCGGCGCCATCAGCGCAACGAGCATGTGTTGATCCACCGGCAGAGTCTCCTCGCGTCCGTCGTAGCTCTTGAACGTCTCGTTAAACCAATGCGGAAAGCTCTTGTTGATCCTGGCCACCGTCTCCTTGTCCTTGTTTTTTCGCCGGCTCAGCGCGGCCCCGCCGCAGCCCGAATCGTTTGAGCAGACGATGGCGAATCGCTCGTCCTCGGCGCCGGCCCAGAGCGCTGTCTTGCCGCCGCGCGAGTGGCCGATCACCGCGACCTTGTCACGCGCCACGTCCGGATCGGTCTCGAAATAGTCCATACAGCGGCTTGCCCCCCACGCCCATGCGGCGATGGTTCCCCAGGCATCGGGCGGCCGTTTGCCGCCATCGAGCAGTTCGTGGATGCCGTCCTGAAAGCCATCATTCTTGTCGGGGTCCACGTCCGCGTTGTAGAAAGCGGCGATCCCGTAACCCCGCGCAACCGCCTCCTCTGCCGGCCAGAACTCGCTTTTTACCGTTCGCGTCGGATCAATGTTCTCCGGGCTGCGGTTGCAGATCAGAAGAAAGGTCGGGACGGGCTTCGACGCCTTGTTGGGAACGAACAGCGCGAGGTGAATTGTGAGCGTCTTTGCCGCGGCGGTAATGGTGATATCAACCTGCTTGAGCGTCGCGGCGCCATCCATCGCGAGGGGGTCCTCGTGAACGATCTCGAAGCTCTTCTGGTACGGCGTGGCGGGGACCCGGCCGTAGACGTGATGGCGGAAGAGTTCAAGGATCTGTGGGCGGCGGATCGTTATCCAGTCGTGGGCAGTGGCGATCTTCTGGCCGTCGTCCGTCGTGAGCACATCCGGCAAGGTGTAGACCGGCATGTCGGGGGCGTCGGGCTGGAAGAATCTCTTTGCCTCGGGCTCCGCAGCCCGCACCACCAATGAAAAACACAGCCCCAACAAGGGCATCAGCACGGCGCGAGTAAACGACGAGACGCGTCTCATGGTCATTTCCTTTCCCGTTTCAGACGAACCAGCGCAGTCTCGAAAACGTTCGTTTTCCACTGCGCGAGCCCGGCCACACTGCCGGATGGCCCATCTGCCGGATGGTCCATCGCACAAAATCTGCAACCTAACGAATTAGACTAGCGGCTTTTTCGGTGGATGCAAGGTCTTGCGCCTGCGTAGTCGCCACACGACGAGAATTTGCCGCTTGGAATCCTGAAACCGGAAGCCAGATGGTACAATGCGCCCAGTGGCCGTTCAAATTCGGCCGACGAGTGACACCGAGTAGGATGAATACCAAGCGTTTCCGTGATCTCCTGTCCGCCTGCATGCTGGCCGTTGCGGCGCTGACGGCGGCACATCCGCCGTATCCCGCGTCTGCCGCGGAGTCGCCTGCCGCGGCCATCGGCTCGCCCGCACCCTTTGTCCAGCGTTGGGGGCTTGATTCTGCGGCGGGTCCCGCCGACTATCACGCCGGGACGAAGCGGTTGCTGACGGCGCACGGCGGGTCCGCCGTGTTGTGGGATGTCGCGACCGGATTGGCGGACCAGACGTTGGAAATCGGCGGCAGCGGCGCTGTCGCCGTGGCGTTCGATGACGATGGCCGGCGCGTCCTGACCGCATCCGGCGACGGGCCTCTGCGGGTGTGGGATGTGCAAACCGGCGAACGGATTGCGGAATTCGAGGCGCCGCCCTCGACGGTTCATGCCGCGGCGCTCAGTCCCGACGGCCGCCGAGTTGCCGCCGGCTGTTACGACCATACCGTGCTGGTGGGGGACGTTGACGCGGGGGGCGAGCTGCAGCGGCTGGACCATCATCGCGGCCATGTGATCTTTGTGCGATTTTCGCCGGACAGCCGGCGGCTGGTGTCCGGTGCGTACGATGCACAGGCGATTCTCTGGGACGTTCAGACGGGGCGGCCGGATCGGATCTTTCCGACGCCCGTAGAGACTCGCTGGGCAGATTTCCGCGCCGACGGCCGCCGTCTGCTCACGCTGGGCTCCGGGACGGAACGAGGTATGGGCCGCGTCATCCAATGGGACATTGCGACGCGGCAGCCGGTGCAAGTGATCGACGAGAGCGCGCGATTGGCATGGTTCGTCGACCAGGATGTTGCGGTCTTGATGCCCGACGACGAGTTGCGGCTGTACCGCCGTTCGGAACAGGATGCTCGACACGCGGCGAACCCGGCGGTGCTGGTTCCCGCCATGCTTGCGGATCTGAGGCAGCATCTGACTGCTCACGCCGGCTCGTGGCGGGTATGGAGCCCCGGACCATGTGCGGAAGCGGTAGCCGGAGAAGCTGCATCGGAACGCCCCGAGGCGGCTGTGTTACGCGGCCCCACCGGCAAGACCATGCCGCTGCCGTTGATGGGATCCGACCCTGCAGAGTTCGTAGACGTCTCGCCCGATGGCAGGTGGCTGTTGACCAGTTCCAGGCGACCCACGCCGCGCAGCGATCGTACACGGATTGTACTCTGGGACTTGGCGGCACCGGCCGTCACGCGTTCCTTCCCCGGCTCGATGGGCCGTTTTCATCCGGACGGACAGCGCGTGCTAGCCGGCGAAGCGAGGAAGTTGCAGCTGTTCCGTATCGCCGACGGCCAGCCGCTACGGACCTACGAGATCGACTCGGGCGCGTTCGAATCCGCTCGTTTCGTCGCCGATGGACGGCAGTTGTTGACCGCGTCGGGCGACTGGTACGACGGCAACGAAGGTCGGGTCCTGCTCTGGGATGTGGAGACGGGCGAGGTGTCGCGCGACTACTTCACCGAAAGAACCGCGGTGTACCAGGCCGTGATGGACCGCGAGGAGAAGCGGTTGTTGGCGACGTTCACCTTCGGCGATGGGGGCGGGGTTGATAAACTCGGCCTGTACGACGCCGGGTCGGCGGAACCGCTGGATACGCTCTCCAAGGAGGATCACGCCTTGTGGACTCTTCGCGTCGCGCCCGCGACGAATCGGTTCGCGGCCGGAAGCGATCGACAGACCGCCGTGTGGGATCTGAGCGACTTGCGGCTGCTGCAGCAGTTTCCCGGATTGCCCGGTCCGTTCAGCATCGACGGACGCCTGCTGGCAACGTTCGTGCGTTCGTCGAGGGCGACGCTGCTGTGGGACCTGGAGAACGGACGCTATCTCGGTGCCTTCGACGCCGAGATCACCGGTTTCCATCCGGGCGGTGCGATCGCGTTCACACAAAACCATCGAGCTGCACTCGGATTGCTCGAGCTGCGGACCGGCCGGCAGATCGCCGAGCTGTTCACGTTTGGCGAGGATCAGTGGCTGGCCGTGACGGCCACCGGCGAACTGGCCGGATCGGACGAGGGCCTGCAGCGGGTGACGTGGCGGGTACGGCAGGAGCAGGGTCATGAGGTCGGGGCGGACCCGGAACATAGCGCGCGGCAGTACCGGCCGCAGCAGGTGGCCGACGCCCTCACGCGCTCCCTCCCGGATGGGCAGCGTCTGACCGACGTGCTGGCCGATCGCACGCCGGTGCTGCCCGACGGCGTCCAGCGCCGGATTGCCGCGTCCGAGCAGCCGCAGCTGTTCGTCCGCAGCGCCGCGGCGTCTGCCTGCACCTGGCTGGACGCCGATGCTCAAGGCAATCTGCTGTTGGCCGCCTACGAGGACGGTTCCGCGGCCCTGTGGCAGCTTTGGCCGGTCCGGTTGGTGCGTCATCTCCCTTCGATTGGTCGCAGACCTCAGATCGCTCTGACGCCCGACGGCGCAGTGGCGATCGTGGAAGGGCCCGAACGTGCCGACCTGACGCTCTGGGACACCGGCACAGGTCGGCAGCAGGAATTTCTCAAGGCGCCGGACAAGGAGCAAGACGAGCGGATTGCGGCGCTGGCGATGCACCCGCAGGGACGTTTTCTGGGCGTGCTGTACCACGGCTTGGACGACGGCTCGCTCGGCCGGACGATGATCTGGGATCTGCAGACGGGACGGGTGGCGCACCGGCTGAACGATCCCTCGCCGCGCCGCATGACCGACATCGCCTTTACGCCGGACGGTTGCCGTCTGGTCGTCGCGTATCGGGCGGCATGGAAGGATCAGGACCAGCCCTGGGATCGCATCGACGTCTGGGACTGGCAGTCCCAGACGCGCGAGCGCACCATCCGTGGCGACGGATTCGGCGCGACAAGCCTCGCCTTCAGCGGCGACGGGCAGCGTCTGCTTGTGAAAGAGGGGTGGGAGCTGGTCGTTCGCGACTTCCAGACCGGCGAAGTGCTGGCTCGACGGTCTTTTCGGCACGGAATCCCGACGGGGGCGCTTTCCGGCGACGGCGCGACGATCGTCGGCTCGACACTGGGCGACGGCCGCCTGTTCCGCTCGA
>Ga0351867_10199_pt1 | contig 14585 bp, 11 predicted proteins | sample TotcelHFGM3001M8_FD_206779 | JGI IMG/M metagenome (GOLD analysis project Ga0351867, IMG submission 206779) | Enriched cells from coal bed in the Powder River Basin, Montana, United States - Total cells FGM rep2 HSBNCT.FGM.300.1.M8 ...
CACCAAGCTGCCGATCAAATTGCGGAACAAGGAACTCCGCGACTTCTGCTCGATCTGGTCGGCCGAACCACGGATCAGGCGGTTTGGGCTGCGCCCGGGCTTCGGCGGCAACAAACCGCGCCGCATTTCGTCGTACACGCCGATGACGCAGACCTGCTCGCCGACACCTACCAGCGTCTCTTTCATTCGGGGAATGCTCAAGGCGAATTCGTCCTCGACGTCGTCGTCCGCCACATCTACGCCGTCGAAGTCGCTTTCATTTCCTTGGTCTATTTCATTCTCCGTGTCGTCCTCGCAGGGGTCGTCCGCGCAGATATCGCCCGCCGGTTGCTCCCCAGCTTCCGCGTTCCAACGCTCCACGGGCAGGATCTCGTGCGGCTCAGCTTTGCTCAGTTTGATGTTTTTCTGCACCAGCCCGTCCTCGTCGGACCAGACGTCGGTAAAGACGGAAAGCACGGTCACTAACTTCAAACCAGCACGGTCCTCGAACGGCGTGGAAGACAGAAAATCTCGGGCATTGCGGATCGCCGCATCGCCGTGACAGACAGTTTCGTCGAAACCTTCGAGGATCGGAAAGCCCAGCAGCCGCATTTCTCCTAGAGGCGAGCGAATGGCACAGGGGGTCATAAGAAAGCCGGCGTAATCGGAGCCGCTTTTACTCCCGTCTTTCGCTTGGCTCGCGCGATTTGGACGCGCCAAGTCGTATTCGCACACCACGCACTCGCTGCCGCTGAACGGTGCGCGCAGCGGATCGCCCAGCGGATGGATCGTGCCGACGACAGCGATCAATTCGCCGTCGCGAGGCGGCAGCGAATGCCGCGCCGTGGAGACTAACGACCAGTCTCTCAGGGCCGTACGGGCATTGGTCAATGCGCCTACACAACAGAGCACCAAGAATCCCACTACCGCGGCCCCGATGTAGGTTTCTGGCGGCTCGAAGACGCTGGCGAACCAGAAGAAATAACCGACCGCCAAAGCGACATACAAGCCCAGAGCCAATAGACAACCGCGAAGCATAGCTCCCCCCCAGAGACCGTGCAGGAATAGGCTGATCTATTCCAATCGCCCGGTTGTTTCTCGAACGATGCCAACCGAATACCCAACATTATACGGCGGTAGTCAGGGGGGGCGGCCGTTCAAATTTCACAAATTGCCGGGCGAAAGCCGTGACTCAAGAAGAGAGCCTCTTCCGCCACTTCTGAAATTTTTCGGCTCGGCGGCAGAATTTGTGGGTGAAACGACTCAAAAATAGAACGAAATCGGACTGTTTGCCACAGCGTATGGGGGGCAGGAAAAGGGATGCAACTGGGGCGAATCGCTACGGGGCCACGGGTAACAACTCGCGGACACGCGCGGTAAGGTGGAAGCGGCGGTGCCCGCGTCGGCTGCGCGTGCTATCCACGATCCGCGGATGTCCGGCCACGGTCGAAAACAAACGCCCAAAGTTGCTTACCAACTCGCACCAAGTCGTTGGCGAAACCTGCAGCCGCTCCAGAATGGGCGGTGCATCCGCTGGCGTCGAGCCCCGTTTGCCCGGTACCGTTTGCCGGGCCGTCCAGTCCAGCAATTCCAGGTAAGCCTCCACCGAGATGGGCAAGAAGCCTTTGTCGCTGCAACGGGTGCCGCTACGATTGACACACGGCCCAGGTTCGCCACCACGCTCGTCAAGTTCCAGCGGGGACAGAAACCGGTCGGCTGCCCGGGAAGCGTTCCTGAACGGGCCCTCCGCCGTCTGGCGATCATCGCTCGGCTCAATCCGCCCTTGTTCGTCGCTTGCGGTGCCTGCCTGAGCCCGTTCCGCCTCGATCCGCCGCTGTGCCGACGTGTGATCGCTGGCCTCCAGCGTTTCGGCCAGCGCCGCGCGGATCGGATTGAGATCCACGTAGCCACTGCTTCGCCGTCGGCGGCGAAGCCTGACTGCTCCAGCGTCCACCCCACGCGGACGCCTCCGAAGCGTGCCGATTCAACGACACCACGCTGCGGCCACGGCCTTCGCCGACGCGGCATCGCAAGCCCGTCAGCCAGCGCAGAATCTTCGCGCCCGGTATCGGCGGCTCGCCACGCCGGTCGCACCACGGCCCGTTCCGCGCGCGCTCAGCCGACCTTCTCTCCGATTCGATTCCTGGATCTCACCCCTCGAACCGGCCTTGGCGCGGGCGAACGCGCCGCTTCGGATTCGCCCTCGTCGCTCCTGTAGGACGCGTATCGTTCACGGCCGGGAATATCGAGCAATGCCTCGCCGGATGGTACGCCCGAAAGTCGGCTCTCCCGCGTGGCCACCCCCGACGATGGACCGGGCCGATCCTGATCGAGCCGGCTTGACGGTCAGCGCACGCTCACCGGGCGGGCTCCGGGCGGAACTTCCGAGACCCTCTCGCGGACGGCGTGTGGACGGCAAGAACGATTCTTGCTCGCCGCTCCGGCGGATCACGCCAGCCACGCCTCCGCCACGGGCGGCAGCCATCTCCCTCGAGCTTGTCGATGCTGGGGCCATACCGGAACGTCTGACGGAACGACGAGCAACCACGCCGCTCCGCCTGCAACCAACTCCCAACGCCACTCCGCCGCCGCGAGCAAGCTCCCGGCCGTTCGCCCCGCGCCAAACGCGGCTTGGTATTGATGGGCGCTCACTCTCACAGCGAACGTGTGAGCTAACCGGCACGGCCGGATGGACGTGTTGAAGGCCGGATGGACGTGTTGAAAACCAAACCAGGCACTGAGGCCGTGTCCGGTTGAGCGATTTGTTCGGCTCAGATTAGGTTCGACCGAGCGTGTAATCAGGACGGCGATTGGCGTGGGCAACGGCCACGACAACCAAGGGCTGGAAAAAGGGACATGCTATGGAATGGGCCCTTTTAACATACGTCTGTATCCTTCTATATAATCTATTTGCCGTTCAGTCCTAACCCCTGGTGCTAACCTTTAGACTCGCAGAACACTGAGGACACCGTGAAGACAGTTGCTGGAGGGCTGTAAACATAATCGCGCATTCGGGGCACAGTAACAGGCCGCAGGACGAATTTGAACATTTAACGTGGTCATTCTCCCAATTAACCCGGCCCAAAAGATTGTCTTGCTTGACACTTTCACCGCAACCCGCGCAGTTATAACTGGTTCCAACATGCATATACCCGCGGGGAGGCACGTAGAGTTCTATGGGCTTAGATACCTGGTACCAGTTGTACAGTATGACGGTTGTAGTAACAGCGAGTACGACGAAGCCAACAACCTGTCCCACACCTGGTATGCTCAGTAACACGCTGGCGACCAAGCACAAGAGGATCATAATGATCGCTGCGATTACCTTGCCGTGTTTATTGATGAATTGCATTAGCCATGACGGCTGAGGGCTCGGGCGCGGTAGAAGGAGCTTAATGATCTCGGTCTCGTCTCCGCTCGCTATCAGTTGATTTAACGTGCTTTCGCCTATTTGCGCACTCACACGGTCAAGTACTCTCCGGCGGACATTCTCGACTATCGGTGATGATACGTTTGGAAAGCCGACCTTTATGGCAGCGATCCCAAGAAATGCTGCCCAAACCTCGCCGTTCCGCTTGTCCTTGGAGTTCATGGGTGAAAAGGTGCTTCCTCAAAGAAAAGTCGCGTTTGCGATCAGAGTTCTTTCCGCCGAACATATCACCCCGCGGCGGCCAAGTGACTTCAATTTCAAAACACGCGTTGTCGGCCGCTCCGCGTGAGTAGGCCGGGGTCTTTCGGATTTAGGATACGATTCGTTTTCCCTGTTGTCCACCCGTTTCCTCTGGTGGTGTCACAATATTTGATCCGTGTCCAATTGACCGCTGGCCCCTCTCAGAACCGGACGTGCGCCGTTAACGCATCCGGCTCCCCACCAGCACCTGCGGGCAAGACGCCCGTTGCGTGGACGCCGGGAAACCGCCCAAATTCCGGCGCTGTGTCCGGAAAGCGGCCCGATCGTCTCGCGTGCTGGCTTGGATGGTTACCACCCACTTTGCCGCCCTTATACCAACGCTGCAACACTCGATACGGAGCCTCTGGCCAGGAGCTACTCCGGCGGGGTTTACACCCGCTTGTCAACAAACCATTTCCAGTCCGCACGTTCACCGCTTGGTTCTGCCTATTCGTCATTGCTGTGTGACGTGACACGCTCTCGAGGTGGCGGCCCAATCAGGACGGCCACATAAGCCAGCGGCTTTTCACCCGGAATCGCCTTTCTTTTTCCGCGGGCAGAATAAGGCAGCACCGGCTCAACGGCTCGAGTGCCAGGTTCATCCACCAGTGTGACCTTCGCCTCGTGTCCCCCGCCTGGATCCCAGCCACCAACGAGAACCAACACGCGGCCATCTTTGCGTTCAGGAAGGTCGCCGCCGACAGGGCAAAAGCCACCAGAGTTCTTGCCGACAAGACAACCACTCCAGACGCGATTGTCGACTTCATCGTCCGCAAGCAGCCCGTCACAAACAGGCACCCAGTCTGTGACAGCGAAATACTCGGACTCGCCCAGCTCTTTGAGTTGCTCTGCAATCCAGGACTCGACGGCGGGTCCATCCTGCTTCGGAGTGCGAGCAGTGACCGGCATGATCACCTTGACCAACACCTGGTTGAATCGCTGGCGTGCGATCGACGCTGGCGTTGGATTCTGGGCGGGTATCTCAGCAGCAAAGGTCGTGAGCGTGTAGAGAACCAGCAGTAGGGCGAAGCTACGACATCTCATTCTGGACCTCACAACGTGTCAGTGTGACAGAATTTTGGCAGAACGTTTGAGGTAACGGGGGGCGAGGAGAGAAGCTTGACTTCAGGATCGACTGCGCCGAGCCCTCCCGTTCACCGATTTGTTATGCCATTTGCTGAGTGTCACTCGGAACACACGCTACGTTGGGATTTCAATACGCAGAGCAGGTACGGCATCACCAGAACCGGCAAGCGGTGGGATGTCGAGTGCGACATAATTCACTTTGGCAATTGCAGCTTCGAGGCTGCTCGGACTACCCAGAACGGAAGCGATCGAATAATTGCAATCGAAGGAACTTGCGATTCCCGGTTTTAGAAACGCACACAACATCATGGGATATGTAAATGTTTCGGATTCACCAAGATTGCGTTTTCCTGTTGGGAAACCGGCGGAAAAGCCATTGGTGACTGCGTAGTCATTGGCTGCGCGAAACCACTCTTCGAGAGTGTCCGGATTACTTGGGAGGGATCGGGAAACAAGAAACGTCGTCTCCAAGACGCTTCGGGGAAACAAAACAATACCGTAACGCAATTGTGTGCCAGAGCCCGTTTGGTGAAAGGTTGGTAGCGCGGCCCCATAGTTCATCGCCCACGCGAAGTGGTTGGCGTTTGTTACTCGTTTTTCGACACCTGCGGGACGTTCGTTTGTCTGTCCGCCCATATCGGACGCAAGAACGTCGTTGCGAATACAATGCCGCTGATGCACTGTGACCGAGCCGTACACCAAGCCGTTTCCGTAATCTTGCTGATGAAAATTCGGAAAGCAGTGGTGGTTTTCAGTAGGGGTTGCACGTCGCCGCGTATTTTTGCCGAGATTGGCGAACGCGCGGAATCGTCCTGCAAGGTCGGTAAGTGCTGCGGTCGGTGAGCGAACGGTTGCGGTATCGATCAATATCTGCCCCGCCCACGAGTTCATTCGCTCGTTCGACGCCGAAACGGCCCACAGGCTCCGTTGGAGTTGGTCAGCTCGGACGCTGTACGCATCAATCTCTGTAGCGTCGCTTTGGGTCTTCATGTGCTTTACTCGCGGAGAGTTTCAATGGCATACTAATTATCGTCAACAAAACCCCTGATAACACGATTATCAGCGGGATTATCAAGCCTGATTGATAACATTATCACCCACCTTACAGGCACGCAAGAGGGGGTAGTAATTTACCTGGTGATAATGCGTGAAAAGCCTAGCTGGCCGTCAAGGTAGGGGCCTTGAGTAGTATGCAGCGACTTAGCGAAGGCGACACGAGTGCGTGTGCGATATGAGGCGCTGGAGACGGAGCGGGCTTAATGTGGGCTGGGTCGAGCGGTTCATTCAGCAGCATTGCAAGTCCCCGGACCTGGCGAGCTTTGTCGAAAGGGAAATCAAAGCATTCCTGACCGATTTGGCTGTGGAGAGGGACGTGACCGCGGGGACGCAGGACCAAGCCAAGTGCGCGCTGCTGTTCCTGTATCAGACCGTGCTCGGCCGAGAATTGGGATTTTTGGACGTGCGTCCAGCGACCAAGCCGAGTCGGCTGCCCGTGGTCTTGAGCCGGCCGGAAATCGGGCTGCTGTTGCCGGAATTCCGGGGGTTGCGGCTGCTGATGTCCGCAGTAGCATCTGCACGAAACCCAAGCCGGCAGGAACCAGGGTACCTTCAAAGATTCTGCTGTTGCTCATGCGGCTGAGTGGGCATTAAGCGTGCCAGTGCCTCCGCTCATCCCCAGAATACACTCACACAGCGTTTCGACCACCCACCCCCCGTTCAGTAACCCTCTGTCGCGAATCACATGCCCCCCGCGCGCGAGCTGCTTGCCAGTCAAAGCACTTGCCATGTCCGATCAGCCAACCACTAGCCGCTGTGAGGGCGCTACGACTATCGCTGAAAACGCGCCAAACGACCAATCCGTTCCGCCGGTCCATTTCCAACTGCAAAGGAATTTCGGACACTCCGTAGAGATCTAGCTGGCGAAAAAAAAAATCCAAAATTATATTACGCAGGTCCCCAGCTAAACGGCCTCAATCTGCGTCACTTCCAAGTAAAGGCCGTCGGATTGATCCTGGCACTTCACCTCGCGAATCACGAACCGCATGTCCGGATAGAACCTGCTTTTGCGAGCTGCCAATTCGAGCACCTTGTCCCGCGTATCCAGATCGGTTTTCCGGATCCGATAGGTGGGGCACTCGAAGCGTTCAATGAATAAAGCAATCATTTCCTCCGCTTCGCTTGGGCCGCGTACGGATACATTCCACGCCACCATAGCCAGCGACAGGAACAGATGGAGGTCCTCGCGGTTTGTTGCGGAATTGATGAAATCGCCTCCCACATCCCTCAAGGCGGCGGTCACGTCGAGTTCCGGTGATTTCTGCTCGGGTCTGTCAGCGGTCATGTGTTTGTTGCGTGGGTGCGTGGGTTTCAAATCTGATGCTCCGGTCCCGCAAACAAGCGTCGCCATACGACTGTTACGCTGGCGAATTGCAAAAGGCTCTCCGGCTACATCCTATGCCGAGCCCTGGTTGTCGTCGATTGACCCGCTCTGGCCGGGTGGATGCCCCGCCACTTCCTGGCTGCGCCACAACAGGCGCATTTCGCACCCGCCTTCGTGGCGTGCTTCACGCCGTTTGAACGTTTCGCTTGGGATTTTTCGTGCCCTGTTACGGCCGCCCGCACCATGCCGATTGCTCCCCGCCGCCCCCGCGTCGGTGGAAGCCGGGTTTGTCGACGCTTGACAGGTTCCATACGATGTTGCAAAGGGCTAGCAATCGGCGTGCCACCAGAAGGCAATTTGGGACTAGCAAATCGGGGAGATGGTTACGTTCTCGCCCGTCCGGATATAGAGTTCTACAGCATCAATTTTGATGTTTCGTGGCGGGCCGGCCTGGAGCCGTCGTTTTGGTACGGAAAAGAAACCGCAAAAGAAGAGATGGCCATGGCGGACAACGAGTTGCATGCAGTTGGTAAGCAGGTGGCCGCCGGGAAGTGGCGGCAGCGCCGCTGGGCGGCCAACAGACGCCGAGTGACTGTCCGGCGGGGGCGGTTCGAGGCGCTGGAACCGCGGCATCTGCTGGCGGTGATATCGATCGAGCCCGCGACTGCCCCCAACGTGTTCGACAATGACTTCACGAGGATCGACAACGCCATTTGGAGCGCAACGAACGGTGACACAATCGAGCTGGATGGCACCTTCGACTGGACCGAAGCCAACGCTGCGGCCTCGTGGGCGGCCAATGGCCGTGCGATCTTCGTCCCCAACGGTTTGAGCAACGTTACCTTGACCGCAGCGAACGGACTGGGCACGGCTACCATCCAGGGTCCGGGGGATAATCCGGCCCTGGACATCGAATACGAAAGCTTCCTGTATTTCGAAGGCAACAATCCGGGCTGGGAGATCTCCGAGCTGGAGATCCTGGACTTTGACGTGGCGGTCCTGATGGTGGGCGCAGCGAGTAATACCAGGATCGTGGACAACTACATCCGCGTCCCGGCAGACGCGCTCGAGACCCTCATGACGCCCGCGGAGGAGTTTGAGAACATCGCCATCAACCTTTCGCGGGGAGTGAATCAGGTCGTCTCGGGCAACCTGATCGAGTTTCCTGGAACCGGCCTCAGCGATACGGCCAGCGATATCTACGCGCTCTCGGTGGGCATCCGGTCGATAGCCACGGGCGGGGCGACCTACGAGGGGCTGGAGATCAGCAACAATACGTTCCGCGTGCTGGGCGCGCAGTCGGCTGATCCGGAGAGGATCTTCGGGTTGTGGGAGAACGGCCATGCCCATAACAGCGACATCAACATCTTCGGCAACACATTCGAGAATGCTGACGCCGGCAACGACGCGGCTGTAAACCGTCAGGTGGCCTTCCGCATCACGTCGCACTCCAGCGCGACCACCACCGTCACCTACGACGACAACACGGTCGACGGCGCCAGCGTCGCCTTTGCGTGGCTCTGCTGCATTGGCGAGCCCGACGCGGACTTCTCGGCGTACGCCCCCGTCGTCCTGACGCAGAACGTGGTCACTGACGTGGGGATCGGCCTGTTGATCCAGGCTCAGGGTTCGGCATGGCTGTCGGACAACACCCTGACCGGCGTTGCGACGCCGGACAGCATCGGCGTGAAGATTGCGGTGGGGTCCAGCGCGTCGATCGTCGGCAGGATCGGCCGGAACTCGATCAGCGGCTTCGAGATCGGGGTGGACGTGAACGGCAGTCTGGCACTGGTCGAAGATGCCAATTTGAACGGCAACACCATCGGCGTGTTGATCCGTAGCGGCGGGATGGCGGACTTGGGCGACCTGTGCGACGCGAATGTCACCGGTCTGGAAACCGGCAGCGGAGCGACGAACGGATCCAGCACCGGGGGAAACGATTTCAGCAGCTACACGACCACCGCCACGACTACCAACGGGGCGATTGTGGTGCTGAACGTGGACAATGTCCCCGGGCCTCAGGGCCTGGGTAACGGCGACATCCCGGCCCAAGGCAATCTGTGGGCCAACCCCGGCTTTGCAGGCATCGAGAACGTGGCCTATCACGACACCGACGATCCGAACGCGGCCTTTGTGCTGTTTGCCGAGGAGCCGATGATCATCAGTCGATTTTCGATCGACAACGTGAGCCGGCTGGAAGGCAACAGCGGCACGACGGAGCTTATGTTCACCGTCAGCCTGTCGGCTCCCTGTGCGCTTCCAGTCATGGTGCGGGTCGATACGGCCGACGGCACAGCGACGGCGCAGGACAACGACTATCTGCCAATCGAGAACCTAGTGTTGGCGTTCGATCCCGGTAAGCCGCTGGAGCAGACGGTAACCGTCAACGTGGTGGGCGACACGAAGGCCGAGTTGGACGAAACGTTTTTCGTGCGGCTGTCGAACCCCCTGTTGAACGGACAGGAGGATGAGCGACTGTCTGTTGGCACTGGCCAGGCGAGCGGCACCATCATCAACGACGACCCATGGCTGACGAGTCTTGTGGCCGCTCCGAACCCAGCAGCGTTGCCGGCGGAGATCACCCTGACGGCGGAAACTGGCCTTGGCGCAGACGAGATCGTGGTGCGCGTGCTGTTCTACCGGGACGTAAACGGCAACGGAGTATGGGACGAGAGCGACGAGGGCGTTGGTTTCGATGATGACGGTAGCGACGCTTGGAGTTGGAGCGGGAGCATGGCGGGTTGGGATCTGGGCGAGCGCAGCTTGTTTGCCCGGGCGGAGGGCAGCGACGGCAAGTTCAGTGAGTCGAGCAGCGTTACCGTGGTCGTGGCACGGGAACATCCGCCAATCGACTTGGGCGCCCTACCACTGTTTACCAGCACCCTTCGCAACGTGGCACTGCACAACGACGGTTCAGCGGTGTTGACGGTGCGCGGCGCCGGACTGAATTTGCCGTTCGAGATCAGTCCGGCCGGTGGTTTGGGGGGCGATGAGGATTGGATGATTTCCCCGGGTACATCGAAAACGTTCGTCGTCACCGCCATCGCCGCGGAGGTCGGAAATCACGACGGGGGCTTGGTGATGATCGGCGCTGCCGACGCACGCTTGGTGCAGCTGAGCGTCACCGTCATCAGCGGCTGGCACAACGAACGGTACGCGGAGGACGTCGATGGAGACGGGAGGGTCAAACCAATTGATGCGCTGATCGTGATCAACGAGATCAATCGGAACAACGCCGGAGAGTTGCCGCCGCGCACTGCCGAGAATCCCGGCCCGCCGTACTTTTTCGACACGACCAACAACGGGGACGTGGCCCCGCTGGATGTGCTGCATGTGATCAATTATATCAATTGGCGTGCGGGGGCTCCGGCGGAAGGCGAAGCAGGATCGCTCGCTGCCGGTGCGAATGCCGTTGTGCCGCTGCCGGTGCCGCTGCTGCACGCGTTTCTGACCCCGCGTTCAGCGATTGCGTCTGCGACCACGGCCCCTACAGGAACGGTGGCAGTCCCGGAGCCCGGGACGCTGTACCCGGCGTCTGCACCCGCGACGTCTGCCTCACCGGAGCTGGCACCGCTGAGAGCCAGAGACGTCGATCGGTGGCTGGCCGATCAGCCGTTGCTGGACATCGGCGCCGCTGTGGATCCGTTCAAGCTGGATCAAGTGCTGGCAGACTGCCTCGTCTGAACGCGGGACGGGCAGGGGGCAGACCCGTCGGGTTCGGGTTCGCATTCCGCCGGGTCATTGCGGCTATTTCCACTCCAGATGGCAATCCAAGAACCGGAACGTGCGGGCTTTGGCGACGGATGTCGGGCACGCCGGAGCAGAAACCTTCACAGCCCGGCTCCGATAAGCAAATCAGCATCTGCAGTTCATTTTTCTGCCCAACATGTTTTTGCCAACTCTTTTCTGGCAAAAAAATGGAGGGCAAAAAAATGAAGGCGAGGGAAAAGAAGGATGCTCGGTATGGGCAAGAGCAGGAAAGTTTTCTGGACCACGCACAGCGCAGTTCCGGCGTGGTTAGTATCGCCGTGTTACGTGCGATATCCCTGTTCCCGTAGCAGGGGATGGGCCCAATCGGCGTCTTCCTTGGCGAGCAGCGGTTTCGGCTCGACGCGATAATTCGTGCGGTCGTGTCGCCCATCGCGGTAACAGTCGTCGATCAGCGGTTGAAGCTGAAGAACCGCGTCCGGCTCGCCGGGACGTAGCGGGACGGGAATGTTCGGCAAACGCTCGCGCAAGGGGACGCGGAAGACCTCGACTTGATCGGGCTTCTCGTTTCGGTAGACGCAGACCAAGTAGGGAGTCCGCAGTTGCTCCGGAATCATCTCGTCGGGGGCCGTCAACACGTAACTTCCCTGCCGCACCAGATCGATCTCGACAAGGTTGACGCCCGCCGCGAGATAGTTGGTCTGCTTGCGAGCGTATTTTTCCTGGCCTTTGGCTCCGGCCTTGTTCCAGGAGCTAACGAATTCAATTGCGGTAATGACCTTGCCCCCCAAATCCACAATCGAAACATGCCGCTCCGTACGCGGGACCATCGGCAACCAATGGTTCGGCGACGGTAACGTTACCCTTGACCGTTTGCGACCGGGGACGGGGCGCCTCCACCACGTGTACATCCGGCCGCAACGAAAGGCTGTATTCGTCATCAACCTGCACGGCGACGTATTGCTCGATCGTCGCTTGCAGGTCATCAGGCAGTTGCGCGTTGAGTTGATTTCGGGCATACACGATCAGGCTGGTGTGGACTTCACCCCACTTCTGCTCCAGGTACGGGTCCATGCCGGGAAACGGGCTCTTCATAACTGGCGACTCCATGAATCGATGAGCGGTCTGCTCCGATACTCTGTACGGTTTAGCGATCATTCGATTATAGCCAATCGTTGCCGATGCGAGATGCCGGAGTCCCCTTCGTTTTCTTGGCGTTATGGTCGTGGCTCCATGCGTCCGGCAACTCTCGAAAAGAACGGCATCCCCCAGGTCGATACCCCATTGATCGGCAGAGAACAACGCTGCTGTTACCAGGGCGGCATCGACTGGAAGACCATGATCGGAGCCGCTGCAAGCTGCGCCAGTTTCTGAGCCGCGAGCGCCGGAGCCACCGCGTAAACCTTGCGCAGCACAGCCCCCGCTTCGAGCAGGGTCACGCTCGTCGTGAGCCATCCTGTGTGGCTGCGAATGTAGCTTTCGTCAGGCAACCGAATACTACGGTCGGCTTGAATGCAAGCGATTCGCACAGCCGGTCTCCGCAATGTACGTGGACAGATCGGGGCAACGAAAATCATGATACATGATGCCGACGACCGACGCACGACGAGGGGACAACCAACTCAGACGCCGAAGGCGCCACCAACAGGACTTGTCGCCGACGCCACGGCGGCCGTCGTTACTCAAGGTAGCATTTCAACTGCACGAAGTTCATGACCAGTTCTTCGCCCGGGACGGCCCGCGTGTCGTGGAAGGCGATGACTTGCGTGGCAGACCGGGCGCGAAATACGACGCGGTGCAGATTGATCTTGCCGAGGTGGCCGGGATCGCGGCTGCGATGGCTCTTGCGCCGGTCGATGTGGACGAAGCTCCGCTCGGCGAGCATCTCGGCGCCGTCCAGTTCCACGTCGATTCCGTAACGCCGCGGGTTGTGTTTGTTCTGGACGACGTCGTTGTAGTCGGCGGTGACGAACTGCAGGCAGTACGCTTTGCCCACTTCCAACCCTTCCACAGTCTGGCTGATGCGATTCGCTTTGTCGGCCTGGCGGGTCATCACGCACACGGTATCGCCCGCCGAACCCGCACCCCAACGACCTTGGCAGTTCTTGCCGTAGCCCGCGATGGTGGCCGGACGGATGGCGTTTTCGCCGGCCGGTGATACCGACCAGCCGTTCATGCCGTCCGCAAAATCGCCGTTGACCAGGAAGCCGGGATGGTATTTGAATCCGTAGCGGTGGGACAGCATGTCCTTGTGGCCCTCGACGGCATAATGCCGCATGAGCTTAAAAGACCACCGCACCAATTCCTCGTCGCCGTAATACGTGCCCCAATAGCCGGTCGTGGCCAGGCCAGCGAAATCCGGACTGTTGGCGATCAGGTTGACCTGCATGTCCAGGTAGTACTTGAAATCGACGGCCGGATCGTGCTCTAGCGAGATGATGGGGATTTGGTTGAAATTCCCAAAGGTGATTCCGGTCCCGGCCGCCGCATCGGGAAGGAAAGCGTTGAACAGGCGGATGGTCTCGCCGATCTTCGTCTCCAAGTGGCGAGCCGCCGCCGCTTCGTCGGCCTGCGGATGACAGTACGCTTCGAACAGCAGACGCCCGCGGCCCCGCGACGCGTTCAGACAGGCCGACAAGAAGTCGGTGTGCAGGGACGCGATGGTGGGTTGGCCGACGATCCAGGTGTAGACCAGGCGGTTCTCGGGATTGCTCAGCCGCCACAAGGCCGCCGTGTAATTCGCCATGGTCGCGCGGGCAAAGAACAGTTCGTCGCTGGTCAAGCCGTCGTATTGCGGCTGGGTCATGCCGGCGTGTTTCTCCATTCGCTGCCGCACGTTATCGGCATCGTCCGCGGCGTCCACATTGAAGTTGGCCAGCCATTTCAGCCCGCGGGCCCGGGCCTCGTTCAACGCGTCGCCCGGCAGTTGCCCGCCGTTCAGCGTCGTCACCGCACACAGAATATGCTGCTTCATGAACTGCCAGTCGTAGCGTCCGTTCTCGGCGACGAACGAGTTCACACAGGGCGGATAGTTGAAGATCTCGGGAATCGAGCGGACGATCAACCGGGTCTCCGACGCATTCCCGCTGACGGTAATGCGGTGCTCCCCCAAGGGCAGTTCGCGAACAGCTTCCATCCGATCGGTTGTGGCGGTGATCACCGGTTCGCCGCCGTCGATCGTGACCGCCAGTTTCGGCGCCGGTACTTCCGTGGTACACGCCACGAAGATCCATCCGTCGCGCGGATTCACGAACGAAAAATTCTGGGGGTCGGGTGTGTTCTGCAGGGGTCGGTCGAGCAACTCGGAGACCAGGCTGTTCAATGGCCGGATCGTGCTGCGGTCGATCGCGGGAATGTCGATGATGCTGATCGGACAAGTCGCCTGCAAAACGGCTTCGCGCGTTTCGCGGTGGCGGACGACGGCCTCCAGCGAATAATCGCCGCACGGCAGGCCGGCGAGCCGCACGTGGATCTTGCCGTCTTCGATCGGGAGTGTCTGCTGAGGAATGCGGTTGCTTCCGATGCCGACGACGCATTCGTACGCTTCCCGCGGCGCAGCCAAGGAGCCAAAGAACTTGAAGGTCAATTGCGCGTCGGCGTGCGGAATTCGGCTCAGCAGCGGCGCGTAGGGAACCAGCTTGGGACCGGCGATCGAAGACCATTGGGAACGGGAGCCCTGGCGAGCCCGTTCGCTCAGCGCTTCGAGTCTGATATCGGCAAAGTGAATCTCGCCGATCGGCTCGACCGCGTACATGGCCACGC
>Ga0351867_10203_pt1 | contig 14347 bp, 14 predicted proteins | sample TotcelHFGM3001M8_FD_206779 | JGI IMG/M metagenome (GOLD analysis project Ga0351867, IMG submission 206779) | Enriched cells from coal bed in the Powder River Basin, Montana, United States - Total cells FGM rep2 HSBNCT.FGM.300.1.M8 ...
GGGAGCGAGGCCCGCAGGGGCCAGGCCGGCGACGCCCGGGGCCAGGGGCACGACGCCGGGCGCCAGGCCGGCGGCCGGAGCCGGCGCAGCCCCGCCGGTCGAAGAGAAGAAAGACGTTAAGGGCAAAAAGAAGGTCAAGCGCCCGGAAGTTCCGGATGCCGCCCGGGCCAAGCCCGTCAAAAAGCGGGAGGTCCGGGAGCGGGCCGACCTCTATGGCGGGGCGGAAGGCGAGCACCGCGGGTCAGGCCGCCGGAAAGGCATGAAAAAGGCCGTCAAAAAGCTCGCCAAGGGGGAGGTCACGGTCCCCAAGGCCATCAAACGGCGGGTCAAGGTGGGAGAATCCATCACCGTGGGTGAACTGGCCAAACGCATGGGCATCAAGTCCGGCGCCATCATCAAACAACTCTTGCAAATGGGGATGGTCGCCAACATCAATTACCCCATCGATTTTGATTCCGCCACCATCGTGGCCGGGGAATTCGGGTACGAAGTGGAACACGCCAGCATGCAGGAAGAAGACCTGCTGGCGGTGGGCCCCCGCCAGGAAGGGGTGGCCAAGGCGCGGCCCCCGGTGGTCACCATCATGGGCCACGTCGATCACGGCAAAACTTCGCTTTTGGACGCGATTCGCCGGACCCGGGTCACCGAAGGGGAAGCCGGCGGCATTACCCAGCATATCGGCGCCTATTATGTGGAACTGCCCGAAAAGCAAGGCGAAGTGGTCTTCCTGGACACTCCGGGCCACGAAGCCTTTACAGCCATGCGGGCCCGGGGCGCCAAGGTCACTGACCTGGTAGTGCTGGTGGTGGCGGCGGACGACGGCGTCATGGAACAGACCACCGAGGCCATCAACCACGCCAAGGCCGCGGGAGTGCCCCTGGTGGTGGCCGTCAACAAGATCGACAAACCCAACGCCAACCCGGAACGCGTAAAACGGGAATTGTCCCAGGCGGGCGTCGTCTCCGAAGAGTGGGGGGGCGACATCCTCTTTGCCGAGGTATCGGCCAAGCAGCGCCTCGGCATCAAGGAGTTGCTGGAAAAGATCCTGCTTCAGGCGGAGATTCTGGATCTCAAGGCCTTTGCGGATGTCCCGGCCTCGGGCCGGATCATCGAATCCCGGCTGGACAAAGGCCGGGGGCCGGTAGGCACCGTGCTGGTCCAGGAAGGCACCCTGAAACCCGGGGATTATTTCGTGTGCGGACCGCAGTACGGCCGGGTCCGGGCCCTGTTCGACGACCGGGGCGAAAAAGTGGAAGAGGTGCCGCCGGGTCTGCCCGCGGAAGTCCAGGGGTTTAACGGCGTCCCCGACGCCGGGGACGAATTCCTGGTGCTGGAAGATGAGCGCAAGGCCAAGCAGATCGCCATGATGCGCCAGCATAAGCTGCGGGAAGCCAGCCTGGCCCGCATCAGCCGGGTCACCCTGGAGAAGCTCTACCAGCAGGTCCGGGACGGTGCGGTCAAGGAACTCAAGATGGTGCTCAAGGCCGACGTGCACGGCTCCATCGAGGCCCTGGCCAAGGCCCTGTCCGAACTGGGGACCAAAGACATCAAGGTCTCGATGATCCATGCCGGGCTCGGCGAGGTCTCCGAGAACGACATCATGCTGGCCTCGGCCTCGGACGCCATCGTGGTGGGCTTCAATGTCCGGGCCAACCCCAAGGCCATCGCCCTGGCCGAGCAGGAGCAGGTGGACGTACGTTTCTACGACATCATCTACAACCTCCTACAAGATATTCACGCCGCCCTGGAAGGGTTGCTGGAGCCAATTGTGGAAGAGAAGGTGATGGGCCGGGCCGAAGTGCGGCAGGTCTTTTCCATTACCAAAGTGGGCACCATCGCCGGCTGCATGGTCCTGGACGGCAAAATCGAACGCAACTCCCTGGCCCGGGTGCTGCGCAAAAACAAAGTGGTGTCCGAAGGCGGCAAGATCAACTCCCTGAAGCGCTTCAAAGACGATGTCAAAGAGGTGCAATCGGGATATGAATGCGGCATCGGCATCGACCGGTTCAACGACTACAAGGCCGGGGACATCATTGAAGCCTATACCCAGGAAAAGGTGAAGGCCGTATTGGCAGCCCCGGCGGCCAGGCCGGAAAACGCCACCGAAGCTAACCCCTGAGGCAAGAGGGCCTGCCTCGCCCCGGGATGAGCCGCCGAGAGCGCCGACATGCTGATCGTTGCCGCCATGATTACCCTGGTTATTCCGGGGAACGACTCCCTGAAGGGCAAGCGCCGGGTGGTCAAAAGCCTCATGGAGCGCGTGCGGCACAAGTTTGAGGCGGCCGTGGCCGAGGTGGGAGACAACGACCTGTGGCAGAAAGCCCGGATCGGCGTGGCCCTGGTGGGCAACGACTCCCAATTGCTCAACGCCCGGCTGCAGCAAATCATGACGTTTATAGAGAATCAATACCTGGCGGAGATTATCGATTCCCAGGTGGAACTCTGTTACCTGGAAAAGTGAGACTGGTGAAACATAAGACCCCCACGGGCCGCCCCCACCGGGTGGCGGAGTTGCTTCGGGAACGGCTGGCGCTGATCCTGCTGTTTAAGTGCGCCGATCCCCGGCTGAAGGAAGTCACCCTCACGGAAGTGGAGATGAGCCCGGATTTGCGGCAGGCCAAGGTGTTCTATGTGACCCGGGAAAACGTCGACCGGGACCTAGTGCAGATCGCCCTGGATAAGGCCCAGGGTTTCATCAAGGCCGAAGTGGCCCGGGAGAACCTGTTCCGCCTGATGCCGGAGTTCCACTTCCTGCCGGACCCCGGCCTGGACCGGGCGGCGCGGGTTGAGGAGTTGCTTAAAGAAGCAGGGGTAGCGGCAGATTCAATGAAAGAAGACGATACGTAACCATAAGCAATTAAGTTTTCGAGGGCAGCCATGAACCCCAAGGCCAAGAGAAAAGAACCGGAGATCATCTTTAGAGAAGGCAAGCCTGCGGCAGTAATCCTCGATATAGATGATTACCAGGAGATGCTAGAGCGTTTAGAGGATGCCGAAGACTTAAAAATATTGGCGGAGATGCGTCAAAAGCCGCTTAAATTTAAGAGACTTGAGGATTTTTTGGCGGAGTATAAGCCCGTTGCATGAAGTATATCTTGAGCATGCGGCTGAAAAAGACCTCAAAAAGCTGCCGGGAGAAATATTTCAACGCATAATTATTCATATTAAGAGCCTGGCTGAAACCCCGAGGCCGTCAGGTTGCAGGAAGATAACCGGCACCAAAAATAACTGGCGGATTCGAGTCGGGGATTATCGGATTATTTATGAGGTTGACGACAACCTTCAAGTCGTAAAGATAATGCGAGTCAGGGACCGCCGTGGGGCATATCGTTAATGAATAAGAAAAATCGGGAAACAGTCCTACAAAAACTCGAAGAGAACCGAGAAACCATCCGGGGTTTCGGGGTCAAACGCTTGGGCCTGTTTGGGTCCTGCGCCCGGGGAGAGGCTACTAAGTCCAGTGATCTGGATTTCGTGGTGGAGTTGGAACACGAAACCTTTGACGCTTATATGGACCTGAAAGAATACCTGGAAGAGTTATTTCGCTGTCCGGTTGATTTGGTACTGATCGATGCCATTAAGCCAAGGCTCCGTGAGACTATTCTCGGAGAAGCCATTTATGCCTCGTGATTACAAGGCGTATTTAGAAGATATTGTTCAAGCCGCACAAAAGATTAATAGATATATTGCTGGGATGTCATTACAGATTTTCACGGCTGACGAAAAGAGTATTGATGCCGTGGTGAGAAATCTTGAAGTGATAGGGGAGGCAGTGAGGAATATTCCGGCTGATATTCGGGAAAAATATCCTGCAATAGAATGGCGCAGAATTGCCGGACTGAGAAATATCCTCATACATGAGTATTTTGCCATTAGCATGAAAATTATTTGGGACATTGCCACGAACAAATTGCCTATATTGGAACAGCAAATTCAGAAAATCATCAAAGATTGAATATAAGGAAATTTCTCATTACATGATCTCCGGCATCCTCCTCATTGACAAACCCGAAGGGGTGACCTCCTTCGAGGTGGTGCGCCGAGCCCGGAAGGCTTTGGGAATACGGAAGATCGGCCACCTGGGGACCCTGGACCCCATGGCCACGGGGCTGCTGCCTCTGTGCCTGCTGGAGGCCACCAAGCTGGTGCCGTACCTGATGCCCGAACCCAAGATATACCGGGCCCGGGTCAGGCTGGGGGTGGCCACCGACACCCAGGATGCCTACGGAGAGGTGGTGTCCCGATGCGAAACCCTGCCGGAGCCGGCGCAGATTTTCCAGGCGGCCGCGGCATTTATGGGAGAGGTGAACCAGGTGCCGCCGATGTATTCCGCCCTGCACTGCCAGGGCGAGCGGGCCTATCGCCGGGCTCGCCGGGGGGAGGCGGTGGAACTGGCGCCCCGGACAGTGACGATTTATGAACTGACCGTGGACGAGGTGGCCATCCCGGAGTTTACCCTGACGGTCAAGTGCTCCCAGGGCACCTATGTCCGCACCCTGGCCAAGGATTTGGGCGACGCCCTGGGATGCGGGGCGCATCTTTCGGCTCTCCGCCGCCTGGCGGTGGGGGCCTTGCGGGTAGAAGCGGCCATGACCCTGGCGGCCCTGGCTGAACTGGGCCGGGAGGAATTGGCGCGGCGGATTATCCCGATTTCCCGCTGCCTGCCGGGAATGCGGCCGGTTGCGGTAGGACTGGCCGAAGCCCGGCAGTTGCGCCAGGGGCAACTCCTGGTGCGCCCGGCGGACGATTTTAAGGCCGGGGAGCAGGTGCAGGTTTTGGCCGACGCCGAACTGGTGGCCGTGGCCCAGGTGAGGAGTCTAACGCCGCAGGCGGTTTTGGCGCCGGTGCGAGTGTTTAGGATGAGTGAGCAGTAAGCCGTAAGCAGTGAGCAGCGTAGGGCGGGCGTCCCGCCCGCCGATGGTGCGTGAGACGCACCCTACGAAAAACCTTGAACCTTGAACTTTTCGGGCAAAACCCGGCATGTAAATGCCGACAAACTTTGAGCGCATAAAAGACGCGGTCAAGATCGCCATAGGGCCGTGGAGTTTTGGCTGACGGCTGCAAGCTGAAGGCTGACCGCTAAAAAAGGAGGAAGACGTGGCCTTAAATACGGAACAGAAACAGGAGATTATCGATCGCTATCGGGTGCATGACGCCGATACCGGGTCACCGGAGGTTCAGGTGGCCATCTTGAGCGAGCGAATCAGCTACTTGACGGGGCATTTCAAGGTCCATGCCAAGGACCACCACTCCCGTCGTGGATTGATCAAGCTGGTGGGTCAGCGCCGGCGCCTCCTGAACTATCTGAAAGACAAGGACATCGAACGTTATCGGGCCCTGATCGAGCAACTCGGCCTGAGAAAGTAGGAGGCTCAACAGAATAATATGCCAAAAATATACTCAGTAGAAATCGGGGGGCGAGACCTCCATTTCGAAACGGGCCATCTGGCCCAACAGGCCAGCGGTTCAGTGCTGGTGCGTTACGGGGAAAATGCGGTGCTGGTTACCGCGGTCATGTCCGACACGGTTCGGGAGGGCATCGACTTTTTGCCCCTGACGGTGGATTACATGGAGAGAGCTTACGCCGCGGGACGGGTCCCCGGGAGCTTTTTCCGGCGGGAGATCGGCCGCCCCTCGGAAAAAGAGACCCTGACTTCCCGGCTCATTGACCGGCCCATGCGGCCGTTGTTCCCCAAAGGGGTGGTCAATGAAATCCAGATCATCGCCACGGTGCTCTCCGGCGATATGGAGCTTGACCCGGATATCGTGGCCGTGAACGGGGCCGCCGCGGCCCTGGCGATTTCCGATATTCCGTTTCACGGCCCGGTGGCCGCGGTGCGGGTGGGCAAAATCGGCGGGCAGCTGGTAGTCAATCCTACCAATACGCAACTGAAGGATAGCACCCTGAATCTGACGGTGGCCGGGGCGCCCCAGGGCCTGGTGATGGTAGAGGCCGGGGCCCAGATGGTCCAGGAAGAAGAAGTGCTGGAGGCCCTGTTCTTTGCCCAGGAGCAGCTTAAACCCATCCTGGAGCTCATTCAGCGCATGGCCCAAGAAATCGGCCGGCCCACACGGGAACTCCCGGAGCCGCCGGATAACTCGGAGCTGCGCCAGAAAATCGAGGCGTTAGGCGGGGACAAGATCCTGGCGGCGATGACCCAGCCGGAAAAAGAGGCGCGGCATCTGGCCATGGACCAGGTAAAGCAGGATATTCTGGCGGAACTGGGCACTGAGATCGAAGGCCGGGAAAAAGAAGCCAAGGGCCTCATTTCCGAGGTGAAGAAGAAGCTGGTGCGGAATATGATGCTTACGGAGCAGCGCCGCATCGACGGGCGCAGCTTTAGCGATGTCCGCATGATCACCGGGGACATCGGCCTGTTAAGCCGCACCCACGGCTCGGCGGTCTTCACCCGGGGCGAAACCCAGGCCCTGGCAGTCACCACCCTGGGGACCCCCTCGGATGAACAGAAAATCGAGACCCTGGTGGGTGAAACCTTCAAGGCCTTTATGCTCCATTATAATTTCCCCCCGTATTCGGTGGGGGAGACCCGCATGATCCGGGGGCCGGGGCGGCGGGAAATCGGGCACGGAGCTTTGGCCGAACGGGCCATTGCCCAGGTGCTGCCGTCGGCGGAAGAGTTTCCCTACACCATCCGCATCGTCTCCGAAATCCTCTCCTCCAACGGCTCCTCCTCCATGGCGACGATCTGCGGGGCCTCCATGTCCCTGATGGACGCCGGGGTGCCCATCAAGGCCGCGGTGGCCGGGGTGGCCATGGGGCTCATCAAGGAGGATGACCGGGTGGCGGTGCTGTCCGACATCCTGGGCGATGAAGACTCCATCGGAGATATGGACTTCAAGGTGGCCGGCACCAGCGAGGGGATCACCGCCCTGCAGATGGATATCAAGATGACGGGGCTGACCCGGGAGATCATGGGCAAGGCCCTGAGCCAGGCCCGGGAGTCAAGGCTGCATATCCTGGGCAAGATGGCCGAGACCATCAGCGCGCCCTCGCCCACCCTGAAGGAGCACGCGCCTAAGATCATCGTGCTCACCATCAATCCCGACAAGATCCGGGACGTGATCGGACCCGGCGGCAAAATGATCAAGTCCATCGTAGCCGCCACCGGGGTCAAGATGGACGTCGAAGACGACGGCAAGATCCACATCTCGTCGTCCGACCAGAAAGCGGCCGACGAAGCCATCCGGATGATCAACGAGATCACCGCGGAGGCGGAAATCGGCGCCACCTACCGGGGCATAGTCAAGAAGCTCATGGACTTCGGCGCCTTTGTGGAGATCCTGCCGGGCACCGACGGTCTGGTCCATATTTCCGAGATGGACCATCGCCGGGTGAAGACCGTGGATGAGATTTGCAAGGAAGGCGACGTTATGATGGTCAAGGTGCTGGACGTGGACCGGCAGGGGAAGATTCGCCTGTCCCGCAAGGCCTTGATCCCCAATGACAACCCCCAACCGGAACAATCCGATCACCGGGGTGGACAATCCGATCGCCGGGGTGGACGTGAACCAAAAAAGCGTCCTGAGTAACGGGCTTCGGATCGTTACCGAGGCAGTTCCCCACTTCCACTCGGCGGCGGTGGGGATTTGGCTCAACAAAGGCTCCAGGGACGAGACCGGCGCCGAGAACGGTCTGACGCATTTCCTGGAGCACATGGCCTTTAAGGGTACCCCCCGGCGCACCGTCCTGGACATTGCCCGGGAAATCGACCAGTTAGGGGGCATGTGCAACGCCTTCACCAGCAAGGAGCAGACCTGCTTCCACGGGCGCGTCCTGGCGGAGCATCTGCCCCGGTTGGTGGACCTGTTGGGCGACCTGGTTCTCAGGTCCCAACTGGCGGCAGAGGACCTGGAACGGGAGCGGCAGGTCATCCTGGAAGAGATTTACGCCCAGGATGACAACCCGGAAGAACTGGCTCAGGTCCACTTTGCCCGGAACTTCTGGGGCGACAATGCCTTCGGGTGGCCTATCCTGGGAGAGGCGGAGCACATTGGGCGGGTCAGCCGGGAAGACCTGATAGCCTTCCGCCGGCTTACCTACCGGCCCGCCGACATGATCGTGGCCGCCGCCGGCCGCATCCGGCACCAGGAAGTGGTGGACCTGGTGGCCGCCAGTTTTGAAGGATTTGTCAACGGCAGCCCCGGCCGGGAACGCCAGGCCATCACCACCCATCCCGGGGTCTACATTCTCTCCCGGGACCTGGAGCAGGTCAACCTGATCCTGGGGGGCCCGGGGATAGCGGCGGGCGATCCCCGGCGCTACGCGGCCACCATGCTCCAGTTGGTCCTGGGCGGCAACATGAGTTCACGCCTCTTCCAGGTCATTCGGGAACAACTGGGGCTGGCATATTCCATCCAGTCTTACGCCCAGTTTTTCAGCGATGCCGGCCTGGTGGGCATCTCCGCCGGAGTAAGTCCCCAAAACCTTGCGGCCATCATGGCCGCCATCCGCCGGGAACTCAAAGCCTTGCAGGAGGAGAAAGTCTCCGAAGCGGAGTTGACCGCGGCTAAGGAAAACCTGCGGGGCTCCGTTATTCTGTCCTCGGAGGACGTCGACCACCTCATGGGGCGTCTGGCCAAGAATGAGCTGAATTTCGGGCGCTATATCCCTCAGGAAGACATCATCGCCGGCATGCTGAAGGTCACGGCGGACGAGGTTTTGGAGGTAGCCCGGGACCTGCTCCGCCCGGAAGCCTGGGGCGTGGGCCTTCTGGGCCCGGTGGATGGACCGGGCGATTACAGCCTGGCGTAAAAAGCTGTTAGCTATCAGCGGTCAGCTTTCAGCCCAGGCGGCGGATTGACGCCGGCGGCCAGGATAGAGGATGGGGACCGGCCTTCCGGGCGACAAAAAAGGCAGGGCGTTTGAATACCCTGCCAGCTCTAATCCTGAAACCTCTGCGAAAGTCTCTATCCACGTTTCCTCCTTGAAAAAATGCAGCGTAGGCCCCCTCGCCTGCGCCTCAATGGAGGTAGGTCAGCCGAGTGTGACTATCCTACATGAGACTTTCGCAGATCTCTCGAGTTGGTGCTCCCGAGACCGCTAACCCGCGGTCATACCCATTTAATATTGCCCTCCCGGATTCCCTGGAAGGTTGACCTCGGGGCGGCCAGAAATAATTGCAGCTGTTCAATGTTCCGGTCAATGGCCTGCCGGTACAAGTCCTGGTTTACCCCCTTGAGAACCCGTAAGTAATCCCGCAGATAACGATCCACGTGCCCTAATTCATTCACCAACCTCTCTTTAACCATTTCCCAGAAGGCCGGGGTTTTTTTCAGTAAATCTAATTTATTATTATAACCCGGAACCCCGCCTTCTTTAAATTCATCGTAGAGGAAGGGGAGTTTTTCCAAATAATTTTCATTGGCCATTTGCCCGATAAGATCGGCGGTTCCTAAGATCTGACCCAGGATTTCATGTTCCCGGGATTGAAACTTGATCTCGCCAATTTTGACATCTAGTCCGGTACATCTTAAAAAATTACTGCATATCGGCAAGTATTCTGATGGGAACGCACGAGCATGAAAGTATTTTTTCATAAACTCAATACTGCGTTCTATATGGCTTATAGTATATTTGGCGCCCGTGCCCGTGTCATCTTCCACTGCCTGGATATAGCCCGTATCGTGCATCAGGGCCGAAATTAATCCCAGGGTGACGTCCCTGCGGGTAAACACAATGCCATTGAGAGCGGCGCCATGGATGAGTTTCGCCGTGACCAGCAAGCAATCCATCGTGTGGCTTAAGTCATGGTAAAAGGTGTTACAGCGGCGATAGCCCGGGTAGTGCCCGTTAAAAAGTTTTAAAATATCTCCAAATACCTGGTAAAACTGATTAAAATTAATCTTTTTATAAACTAATAATATTATATTTCTTATTTCACTGAGGACATCGCCAGGATTGTCAAGCGAAACCCGCTCCGGGCAGGTAACGGTGGTGGATAACAGGCTTATCGGATTGGTCATGTTAGCTTCCTTGCGCATGGATCCTCCTTCCCAGTGCGAGTCACGGCATTTCCGGAACTGGAACAGTCGGGAATACTTTGGCAAAGTTTGACTATTTTCTAATTATTATGCAATTACAATGCCAGTTTGCCCATAAGGCGGAAATATATTAAATATGCTGATTATCCAAGCAGTTAGCCTTATGGAGTGGGGTGAGACGGTGGGCATTATCCAGCGCCCGGACTGTAAATTTTACATCACTGTTCCTTTACAGTTGTGTAAATTTACAGCTGGTCCGCGGGACGCAAGTTATGCAGATGGATGAGTTGGTAGAGGGTTGGCCTGGAGATGCCCAGAAGCCGGGCAGCCTTGGCCTTGTTCCAGCCGGTCGTAACCAGGGCCTGGAGGATGTCCGGCGGTTGCAGAGCGGATATTTTAAGGCGCTCCACCGGGGCCGGGGCCTCCTGAGGTGAGTATTCTTTGATTTCCACCGGTAGATGCTCCAAAGTAATGGTAGGACTGTTGCATAAGACAAAGGCATGTTCTATGGCATGCTCCAGTTCTCTGATATTTCCCGGCCAGGGATATTCCATGAAGACTCTCAAGGCGTCTTGGGAAATTCCTTCAATGTTTTTGTTATAAGTTTTATTAAATAACCCCAGGAAATGATTAATCAAGAGAGGAATATCTTCGCGCCGTTCCCGTAAGGGAGGCAATGCAATCTCCAACACCTTCAGCCGATAGTAGAGGTCTTCCCGGAATTCTCCCAAGGCGACCTTTTTCTTCAAGTCACTGTTAGTCGCGGCAATCACCCGTACGTCTACCGGGTAGGTGGTGGAATCGCCGACTCGCTCAAAGGTCTTTTCCTGCAGGACCCGCAAGAGCTTCAGCTGCAAAGGGGGAGCAATATCCCCAACTTCATCCAGGAATATGGTGCCGCCGTGCGCCGCCTGAAAGCGGCCCACCCGATCCTTCGAGGCCCCGGTAAAGGCGCCTTTCACATGCCCAAACAATTCGCTCTCCAGCAAATTCTCCGGCAAGGCTGAACAATTCACGGTTATCATGGGTTTGGCGGCCCGCACCCCGCCATAATGGAGCGCCTTGGCGATCAGTTCCTTGCCGGTGCCGGTTTCCCCCGTGATCAGCACGGTGGTCTCCGTATTCATCAATTCATCCAGAAGGTGAAATATGCCCTGGATCTGGTGGCTTTTGCCCACCATATTGTGGAGGTTATACCGGGCGCGCAATTCCCCTTCCATTTCGGCCACCCGGGTCAAATCCCGAATCACCAGCACCGTGCCGATGTTTTTGTCGGTATTATCTCTCAACGGCGAACTGCTGATGGTGACGACTTGATGCGGCCGGGTCTGCTTGCGACATTCCAGCCGGTAATCCTTGAGGGTTTTTGTCGTCCCCAGAATTTCTTTTAGGGCTTCATAACATGATTGCGCACAATAGCTATTGATCTGATCAAACTCCCGGCCGACGATCCCCTGGGGATCCATGCCGCATATTTCTCTGGTGGCATCATTGGCGGCAATAATACGCCGATTCTTGTCAACCGTAATGATGGCGTCATTGACGCTCCGAAAGATGGCCTCCAGGTTGCGGCGATTTTGTTCCCGCTCCGCTTCGAACAGGTTTTGAATCGTTTGAATCAGGCGCGCTTTATTGATGGCCACTGCCGCCAGAGAAGCCAGAGACAGGACCAAATTTTCATGCGCTTCACTGAAGGAAACCGGGGCTCCCTCGGCGTCCAGAGCGTTAATCAATTCTAAAACGCCGATTATGGTGCCGGTATGATCTTTGAGGGGGACAGCCAGAATTGATTGGGTGTGATAATTATTGCGCACATCGAATTCAGGATTAAAATGAAAGGGGAAATCAGGCGACAATTCATAAACATCAGGGATATTCAAGATGTCGCCCGTGAGGGCCACATAACCGGCAATACTGCCCTCGCTGATCGGAATCTCAAATTGTTTAAATAATTGAAAGTCTTCACCCCCTAAAGACATCAGGGTATTATTTTGCGCTACCTCAAAACGGAGATGGCCATTCTCTACCAGAAAGAGGCTGCCGCCATCCGAATTGGTCAGGAGGCAAAGTTCATTGATAATCTTTTTCAATAATCTGGATAGATCGGTTTCACTGGAGAGGGCTATGCTGATTTCGATTAATTTTTGTTTGGCAATGTCTAAGGAAGAAAGCATGCTGTTGCCGCTACCCCTGTTCTGAAAAGTTCAAGGTTCAAAGTTCAAGGTTAAGAGCAAGGGCTAACATGAACTTTTTATGCTTCACGGGTGAGCCGAAGGCCCATGAGGAATTGTTCTGAATAGATCAAGGAGTGCCCTTCAACCGGTTATGAATATTCTATCCCCGCTGTTCAGTCAAGACGCTGAATTTCTTTCAAATTACCGGAGACCGGATTTACTTCTGATCCTATTAATTATGTTTGCGTTTATTGCGGTAATTGTCAAGCGAGAAACCCGCTTCGTAAGCGTTCAGCGGTCAGCAGTCAGCTATCAGTTTTTATAGTTTTTATAGGGCGGCCTGTGGCCGCCGGAATTCGGCGGGCACAGCCCGCCCTATGGAAATAAAGGTATACGAAACGCCTGTGTATCGGTGGCACAGGCTTTCCAGCCTGTGCCAAGGAAGCAGGTTATTAGTGCACAGCCTGGAAAGGCTGCGCCACCAAAGGAAGCGGGCACGGAGGCCCGCCCCACTGAGCTTTTCTTAATTTACGGCTGGGCCACAGGCCCGTGAACTGCCTGGTAAGTTTCAAAAAACTCATCTCACCACCGCCCCCCTGGTTGCGGATTGCCTGCTGATAAAATATTCTTAGCTTTTTGCCCCAGCTTGATATAAAATTAATTGTTTAAGAGGCAAACCAGGAGAGTCGAGAAAATTTATGAAGAACGATATCCATCCCAACTATATCGAAACTTCCGTGCGCTGCGCCTGCGGCAGCGAATTCGTGACCGGCTCCACCAAGGATAACATCCGGGTGGAGATCTGCTCCAAGTGCCATCCCTTCTTTACCGGCAAGCAGAAGCTCATGGATACCGCCGGACGGGTAGAGCGCTTCCGGCGCAAATACGCCCACATTGAACAATACAAGGCCGACGACAAGGCAGAATGAAGCAAGAAGACCTGCCCATGGCCGTAGGGGGCCAGGCCGTGCTGGAGGGCGTCATGATGCGCTCTCCCCACGCCATGGCCATCGCGGTGCGCCGCCCCGACGGCACGGTGATCCTCAAGGATGAGGCGTACCATTCCCTGGCGGACCGTTATCCCGTCCTGAAGCGCCCCTTCCTCCGGGGTCCCGTGATCCTCGTCGAGGCCATGGTCACGGGCGTCAAGGCCCTGACCTTTTCGGCCCAGGCCGCGCTCCAGGAAGAAGACGCCGGCAAAGAAGATGAACCCCTGGGCTGGGGCAGCATCACCCTCACCCTGGGGGGCGCCTTCCTCATGGCCTTCCTCTTTTTCGGCTTCCTGCCCCACTGGCTGAGCGGCAAGGCGGGTTACCTGGTGGGCCGCGCCCTGACCCCGGCCGACTTCGCCTTTCATGCCGTCGACGGCGTCATCAAGGGCGCCTTCCTGGTGCTCTATATCTGGGGCATCTCGTTTTTCCCGGATATCCGCCGGGTCTTCGAGTACCACGGCGCCGAGCACAAGTCCATCTGCACCTTTGAGGCCGGGGAAGAACTGACGGTGGCCAACACCAGGCGTCATCCCACCGCCCACGCCCGCTGCGGCACCTCCTTTATCCTGGTGGTGCTGCTGGTGAGCATCCTGATCTTCACCGTCTTTTTTCCCCTGTTCCCGGCCCTGACCCGCCGGGGCCTGGCCAACAATCTTCTCCAGGTAATCATCAAGGTGGGCCTCATGTTCCCCATCGCGGCGGTCTCCTATGAGATCATCCGCTGGGGCGGCAAGCACTCCCGCCATGCCCTGGCGCAAATCCTTCTATGGCCCGGGTTGGCCACCCAGCGTCTCACCGCCCTGGAACCCGACGACTCCCAGTTGGAAGTGGCCCTGGAAGCCCTGAAAGCCGTCTTGGCCCGGGAAGAGTATCCCCTCCCCGAAGGCCAGCCGGCCGGGGACACCCTGACCTGCGCCGAGTGCGGGCATTGACCCGGATTGCGGCGATCTGATTCTCGAAATCCTTCCGCACGGCCCGATATGCCGCATCAGGGAACCTAATAGCTCAAGCAGACAGAGAATCCCCGTTAAGCCCCCGGTTTTTCCCCTTCCCGTTTAAACTCCGCGACCCCATCCAAACTCGTTGACAATCTCAGGGCCCGGCCATCAGGTCCGATATTAAAGACTGCGACTTCTAAATCCGTCGGCCAGGTAAAGGTGAACGAATCCCGATCAAAGG